>Ga0123519_10015668_pt1 | contig 10614 bp, 7 predicted proteins | sample YelNatPaOPRAMG02_FD_87396 | JGI IMG/M metagenome (GOLD analysis project Ga0123519, IMG submission 87396) | Hot spring microbial communities from Yellowstone National Park - Yellowstone National Park OP-RAMG-02 (version 2) | ecosystem: Environmental > Aquatic > Thermal springs > Hot (42-90C) ...
CAAAAAAACGCGCTCAAGCCCTGGCAGAAGAAGCAGTGGTGCTTGGGACAGATAACTGCCGCCTTCGTCTGGCGGATGGAGGATCTGTTGGACCTGTACGCTGTGGTCAAGTACTAGGTTGCCTCGGGCCCAATCCGTCCATCTGAGCCATCGCCAGAAGAGCGGCCACCCCCTTGACAAGTTGTGGTATAATAGAAATAGCCGGTTCAATCAATCGTTTGATGGAGGATAGCGGTGTCCCCACCCTCGGAAGACGAGCAGGTCAGCACCCTGGAGCGCATCCTCCGCGTGGCCACCACCCTCTTCGCCGAATACGGCTTCCACGGCACCTCCACCCGCGCCATCGCCTCCGCCGCAGGGATCAACGTCTCCACCCTCGCCTACCATGCCGGCAGCAAAGAGGAACTCTACCGCAAGGTCTTCCACCGCCTGTTCCTCCGAGAGTTTGAGGTTGTCTCCCGCTTCGCCGGCCACGTGGATGACGCCGTGATCCAGGACCCCACGGCCTTCCGCGACCTCCTGGAGCGGCTGGTGGACGCCCTCATTGAGATGACCTTGGAGAGCCCCGAGGTCCCCCGCCTCTGGGTCCGCCGCTGGCTGGAACGGGAGTTCCGCTTTGACGAAATAGAGGCCGAATTTTCCCTGCCTCTCTACCAGATGGTCTACGACCTCCTGGAACGAGCACGCCAGGTTGGCACCATCCGCGCCCCTCTCCCCGACATCCGCCTCTTCCTCATCAGTTTCACCTGGCTGCTCTATGGCTACTTCACTGGCGGCCCCCTCCCCTGGAACGTGGGCCAGGCCGACCCCTTCGCCCCCGAGCAGATCGCAGCCTTCAGGGCCTTCCTGCACGACTACCTGGACCGCATGCTGGGGCTGTGACGCCAGAAGGCACAGACGGAAAGGAGGGGCCTATGGACTGAACCGTCAGGAGACCGTTCCGAGAGTTGGCTGGTTGCGGCGCACGCTCATCTCAGGAGGTGAGACGACTATGAAGGCCTGGAAGCGGTGGACCTATGGCATGGGGAACTTTGCCAACACGGTCTGTCAGCAGGTGTTCAACAACCGCATTCAGTTCTTCTACCTGGACGTCATCGGCCTCAACCCCGTCCTCGCCCAGGTTGTGTGGGCCCTCTTCGCCATCTGGAACGCCATCAACGACCCCCTGCTGGGGCAGGTGAGCGACCGCACCCGCTCCCGCTGGGGGCGGCGCGTGCCCTATGTCCTCTTCGGGGCTGTGCCCTTGGGGCTCGCCTTCTTCCTGCTGTGGATACCCCCACGGCGCAACCCCGCGCTCATCGCCCTCTACTTCTTCGCCTTCCTCTTCCTCTACGACGGCATCTACACCCTGGTCATCATGGCCTACAACTCCCTCATCACCGAACTGGCCGCCGACCTGAAGGAGCGGTCTGCCGTCGCCTCGGTCCGCGAGGGGTTGGCCGTGATCGCGCTCCTCCTGGCCTTCATCCTGGCCCCCATCCTCTCGGAGAACCTGGGCTTCGTGACCATGGGCCTGGTCATCGGCGCGTTCACGGCCATCGGCTACCTGATCTCCGTCATCGGGGTCAAGGAGGACCTCTCGCACGTCCCCGAAAAGCCCATGCCCCTGTGGGACTCGCTGAAGGCCTGCTTCCAGAACCGGGCTTTCCGCTGGTTCATCATCGCCGACCTGGCCAAGGAGTACATCTTCACCGCCCTGCCAGCCATGCTCCCCTTCTGGCGGAAGTACGCCCTGGGCATCACGGGCAAAGGGGCCGTCTTCGGCGTGACCATGGGCGCGGGCGAGCAGGAGGCCATCCTCCTGGCCCTGCCCTTCCTGCTGTGCGTGCCCTTCATCGCCATGTGGAACAAGATCACGCCCCGCATCGGCGTGCGGCGGGCCTGGATGTACAGTTTCCTGCTGTTCGTCCCCTCGCTGCTCATCATCATGCTGGCCAAGGACTTCTACACCGGCCTCCTGGGGACCACCCTGATCTCGCCCGGCCTGGCCGGCCTGATGGTCCTCTGGGTGGTCGGCCTCACCGAGGTCATTGACGACGACGCCCGGCGGGTCGGCCAGCGGCGGGAGGGCATCTTCTTCGGCATCGCCGGCGGCATCGTGAAACTCGCCTTCTACATCCAGGCCATCGTCAACGTCATTGTCTTCCCCCTCACCGGCTATGTGGCGGGTGTGGAGGCCCAGGCCCCCAGCGCGGTGTGGGGCATCCGCTTCCTGATGGGCGGCTTCCCCATCCTCATCGTCCTCATCGGCGCGCTGGCCCTGTACTTCTACCCCATCCGCACCACGGCCAAGGACCAGGCCCCTGCTGTGGCGTAAGGCTCGTGGCAAGGCACGAAGGAGGGTTTGATGGCTCCGAGAGTCTGGCTGATCACCGGGTGCGCCACCGGGTTCGGCGCACTCCTGGCCCAGAAGGTCCTGGACCGGGGCGAGGCCCTCGTCGCCACCGACAAGGACGTCCACGCCCTGAGCCACCTCAAGGCCCCCGACCCCTCGCTCCTCCTCCCGCTCCAGATGGACGTGACCAAGGACGAGGAGATCGCCCAGGTGGTCCGGGCCGCCCTGGACCGGTTCGGCAAAATTGACATCCTGGTCAACAACGCCGGTGTGGGCCACGGAGGCCCCATTGAAGAGGCGACCATGGACGAGGTCCGCTTCGTCATGGCCGTCAACGCGCTGGGGGTGATGGCCGTCACCAAGGCGGTCCTCCCCCACATGCGCGCTCGGGGCGCGGGCCACATCATCAACATCTCTTCCGACAGCGGCAAGGTGGCCTTCCCCTTCCAGGGCCTCTACACGGCCGCCAAGCACGCCGTGGAAGGGTTCTCCGAGACCCTGTGGCACGAGGTGCATCCCTTCGGGGTCAAGGTGACCATCCTGGAACCCTGCGGCATGTTCAAGACGGGCATGCCCCGCAGCGCCATTGAGCGGGCCCTGGAGACGGTCAAGCCGGATAGCCCCTACTACGCCTGGGCCTCCCAGATGGGCAAGGCCATGCGGGCGGAGTGGGAGCACGCCACGGACCCCAACGTGGTGGCCGACGCCGTTCTGGAAGTGGCGGATATGGAGCAGCCGCCTCTGCGGCGGCGGGTCGGGCCGCCGGACCGCACCGGCCTGGTGGGCCTGCGCAACCAGATGCCCGACGAGGAGTACGTGGAGTTCATCCGCAAACTGACCGCTGGGGCGGCGAAACCTGCCCGCCGCAAGGGCCGCCTGAGCGGCGGGGCGCTCGTCGTCCGCACCCTGCGGCAGGCCGGCGTGACCCACTGCTTCACCATCGTGGGTGGCCACAACTTCCACCTCGTGGACGCCTGCCTGGACCAGGGGATCCGGGTCATTGACGTGCGCCACGAGATGAACGCCGCCCACATGGCCGATGCCTGGGCGCGCTTCACGGGCAAGCCAGCCCTCGTCACCGTGGACGCCGCGCCGGGCCTGGTGAACGCGCTCAGCGGGATTGAGGTGGCCTACGAGGCCCAGGTCCCCATGATCGTCACCTGCGCACAAGGCTCCCTGGAGGGCAGGGACATCGGCGTGATGCAGGCCATTGACCAACTGCGCCTCCTGCGGCCGGTCACCAAGTGGCAGCGGACCTGCTTCTCCCTGAAGAGGTTGCCAGAGTACACGGCCATGGCCATGCGCCACGCCACCACCGGCCGGCCCGGGCCCGTGTTCCTGGACTTCCCCTTGGAACTCCTGAGCGCGACGGTGGACGAGGACGAGGTCACCTGGCCCGAGAAGTACCGGCCTGAGGGCCGCCCTCTGGGCGACCCGGCCCTGGTCCGCCAGGCCCTGGAGGTCCTGCGCACGGCCAGGAGGCCTCTCATCGTGGCTGGCAGCGGCGTCTGGTGGGCAGGGGCCGGCGAGGACCTGCGCCGCTTTGTGGAGGCCACAGGCATACCCGTCCTCACCCGCAACCTGGCCCGCGGCCTTGTCCCCGATGACCATCCCCTGTGCTGCGGCTTCTACCCCACCCCAGCGGCAGACGCCGACGCTTTCCTGGTCCTCGGCACCCGGCTGGATTGGACCATCGGCTACGGCCGCTTCCCCCTCTTCAGCCGGGGAGCCAAGGTCGCCCAGGTGGACATCGTCCCCGAGGCCATCGGCAAGACCCGCCCCATAGACGTGGGGATCGTGGGCGACGCTGGCCAGGTCCTGCGCCAGATGCTGGACCTCCTGCCGGAGGTCCGGGACTGGAGCATGGACCCAGACTGGCCTGCCCGGGCCCGGGGCACGCTCCTCGCCATGCGGGAAGAGACGGCCAAGGCCGCCCGCCTGGACGAGCGGCCCAAGGATCGGCCGATGCACTCCATCCAGTTGGTGCAGGCCCTGGCTGCCTGCCTGGACCGGGAGGCCATCAAGGTGGTGGATGGGGGCTACATCGGCGCCTTCGGCATCCAGTACCTGGACGCCAACGTGCCCGGCGGGGTGACCTGGGTGGGGAGCGCGGCCCACCTGGGCGTGGGGCTGGCCTACGCCATCGCCGGCAAACTGGCCCACCCCGAAAAACCCGTCGTGGCCCTCATGGGCGATGGCTCCTTCGGCCTCTGCGCCATGGAATTTGACACCGCCGTGCGCCACAAGGTGCCCATCGTGGTCGTCATCGCCAACGACGAGGGCTGGGGCGAGGTGCGGGATGGGCAGCGGCGTCGCTTCGGCGAGGACCGCATCGTCGCCACCCACCTGGGCCTCGTCCGGTACGACGAGATGGCCAAAGCCCTGGGCGGCTACGGCGAGTACGTGGAACGGGTGGAGGAGATCGCCCCGGCCATCCAGCGGGCCTTCGCCTCCGGCCTGCCGGCCATCGTCAACGTCCACACCGACCCAGAGCAGCGGAGCACGGCCGTGGCCGGCCTGCCGTGGATCACAGAGTAGGAACCAGGGCGGCCTCTTCCCCTCGGTGCAGCGCGGCCTCCTTCCCTCCCCGCCGCGGGAGGGAAGGAGGTCCCTGCCCGGGAGGCGGGCCCTTGTCCTCCCGACCTGGGGACCCTTTCGCGAGGTGAACGATGGTAGAACAGGCACTGGCCTACGCACGTGCACACCACCAGGCGCTCTTGGAAGCCCTCCAGGACTTCCTGCGCATCCCCAGCGTGAGCACCCAGCCGGAGCACCAAGCGGATGTGCAGCGGGCGGCGGAGTGGGTCGCCGGCTACCTCCGCAGGATGGGGATGCCCGAGGTGGAGGTCGTGCCAACGGGCGGGCATCCCCTGGCCTACGGGGCCTGGCTGGGCGCGGGCCCGGATGCCCCCACCCTCCTCGTGTACGGGCACTACGACGTCCAACCGGTGGACCCTCTGGAGGAATGGCAGAGCCCGCCCTTTAGCCTGTGGTGCGCGGCCACTACCTCTACGCCCGGGGGGCCTCGGACAACAAGGGGCAGGTCGTGGCCGTGTTGGGGGCGGCCGAGGCCTACCTCCAGACCGGCGGACGCCTGCCCCTCAATCTCAAAATCCTGGTGGAGGGGGAGGAAGAGATCGCCAGCCCCCACCTGGCCGACACCCTCCGCCGCGAGCGGGAGCGCTTCGCCGCCGATGCGGTCGTCATCTGCGACGAGGCCCTCCTGGACCCCCAGACGCCCCTCCTCATGTACGGGCTGCGGGGCACCCTCTCCCTGGAGGTAGAACTCAGGGGGCCAGCCCACGACCTGCACTCCGGCACCTTCGGTGGCGCGGTGGACAACCCTCTCAACGTCCTCGTGCGCCTCCTGGGAGCCCTCCAGGACCCTCAGACACGCCGCATCGCCATCCCCGGCTTCTACGACCGGGTGCGCCCCCTGGACCCAGAGGAGCGGGCCCTCCTGGCCCGGGTGCCCGTCACCGACGAGGTAGCCCGCCACCTGACCGGCGCTCCCGCGCTGGCTGGCGAGGAAGGGTACACCACCGTGGAGCGGGTCAGCGTCCGCCCCACGCTGGACCTCCACGGCCTCTGGGGCGGCTACACCGGTCCAGGGCACAAGTCGGTCATCCCGGCACGGGCGGGGGCCAAGTTTTCCATGCGCCTGGTCCCGGACCAGGAACCGGACGAGATCGCCGACCTGACCATCGCCCACTTGCGCTCCTTGGCCCCGCCCACCGTGGCGCTGGAAGTGCGCATCCTGGGCAAAGCCCGGCCGGTCCTGACCGATCCCCGGGCCCCGGCCGTCCAGGCGATGGCCGACGCCCTCCGGCAGGGGTTTGGGGCACCCCCTCTCTCCATGCGGGCCGGCGGGTCCATCCCCGTTGCCCGCGACCTTCAGGAGATCCTGGGCGCGCCCCTGGTGCTCGTGGGCTTCGGCCTGCCCGACGACAACGCCCACGCCCCCAACGAGAAGTTCTACCTGCCCAACCTGTGGCGGGGCGTGGAGACCCTCATCCACTACTACGCGCGGTTTGCGCATACGGCAGGTTCCCGCTAGAATGCGGGCACGAGGAAGCAAACCCGGACCCACCTTCGTGCAAGGCAGGTGCGAGATGACATCCAAGGCAACCCTTTCCCTCAGGGGGGTGTTCCCCCCTATCCCAACCCCCTTTGACGCCCAGGGCGAGGTGGCCTACGGGGCCCTCCGGGAAAACCTGGCCCGGTGGAACCAGTACGACCTGACGGGGTACGTGGTGCTGGGGTCCAATGGCGAGGCTGTGTACCTGGACTGGGAGGAGAAGCTGCAGGTCCTGCGGACCGTCCGTGAGGCCATCCCCTCAGGCAAGCGGTTGATCGCTGGCGTGGACTGCGAGTCCACCCGCGAGGCGGTCCGCTTCGTCCAGGCCGCCGCCGACGTGGGGGCCGACGCCGCCCTGGTGGTGACCCCCCACTACTACACCAACAGGATGACTTCGGAAAGCCTGGTGCGCCACTACCACGCCGTGGCCGAGGCCTCCCCCATCCCCATCCTGATCTACAACGTCCCCGCCTACACCCACCTGGATATAGACGCCGCGGCTGTGGCCCGCGCCGCCGAACACCCGCGGGTCATCGGCATGAAGGAGAGCGGCGGCAACGTGGTCAAGATGGGGGATGTGGTGCGGCTGGCCCCTGCCGGCTTCCAACTGCTGGCTGGCTCGGCGGGCTTCTTCCTGGCGGGGCTCACCGTGGGGGCAGTGGGCGGCATCATGGCCCTGGCCAACATCGCCCCTCGGGAACTGCTGGACCTCTACCGCCTGTTCCACGAGGGGCGGATGGAGGAAGCGGCCGCCCTCCAGCGGCGGATGATCCCCGCGAACACCGCGGTCACGTCCCGCTTCGGCGTCGCCGGCGTGAAGGCGGCCCTGGACATGCTGGGCTACTACGGCGGGCCAGTCCGCGCGCCCCTCTTGGACCTGCGGGACGACGAACGGCAGGCCCTGCGGGCCATCCTGACGGAGGCAGGGATCCTGCCGCCCCTATAGAGGTCACAGGTAGAGGCAAACGGCCCATGCTGCCTTCGGTAGGGGCGCACAGCCGTGCGCCCCTACCCTCTGACGAGGCCGGCACATGCGTCCCGGCGTCCTATTCCCACACGAAGAGGACCTTGCCGGTCCTGCCGCTATCCGCCAGGCGGAAGGCCTCGGCCGCGTCCTCAATGGAGAAGCGGTGGGTGACCACCTGCTCAAAGTCCAGGCGGTGGCGGAGGATGAACCGCACCAGGTCCTCGTACAGGTGGATGGGCATGACGAAGGTCCCCATCAGGGTGACCTCCCTCTGCATGATCCACCACGGAGCGATGCAAGGCTCCTCGCGTCCTGCCCCCGCGAACACCACCTTCCCCCGCTTGCGGACCAGGCGCACCGCCTGCACCTGGGCGACGGGGCTCCCGGAGGTCTCCAGCGCTCCATCCGCCCCGCGCCCCCCGGTGAGGTCCCGCGCCACCGCCACCGGGTCCACTTCGCCGGCATCAAAGACGTAGTCCAGCCCGATGCGGCGGGCCAGGTCCAGGCGCTCGGCCACCAGTTCAAACCCGACCACGCGGGCGCCGAAGGCCCGGGCCATCATGCCGGCGACCAACCCCACCGGCCCCAGCCCCAGGATGGCCAGGGTATCCCGCCCGGAAGGGGCCAGTTTCAGGAGGGCGGAGTAAGCCGTGCCAGCGATGCAGGCGATGAACGCGCCATCCACAAAGGAAAGTTCGTCGGGGAGGCGGAGGCAGTTGCGTTCGGGGACGCAGACGTAATCGGCATCGGCGCCGCGGCCCACGGCGGCGATGCCGACGTGCTGCTCGCAGAGCATGATATCCCCGGCGAGGCAGTGGGCACAGGTGCCGCACCCCATGTGGTGGTACACCGTCACCCGGTCCCCCACCCGGACGTTCCGCACGCACGAGCCCACAGCCACCACCACGCCGCTCGGCTCGTGCCCCACCACCATCTCCGTGCGGGGACCCAGGTTCTCCGGCGTGTCCCGGTAGAAGTGCAGGTCGCTGCCGCAGATGGCAGCCACCCGGGTCTGGATCACCACCTCGTCGGGGCCAGGCACAGGATCGGGGAACGTCCGGACCTCTACCTGCCGGTAACCTTTGAGGACCACGCCACGCATGGAGTTCCTCCTCGGGGCGCTTCCGGCCCCACTCCCGAACCCCCCATGCACGCGCAGAGGGGGCAGCGGACGTACCGCTGTCGCTCCCAGCTTCCAACCCCCCCGAACCCCCTCCCCGTGCATGAGACGGGAAAGGGGATGGAGGAGGGGTTCCCGGCCGCTTGGCCCAAATCCATGCGGCGCACTGTTAGGGAAAAGCCGCGCCGGGGGAAGGGCCCTGGCGGCCCCTACGGCTGCATGCTCTTCTCCGGCTTGCGGTGCAAGACGATGGCGGCGATGGTCAGGGCCATCATGGCCGCGCTGGTGCCCATCTCCAGGACGCGGCGGCAGACCCCCGCGGCATCCAGGATGCCGGCGGCGCGCATGTCCACCACCTCGCCGCGCAGGGCATCGTAGCCGAAGGCCGGTCCCCGCCGCCGGGCCTCGTGCAAGACAACTGCAGAGGCGTGGACCCCGGCGTTCTGCACGATGCGCCGGAAGGGGGCCTCCAGAGCGCGGGCCAGGATGCGCACGCCCACCGCCGCATCGCCCTGGGCGTCCACCGAGCGCACGGCGTCAATACAATTGAGGAAAGCCACCCCACCGCCGGGCACCGTGCCCTCCCGGGCCGCCAGGGCCAGGGCCTTGACTGCCTTCTCCGCCTTCTGGCGCAGGTCCGCCTGCCCCACCCTGGAGGCGTCGCCGACCTTCAGGATTGCCACCCCGCCGCTGAGGCGGGCGATCCGCTCCCGGAGGGTCTCCCGCTCCTCTTCGTCCTCTGTCTGCTCCAACCTCCGCCGCAGGCCCTCCAGGTGCTTCTGGATCGCCGCCCGGTCGCCCTGCCCGGCCACCACGACCAGTTTCTCCTTGTCCGCTTCCGCACGGGCGGCCCGGCCCATGTCTCCCCATGCGATGGTCCGCAGGGGGCGCCCCATGTCGGGCCCCAGGACGGTGGCCCCGGTCTGGAGGGCCAGGTCGTGGAAGAGGTCCCGGCGCTTGCGGTCAATCTGGGAGGAGAACTGCACCGCGGCCACCCGCAGCCGACCGGCCTGGTGGTTGACCACGAAGGCGGCCAGCGCCTGCCCGGCGACCTTTTTGGCCGCGATGAGGAGGTCCCGCTCGTCCTCTGCGGAGTCCAGGAGGCGCAGGAGCGGCTCCACCTCTTCCCACTCGGTGAGGAAGTCGTCGTACACCACTACCAGGGGGTTCTGCACGATGCAGCGCCGCGTGGGCGGGTGGGTGACGAGGTAGGGCGAGGCCAGTTCCGCCTTCCAGTGGCTCCCCTCAAAGTACTCCCGCTCCACGTAGGGGGCCATGTATTCCTCAATGATGATGTGGGCCTCGGGCCCCAGGACGTCAAACATCTCGCCCAGGACCAGGCTCAGGCGTGGCTCCCCGGTCACGGCGAGGGCCAGGCCGGAGAGTTCCTCCTCGTCCGTCACGGGCACGGCCATCTCCTTCAGGGCCTGGAGCGCGGCCTTCAGGCCCCGGCCGATCCCCTCCCGCATGATCATGGGGTTCGCGCCGGCCACGGCGACGCGGAGCCCCTCGTCCAGCAGGGCCTGGGCCAGGACTGCGGCCGTGGCGGCCCCGTCGCCCACGTCCTCATGGACCCGCCAGACCAGGTTGCGCACGAGCATGGCGCCCACGTTCTGGGCCCGACCGGGGACCTCCAGGATGCGGCGGGCGGCTGTGGCGGCGTCGGTGAAGCGTTCCACCTCCCGGTTGGCTTTGAAATCGGTGGCAATCGCCCCTCCTGTCGGCCCCAGGGTCAGGGCCAGCAGGTTGGCCAGTTGGTCAAAGCCCGCCTTGAGGCCGTAAAGGGCTTCCGGTGGGAACAGCACACCCGGTTTCGGCATGGGCATCCGTCCTCCCGCGTCGGTGATGTTCGGAAAGGCCAGGCGCTAAGGATACCACAGAACGGGCAGGGGCACAAGCCAGCGAGGGGGACGCTCTGACATCGGAGAGGGGAGGGTGAGGCCGTAAGGGCGACGCATGCGTCGCCCTGGGTAGGGGCAAGGCATGCCTTGCCCCTACGGGTGGGCCTCCTTGCACGCCCGCGTCGGCGCAGGCCGACGCCGGGCCTGAGCCCCGATTTGAATCGGTGGCTTGGCAACGCCGTCAACGGGCGGGCCTCCTTGCACGCCCGCGTC
>Ga0123519_10015669_pt1 | contig 10614 bp, 11 predicted proteins | sample YelNatPaOPRAMG02_FD_87396 | JGI IMG/M metagenome (GOLD analysis project Ga0123519, IMG submission 87396) | Hot spring microbial communities from Yellowstone National Park - Yellowstone National Park OP-RAMG-02 (version 2) | ecosystem: Environmental > Aquatic > Thermal springs > Hot (42-90C) ...
CTTAAAGAGTACAGGGTTTTGTCCTTTGTAGATACCCCCTGTCTGGGAAGCATCTATAAAGATCACGAGCGTTCCGCCGAGAATTGGTTTCCTGAAGTGGGAGCAGCTATCCTTTGCGTAAGTGCTGAGAGGCCTCTTGGCGAAAGTGATTTAGAACTTTTAAGAAAAATACAGGAATACACCCCTAAAATCATCATTCTCCTTACGAAAATTGATTTGTTAAGTCACGCCGAACAGCAGGAAGTAAGACATTTTCTGGAAAGTTATCTAAGGAGAGCCTTTTTCGAGAGCTTACCCGTATATCTCTACTCTACCCGCAGTAATACAGAACAACGGAGGCAATTGTTAAAAGAGGAAATCTTAGATCCCCTGATCGGCAACAGGCAGAAAGTGGCGGCCGGTATTTTACGTCACAAATTTATCTCCTTAGGTACGGCCTGCTTGAGATACCTCACTATTGCTCTTGATTCAGCCCGTAGAGAGGCTCAAGAGCTCGAGACGTGTCGCAGACAGATTCTCGACGAGAAGGTAAATTACGAAAATTTTAGGGAGGAAATGGTGTTTGTTACCTTAGACATTAAGCAAAAGACACGTCCCCAATTAAACGAGTATTTAGAGAAGTTTTATGCTGCTAAACTCAAGGAAAAGGTAACGGCAGAGTTACGCCATGTTTTGCCCACCTGGCAAGGAAACCTTTGGCAGTTAACCCGCCTCTATGAAGCATGGCTCAAAGAAACTCTGTCCCGGGAACTTCATCTTATTTCCCATGCGGGGAGGGAGGAATTTTTGGCCAACTTAAGGAAAGCTCAGGGACTGTTCTCGCGTCGTTTAGAGACATTCCGTACCCTCCTTAATCAAAACGTGGAGAAGGTTCTGGGAATAAAGCTTCCCGATGTAGATTGGCGGATAGAGGTGAAATTACCTGCCGCGCCTGATGTGTGGACGATACGTACTTTCGACCAGCATCTCGATTCTTTATGGTTTTTGATTCCCCTATTCATTTTTCGTCCCCTGGTGGAGAAGCATTTTTTAAGGCAGATACCTAAAGCAGTTACGGTAAACCTTTCCCGTTTGGCTGCCCAATGGGAGGTGAGGGTAAACAGAGCAATCGATACGATGATGGAACAAACCTTAAAATATGTGCATGACGAGATTACTGCGCTCGATACCCTCCTTTCCTCCAGAAGCCACAGTGAGGAGGATCTATTTCCGTTGAAAGAGAAGCTTACCACCGCACTCAAAGGTTTGGAAGATTCTTTCCAAGACTCTACCCTTGATTATTCACGGTGATGTATATATACTAATGAAAAAATTAAAAGGGGTGAGAGACGGAGGATAAAAAACGGTACGAATTAAATGTTCAGTTGGCACAGATGCTTAAAGGTGGCGTCATCATGGATGTGACCAACGTTGAACAGGCAAAAATCGCCGAGGAAGCGGGGGCCGTGGCGGTAATGGCCTTAGAGAGGGTACCGGCTGACATCCGTAAGGAGGGGGGCGTGGCGAGGATGTCGGATCCTGCCTTAATTTACGAGATAAAAAAGGCGGTAACCATTCCCGTGATGGCCAAAGTCCGGATCGGGCACTTTGCGGAGGCCCAGGTACTGGAAGCCCTGAAGATCGATTATATAGATGAAAGTGAGGTTCTTACCCCCGCTGATGAGGAGTGTCACATCGACAAATGGCAATTTTCTATTCCCTTTGTCTGTGGAGCAAGGAACTTGGGGGAAGCGCTGCGCCGTATCGCCGAAGGAGCAGCCATGATCAGGACAAAGGGAGAGGCAGGGACGGGGAATGTGGTCGAGGCCGTAAGGCATATTCGAACGATTAATCGGGAGATCCGTCAGTTAGTCCATATGCCTGTGGAGGAGGTAACTGCCTATGCCAAGGCAAACGGTATTCCCTACGAACTGGCCCTTAAGGTACGGGAATTAGGACGTCTTCCGGTGGTCAATTTTGCCGCTGGTGGTATTGCCACCCCTGCCGATGCTGCTCTGATGATGCAACTGGGTTGCGACGGAATATTTGTGGGTTCGGGCATCTTTAAATCGGAGAATCCGGCCAAGCGGGCGCGGGCCATCGTTCAGGCCACGGCCTATTACAATGATCCGCAGAAGGTATTGGAAGCCTCCATGGGTCTCGGTGGTGCCATGCCGGGTTTGGAGATTTCTGCTATTCCCGAGCGGGAACTCCTGGCGGGGAGGGGTTGGTAAGGAGATGACCGTTGTGGATTTTCCTGAAATCAGACGAACGAACCCGGGGAAGATCGGTGTCCTGAATCTTCAGGGGGGGGTGGTAGAGCATCTGGACCATTTAGAACGTCTGAGTATTCAAGGTATACCGGTAAAGAAACCAGAAGAACTTAAGGAACTTGCGGGATTAATCATTCCCGGAGGAGAAAGCACTTGTCTTTCCCGCTTGATCAATATTTTCGGCTTAGACGAAGCGATTAAAGAGGAATACAAGCGGGGGATGAAGCTTTGGGGGACCTGTGCCGGCGCCATTCTCCTTGCTCGCCACGTTGTTGGCGAGGAAGCCCACTTGGGACTCATTGATATAGAAATCAAGCGTAACAGTTTCGGCAGCCAGCTGGATAGTTTTGCCTGTGAAGCCCTCGTACCTGAGGTTGCTTCTGAGCCGCTCCCCCTTACCTTTATTAGGGCGCCAAAAATACTCCGGGTAGGTGAGGGGGTAAAGATTCTACTGGCGATGGATGACTACATCGCGGCTGCCGAAAGCGATGGTGTGCTTGTTACCATTTTTCATCCCGAACTTACGGAATGCCTCGCCTTTCATCGCTACTTCGCCCGCAAATGCTCCCTTGCGGCCAAGGAAGAAGTTCCACCCCTGGACCCTACTTGGAATATGCTGAGCTGGACGAGGTACGCCCGTATTGCCTCGTAATCTGGCTTCCCACTGGGAAAAAGATTGACAAAAGGAGGGGACCCGTATATCAAGGATATAAAAAAGGAGGTCTATCCCATGTCCCCCAGACTTGCTTCCCATATCTTACCCTGCCCCGTAGTTTTTATCAGTACCGCTTACGGTGAGAGGCGAGATATCATTTTGGCGACGGCCATGTTTGTCACGGAAAAAGAACCCTATATCGTGGTGAGCCTCTCTAAAGAAGGAGAAACCCTCAAGCTTATCGACCAGTCGGGAAGATTTACCGTTGTTTTGGCTTCCGAGAAACAGGAAGACCTCTATGAACAGCTTGCGGCCTTTCGTTCCCCTGTGCTCGATAAATTTGCGGCGATCGGCATTCATACTTTGATTCCCCGTCCCGGACGTCCTCTGATTCCCAAAGATTCCGCTGCTTGGTTCGAATGTGAACCGGTAGATCGAAAGGAAATCAACGGTTACGTGGTAATAATTGCCCGCGTCACGGAATACGAGGAAACGGAGAATCCCCCTCTCATCTGGCAGAAAGAGGAAATCTTTTCCTTAAAGTTCCTATCGGTTTAACTTGGCGGCAATGGTTGCCACATATTGCCCCTGAAAACGGGCGCCGGCCAGTTCGTTTTCTGTAGGGGTTCGTTCGTTCTTACTGCCCGCGATGGTGGAGGCACCGTAGGGGGAACAACCACTAATTTCGCTGGTCGTCGTCTGGCCCGCGAAGGTGTAAGGGAGACCCGCGACAATCATACCGTGATGGAGCAAAGTGATGTGGAAGCTTAAGATAGTCGATTCTTGCCCCCCATGCTGCGTACCCGAGCTCGTAAAAACGCTTCCCACCTTACCGACGAGGGCTCCCTTGGCCCAGAGCCCGCCTGTAGCATCAAGGAATTGACGCATCTGCCCACACATGTTACCGAAACGGGTTGGCGTTCCAAAGATAATGGCATCGGCTGTAGGTAACTCTTCTAAGGTTACAATGGGGACGTGACTTAAACTTTGCTGTATCTCCCAGGCACCCATCTTCTTCAGGACTTCCTCGGATAAGGTTTCGGGTACACGGCGCATAGATACTTCTGTACCTTCGACACTCGCCGCACCTTCCGCTACCTTCTCTGCTAGGCGGTGGACATGACCGAACAGGGAATAGTAAAGTACCAGTACCTTCATTTCTCCTCCTCCTTTCTTTTATTTTGTTCCCCGGGAGGAACAATTGTTAATTGATCATAGGCAGCAAAACGGGTTAGGTCGTAGATTTCCTTTAAAGGCAAGTTTAGCTTTTCGGCCACCCTTAAACAAACCTCGTACTCCGGTGCCACAAGGCAAATGCGGTTTCCCCTTTTTCCCACCTTTACGGGAATTTCACCCCAGGGGGTTGAGACGTTTATTATTTCATAGGGAAGCATGTATTTGGTTACCTCATAACAACGGATACCTAAGGTGGTGGTTTCTGCAAAAATTGTGTCCCGCAGATGGGGGAAGTCCTCCCTTCTGAGAAGCACGGAAAGGGTGGCAGCAGGGCGGTTCTTTTTCATCTGGATGGGCTTTATAAAGACATCCATGGCTCCCAGGGCGAATAATTTCCTCATGATGTGGTCATACCATTCAGGATTCATGTCGTCGATATTCGTTTCCATCATCAAGGCGGGTGCCTCGAGGAAGTCCCTTTCCCTATCTTCTTTTTCACCGACGATAATCCTAAGCACATTCGGTATGGAAAGATCGTAAGAACCGGCTCCGTATCCCATTGTTTTCACCTTAAGAAGAGGCATGTCGCCGAAGGACTTACTGAGGGTGCTTAAGATGGCAGCCCCCGTGGGGGTAAGGAGTTCTCTTTCCGCGTAACGGGAATAGACCGGTATCCCTTTTAGGAGGACAAGGGTGGCCGGCGCCGGTACGGGCAGAAACCCTGTGGGTGTCTCGATAATGCCGCTTCCTACGTTTAAGGGGGAGGAGTAAATTTCTTCTATCCCTAAGTGGGAAAATCCAACGACGGCACCAACAATATCGATTATGGCATCCTTTGCTCCTACTTCATGAAAGGTAATCTCGTCTATAGTTTTGCCGTGTACCTGTGCTTCAGCCGTGGCTAAACGCCAAAATATTTGGAGGCATTTTTCCCGAACAGGATTCGGTAAGTTGCTTGCATGGATTATCGCTTCAATATCTTTCAAGCTACGGGGTGTCTCGTCTTCCTTTACAGTAACTTCCACTTTGGTAGCCGCTATCCCCTTTCTCATTACCTTTTGGGCCGTAAGTTCGTATCCGCCAAAGGGAAGGGCACATAAGTACTCCCTTAACCTTTCCAGAGAAAGGCCGGCATCGATGAGGGCGCCCAGAATCATGTCACCCGAGGCACCGGCGTTACATTGGAAGTAGGCGATATTCACTTTTTATCCTCTCCAAGACGGTTAATGAGGGCGGCCTGATAGCCTGCTCCAAAACCGTTGTCGATGTTAACCACCGAGATACCTGCGGCGCAACTGTTGAGCATGGCAAGAAGGGCAGCAAGGCCGCCGAAGTTGCTCCCGTAACCTACGCTCGTCGGCACGGCAATTACGGGTTTGTCCACTAATCCTGCCACAACGGAAGGTAGTGCCCCTTCCATACCGGCCACTACCACAAGGACGCGGGCAGAAAAAAGGAGATCCCGATAGGGGAGAAGGCGGTGCAAGCCGGCTACGCCCACATCGTAGAGACGCTCAACCCTGTTACCCATGGCCTCGGCCGTAAGGGCTGCCTCCTCGGCGACGGGAATGTCAGAAGTGCCGGCACATAAAACGGCAATTAATCCCTTTTTCTCCTGAGGACCACGCCGCACAATCATAAGCTTAGCCTCTGCAAAATACTCGCACCCCTCGATCTCTTCTCGGCAGGCCACATAAACCTCCTCCGAAATGCGGGTGACGACGATATTCTTTTGAGCATCTTTCGCTAATTTCTGCACAATGGCCACTATTTGCTCTTTCCTTTTTCCCGCGCCGTAAACTACTTCAGGAAAACCCCGCCGCAACTCCCGGTGGGTGTCCGCCTTGGCAAATTGGAGCTCTGCGAAGGGAAGTTCCTTTAGCAAAGCTACCCCTTCTTGGGGGGAGAGTTTGTGTTCATAGAGGGCCGTTAAAATCTCCGTGAGCTTCTTTTCGTTCATTTGCCCCTATCCCTGTCGGTGAGACTTTCGTTCATACTACCCGTGCGGTAACCCTCTAAGTCCATGGTGACATAGGTAAAACCCAAGGATTTTAGTTTATTGATTATTTCTCGTGCCTGTGCCATGAGGAGGGGAAAATCCTTTTTCTCTACCTCGATACGGGCTATTTCTCCATGATGGCGTAGGCGACATTGGGTAAAACCCAAGCGGGCAAGAAAGGTTTCACCCTCTTCCACCTGTAAAAGTTTTTCTTCGGTAATCCTCGTGCCATAGGGCAAACGGGAACTGAGACAGGCATAAGGGGGTTTATCCCACGTGGGCAGGCCCATCTCTCTGGAGAAGAAGCGGATATCCTCTTTGGTGAGCCGGGACAGCAGGAGAGGACTTGTAACATTCCATTTTTGGGCTGCCCTTCGACCGGGGCGGTAGTCCCTTAAGTCATCAAAGTTCGTACCGTCAAGGACATGACTTGCTCCCTCCTGATGGGCAATTTGCCAAAGCTGCGAAAAAAGTTCCTCTTTACAGAAGTAACAGCGTTCCGGTGGATTGGAGACGAAGGCTTCCTTCTTCAGTTCCTCTGTCTCTATAATGAGATGCCTTGCCTCCAGAAGATGGGTGAGCCTTTTTGCCTCCGCTAATTCCCCCCGGGGATAAGTGGCCGATTGGGCCGTCACGGCAAGTACTCTTTCTTTTCCGAGGGTGTCCAGGGCGCACTTAAGGAGAAAGGTACTATCTACTCCCCCGGAGAAGGCGATTATTACCTTTTCCATTTGACTAAGGATTTGATGTAGGTGCTCTAACTTCTCTTTCCTTTCCATATTTCCTTTGGGCAATTTTTTGGCAAGGTAAACAAAATGAATAAGATTTGCAAGTCCATACTTATCTGTGATAGTTAAGGCCATGTCCTACGATAGTTTCAAGAACATCACCTTTTCGCAACTGGAAGGACTTATCGCTCTCATCGAGCAGGGAAGTTTTACCAAGGCGTCGGAGCGACTTTTTATTTCCCAATCGGCCCTAACGAAACAGATTCTGAACTTGGAGAATGCCGTAGGTGCAAAGCTCATAAATCGTTCAGTAAACGGGGTTACCCTCACTCCGGAAGGTCGCCTTCTTTACGATTATGCTAAGAAGGTTTTCCGCTTGCGGGAGGAAACAAAAAGTCGCCTTAAGGATTTGAAAAGCCGCACGGGAGGGAAAATCTTTATCGCCACCAGTAACAATCCGGGAACTTACATCCTTCCCCGACTCCTCAGCGAGTTTAGAAAGCGTTATCCCGAGATCCTTATCCAAATCAGTATGTCGGGGAGCGACGAGGTGATCCAGAATATCCTCGATAACCAGGGAGAGATAGGCTTTGTGGGAGAAAAGGTAAACCACAAGAAGATTGTTTCCTTCCCCCTTTGGAAGGATGAGCTTGTGCTTGTTGCACCTACCGAAAGTGTCTTTCTGGAGAAGAGGGTAATCGATGGGGAGATGCTTCAGCGTTTGCCTTTAATTATGAGGGAATACGGTTCCGGGACAAGGAAGTTAATCGAAACCTCACTGGAGCGCGACTTGGGAATAAGGTTAAGTAAACTCAATGTAGTATGCGAGATGGGAAGTGCCGAAGCGGTAAAGGAAGCCGTGGCCGCCGGGTTAGGTGTTTCTTTTATCTCCATCTTTGCCCTTAAAAGTGAACTTTCCCGTGGTCTATTCTGCACTTTAGAGCTAAAGGGTTGTTCCATGGAACGGTATTTCTATCTCATCTATAAAAAAAATATACCCCTGCAAGAGTATCATAAGCTTTTCATCGAATTTGTGAAGCTCTATAAGGTCTTTTAGTTACCTATTACTAAAAGTAATAGCAACCCGTAAATAATAACATAATAGAATTGGATTTTTCCCTCCCTTCTTCTTATATAAATAAAAAATTATGGGAGGTGAGGGAAATGGTAAATTTTTTCTCCACGCGTTGGGGCATCATCACTGTAGGTATCTTCATCGGGAGTGTGGCTTCTTTGCTTCAGTACCTCGGGAATCCACCTAATATGGGAATCTGTGTAGCCTGTATGGAGAGAGACATCGCCGGCGCCCTCGGTCTCCACCGGATTGATGTGGTCCAATACATAAGGCCGGAAATTATTGGGTTTGTGTTGGGTTCTTTTCTTGTGTCTTCAATATATCGTGAGAACAAGGCCCGTGGTGGTTCCTCGCCCTTGATCAGGTTCTTCCTGGGTGTATTTGCCATGATCGGTGCTTTGGTCTTCTTGGGTTGCCCCTGGAGAGCCCTACTTCGACTCGCCGGTGGTGATGGCAATGCTATCTTGGGAATTTTGGGTCTCGTTGCTGGGGTATTTGCGGGAATTTTTTTTCTCAAGAGGGGTTACAATTTGGGGCGTTCCTCTCCTCAACGGCCGTTCAATGCTTGGCTTTTCCCTTTATTTATGGTAGTGCTCTTTTTATTATTGGTCTTTCGTATTGAGTTCATTCCCGGTGGCCCTATCTTTTTTAGTGTAAAAGGTCCCGGAGCTCAGCACGCCAATCTGTGGATAAGCCTTGGGGCGGGGTTGTTGATCGGCATCATGGCCCAGCGTAGTCGCTTCTGTACTATGGGGGCGCTGCGCGATGCCATCCTTATTCGGGATTTTCATCTCTTAAGCGGTGTCATAGCACTTCTTATCACCGCCTTTTTGGCAAATCTTGCCTTCGGTCAATTCCATCCTGGTTTCTCCGGTCAACCCATAGCCCATACAGACCAAATCTGGAATTTTTGGGGAATGACCCTTTCAGGATTGGCCTTTACTTTGGCCGGCGGTTGCCCTGGTCGACAACTTTTTTTGGCCGGGGAAGGTGATACCGATGCTGCTATCTTTGCCTTAGGAATGATTGTGGGGGCTGCTGTGGCTCATAACTTTGCCTTTGCCAGTAGTCCCAAAGGAGTGGGGACCTTCGGCCCCTGGGCGGTAATTGTTGGTTTGGTTTTTTGCGTCGCTGTAGGTTTTGCGATGCAGGAGAGGGAAAGAGTGTAAAGGAGGGTTATTTATATGGAAATTAAGATGATCGATGCCCGTGGACTTTCCTGCCCTCAACCGGTGCTTTTAGTACAGAAGGCCATTGAAGAAGGTCAAAAGTCTTTTGAAGTAATCGTCAATAGTGGAGTGGCTAAAGAAAATATCTTGCGGCTCCTCAAGAAGCATGGTCTTAAGTGGTCCTGTGTGGAAGAAGGTACGGATACTTATATACATGTGACCGGAAAGTCTTAACTATTAAAGCAATTATGGAAATTGTTTATTTCGATAACGCTGCCACTTCGTGGCCTAAGCCTGAGGAGACCATCGGCGCCATGACCCATTACTTAAATAAGGTCGGTGCCTCTCCGGGTCGTTCTGGCCACAGGCTTTCCGTGGAGGCCGGGCGTATTGTCTATGAGGCGCGAGAGGTCATGGCATCCCTTTTTGGCATTGATGACCCCAATCGGATTGTTTTCCTCAAAAACGCCACAGAAGCACTCAATATTGCTGCCTTCGGTCTTTTAAGGGGTGGTGACCACGTAATTACCTCTCCTTTAGAGCACAATTCTGTTATGAGGCCTTTGAGAGCCTTAGAGAAAAGGGGACTCGAGATTTCTTTCTTCCCGGCCTCACCGGATGGTCTCCTCGATCCCTCGGATCTAAAAAGATTGATGAAGAAAAATACCCGGGCCGTTTTTATGACCCATGCTTCTAATGTGACGGGAGCGATCCTTCCGGTGCGGGAGATGGGCCGGATTTGCCGGGAGGAGGGAATAATTTTTTGTCTCGATGCGGCCCAGACGGCAGGATGTGTACCTATCGATGTAGAAGAATTATCCGTCGATCTGCTCGCCTTTACCGGGCATAAATCCCTCTTTGGTCCGCCGGGAACAGGTGGGCTATATGTACGGGAGGGATTGGAGGAGAAAATCGAACCCCTACTGCACGGTGGAACGGGCAGTAAGTCGGAATTCGAAGAGCAACCCCGTTTTTTACCAGACAAATTCGAAGCGGGGACGATAAATACGGTAGGTATTGCCGGTTTAGGGGCCGGGGTTAAGTTTGTTTTACAAAAGGGAGTGGAAAAGATCAGGGAAAAGGAGCTTGCCCTTACCCGTTTGCTCCTTGGGGGATTGAAGGGGATAAAGGGGGTGAAGGTTTACGGGCCCCGGGAGGTGGAAGGAAAAATTGCCGTTGTTTCTTTTAATATAGAAGGGAAATCACCTTCCGAGATCGCGCTTCTTTTAGATGAGCGTTTCCATATCTACTGTCGACCCGGTCTCCACTGCGCACCCTCTGCCCATCGCACGCTCGGCACTTTTCCCGAAGGAACGGTGCGCTTTAGTTTTTCTTGTTTTAATGAAGAGGAAGAGATAGAATATGCTTTAATGGCAATCCATAAGTTGTGTTCTCTATGACGGAAACGTACGGAATCTGTCTCTTTGAATCGGTAAATCATGCCCTGAGGGCGGAAAAGGAAGTGCTGAAAAAGGGCATCCCCGCAAAACTTATTCCTGTTCCCCGCTCGTTAAGCTCTGACTGCGGCATCTGCCTGCGATACCCCATTGCCTTTCACAC
>Ga0123519_10015671_pt1 | contig 10613 bp, 16 predicted proteins | sample YelNatPaOPRAMG02_FD_87396 | JGI IMG/M metagenome (GOLD analysis project Ga0123519, IMG submission 87396) | Hot spring microbial communities from Yellowstone National Park - Yellowstone National Park OP-RAMG-02 (version 2) | ecosystem: Environmental > Aquatic > Thermal springs > Hot (42-90C) ...
TAGATTCCATGAGAAGCTTGTCAAAGTCTCCCTTTTTCCCCTTCAACTTTCATACTCCACGCGCAGTCTCTTAGGGTTTCTTTAGATGCTTTTGCTTCTTTAAATAAATTGTTTATGCCTTTTAAATTTTATTAGGCTAATTTTAAACCTAAATTATGTTAAGCGTAGAATTTAAATATTAGTTTAAACATTTTATCTTTTGGAGAAATGTGAAAATGAATAAATGTGCAGTTTGTGGAAAAGAAGGAAAAACAGTTAAACACCATTTAGCACACACACCTGAAGAAATAGTAGTTCAGCTTTGCGTAGAATGTCATAAAAAGGTTCACCATGGATTCTCCTTTTGGGATTCAGTTTCCGACCTAGCGCAAATAGCCTATTCATTATTTGGTGATAAAGACTCAGCAGCATACCTTCTAAGGTTGGCGTTGCCAAAAATAACGGAGTATAGAAACTTAACAGCTTTTGAGAATCTTTTAAGGAAGGAGTTTAAGCTATGAAGAAAGACTTGGTTGATTGGAGTGAACCAACGCTTAAACGTTGGCTTGGAAGCATAACTAGAAAAACCACTAAGGCCACTTATAAAAGTGGTTTCAGGCTTTATCAGACTTACACAGGGTTGAAGGCAAGTCAACTTATAGACGAAGCCTTGGAAGACCAGAAGAAAGACCCAAGGGAAAAAACGGATATTGTAAAACAGAGACTTATAGGCTTCTATAATTGGCTTGTTAATGAAGCGCCTAAAAAGAAGGGGCCAAAAGGCGAAGTTGTCGGTAAAGGGTTGAGTTCAAAGATTGCACATACTTATGTTAATGCTATCCGTAGTTTCTACGGAACTTTTGACGTTTACGTTAAGCTTAAAGGTAGAAGCGGCCTTCCAAAGCCTAGAGTTGTAAACGAAAGAATGATTCTCTCAAATATGGACGTAAAAAGGCTTGTTGACCACGCTTCAACGGTTAGAGACCGTGCTATAATATTGACAATGTTTCAAAGTGGAATAGACGTTTCTACACTTTGCAGCCTAAAATATGGAGACGTAGCTGAAGGCCTAGCTAAAAATGAACACCCTTTAAGGCTTAACCTTTATAGGCCTAAAACAGGAACGGAGTACTACACTTTTATTGGAAGAGACGCTGTTGAATCCATTAGGGCTTACCTTAACGACTTGAAGGCTAAGGGCATTAAAATAGCGTCTAACACCCCTTTGTTTCTGAAGGCTAGCCATAAAACCTTGAAGTGTGAAGGCTTAACACCTAACCTTGTCCAGAATATGCTTAGAGAAGTGGCTGTAAAAAGTGGTTTAGTTGACGAAAACCTTAATGGAAAAGACTTTAACCCATTAAGCCCACACGCTTTGAGAGAAAGTTTCGGTAGCATAATGACTAACAAAGGTGTGCCTGACACCATAGTGGATTTTTGGCTAGGCCACGAAATTGGAGAAATGGCTGAAGCCTACAAACGAAGCAAATTTGAAGATTTAAAGAGAACCTACCTTGAACGTGAAGTTTTCATAAGCATAAGCACGGGCGGAGAAATTGAAGAGAAACTTAGGGCTGAAATAGACGAAAAGAATAGGCAATTGCAAAGCTTAGTTAATGGTTTAACGTCTGAAAACATGGATTTGAAAGCTAAGGTTAACACCCTGGAAAGGGCCATTGCTGAGTTAAATGAGAAGTGGCAAAGGCTAGACCAAACAACCAAAACACTCATTGAAAGTAAAGAACGAATATTAAAAATGCTGAAGGAAAAAATCCCACAATACATTGAAAGCTAAAACTTCCCTTCTTTTTCTATTTCTTTTGACAAGGTTTATATTTCTGTCTTTACTTTTTTCTGTTTTGGTGTTGTTATGGCTGAAGAGTTAGCCAAAAAATTGGAGAAAACAGTTAAGACAACCATAACTTTGGCTGACAGCCTTTGGAGAGACGTTAAGGTTTATGCTGCCAAGAAGGGGTTGAAGCTAACACAAGTTGTAGAAGCTGCCTTAAAAGAATACTTAAAAGAAGAATCGGAGAAGGAGAAAGGGAAATGAGGCTTTTCTCAAGGCTTTTCTGGTTGTTAACAGGTATAATTTTAGGGCTTCTGCTTATTCCAGCCTTGTTAATAGGCCTTCTAGCGATAATTTTAGGGCTTTTCCTATTGCCGATAATGATTCCTTTAGCCTTAATCGTTTTAGGCCTTCTCCTAGTCATTGCTGGTCTAGCATTATTGATTTAATCAAGGTGAAAACGGGTTGCCTCAAAAAGTCTGAACTCTTGGAATCGCCAAATGGGATGAGTTTAAAATGGGGATTTTAAGGGAAGTTGCAAAAGGAGTATTAATAGGTGTTCTCATTAATGGCGTTTGGTGGTTTATCAAATTTATTGCTCATATTTTTGGTTTCAGCTCTCTCTTTGACTTCATGTTAATTGAAGTGCCACTTTGGGTTGTTATTTCAGCTCTGATAATCGTCATTCCAACAATGACATTTTATATTCGTTCAAAATATACCTCGAGCTATAAAGTTTCAGTTGTGCACATGAAACCATCAATTTATGACTTCACCATTAAGTATTCTCATTTTGGAGTGCAATGGAAACTTTTAGGTATACATCAGCTTATCGGAGAACCATACATATACTGTGAACCGAATCCTTATTGTCCGAATTGCGACTATGAAATGGAAGCAGAAAAAAGAGGCTTTATATTTAAAAAATACTTCTGGAAATGCCATAATTGTGGGAATTTATATAAATGCCCAAAGGAGCATTATAAGGCTCATGAAATCGTGGAAAAATTGGTCGAATCAGATATTAGAAGGGGAAAAATAAAGGTCGGACCTTAGCTAGAACTCGTCTCTTCGGCAATTTTACCCTTTCAATGTGAATGAAAACTCATCCTATCAGAAGTGCAAACAAAAGGTATAAAAGAATGAAACTAAAAACCGATTGATAAACAAATATGGTGTCTTAATGGTTGAAGAAGATTGGAAAGAATTAATAGGAGACCTCCGAAAAGAAGTTGAGAATCTGAAAAGAGAAGTAAGCAACTTAAACTATGCAATAAATCAATTATACTCTGGAGACTGCGGATTACGGTATCTTGTTCAGAGCGTTGATTACCTTAAAAAGGCCATTGAGAATTTAACAAACGCCATCAAAGCCTCTAAGAAATAATGAGAAAATAAGCCTATTCCTATGCTATGTTGTGGAAGTGGCATTTTTGAGCATTTAGCCTAGCTCGGACAGCTTAAAAATACCCACTTATAAATGATATATTGAAATGAAGGGTGAAGTTGTTCGGTTAATCCTTCAAACCGTACATGAGAATTCCAATAACGTTTATGAAAGTCTTGAGGGGAAAGGCTATTCGAGGCTGAAGGCTTGGAGTTACCTTCCACGTTTAGTCAAGCTTGGTTATCTTGTTCGCAAAGCTAAGGCCCAATACGTTCTCAGCGAGAAAGGGCGCAGACATTTAAACAACCTTGTTTTCGGGGCGGGGGCGTGTCCTTACTGTGGAAGCTACAAAACCAAGAGGAATGGGAAGCGAAACGGGGCCCAAAGGTTTGCTTGTTCCCAATGTGGGCTAAATTGGACAGAACACCACAAAATCGAAGCCATTCTTAGGAGTTTAAGGCGCAGGGGAAGAATCGTTTTTATTTTGCACACGTCTGAAAGGTTCTCTTATGCAATACTTCAAAAGCTTAAGGAATTGTTGAAAGGTGAAGAGACAAGCCTAGGATATTTAGCTAAAAATGTAAATCTGATTATCCCTTGAGTTCCCTTTGAACCCAATGTTCATGTTTAGTGCCAATTATTGGCCTAACGTTCTCAACATTACAAATATTGAAAGCCGTTGCAGAGAACCCGCCCTACATTTATGATTATGAGTAAACATAAATGCGTAATTCTTTGTTCTTCCCGTTTTATATCAATTATAGAAAAAAGGATGTTATTTGGTTTCAGTTTTAGGTTTTACTTTGAGTTTTCTTATCACCATGTAAACAGTCGTAGCTAGGAAAATAATAGTTGCAACTATAAGGGCATAATTTAAGCTTTTAGCAAACTCTAACTCAGTAACTAAGCTATTGTATTCCGTATTGCTATGAGAATGTTCTTGTCTATATTGGTTGTATGTAGAATTTAGGTCTTCATATTCTGAATTAGAATACATATGCATTTGCTTGTACCATTCATATGAATAATTCAACAAATCATAATCTCCTTGCAGTTTGGTATAATTAGAACGCAAATCCAAATTTTCACTCCAAAGTTCATTCCAAGTTTTCAACACAATTTTTGTTGTACAAAGAACTAAATTAGTCCACGCATAGTTCTCAGGATGCCCATTCTGATACGTCCAAATATCAAATGTAATCAAAGTATGGTAATCCGTGGGAACGTTTTCTTCAGGAATTGTCACTGGAATTGTTATTGTGTATTCGCTATGATAAGGCAGTACTACATTTTTATAAAGTGTTCCCTGATATAGTATTAAGGAAGTAAGATAAGGTGGTGTTCCATATTGCCAACAACGGATACTCACATTAAATTCTTCAACAAAATTTCCCTCTGAGTATGCTGATGAATAAATATTAATTTTATAGGTTATGGTGTCTCCTCTATGACATTCTTCGGGAAATTGAAGTTGAATCCTAAGCCCACCAACCCAGAAATGCAACGCATATTCTTCTGTTGCATAAGCAACTAGTGTAAATTCTCTCGTCACCGAAAGCATTGACATTACGATAATAATTCCAAGTAACCTCAAGAGTTTTCTTTTCATATTTTTCACCCGTTCTTTAATTTTTTAGTTGATTAATTTGAATATAAAACTTGAGGAGATTATTTTTCCACGTCTTTCAGGCGCATTTTCGCATAATCCAAAAGGATACCCATTGAAAGCACTCTAGAAGCTTATGCCAAAATCGTATTTCTCAGTCTTCTTTAAATTGACACTTGACTTAATTGTGGGCTGAAACACTCTTTGTGGTTTACCTTCAGGGCCATACAACATTTCTTCCCTTGTCTTGTATGGGCTAGGTTCTCTAACTGTTGGCCTACTGTCGAAAAGCCCAAAATCAGGCCCTTTCCGACTTTCTTCTAAGGCCCTAGTCTTCTCTTCTTCGCTAAGTGTTTCTGAAGGCTTAACCCTACGACTTGAACCTAAACCAAAGTCGATTGTGGGTTCTTCATACGCTACGTTTGGCTGAACACTTGCAAGGCAAGGGCGTTTAGAACTTGAAGAAAAGTCATATTTCTCCTTTGGCAAAGACTCAAAGTATTCGGGGCCAACCTTTTCGACTTTACCATATCTTCTATGCCTCAAAGTTGCACTAGCACTAAAGCTTTCAGGCCCAAAACTGTATTTTTCTTCTGAAGGAACAAAAGGCCTTTGCTGAATGTCTTGCCACAAATGTAGTTCTTCACTTCCAAAGCTGTAAGGGTCAACGTGGAAGGTTTTTCCAATGGTTTGTTGCACTAACCTTGGTGTAGCTATGGGCCTTACAGTTGAAGGCTGAACTCCTAAAAGGGCTATTATACGTTGAAGGATTGGGAAACTCATTCTTTTCGCCATTAACGTTTATGATTAAAGCCTTTAATAAAGGGTTTGTGGGAAGTGGGGCGGGCTTGACCAAAGCCCCTTTGTTAGATAACTTTAATGATTTAGGCTTGAACCCTTCTGAACCACACCTTGGACACAGCTTTTTAGCCTTACGCATAATTATTCAACCCTCTCATTTTTATAACGTCTTGAAGCCCACGCAAGACGCCCAAAGAAAGCCTTAGCGCTTGCCTTGTATTCTTCAACTTGTTGTTTTGTCAATCTTAACGTGTGTGGGGTAGCGTCAATATTCCACACGAAACCATTACCACACACTAAACATTGTCCAGCCTGCTCTGAACCGTCATTAAGCACAAGGTGAAGCGTTTTCTTCCGACAAAACCAACAATATGCCTTAAGACTCATAGTTATCTAACTCCCACAGTTTCTATTTCAGTTTCATATAATTCAGAACGCCAACCACAAGCTTCGCAAAAGAAATAGCCAAACTCAATAACCTTTACACCTTTATGGGTTAGAACATTGGATTTCCAACGCACAGTATTCTTTCTTCCACATTTAGGACAGTCTCTATCACATAAGCCTCTATGCGTTCTCACACGTTTTCCCTTCTCTTTTGATATTCTCTCACGCAATCCTCACAAATCGCTATGACTTGCCCCTTTGTGGTGACAGCTTCCCAAACAGTAGGCCTAACATAACCACAAACACCACATTCCTTCTCTGTTAGGGCCTCTTCCTTCCAATAGACACTTGCCAAGTCGTCTAAGCCTACCCCTTTAAAAGAAACGTCAGAAACTTCAGAAATGTCAGCCTCTCCTTTAACATAACGTTCCATACCTACTGACGTTTCTGACATTTCCGACGTTTTTTCTAAGGGGCCATAGCGTTTGGCAAGGTAATCAATTAGGTCTTTTTCGTAAAACACAGCCCTTTGGCCCTTCTTTCCAATTCGTGTTTGACTGAACCCTAGCCTTTTAAGAAGTCTTCCAATGCTTCTAGGATTCCATTGCTGTTTTTCAGGCTTCCCTTGATTAAAGGCTTCAGTTATGGCTTCAATTGTGAGTTTACTCCCTTCAACCTTATCAGCCAAGCTTAACACAACTTGAACTATCTCAGCTTCTGTGGAAGCCCTCTCTTCTTCAAGTCTTCTAACGTAAACTTGTCTAGCGTATTCGCTAACTTTTTGCCTAATCTCCTCTGAAGGTGCGACAGCAATTAAAGGGTAGAACAGTTCAGCTATTCTTCCGTGAGTGGTAGGCAAATAGCCTAAAACCTTCTCCCTATCAAGAACTGACAACTTCTCCCTTAAAACATTGAAACGATAGACTAACAGCATAAGCCTCAAATTTGAAGCCTTCTCCAAATCTAGAAAAAGTGGGATATCCCTAACGTTTCTACGCATATTAACTATTATGGCCCTGCTTTCAAGGCTAGGCACGAAAACGTTTGTGCTAGCCAAAGCCTTAAAACCAAAAACGCTGAAACAGTCAATACCTCCCAAATCAGCATTAACCCTTATGACAAATTGGCCCTTACGATATCCAGCATTTAAGACGGCAATAGCCTCATTTTTCTGTTCACTTCCATAAATTTCAGCTTCGTCTAGGCAAAGGGTAGGCCCATACTTTTGTATGGTTCTAAAAAGGGCTGAACTTGAGAAGCTTGGGCTTAACACAGCCCTATAACTCAATTGCCAAAGACATTCTAAAGCCCTAGTTTTTCCACTATCCCTAGGCCCAATGAAGGCTAAATAAGGTATGCTTTCAAACTTCTCAGGCAAATATGAAGCCATAACCCAAAGGGCTGCAATGTCATAAAGCGTTTCGTGTGGCAACTCCACATAAGCGTAAATGAACTTTCGCACTTCTTCAAAAAGCCCTTTAGCGTCTAAGACTGAAGATATACGATACACATTGTTTGGAAACTTAGCTAAGGGCCAAAGCGCCATTTCTAAAGGGTGGTATTCCCTTGTCTCTTCAAGGTCTTCGAACTCAGTTTGAAACTTAACTTCATTATCCATTTCGTAAAAAACAGCAAAGCCATTTTCACCATTAGGCCCAAGGGCCTGTTCAAAGGCTAAATACTCTTCATTGCTTCCACAAGACCTAAAAGAAACCTTCTTAGACTCTTCTTCTGTCATAGCCTAAGCCTACTTTGGAACTTCAAAATGGCTTTCTTTTCCCCTTGAAATGTAAGAACCACCTAACGCCTTGACAACTTCCACAGCTTTAGCGAAGTTTTCAGAACCCAAAAATTGCCTAGGCTTAATAATAAAGGCTGAAGCGTTCTCTTGAAAGCTTAGAAGGTCTCTTAAGCCTTGTGGAAAAACGTTTTGAACTTCTGTTAAGGTCTTTCTAGGAGAAGGTTTCTCTTGAAAAGGTTTAGAAACTGAAACACCTGTAACATACCCTGAAAGCCAATTGTCAATAACGTTTTCCAAACTATTTTTGGCTATTTGAAGTTCTTCTTCTGAATCAATTTGGGCTTTAAGGCCATACTCGATTTTAACCCACTCTTTTTCGCTAATTTGAACCGTTTTACCCTTGCTTAATGATATTTCAACAATTTTTCCCAAGCTATTCACCTTCCAAAATTGGCCTAGCCCTCTTAACATTCTGAACTAAACCTTCAGTTTTGCTGAAAACGTCTTCTTTCTGTGCTTCCTTGGGCAAATACTTCTCACGAAGGCTTGAATCAATATAGTCTATTGTGTAGAGAAGGCTGTCAGCATTCGAATCTGAATTCTCAATCTCCCACGTGTATTGGCCCTTTGAACCACGCTTAACCCTAACCTTTAAGGGCTGAACGTTAACGCTTTTGACCAAGGTAACTTTCTCTTCACTCATTTTAGAGTCTCCTTCAAAATTTTTAGCACAGCGTCTTGAATCGCCAAATCCCATTCTTCAGCCTTAGCCTTCAACTTTTCCATAAGCTTCTCGTCAAGGCATACTTCCACTAGTTCATATTCGCCCTTTGGAATAGACGTTTTAGTTCACCTATCTATAAGTAAGATAGGGAAATGCTTATAAGCTTATCTATATTTAAGATAATCTGGGTATCACAATGGAAAAAGAGAAGAAACATATCGTGTTAAGCACAATTGTTGAAAGAGAACTTTATGAAAAAGTCTTAAGCCATTGCGCAAACAACAGCTTGTCTCCCTCAAGTTTGATTAGGGATTTATTAATCCAAGAAATTAGTGGAAAACAAAGTCTCACTACAATCTACAATGAAATTATGAAACAGTTTTTGGGCCTTCAAGAATTAACATTAATGAGTTTGGAGACAGTCTTAGAATTATCAATTGAACATACCATTGAACATAAGAATAGGCTTACAATAGCTTTTCAAGGCCGAATTCCCACGGAATATTTAGACGTTTATCAAGGATTTGACCGTTATCTTGAAAAGTTGGGTAAAAGACTCAAAGACGTAAGGGAAAGGCTAGACATTTTACGCAAAGAGAAAGAGAAAAGGGAAACTGAAAAGGAGAAGACAAGCCATGAGTGATAGTCGTGACGAAAGCGTTGACGAAGGTGTTGACGTGGAAACGCCGTCAGTTAGCCGTCACGTGTGCGACGTGTGTGGAAGGGAATTCTCTACCTTTCAAGGATTAAAAATGCATAAGGTTAGGGTTCATCATATTGGCGAAGGTGTAGGGACGCTCCCCTATCCTATGGAGATTCCAGACGCTTTAACTCAGCTTAAGGATTTTCTACGTGTCTTTGGGCTTAATGAACGTGATAGTCAAGCTGTTATCAAGTATATGGAAGCTTACAGCATTGACGATTTGGTTAGGCTTAATATGGCCCTACGTGACATTGGTCTAGCCTTAAACAGACGAAAACTTTTGATTGAGTCATGGGCTAATCTCAGAAACATTCCAATTGTTGAACCCTTGCGAAAGGAACTTAATATTCAGCCTATGCCTTCTTTTGGCCCTTCAATGCCTAGCCCTTATGGGCCTTCTTATGGATTTATGGAACAGCCACAACCAAAACAAGAAGATATGATTGACAAGCTTTTGAAGTGGGAAGAGTTGAAGTTGCGTTCGCAAATAGGCCCTAGCCAAACTAACCCCTTAGAAGCCCAAGCCCAATATCAAGCGCAAGTTGAAAGCTTAAGGCAAGAGATTCAAAGCTTGAAGGAAACACATTCTAAGGAAATTCAAAGTTTTAAAGAAGCGCTTGAAAAGAAGGAACGTGAAATCTTAGAGAATAGGGTAAGGGCTTTAGAAGAACAGCTTAGGCGACTTGAAGAGTCTCCAAGGGGAGAAACCTACAAATTAGACGAATATCGCTTGCTAGCTGATTCTCTTGCTACAATAAGCAAAAAAGAACCATTAGACAAACTTAAGGAAATGCTACCCCAAATTCTAAGTATGGCTTATGGGATTCCACAAGAAAAGCAAACACCACAAGCACGTTTAGGGCTACTTGAAGTGTTGCGACAAAAAGGGCTGACAACTCCACAATAAGGGTTAAAACAATGCCACGTGGTTGGGCTGCGCCTTCAACAAGCCTAATGGTTAGAGATTACCTTTTAAAGGTTGGAAGGGCTAGTGTTTATGAAGTCTATAAGCATATTTTAAAGGAATTGGAGAATACAGCCTACCTTAAGCCTTCATACTCTAACGTTAGAATCTTATTTTATTGTTTGCGAAGGTTAGGCTTAATCAGAAAAGTGGCAACTGAACCTTCTTCAAGAAATGGTTTTTATCGTAAACATTTGTATAGCGTTGTTAGGGCTAGGGTTAAGGCTGAACAATGGCATTCGCCCATAGAAGCCTATTATTATCCATTAAGGTTTAGGCAAAGGGTTCATTTGAAAAAGCTTTGATTTTTTGAAAATTTTGAAAATTTTGATAATGAAGATTTTTAAATACGTTTTAAAAGTTTTTTTAAACTTTTTTCTTAATGGAAAAATAAACGTAGAATTAAGCTAACCTAAATTCAAATTAAAATTATCCAGTTCAGAATTCAAAGGCGTAAATGTAAGATAACGGCTTATCGAAGACATCGCAAATACCTCGTGAAAAATTTAGAAAATCAATGTGATCGGAAATA
>Ga0123519_10015672_pt1 | contig 10612 bp, 8 predicted proteins | sample YelNatPaOPRAMG02_FD_87396 | JGI IMG/M metagenome (GOLD analysis project Ga0123519, IMG submission 87396) | Hot spring microbial communities from Yellowstone National Park - Yellowstone National Park OP-RAMG-02 (version 2) | ecosystem: Environmental > Aquatic > Thermal springs > Hot (42-90C) ...
AGCCGAGAAGCGGCCGTCTCCACCAGACTCCGGCGATGATACCCCATAGGCTCCTTCCACCGCCTCCGCCCCATGTCCCGCAGCCCACGAATCGCCACATCCCGGGCCAACGGCGGCCCCGTACAGTTCCCATGCCCTTGAATGCGGGGCCACCGCCGCCGCACTTTCAAGGCAGCCCCCAGCCTCGCCGCCCGCTTGGCCAACGTGGTGTAGTCGGGCACCGGCAGGTCCAGCCCTAGACACTGCATCAACGAGCGGGCCAGCCCCTCCAGTTGCCGATAGGGGAGCCGAAAGAGTTCTCGCACCACCAGCAGGCAGGTAATGGCAATCTGGCTGTAGACGAAGGGGTGCCCCCGCTTGGAAGGGGGATCCGTGTGCAACCACTGGCCGAGGACTTCTTCATTGAACCACAGGATGATGGATCCCCGCTGGACGAGGGCCTTGTTGTAGATGCTCCAAATTCCGCACCTTGTAGGTGCCTTTCCTTTTGCCGGCCATGAGGAACCTCCTTCCCTCCGTAAGACAGCTTCCATTGCCTCCCCCTTTTTATGTACCGAACGCAGGGATAGTTCGACAGGGCCAGACTCCGTTGGATGATCACTTTCGTTCGGGCGAGGACGTTCACCTCATGGGTGAAAGCCGCGTTGTTGTCTATATTAGTTCGCTCCTTGAAGTTATCCCTTAAGGAAGCGATATTCGTGTAGCGATCCACTTTGATGGGCTTTTATCCAGGATCTAGAGTTCGACGAAGCGTGGCAAAAGTGGCTTGCGATTTAGCCGGTGACGCAAACGCCTCTCGGATATGTTTCTTCGCTGGATTACTCGGCTTCAACGCGCCGCACGGAATGAAGCCCATGACTGTCGAGGGCATCCGCAAGCGGCATAGCACCGGGTGGGCGTACTGTGAACCAGGTCAGCGGCTTTACAGGAGGCCGCAGCGAAGCACCCCCAAGGATTTCAGGCGGCTGGCCGAGGCGACTGTCACCCAGTTAGCGGAAAGATGGCAACTAGCGCCACTTCTGCTGGGCGTGTCATTCCCCCCTCGGCCGGAGATGAAGCAGGTGGGCTTGCTGTTTTGGGGGGAAATGGGCGGCAAGTGTGCCGGATTTAGTGCCACCGGAGACCGCTTGTTCGCGCAAGCTTGTTTTGCCATGATTTTCTGTTTCATTGATGGGATGGTAGTCCAGACGTGGGGTTTGGCGCAAAGGCCGTGCGGCCGGTGAGGGCGGGTTGGTGCGAGGCCGGGGCGCGCTGGCGGTCTCCCAATGCATTTGGGAAAACTCCGGAGGGCGCGGCACCAGCGGTCGTTGCGATGGCCCGGTGGGGGGGCGCCGTTCGGCTGACGCGCAACTGCTGGCCATTGCTGCGATCGGCTAGGTTGCGACGGCCCAATGGCGGGGGATCCCGTCGGGTTGTCGGCCAGACGCGGGCGAGGTAAGCTCTTTGGACTTGGGGGGACGGAGGATCGCTTGCTGGCCGCAGGGCAACCGGCGGTTTGGATTGTGTGGCGTTTGCCTGGATTCTGGCATGGTGGGGTCGATGCAGATCGCGGAGATGCCGTATCGGATTTGTTTGAGGCACAACGACGGTATGGGCACCCGGGGGACGGTCGTTTGCGTGCGAGGGCGGTCCTGCTTTTTTGCTCCTGTTGAGGGCAGGGCGGATCATGGCGTCTATGGCTTTGCCGTCAAACGCCTGCGTGCAGCCCGCTTTTTTGCCGAGTGTGCCACGTGACATCGCCTGCCTTGGTCGGAACGTTCTTGTGTCTGGCCTCGGCCGCGGGGTATGGCTCGGTGAACCTCCTGCTGCGGCGTATGGCGGTGCGATACGACCCGCTGTGGATCATTTGGCTGAAGGAAACGATTACTATTGGCCCATTGATCCCGTACTTGGTGTGGTGGTGGACACGGCGGCGGCGAGGCGGGGATTGGTTTCGGTCGGCGTGGGGACTGGTGATCGTGGGGCTTCTGACCAATACGATTGCCACGCCGGGATTGGTGTGGGCCATGGGAGTGGTAGGGGTGGCCATCGCAGTGCCGGCCTCGCTGGGGGTCAACCTGGTGGCGTGTGCGGCGCTAGGCCGGGTGTTTTTGGGCGAGCGGGTGACGGCAAAAACGGCTTTGGCCGCGGGCTTGTTGATTCTTTCAGTGGCGTTGTTAAGTGCGGGGGCTCCGCAGGTCAACGCTTCGCTGGCCACAGCGGCGCGGGCTGTAGGGCCCCTGTGGGTTGCCCTGGCTTTGACCGCCACAGTGGTGGCTGGGGTCGTGTACGCGGCGCTGAACGTGGTCATCCGGCAAGCCGCGACCAGCGGGATTTCCATGGGGGCGATTGCATTTCTGGTACCGGCCATGGGCTCCATGGCGCTGGGACCCGTGTGCGTGTGGCGATACGGACTGGAGGGCCTTTTGGGCGCGGCGGCCGAGGACCTGTGGATCATGGTGGGATGCGGCCTGCTGAATCTTCTGGCGTTCCTGGCGATCATCCAGGGACTGAAGCTGACCAGCGTGGTACAGGCCAACGTACTGGCGGCCTCGCAGGCGGCTATCGCCGCCGTAGGCGGGCTTGTGTTCTTCGAGGAGCAGGCCAGCCCGGCCTTGGCGGTAGGAGTGTCGCTGACTATTCTCGGCACCTTGCTGCTGGACCGGTAGCCCGGTAGCCGCCCCAAGTATGGCGGAAAACCCTTCCAATGGAGTACAATGCTAGAGTGGGATCGACTCGTGACCAGCGTTGGCAAGCCCTTGCAGTTGGCCGGACCCGGCGCAGGGTCTGGCTGGCGGGGGTGGCGATTATGGGAGGGGCTGCCATCATGCTTGGCGCGGCGGGCCTATGGTACCAGCGCTGGGCGGGGCAAGCCCATGCGGCGGTATCGCGGTTGCGCCTGGAGGACATTCCCTTCGATGGCCAGCGGGCCTATGACGACCTGAAGCGGATTTGTGCCCTGGGGCCTCGACCGAGCGGGTCGGCCGGGATGCGTGCCCAGCAACAACTGCTTCGCGAGCACTTTGTGGCACTGGGGGCGGAGGTGCGGCTTCAGGAGTTTACCGCGCGGCACCCGGTGGAAGGCACGCCGGTAGCCATGGCCAATCTGATTGTCACTTGGCATCCGGAGAGTCGGCAGCGGGTGCTGTTGTGTACGCACTACGATACGCTTCCTCTGCCGATGCTTGATCCGGTGGATCCTCGCGGGGTTTTTGTGGGGGCGAACGACGGGGCCAGCGGAACGGCCCTGTTGATGGAACTGGGCCGAGAAATGGCCGATCTCCGCCCCCGCTTGGGTGTGGATTTCGCGTTTTTCGATGGCGAGGAGTTCATTTTCAGCGAGCAGCATCCGTACTTTTTGGGGTCAGAATACTTCGCGCGCCAGTATCGCGACCACCCGCCGCCGTATCGCTACCGCTGGGCAGTGCTACTGGATATGGTGGCCGACGCCGACCTCCAGATTTACCAGGAGCAGAACAGCATGTGGTGGCGGGATACGCGGCCGCTGGTGCTGGAGATCTGGGCCGTAGCCCGGCGACTGGGGGTTCGCGAGTTCATTCCGCGGATCAAGCACGAGGTCCGCGACGACCACCTGGCGCTGCACAACATTGCGGGCATTGCGGCGTGCGATATCATCGACTTCGATTACCCTGCGTGGCATACGCGTCAAGACACCCCTGAGCAATGCTCTGCGTTGAGTCTGGCCAAGGTGGGGTGGGTGATTCGGGAGTGGCTGGAGCGAGCGAAGTAGGGGACCCGCACGATGGACATGGTTTCGTCGATGGTGTTTTCGATGAGTGTCCTGGCCGGGGTCGGCGCGCTGTTGGGCTGGCATGTGCGGCAGTGGAAAACTGCGCAGGCTCGGGTGCTGGAAAAGGCCGAATTGGACTACCGCCGCAGCCAGTTTCGGCGGAGGATGCCAACCACGATGCTGTTTGGGCTGGCCACGGCTTCGCTTCCCTTTGGGCTTCCCTTGATCCGTGCGTGGCCAAAAGCCGGTGCAATCTATTGGGGCGTGATTGTGCTTCTGTTGTTGTGGGCCATCGTGCTGGGGTTGGCCGACATTCTGGCCATCAAGGTGTTCTACGGCCGGCTGCAGCATCGCAACCAACTGGAGCGGGCACGGCGGGAGGTCGAGATGCGGCGGATCCACGTGGCGCGCTCCAGCGCGGCGGCAGGCGAACGGGCGCGGCGGAACGGGCATGGTCTTTCCCGCCCGGAAGAGGGCGGGGAGGCTTGACCGCTTCGCCAAACCATGATCCAGGCCAGGCTCCGAGCCCGCCCCTGGCAACTTCTCGGCAAGAGCGGGGCAGCGGCCGGCGCCGGGGAGGGAAGAGGTCCCGTGCCCTGCCTAGGCCTGGCACTTGCGCGGGCTTTACAATGCTGCGATACAATCCCATCTAAAGTGATCGCAGCGGCGGAGGTTGGGCCGCCCAGGGTCGGCACATGCCGCGGTGGCGGAAGATAGCCTTACATGACGTGAGCAGCGAGTTTCGGGCCAACCTTGATGCATTGGTGGACACCTCTTTCCCAGAAAGATTTGCACCAGCGCCTGCAGCGCATTCGCCAAAGGTTGCCGGCGCCGGTGTTTTGGCTGTTGGGCAAGGCGCAGTCGGGCAAGACGGCCATCGTGCGTGCGATGACTGGCAGCACGCGGGCAGAGATCGGCCAAGGGTATCGACCTTGTACCCGCCACAGCCGGCTGTATCCGTTCCCCAGCGTAACCCACTGCATTCTGCAGTTCCTCGATACTCGCGGCCTGGGGGAGGTCGCCTACGACCCCGGCGAAGACCTCCAGGTAGCCGAGTCGCAGGCGCACTGTGTGATTGCGGTGGTGAAGGCCATGGACTTGGCGCAGGAGTGCGTGCTGGAGCCCTTAGTGCAGATTCGCCGGGCCCATCCCGACTGGCCTCTCATCGTGGCCCAGACCTGCTTGCACGAGGGCTATTCTGCCGAGGCGATGCGGCACGTGCTGCCTTATCCGTTCGATCGCCAGCCCTGGCCGCCCGCTGTGCCGCCCGCCCTGGCCCGGTGCCTTTTGTACCAGCGCGAGGCGTTTGGCAAGCTGGGGAGCGACGTGCGTTTCGTACCCATCGACTTTACGCTGCCAGAAGATGGGTTGGAGCCGGAAGACTACGGCCTGGAGGCGCTGTGGCGGGCCATCGAGGAGGCGCTGCCTTTGGGGCTATGGGCGATGCTCCGCGAGGACCGGGAGGCGCGGCAGGAGTTTCGCGATGCCCATTTCCGCGCGGCCCGGCCCCACATCGTGTTCTGGGCCATGGCGGCCGGCGCCTCCGCCTTGGTGCCGGTGCCCATGGTGGATGTCCCGGTGTTCCTGGGCATTCAGGCAATGATGTATCGGGCGTTGGCGTCCATCTACGGGCAGCCGGCTGAGGCGGCCCGCCTCCCCGAACTGCTGGGGATGCTGGGGGCGGGATTTGTGCTTCGCCGCGCCGGCGCGTTGGCAGTGCGCGACCTGCTGAAGGTGGTGCCGGGGCTGGGGTCGGCGGTGTCGGCCGCGTTCGCCGCCGCCAGCACCTATGCTCTCGGCCATACGCTGTGCGCCTACTTCAGCCGAATCCGCGATGGCGACCTGCCCGATAAGGCCCAGTTGCGACGCCTGTACGAAGAGGAATTGGACCAGGCACGCCAGCATCTCGGGCTGTACCTTGATCAAGTCGGACGGGGCAAGGAGCCCCACCCATGACACCGCGGCCAGTGCCCAAACCCGTGCTAGGTTGGGCAACGGCGGTGGCCGTGGTATACGCACTGCCGTATGTCGTTCTGGGCATTGCTGGGGCGGTGTGGCTGTACGAGCGGCGGTGGTGGTGGGTGTGGCTGGCGGGCACCGCCGCTTTGAGCGGCGCCGCTTGGGTCGTGTTCCGATGGGTGCTCGGAAAAAAGCCCCAGCCCCGGGGCGTGGTGCCGGACCCCCGTTGGTCTCCGGCCGGCCAGGCCGCCTGGGCTGACGTCGAGCAGATCGCTCAGCGGGTCGAGCGTCAAGGCCTGCCGCTCGATCACCCGGAAACGCTGGGCACTCTGCTGGTGGAAATTTTCCAGGCGGTGGCCGCGCGCTTCCACCCGGGGGCGGCCCAGCCCCATCTGGAAACCGCTGTGCCCGATGTGCTGTACATTGTGGAAAGAGTGGCCCGGGACCTGCGTGAATTCTTTTCCGAGAACGTGCCCGGGGCTCACATTTTCACCTTGAGCGACTTCCGCCGACTGCAGGCCTGGGCGGGTGCTGCGCAACATCTATACGGCATCTACCGCACGCTGCTGCGGGTTGTGCGGCTGGGAACCAATCCGCTATGGGCCGCGGTGGCCGAGGTCCGCGACGCCGCCATGGCCAACATGTGTCACGCTTCGGTGGACCAGATCAAGCGGCAGGTGGCGGGCCGGTGCGTGCGCCGAGCGGGCTTCTACGCCATCCAGCTTTACAGCGGCCAATTGGTGGACGATGAGGCGTTAAAGGAGCGCCAGTCGGCTCGCTCGCGCGAGGATATCGAAAAGGCCATCGCCGTCCAAGACCGTATTGCTAAAGAGCCCCTGCGCATTCTGGTGCTCGGACAACTCAAAGCGGGCAAGTCGAGTCTGATTAACGCCTTGGCCGGCCAACTGCAGGCCGCCGTGGACGTGCTCCCGTGCACCGGGGGCGTGCAGCCGGTCCGGCTCGTCCGCCAGGGGATCTGCCTGGCCATCGCTCTGGACACACCGGGCTTCGACGCCGCGCCCGGCTCTCCTAGCCCCTTTGCGGCCATCCGCGAGGAGTTGCCGCAGAGCGATCTCGTGGTGCTGGTGGTACCAGCCAGCTCGGCCAGCCGAACCCCAGAACGCCGCTTGCTGGACGACATGCGGGCCTACTACCAGGCCGATCCCCGCCGGGTGATGCCCGCATTGGTGGTGGCGGTCAGCCACATCGACTGCCTGCGACCCTTCGCAGAGTGGGCTCCCCCCTACGACCTCGCGGAGCCCACGGGGGCGAAAGCCGAAAACATCCGCCGCGCCCTGCAAGCCATTGCCGAGGACCTAGGCCTAACGCCCCAGCAGCCCATGGTGCCGGTTTGCCTGCGCCCCGATCGCCTGTACAACGTGCAAGAAGGATTGTTGGGGGCTTTGGAGCAAGTCCGCAAGGAAGCCGAGCGTGCACAATATCACCGGTTGCTTGGCGAGATCCAAAGGGAAGGTCGTCGTGGCCAATTGGGCCGGCAGATCAAAAAGGCGCTCACAGGCCTGTTCCGCCTTGTGGCCGCCAAGGCCCTCAACCGGTGATCCGCGCAGACACACCGGCACGAGTGCATCGCGGCTTTGCCCCTTAGTGGCCGAGCGGGACCGCTCCCGCTTATCGACCACGCAGGTTCCGCTGGCTCAACTTTGTCCGCTGCTCGGGCCATGCCGCCGGGGTGGCAGGGTAGCCGCTGGTGTGCGCGGAGTACACCCGCTGTCAGCTTCTGGCCCGAATTGTCCAGCCGCACCTTCACGCCAGGCCCGTCAGGCAAACGCAAACCCACGCTACTCAAGTTCGCCCGTTTTATAGCCTGGTGGTTGGGATTCGCGACCCGCTTGGGAAGTTGTAGCTTTGACTTCATCGGGTATGCTGCCTAGAGTACTGTGGTTTTCTTTCCCCTGCTGGCCGGGGGTGGGAAGGAGGCACGGGGGTGCGGATGGCTGGTCGGGCGGCCAAAGAAACGGTTTTTCGGGCCTCGTGATCCGTGCCGGCCAAGTGTGGGTTACGACACGGGAGATATCCATTGCCGCAAGCTACCGTATCGTCTTTGTCCGAAGCCGAGGCCTCTTGCAGGGCGCGCGGGATAACGTTCGACCGCAACGAGTTTGCTGGGGCGTTCGGAGACGTGGGCACCGACCTGCCGCTTTTGATGGGCATGACCTTGGCCGCCGGGTTGGATGGGACCAGCGTGCTGGTGATGTTCGGGGGGATGCAGGTTCTTACGGGGATGATGTACCGGATGCCCATGCCGGTCCAGCCGCTGAAGGCGATGGCGGCGGTGGTCATTGCCCAGCAGGCATCGGCCGAGACGCTTTACGGCGGTGGCTTGGCCATCGGAGTGGCCATGCTCGTACTGGTGGCCAGCGGGTTGCTCGACTGGCTGGCCCGCGTGGTGCCGAAATGCGTGGTGCGCGGCCTCCAGTTCGGGCTTGGTTTGCAACTGGCCTCGGTAGCGCTGGGCAAGTTTGTGCAGGCTGACGGGGCGCGCGGATACGTCCTGGCTTCGGTGGCGTTCTTTGTCACGGTCTTGCTATTGGGCAACCGCAAGCTCCCTGCGGCCTTGCCTTTGGTCATGCTCGGGCTGGTATATGCCCTGATTTTCAACGGGGAGGATCTTGTGGCGAGTAGCTTTGGGGTGCGCTTGCCTCGCCTGCATGTGCCTCAGCCTGCGGACGTTTTGACCGGGTTCTGGCTGCTGGCAGTGCCCCAGCTACCGCTGTCGCTGGCCAATTCGGTGCTGGCGACGCGGCAACTGGCCGAGGACCTGTTTCCGCACCGCCGCATCACCATCCGCAAAATCGGAGTGACCTACGCCCTGATGAATCTCGTCAATCCGTGGTTCGGGGGGGTGCCCACGTGCCATGGCTCGGGCGGGATGGCTGGACATTTCGCCTTCGGCGGCCGAACCGGCGGCTCGGTGGTCATCTACGGCCTTTTCTTCCTGTCGCTTGGCCTGTTCTTTGGTACCGGCTTCGACCGGCTGGTGAAGGCTTTTCCCTTGCCTGTGCTGGGAATCATTTTGCTGTTCGAATCGCTGGCACTGATCTGGCTGGTCCGCGACACTGCCCATTCGCGCACCGATTTTCCGGTGGCCGTGCTCGTAGGGCTGGTCGCTGTGGGGCTTCCTTACGGGTATGTGATCGGCTTGGTGGTTGGCACTGCGCTGGCGTACCTGCGGGACCGGGCCCGGCTGGTCAACCCCGATGCCCTTTAGGGACCGGCCTTCTTTCGATGCTTCCGGCCCAGCTGAACTGCGCCCCCAAGCAAGTGTAGCCACGCCCGCATACGGCCGCTCGTTTGTGGCCTCGGGCCGGCATTGGCCCATCATTCTTCGGTGTCGTGGTGTGCCACTGCTTGCCGCCAGGCAAGCAGTGCCGGCAGCCTGTATGGGCGCTGCTTCTGGCGAAGCCGTGGCACCGGGCTATGGCGTATTTGCGCGAAGCGGCGCCCCAGCCTTTGTGTCTGGCAGGCTAGTGGCTCATGAATTCCCGGTACTGGCGATCCAACTCCCTAAGCGACACGCCGGCCAGTTGGGCGAGGGTTTGGGGCCCGTCGCGCCCTGTATAGACTGCCGTCAGGTAGGCCACGAGCGCGTCCCGATAGCGGCCCCCATCGTAATGGATGAGGAAATGGGTCAATCCGGCCGCCTGGCTGTACAAGGCGCGGATCCGCTTGTCGGCCTGAAGCTGTTCCATGCCCAGGGTGACGAACTCCGACAAGGGGACGTAGAAATCATCCTTCAGGAGGCGGAAGCGGGCGTCGCGCATGCGCACATCGTCCCGGCCGCCAACGACATAGAACCCGTCTACCTCGCGGAGCGACTCCATATACATCGCCACCCCCTCGATGATCCAGAAGTTTCCCTGGCGGCCGACGGCAAGCGACACAGGGCGTGATTCGTGGAACAACTGGTGCGTGGCCTCGTGATACAGGGTGCGGTCGTCGTACCCTTCGCCGGCGAAGAAATGGGCCACCCCATCCGCATAAAACCCTGTAGAGAGTTCGACGTTGGCAAATCGGGGTTTCAAGGCACGCACGTAGTCGTTTCGGTCGCGGTAGAAATCGACGCGGTGTTTTGGCGGCGTCCAGGCCGGCCGGGGCTGTGGCCGGGCATCGAACATCGCGATCACCTCGGCCTCGCTGGCGTAATACCGCACGAACAGTTGCCGCCACACGCGGTACAGGCGTTCGAGTTTTTCGGCCAGGGCCACCCCCGCTTCCAGGCTGTGATTGGTGCGAATGAGGTAGTGCTCGGTGGGGATGACCCAGCCGTCGTCCATTTCGGCATGGCGGCGAGCATCCTCCTCGGCAGTAATCCATTGGCCGGCAACGTAGCGCATTCCACTTTCGTACCGGCGCACGTGGTCGCGCGGCAGCCAGCCGAATTTGTCGTGCCAGACCCGGTTGGAACGCAGTTGGCGCATCTCGTACAACGTGAGCCAACGCCCCTGGTACTTCTGGTAGCCCAGCAGGCGGCGCAGGCCGGGATGGTCGGGATTCTCGCGCACCGCGGCGATGACCAGGGAAAAGGCCAGCGAAGCGCGGTCCGCGCGCACAGCGCGCCGGGCCAGGGCTTCCAGGGCCGACGCCTGCTGCCGCCGAAGCTGCCAAAACCGGCTATACCACTGTTGCACCTTGGCCGGTGTGTCCTCCGGCAGCGGCGGCGGGCCTTCTTCTCGCGGCAAAACCGGTAGATACAGGCAGTGGCTGTCGGGCTGGCGGAGCCACTGGCGCGTCTTGACCGCCTCGGCCGAAAGCCCCTCTTGCTCGCACCACGCCGCCAGCGCCTCCAACTGCGCCTCGTACCTGGCCATCTGGTCCTTGACCGCCTGGACGAGGTCCTGAGTTCGGCCGACGCCGGCCGACAGGGCCAAAAAGCCGAACGTCGCTGTGGCGATAACGCTCGCT
>Ga0123519_10015673_pt1 | contig 10611 bp, 4 predicted proteins | sample YelNatPaOPRAMG02_FD_87396 | JGI IMG/M metagenome (GOLD analysis project Ga0123519, IMG submission 87396) | Hot spring microbial communities from Yellowstone National Park - Yellowstone National Park OP-RAMG-02 (version 2) | ecosystem: Environmental > Aquatic > Thermal springs > Hot (42-90C) ...
TCCATCTAAAGCTCCTTCTAATGCAATTTCTGCATCACTGAGCATAGATACATCATTTATTACAATATTTTGTGAGCGAGATAAAGTGCGGAGTAGGGCAGCAGCACGTTTTTTTTCTTCTTCAAGCCAAATTCCTGCTAGACCTACAACCACTGCATCAATTTCCGAACTTTCTATTTCGGCTTGATTGCATAAATCTAATATTACATTTAATGTCCTTTCGCAAGATTCTCCTACTCCAACAGAGCCTATTCTGGATGTTCCTGCTTTTGCCTGTGCTACTATTTTACCTTCTTTGTATAATACTCCACGTGTATGTGTACCACCACCGTCTATTCCTACGATAGTGTATTCATCTTGCATTGCCATTAATTCCTCTTTTGAAAAAATTAAATTATAATTACCAATTATTATGCCAATTCATTTAATTTTGTATTGCTATTTTAATTTTATTTTTTTTGAAATATTTTTCTTTTACAATTGTTTTTACCATTTTTAAACTTATTAATATGAATAAAAACTATCGTTTGTTATTGTTTTGCTTATTTTTGTTGAATTCACTAAATTTATTCTCTCAAAATGAATATATTATTAAATTCAAATCTGAAAAGAATTTGCAAAATTATCAAATTCAATCAAAATTAAAATTAAATCCTTTATTTAATTTGAGTTTGAAGAACAAATTGCCCGAAATTCAGACAAAAAGTTCCTTTCAATATGCTTTATATTATAAAATTTCTGGTAATCAAATTAGTTCACAAGATTTAATCGATTTGAGAAATGATAAAAATATTGAATATGTAGAACCAAATCATATTTATTCAATTAATAAATCTAATTTTCCAAATGATAGTTTATATCAATATCAATGGGCTTTACAAGAAATTCAAGCACAAAATGCTTGGCAAAAAGCTGATGGTGATGGAATAATTGTTGGGATTGTTGATACAGGCATAGATTTCGAACATATTGATTTGAAAGGGAGTCTTTGGATAAATTCTAAAGAAGATATAAACCACGATGGAGTATTTGAACCTTGGGATGTAAATGAGGTAAGGAATGGTGTTACAGGCGATTTAAATGGGATTGATGATGATGGGAATGGTGTTGCTGATGATGTTATTGGCTATGATTTTGTTAATCAAGATTATGCAAACTTTGGAGATTGGACACAACCTGACCCAATTCCAGAAGACCAAGCAAATCACGGTACCAGTGTTGCAGGTGTTATTGCTGCTGCGGGTAATAATAAAATCGGAGTGATTGGTTTAGCATATAAAAGCAAAATACTTACAGCAAAAGCTTTTGATGCAACAGGTAATGCTCAAACGGATAACATTGCTGCTGCGATAATTTATGCTGCTAATAATGGAGCAAAAATTATTAATATGAGCTTTGGTGATACATTTGAATCTCATTTATTACAAGATGCAGTTAATTATGCTTTATCTCTTGGTTGTGTATTAGTTGCCTCGTCAGGTAATGAAAGTAACGGATTGCCACATTTCCCGTCAGATTTTGATGGAGTAATTTCCGTTGGAGCGTCAAAAATAAATTATCAAATGTCTGCTATCAGCAATTACGGAGTAAATTTATCAATTCTTGCACCTGGTGAAAATATTCTCACAACTGTACCTGGAAATGATTATCAACAGGTTTCGGGAACTTCATTTTCTGCTCCTTACGTTTCTGCGGCAATTGCTTTACTTTTGCAATTACATCCGAATTTAAATCAAAGTGAAATACGTTCTACATTAGAAGCACAAGCTCACCCTATAGCTTCTGCAAGGTGGAACAATCTTACTGGGGCGGGTATTCTTGATGTAGATAATTTGTTAAATTATAAAGGCTTAAGTGATTACGATTTTTTAAATGTTCCTAATTTTACTTATTTCCAAAACTCAATAAATGATTCTTTGGCTATTAAATTAAATGTTGAAACTCCTCTATTTGATTCATATCAGATTGAGTATTGTGATGTAGATTCAAACAAGTATTATCCTATTTCAAATCTATATAAATCGCAAGTTAGCAACTCAATTTTACCATTTAAATTAAATATGCAAAATAATACTATTAAACTGTCATTGAAGATTAATTTAAAAGATGGTACTATCTTACGAAGGGAAAAAGAAATAAATTTAATAAATCCAAATGAAAAAGTTAATGTTCAATACTTTGCTGTTAATCCTGCTATCAAAAATGGTCAAAGAGTTATATTGGTTTCAGCTCGAACTAACGAAGTATCAAATTTTTGGTTGGAATTTTGGAATGACCAAAATCCCGATTTAAAGTATAGGATTGACGAGCAAATGATGACTTCCACAGACCATTTAATTGAATTAAATTCATTAATCCAATCAGGGCATTATTCGGGGATTGCCTACTTTACTTTGATGAACATAAATAAGCAAAATCTTGATACTACAACACAAAATTTTGCTTTTAATTTTATTCCTCAGACATATCCAACTTTAAATTACACACAAAAATCTTATTCGTTGCCAAGAGCGTATTTGAACAATTTTATCTATGATTTTTATAATGATAAAAGAGATGCTTTTATTATTAATAATATGCAAAATTATGATATTGGGACAACTGAAGTTTATGAATTTCAAAATAATCAATTCATAAAAAAAGATACAACAAATGGTTGGATTCCTGTGGGAGTTGGTAATACAAAAGTAAATAATAATTTAGATATTTTGCTTACGCAAAACGCAAAAACGATTTTGACTACAAATGCTGGAAATTTTGCTTCTTCACCTTTTTCTAATATTGAGTTTTCAAGTGATTTAGCAAAAACATTTTGGGGTGAAGCGCTTGCTGATATTGATAAAGATGGAGTTGACGAAATTATAGCTTATAATGATACTACATATTATACTTATAAGTATAATCAAAAACAAAATCAATATTTAGTATATCAAATCGCTGAATTAGATTCAAATTCTAAAAAATTAGGAGTAACGAAAGGAAGTGCAATAGGGGATTTTGATGGTGATGGAAATATTGAATTGATGCATAGTAATTACTATGGAGATATTTTTATATTTGAATTTAGAGATGGAAAATTCAACTTGGAATTTGCCGATACTACACATTTTGGCTATTCTAATCCTGTTGTTACAAAAATTAATCTGCCAGGAGTTCCAAATCCTTGTATTGTTATTGGCACATACAGTTCAAAATTGCTTTACGGAAAAGAAGACCCTACAACGCAGATTTGGAGTTATAGATTGATACGTTCAATAGGAGTAAATCAGTATAAAGTTTCAAATTTTGAAAATGTGATGGGGGTTAGAGCAGGTTTTGATAGGAGGTTAGGAGTTAGTTATCGGAATGGTATAACTGCTGGTGATTTGGAGAAAGATAATTCTGATGAATTAATAATTTCTGCTTTTCCTAATACTTATGTTTTAAAATGGATGGATTCGGCTTTTGTTCCGGTTTGGAGATATCCGTATTCTTATACAAATTCAGCAATTATTTGGGATTTTGATAAAAATGGTAAAAATGAAATTGGAATTTCTACATACGATTCAACACGCTTTTTTGAATTGTCATACCCAACAGGGAAACCTCTAATCCCACAAATTACTGATGCTTACTCATTTCAGGCTAATGAAGGAAAAATAAAATGGGATAACGTTGCAGGTGCCCAAGATTACAAAGTTTATCAATTAAATATTTCTCCTGATGGAAGTTTTAGTTTGCAAGTAATTGCAAAAGTTAATGTAGATTCAGTTATAATTGGCAATTTGAGTGAAAATAATTTTTATTATTTTATGGTTACTTCCATTGATTCAAGCAAATCAATTCCTGAAAGTGATTTTTCTGAAATTGTTACAATTTTTGCTCACCGACCACTAAATTTATTACATACTAAAGTCATTAATAACCATACAGTTTTACTTCATTTTGATGGGAAATTAAAATCGTATTTAAGCGATATGAATTCCATAAAAATACAAGAGGTAAATGGTTCAGAAGTTTTTTTACCTACTTCAATTCAACTTTATCAAGATTCATCATACATTGTTCAACTTGCAAATGAATTAAGTCAAGGTGAATATATTGCACAAATTGGTAATTTCCGAGATTATTGGAATAATCCTATTATTCCGAGTAGTGTTTATTTTGAGGTAGGAAATCTACCAAATCCTGATGAATTATATTTAAAATCGTTAGAAATATTGACTCTGAATTTATATAAATTAGTCTTTTCTGAGCCAGTAGAACAATCTACCGCTGAAACAATAAACAATTACGCATTATCGCCTTGGGGTTCGGTGATTGTAGCAAGTCGAGACCCAAAAGATAGTGATGCTGTTTTGCTTTTTGTTAATGATGAAATAGCACGAAGGAATATTATTGGCGAGCAATATTCTATTACCGTTAGCAATGTAGTATCTTCATCAAATAAGCCTATGACAAAAGGAGCAGGAAATACACTTTCTTTTGTTTTGAATAAACCAAATCTGGAACAAGTAATTTCATTCCCAAATCCTGTACGATTATCAACTGATGAATTTTTGACGTTTGGGAATTTAACCAGAGAAGCTGAAATCACTATTATGGATTTAAATGGGAAAGAATTAAAGAAAATAAATGAAATTAATGGCGATGGTGGTATAAAATGGGATTTGAAAGATAATAGCGGGAATGTTCTTGTGCCTGGAATTTATTTATATAAAATAACAGGTAAAAATTCAGATGGAATTGATGTCCTTTGGGATATGAAAAAATTTGTTGTATTACCATAAAATTTTAATATAATTAAAATAATTTTTCAAAAAAATAGTTATTTACCTGAAAAGATTTATTTTTGCAATTCAAAAATTAACAAAAGTGAGGTTAATTATGTTTTGGACCCCTGAACTTGCAGCATTTCTTGAAGATGCTCCATTTCCCGCTACAAAAGAAGAATTATATGATTATGCTATGCGTGCGGGATGTCCTCAACAAGTTTTAGATAACATTTTAGAAATAGAAGATGCCGAAATGATTATTGATGGAATTGAGGATTTATGGCCTGAATATGAAGATGTTATTAATGATGAATATCTTTACAATGATGACCAAGACGACCAATTCTATTAATAGATAAGTTTGTTCTAAAATGTAAATTGTTTTCCTTTTCTATTAAACAAAAATGGCTTAAAATAAATCTGATTTGTTATTAAGCCATTTTTGTTGAGTGAAATTTTAATTTATAATATTTTTACAAATAAAAGATTTTGTTAAAGATAATCAAATTTGGCAGTAAAATGTCTTAAAAATGGAGCTTGCCAAGTGATTTTCATTGGACGTAGATTGTTCCTATTTTGATAAACTTTAATAATAGTTTCAGCGATAAATTCAATATGGCTTTTTGTATAAACACGTCTTGGAATAGCAAGGCGAACTAATTCTAATTTAGCAGGTTCAAAAACACCATTTTCATCATAACTGCCAAACATTACAGAACCAATTTCACAAGAACGGACACCACCTTCTACAAAAATCTCACAAGCAATACTTTGTCCTGGAAAATGTTCAGGTTTAATATGTGGAGCAAAAAGTTTAGCATCTATGTAAACGCCATGCCCACCTGTTGGTCTAAGAATTGGGACACCTGCATCAGTTAATAAATCGCCTAAATATTTTACTTGACCAATCCTATATTCTAAATAATTTTCATCTAATACTTCACGGAAACCTTGTGCTAATGCGGCTAAATCACGACGAGCTAAACCACCATAAGTAACAAAACCTTCTGTAACAATTAATAAAGTTTTCAAATCCAATGCAACTTTGTCATCATTAGTTCCTATAAATCCACCTGTATTAGATAAACCATCTTTTTTGGAACTCATTGTTGCACCATCTGCATAAGAGAACATTTCTTGTGCAATTTCTTTAATAGATTTATTTTCGTAGCCTTTTTCTCTTTTTTTGATAAAATAAGCATTTTCAGCAAAACGGCAGCAATCTAAATAAAGAGGTATATTATATTTAGCAAGTATTTTTTTTGTATTGCGAATATTTTCCATTGATACTGGTTGTCCACCGCCACTATTATTTGTAATAGTAATCATTGCCATTGGAATGTTTTCGGCTCCTTTTTCTAAAATTAATTTTTCAAGGGCGATTAAATCCATATTTCCTTTAAAATCAGCAATTAATGATGTATCTAAACTTTCTTTAACAGGTAAATCAACTGCTATTGCATGTGAATATTCTATATTGCCTCTCGTAGTATCGAAATGTGTATTATTAGGGATAATTTTATTCGGACCGCTTAAAACACCAAATAATATTCTTTCAGCAGCACGACCTTGATGTGTAGGGATTATATGTTTAAATCCTGTAATTTCTTTTACTATTGATTCAAATTCAAACCAATTTCGTGAACCAGCATAAGATTCATCTCCATCCATTATTGCGGCCCATTGTTTGGAACTCATTGCGGTTGTTCCGCTATCTGTAAGTAAATCAATTGTAATATAATCCGATTTTAAAGAGAAGGGATTGTAATTTGCTTCTTTGATATAATTTAATCTTTCTTCTTTTGTTGTTATTGGGATTGATTCAATAGATTTAATTTTGAACGGTTCAAATGATAAACTCATAATACCTCAAAAATAATTAAAAATTAATAAATTCATAAAATATAAAATTACGAAAAAATTAAAAAACAAGTATAATTCTTTGTAAATTAAGAACAACCAGTAGTATGACCACAATCTTCACAAACGCTGCAAGTACCATTTTTCCTAACACGGACAGAACCGCAAACTTCGCACTGTTCACCGGTATAACCTAATGACACAGCTTCACTTGCTCCGAATTGAAGTTGTTCAGTTTGTGTAGAAGCCTTTATTTTTACAAGTAATTTTTGTTCAAAATCAGGGAACAGACTTTCTGTATCTTTTTGTTTTTCTTCAATAGTTAAGATTTGTCCATCATCTGGTATATCTTCAACACGAACTTGTTTCTTTTCTTCTTCTTCCTGTATTTGATAGATAATATGATTTGATGGTTCAGAAACATCAACGTGAATGTTATTTTTTTCATCATCAATTGGTGCGGGAACGTGAGCTAAATCATTTCTTCCAAGGTAATCAATTGCAAGGGAACGGAAAATAAAGTCCAGCACTGATGTAGTAGTTTTGATGCGTTCATGTCCTTGTACAACTCCTGCTGGGTCAAAACGAGTAAATACAAAAGTATCAACTAATTCATCAAGAGGTATTCCATATTGTAAAGCTTTTGAAGTTAAAATAGCAAAGCTATTTAATAAACCACGAAAAGCGGCACCTTCTTTATACATATCAATGAAAATTTCACCTAATGTGCCGTCTTCATATTCACCCGTTCTTAAATATACTTTATGAGTGTTAATTGTAGATTCTCTGATGTTGCCATGTCTTTTTGGTGGTAACTTTTGCCTAACAGGATGCCTAAATTCAGGTTTTTTAGTAACAATTTCTGTCGGATGATTTTCTTCATCAAATTTATAATCGTCCAATGTAACTTCTTCAACTAAATTATCATCTATCTTAGTATTTAATGGTTGAGATAATTTGGATGTATCTCTATAAATGGCAATTGCTTTTAGCATTAATTTCCAAGCTTGAAAATAAACATTTCCAATTTCACTTACATTTGCTTCTTCGGGCATATTTACTGTTTTTGAGATTGCTCCCGAGATAAATGGTTGAGCCGCCGCCATAATTTTAATATGAGCCATGTATGGAATAAATCTTTTTCCATTTTTTCCACATTTAGATGCAGTATCAAAAATTGGCAAATGTTCCTCGTTAAGATGTGGTGCACCTTCAAGCATCATTGTACCACAGACATAATTATTTGCTTCGTCAATTTGCTTTTCAGTAAAACCAAGTTCTTTTAGAAGGTTGAAATTCTGGGAATTTATTACTGATTGTTTTATACCAAGAGATTGAATAAAGTTTTCACCAAGTGTCCATTTATTAAATGCAAATCTAATATCAAATACATTTGGCAATTGCTCTTCAATTATATTGATTTTTTCATCAGTAAATCCTTTTTCGATTAAACTTGCTTTGTTAATATGAGGACAACCCACAAAAGTTCCATTTCCTTTTGCATATTTTTCAATATCAAGAATTTGTTGTTCAGTGTAACCCAATTTTCTTAATGCTTTACGGACAGATTGATTAACAATTTTGAAATAACCGCCACCGGCAAGTTTTTTAAACTTAACAACAGCAAAATCAGGTTCAATTCCCGTGGTATCACAATCCATAATAAGACCAATAGTTCCAGTAGGAGCAAGAACTGAAACTTGAGCATTTCGGTATCCATATTTTTCACCAAGTGCGAGTGCTTGGTCCCAAACTTCACGAGCGGCATCAACTAAATATTCAGGGCAGAACTTTGGATTAATACCTAATGGGCGAATTGATAATCCTTCGTATTCACTTATAGGTGAATTGTACGCTGCTCTTCTGTGATTTCTGATTACTTTCAGCATATCATCTCTATTTTTTTCAAATTCAGAGAAGCTCCCATTTGTACGAGCAATTTCAGCAGAAGTAGCATAAGCCTCACCAGTAAGCAGTGCAGAAATTGCGCCTGTCCAAGCAAGTGCTTCTGGTGAATCGTAAGGAATGCCGTTTACCATCAAAAGAGTGCCTAAATTCGCATATCCTAATCCAAGTGTACGGAATTCATAACTTTTCTTTGCCATTTCTGGGGAAGGGTAATGAGCCATCAATACTGAAATTTCAAGGACTAAAGTCCAAATCCGTACAGCGTGTAAATAGTCATCAACTTTAAAAACTTGATTTTCTTCATCATAAAATTTCATTAAATTTAAACTTGCTAAATTGCAAGCAGTGTCGTCAAGGAACATATATTCGCTACATGGGTTAGAAGCATTAATTCTTCCTGATTTTGGACAAGTATGCCATTCATTAATTGTTGTGTCAAATTGTAAGCCAGGATCTGCACTTTGCCAAGCACTTAAATTGATTTTTTCCCAAATCTTCTTTGCCGGTATTGAACGAGCCACTTCTTTGTTTGTTCTCCATTTCAAATCCCACATCTCTTCATTATCAACTGCTCGCATAAATTCGTTAGTAACACGAACTGAATTATTAGAATTTTGACCACTTACCGTTATATAGGCTTCTCCTTCATAATGTGTGTCGTAACTTGGAAAGTCAAAATTTTTATATCCTTGTGAAACTAAATCCAAATTTCTTTTTATGTAGTTTAAAGGAATACCTCTATTTAAAGCTTTTTGGATTAATTTTTTAAGTTTAGGATTAGTTTTTGGATTTACTCCTTGTTGTATTGCTTCTTCAACAATGGCTTTCATAAATTTATTAATAATTCTTGAACCAGCAACAAGTGAAGCAACTTTATATTCTTCGTTAGCTTTCCATTCAATAAACTTTTCAATATCGGGGTGGTCAACGTCAAGAATAACCATTTTTGCGGCACGTCTTGTAGTTCCACCTGATTTAATTGCACCAGCCGCTCTATCAAAAATCTTTAAGAAACTCATTAATCCAGATGAAATTCCGCCACCAGAGAGTTTTTCTCCTTCTGCCCTTAATGCAGAAAAATTTGTTCCAGAACCACTTCCAAATTTGAATACTCGTGCTTCTCTTGTAACTAGATCAAAAATACCACCAGGATTAAGTAAATCATCAGCTACCGAATTAATAAAACAAGCATGTGGCTGTGGTCTTGAATATGCATCTTCCGAACGTTGTAATTCTAATGTATCTGGGTCAATATAATAATGACCTTGACGATTCCCTTTTATTCCATATACGGTAGAAAGTCCTGTATTAAACCATTGCGGCGAATTTGGTGCGGCTTTCTGGTCTAATAGCATATATACTACTTCATCATAAAAGATGTCTGCATCTTCTTTACTATCAAAATAATTATATTTTTCTCCCCACCATTTCCAAGTAAAAGCTAATCTATGTATAATTTGTTTTATGCTTGTTTCGGCACCAGTTTTTTGTTTTCCATTGGCATCAAGAATTGGTGTGCCATCTTCGTTATATTGGGGTACTCCCGTTTTACGAAAGTATTTTTGTGCTAATATATCTGTTGCAACCTGCGACCAATTAGAAGGAACTTCTATATCATTTGCTTCAAACACAAGCGACCCATCGGGATTTTTTAAACTTGATTTTCGCTTTGTGTAAGTAAACATATCGTAAGGTGATTGTTCTTCTTTTGTGAATCTTCTTGAAATTTTCATTTATAAACCCATTGTTTTTTATTGACACATTTCTAATTTATATTATCATAATTATAAAAAGATAAAATTTCATTTTTCATTTTTAAAGAATTTTAAATTATAAAAAAAACAGAAATTGTTTGGAGAAAAGTTTTCAACACTTTTAACTTCTTCAATTTTGCTGTGTTTTTTTTAATACTTTTTAAACGAGTTTAATGTAAAAATCGTCTATTTCATTTAGTTAATAATTTTCCACATTTTATAATTTTGTGTAATTAAACTTTAAAATTAGAATAATTTTATGGATAATATCCAAGAAAAATTAAAAGAAATAGAAAGCGAGATAGAAGAACTTAAGCAAAAAGAAATTGAATTAA
>Ga0123519_10015680_pt1 | contig 10608 bp, 9 predicted proteins | sample YelNatPaOPRAMG02_FD_87396 | JGI IMG/M metagenome (GOLD analysis project Ga0123519, IMG submission 87396) | Hot spring microbial communities from Yellowstone National Park - Yellowstone National Park OP-RAMG-02 (version 2) | ecosystem: Environmental > Aquatic > Thermal springs > Hot (42-90C) ...
AAGATGATCCCGGTCTTGGAATCCCCAATCTTCCACATGACCAATCCTAACCCGATCATCAGAATGACACAGATATAGTAGGAAGCCATGCGAGAACTGGCCAGGGGTTTGATCCCTGAGACCCCCAATTCTCCACCTGTAATGTTAGGAATGGTAAAAACGATTCCCATCAGGATGATGGGAAAAGCAAGCGTGGCCAAAGCCAGATAGGGTCCCCTTAATCTTAAACAGGGGATCCCTATCACCAGTCCTGCGATGACGGCGGCCAATGCTCCGAGGGGGATCGTTATCCAGGGAGGAAGTCCAATTCGAAGATTAAGGATGGCGCTGGTATAAGCGGCCACACCGAAGAAGAGGGCATGTCCAAAATTCATCTGCCCTGTAAACCCTGAAAGGAGATCCCAGCTTGCAGCAAAGATGGCAAAGATAGAGGAGAGGATGATGATCCTCAGGAGATAGGGGTCTTTAGTGAATAAAGGAAGGATCAGAAGTCCAAGGCAGAAAAAGAAGGCGATCGTTCGACTCGGGAGGATAAAGATCTCCTTCTCAAGAAAGAGGCGGATCTTACGTAAGGAAAAGAGAGAAACACCCATTTCCTTACCTCTCCTCCTCGAAGGCCACCCCGAAAAGCCCTTCAGGTCGAATGAGGAGGACCACAATCATGATCATTAAAGAAAAAGCGCCTTTAAGAAAAGCCCCAAGAGGGATGAGGAAGACGACCAGGGTCTCAGTAAACCCTAAGATGAAAGCCCCTGCCAGACTCCCTTTGATCGAACCCAATCCCCCTAAGACCACGATGGCCAATACCATCACTAAAGGGTGAAGCCACATGTAGGGTTCGACCACGGAAAGGGGTGCAACCAGAACCCCTCCGATGGCCGCCATCATGACCGCAATCCCCATAGTGACCATGGCGACCTGATTGACATTCATCCCCATCAGATTAGCCACCTCTCGATCCTGAGCGGTTGCCCGAATGGCGATGCCCAATCGGGTTTTGAAGAGGATCCACCAGGTGAGGAGGAGGACAAAGAAGACCACGATCAGGGTGAGCAGATGCTGATAACTCACCCTGACCCCTGAGATCTGGATGAACCCTGTCAACAGGCTTGGATTTCCACGAAAGTGGCCTCCATAGATAAGAAGCACAATTTCCTGAAAGACCATCGCTACGGCAATCGTGACAATTAAGACGGTAATCTCATGCTCCTGAATGGGTTTGATGGAGAGTTGATAGACTACCATCCCAATCGCAGTGACAAGGATAATCGACAAAAGAATGGCAAGGAGGGGATGAAGACCCATCCGGGTAGAGAAGGTGTAGATGAAATAGGCGGCAATCATATAGAAGGCGGTGTGGGCGATATTAACGATTCGAGCCACTCCAAAGATGAGCGAGAATCCCACAGCGAGAAGAGCATAGACCCCTCCATGAATCAAGCCATTGATCAGAATATTTTCAATCATCTATGCGCCCCAAAACTCTATCTCTTCTTCCACTTTTCCACAACCCAGGGAGGAATCTTATACTTCACCGCTCCCTTGTAGGTGATTCCTTCCCAATTCAGAGGCCATACGCACATCAATTTTCCGTCCTGCCATTGGGTTCCTGTGGCTGTGACAAAGTTGGGTCCCCAGGTTACGTCATGGTCTTTGGTAAATACGATTCGGCCTGCCGCTCCATAGAAGTCGGTCTTTTCGAGTTCGGTAACGAGTTTATCCGCATCGAGGGTTCCTGCCTTTTCAATGGCATTGGCGAGAATCCGAATGGCATCATTGGTCCCTGCATTGTAAGTGGGGAACTCCCCAACTTTGGCAACGAATTTGTCATAAAAGGGAATGGTCATCGGAGTGATTTCAACCCGAGCATAGGTGTTGATGGTCGTGTCGTAGTTTCCCAAGCCTCCCGTAGCCTCCCAGAAGCCTTTCTTCTGTGCTTCTACATTGATTCCTACAGAGGCGGCAGGGATTTTGAGTTCTCCCCATTTCTTGGCATAGGGAATCCCCAATGGGCCTGAGATCGTCGTGAAGATGATATGAGCGCCTGAGGCATTGATCGCAGACAGTTCAGCCGTGACATCGGTTGCGGTGGCAGAGGGTCTCCATTCTCCTGCGATCTCCATTCCCATCTTGGGAATATTCTCCTTAGCTGCGGCTACGATGGGATCAGCCCAGACCGCCTTCTCTGCAAAAATGGCCACCTTGGGTTTTGGAATTCCAAGTTCCATTCCGATGAATTTCCCCACCATTCCCAGAAGAATAAAATCGACCTTGGCCAGGAACATAGAGTTGATGGGAGTGACTCGGAACCAATACTTGTATTTATTGTAGTCCTTGGCGACCCGGGCACAGAGTTCGGGATGAGCCGCACCGCATCCTATGAAAATCTTTTTATAATCCATGGCTACGTCCTGCATGGCAAAGACTGCCTCGGTTCGAAACCCCCCGATTAGAAAGTCCACTTTATCCCTGGTGATGGCCCTCTCGACAGCACTGGCTGCATCCGGGACATTGAGGATCTCATTGGTATCAATCTTTATCAGTTTGATTGGAAGTCTCTTTCCACCAACAAGAACCCCTCCTTTAGCATTGATTTCTTCTACCGCATACTCTGCACCAAACCAGTGATGTTGACCTTGAATAAAGGCCATAGGGCCTGCGACACCGATCTTAATTTCCTGAGCGATTCCCGTTGATCCAATAAAAAGAATGAATAATGAAACCATGATCAGCACCAAGACTCTTCCCCATTTTTCCATGGTTTGCCCTCCTTTCTTTTGATTTTGAATTAATTCCCGTAAAAAGTTCTTCCAGATTCAGCCATCTCTCGAATAAGGGAAGCCGGCTTGAACCGAACCCCATGCTCCTGTTCAAGCCCGAGAAGATGTTCATAGACGTTTCGAATCCCCCAGGTATCTGCATAGCGGAGAATTCCTCCTCGATAGGGAGGAAATCCGATCCCATAGACGACAGCCAGATCCATGTCCTGAGGTCTGTCGCAAATGCCATCTTCGATGATATAAGCAGCTTCATTGATCGCCCTTGCGAGCATTCGATCCATCACCTCTTTGTATGAGACTCTTTTGGGTTTAATTCCCTTCTCTTTGAGATAGTTTTTGATCACCTCCTCGACTTTGGGATTAGGGACCGGTTTTTCCCCTCGATAATCATACCAGCCCGCTCCAGTTTTTCGGCCATAACAGCCGGTTTGATAGATCAGTTCGGAGATGGGGGACATCCTCCATCGCTGTCCAAAGGATCGCTCAAAATACTTCGCCACATGATAGTTAATGTCTAAGCCGGTCAGATCACCAAGGGTAGCGGGTCCCATCGGCAATCCGAAATCAACCACCGCCTCTTCAATCGTCATAGAATCCACGCCTTCGGCCACCATAAAGGTAGCCTCTCCCATGAGCGCACCAAGCTGTCTTGAGACATAAAAGCCAGGACCATCGTTGACCACCACAGGGATCTTTCGAAGGGCTCGTGCAAAGGCGACACTGGTGGAGAGGGTTTCATTGGAGGTCTCCTTTCCGCAGATGATCTCCAGAAGCTGCATCCTTTCGGCTGGATTAAAGAAGTGGAGCCCGATCATCCGCTCGGGATTTTTTAGCACGGAGGCCATCTCCGTAATGGAGAGGGCAGAAGTATTGGTCCCAAAGACCACCTCGGGACGGCAGATGGCTTGAAGCCTCTTCCAAATGGACTGTTTAATCTCCATATCCTCAACCACGGCCTCGATCACCAGATCGACATGGCTGAGGTCTTCAAAAGAGGTGGTCGTCTTCAAACGATCTCGAAGGAGGAGTTCGAGTTGATCCTTGGTCATCTTTCCTTTCTTGATGGAATAGTCGAAGGTTTTACGGATGGCGGATAAGGCCTTCTGAATCGCCTCCTCATGGATATCCCAGAGGATGGTTTGAAATCCATGGATGAGGAGGAGATGAGTGATGCCCGATCCCATCGTCCCTCCTCCAAGCATCCCCACGGTCTTGATCTTTTTGGGTTCCACTCCTTCAATCCGAGGGAGTCTCCCTGCGGCTCGACTATTAAGAAATAGACCGATCAGGTTTTTAGCCACATCTGAAAGGGCACAGTCACAGAAGAGTTGGGCCTCCAGTTTAAGATCGGCTTCAAAATCATCCGTAAGGCCCCGCTCCATAGCGTCGATGGCTTTAAAGGGAGCGATGTAACCCTTTGCCTTCTTCTGGGTCTCCTCTTTTGCATAAGCGATGGCCATCTTTTTAGTCATCCAGTTTGGCAGACGATCCTTCCGCAAGGAGGTCCTTCGATCTCGATGATTCAGCTGCTTAGAGATAAAACGCTTTGCCACCTCCAGGGCCTTCTCTATGAGAACCTCTCCTGAAACGACCTCATCCAAGCACCCCTTCTCCAACCCTTCTTCTGAAGAGATTGGCTCTCCGGTAAGAATCATCTTTAAAGCCTCCGGGAGACCGATCAATCGAGGAAGTCTCTGAGTTCCTCCTGCTCCTGGAATGAGACCCACCTTGACCTCGGGTTGTCCGATCTGAATCCCCTGAGCCGCTATCCTGTAGTGGCAGGCCATCGCTATCTCAAGCCCTCCACCCAGACAGGTTCCATTGATTGCCGCAATGACAGGTTTGGGTGCCTCCTCAATGTCGTTTAGGAATTGATTGTTCTCCATGACCTGATGAAAAAGGATCTCCCGGTCCTTTACTTTCTGAATCTCAGTGATATCCGCTCCTCCCGTGAAGTTCTTTCCACTTCCCGTAAGGATCACCGCCTTGATCTGCTCTTCTTCAAAGGCCTCTCGGATAGCCTCTCTGAGTTCGTCCATAAGGGCTTTGGAGAGTTGATTTACTGGTGGATGATGGATGGTGATAATAGCGATTCCATCGCGGAGATCTATGTTCAGCCTCTGATACTCTCGTTTCATCTCTCGCTACTCCTCTCCCTTTCTTTCTATGCTTCTCTCTCAATAAGGGTTGCCACTCCCTGACCTCCACCCACGCAGGCTGTGGCCAGTCCATAACGGCCTTGCCTCAGTTTTAGAATTCTCGAAAGGGTTCCCACCAATCGAATCCCTGTGGCTCCCAATGGATGGCCGACCGCAATTGCTCCTCCCATCACATTGACTCTTTCTGGATCGATCCCCAACTCTTTGATGCAGTTGAGGGTGACAATAGCAAAGGCCTCATTAATCTCCCAGTAATCGATATCCTTAACCTCCAATCCCGCCTTCTTTAAGGCCATCCGACTTGCAGGCACTGGTCCGATGCCCATCACAGTGGGATCCACACCAGCAAACCCCATTGAACGAATGGTGGCTAGGGGCTCCATCCCTTTTTCTTTAGCCTTCTCTTTAGACATCAGGATCATCGAAGTGGCTCCAGCATTGAGGGGAGAGGAATTTCCTGCCGTAATCACTCCGTCAGGTTTAAAGGCAGGTTTAAGATCTTTCATCCCCTCCAGGTTTGCCTCCTCCCTAATGGCTTGGTCTCGATTCACCACAAAATGCCTTCCATCCGGTAGCTCCACTTCGATGGGGAGAATTTCGTCCTTGAAAAAACCCTCTTGATAGGCTTTGGAAGCCAGTTGATGGGAACGGACTGCCCAGCGGTCCATCTCTTCCTTTGTAATCCCTCTGAGGCTGAAGAGTTTCTCTGCCGTGAGTCCCATATTCGTACTGGTGACCATGTCCCAATGTTGATAAGAAGGATCGTTAAAGAGATGGGGATTGAGAGAGACAATCCCCTTCTCTTTAAGAGGGGCTCCCATAGGGACTCGAGTCATATGTTCCATCCCGCCCACCATGACAATTTCAGCATATCCCATAGCGATTTCCATAAATCCCATATGGATACAAGCCATGGAAGAGCCACACTGCTGGTCGATAAATTTCGCTGGGATCTCTTTAGGCAGATTGGCTAAAAAGATGGGAAGCCTTCCCCCATAGGTCCATTGTTCACTCACTCCATAGGCAGACCCTACAATGAAATCGTCGATCTCCCCAGCCTCAAGGCCAGTCCTTTTGATCAGTTCAGGAAGAAGCCTGGCCATCAGTTCATCGGCTCTCAATGGATAAAACCAATCCCTCACGGGATCATTGGGCCTTGATCTGGAAAAGGCCGTTCTCAAATATCCAGCAATGACGACCTCTCTCATTCACTTCTTCTCCTTCGGTTCATCTTACCCCTTTAAGAGGAGGGGTTCGATCCTGAATCCCAGCGAGTCTTTTGACCATCTTCTTTCTCGATTCAATGTCATATTGGGTCGTAATAGCTATGGCTTCCATCACCGGGGATCCTCCTCCGTGATAGGAACCCATGAGGTGAATCCCACCACTGGAAGAACAAAGGATATCCCCAATATAGCGCCACAGTTGGGCTGCGTCCTCTGGATGAATGGCTGGGTTACGGGTGATATACTTGTAGAGTAAATCCTTGGTCTCTGGATTGATGAAATCTCCTTCGTAAGGAAAGGTAGCCGGAATTCCTCCAGCAATATCGCATAAGATTTCTGCCTCTCGATAGACCGCCTCTCCGGTCAGGCATCTTCCTACATTGGCATAGATGGAGTGAGGGATATAGGTTCCTGGTCCATAGGGGATTGACCCCACTCCTGGGATATAGAGTTCAGGTTTTCCAAGCTCAGAGGCGGTAAAGCCTGCGGCATAGCCCAGTTCCGTAATGAGAATAATCTCTGCAAGTTTGTCACGGACGTGGGGGGCTTTTGTAATTCCATTATATTCTGCAGCCAAGGCTACAGCCCCAATCATGAGATCTCCCATCGCAGGTTTACATCCTGAATAGCTATGACGATGAAAGAGGGCAAACAGAAGGGCACAGATACCTCCTTGGACCGCCTCTCCACAGAGAAAGACCCTCTCCCAAGGGACAAAGCAGTCATCGAAGATGACATAGGAGTCGGTATAGCCTGGCGCAAACCCCCTTTTAAAGTACTTTCGTGAACGAAGGTTATGAACCGTGACCACCTGTTTCACCCCTTCCCAATCTGCGGGCACAGCAAAAGCCACGGCCCAATCCTTCTCTTCAGGGAGAAGGGTTCGTGTGGGAATGACCAGGATTTCATCAGCAATGGAGGCTTCGGATATATGAACTTTGGATCCTCTCACCACAATACCATCGCTCTTCTTTTCTATCACTCGCACATAGAGATCAGGGTCTTTCTGCTGAGAGGGACGCTTCATCCGGTCGCCTTTTACATCGGTCTGCGCACAACAACCTACGAGATCCTCTCTCTGAAACCTCTCGAGCCATTTCTTAAAATTTTTATGGTATTCTGTTGCTCCATGATTCTCTTTGTCGGCCTCGTAGGTGACATTGTAAAGGGCATTGGTGGCATCCACTCCCATGCATCGCTGGATGCATCCTCCAACCACCTGGCATAGGAGTCGAGTCATATCCTGTTTCTTATGGAGATCTTCTTTGTTCTGATGAACATGACAGAATCGATTGATCCGTTGCTCGGTCAGATGGGAGATAGCCGTGCATAAATCTTCATATTTTGGATCGGCTGCATAATCAAAGGTCACACTCATGGTCTCGATAGCAGGCATCTGGATCTCATCGTCCCGGGAAATCTTTTCCCCATTCAGGTAGAGGTTGCGCCGCATTTTTCGAAGTCCTTCAAGATATTGTTCTTTCGTCCTCATCTTTTCATCCCTAACTCTCCTGCCTTCTTAAGAAGACTTACAAGAAGTCCCTCTTTCTTCTGCTCGATCTCTTCGATGACGGGATGAACCTCTCCCACCACAAAATCGGTGACGGCTTTGGCAATGAGAATCTGTTCCTCTCCAAAATCTTCTGGAGTAAAGACCTCCTCGGGTGAAGTCGACTCCATTAAGAAGGACCCCCCTTTTACAAATGTCTCCATCGTTTCCTCCCTTCTCCTTTCAGACCATTTAAGGCAAATTTAAAGATGAAATCAGAAAGGTCATTTACGGAAACCCCTTTTTTAGGATGAAACCAGATTCGGGTTCTCGTGATCATGGAGGCAATCATAAATCCTGCCAATTTTACGTCAATCTCAGGCCAATCCTTCGACTCAATGCCCCGGCGGATCACGTTTCGGATGATTCGATCATAGGTGTCCCGCAGGTCGATAATCTTTTTTCGATTCTCAGGGGAAAGATTATCGAGGGCCACATCAAAAAGAAGCTTGGCCGAGCGTCGATAACTTAAAGTGACTTTTAAATGGCTTTCGATGATCATTCTAAGCTGTTCAGGGGGTGGAAGCCCATTTTCCTCTTCTAAATGTTGAATGGGATGGATGATCTGATCCATCTCCTCTCGAAGAACTTCGAAAAGGATTTCTTCTTTATCCGAAAAGAAGTTATAGATATTGGCTGGTCGACATCCATAAGCCTTACTGATATCAGCCATGCTGGTGGAAAGATACCCTTTTTCCCAGAAGAGCCTTCTCGCAATATTAAGCATCTTTCTCCTCTGAGTTCCGGGTTTGGGTGTGTTATCGGTTCTTAAGTGATTTCTCTTTAGGAGAGGAACCATCCATCCTTCTCATTGTGATGAATAAAATGGAATTAATGAATAACCATTCATCTACTAAATCCCTTTTCATTTGTCAAGGGAAAAATGACCTCTCGGGTAATGCCTCACTGAAAGGTGGAAATCAATTTAATCCCGAGAGGAGTATTTCCGAAACCCATCGAACGTAGTAGCCGCACCTCCGAGCGAGTCGGATCCGCCTCTGGCGGAATGGGTTTCTCCAATACCCCTCTCGGGCTTATCCCTCCCTTCTGAATGAGGGATTCCGTAACCTATAGATATATTATAGACATTTAAATCATTTTTGATTATGATAGGTTTAAAAAGAGAGGAGACACATGAAGATTGCGATTTCAGGAAAAGGTGGGGTAGGAAAGACGACCCTTGCGGGGGTGATGGCTCGACTTTTGGCCGATGAAGGGAGAAAAGTATTGGCCATTGATGCCGACCCCGATTCCAATCTGGCTTCGGCTATCGGGCTTCCGAAAGAACTTGCAACCAAGCTTTCTCCTATTGCCTCCATGACCTCTCTCATCGAAGAGAGAACCGGAGCGAAGAAGGGAACCTTTGGCGCCCTCTTTAAACTCAACCCTAAAGTGGATGATCTCCCTGATGAATTAGGAGTGACTTACCAGGGGGTCAAACTTCTTCTCTTAGGATCTATCCCACAGGGAGGGGGAGGCTGCTTCTGTCCCGAGAATGTCCTTCTAAAGAATCTTCTGCGTCATATTTTAATCCAACGGGATGAGGCCCTCATCATTGATATGGAAGCGGGATTGGAACATTTAGGAAGGGGAAGCACGGGATACGTCGATGCCCTCATCATTGTGGTTGAGCCAGGACAGAGGGCAATCAATACAGCCAGACAGATCCGAAAACTTGCCGAGGATTTAAAGATCCAAAGAATCATGATTGTGGGAAATAAAGTCACCTCCGAGCAGGATAGGAAACTCATCGAGGAGAATCTTGCTGATTTTCCGATTTTAGGGCATATAAGCTTCAATCCGATGATCCTTCAGGCGGACCGTGAGGGTCAATCTCCTTATGATTTAGATGGTCAGATTCGTGAGGAAGTGAAAGCCATCTTAAAGGAATTGGAGAAAAGAATTTAGACGAAGATGATTCGAACAATCTTTGTCTGGTCCTGCATCGTGATGGCAACGTTAGTTCTGGGAGTCCTGGCTCTGATCACCGTTCCCTTCGATCGAAAGGGAAAGGTGGTTCATCAGTATGCCAGGCTCTGGGGAAAGGTAGCCCTCTGGGCGAATGGGGTCAAGGTGAAGGTGGGAGGACTTGAAAATCTAAAAGGAAAGGGACCTTATGTTTTCATGTCGAACCATCAGGGAAGCTACGATATCTTCGCCCTATTGGGTCATCTTCCTTTTCAGTTTAAATGGCTGGCCAAAAAGGAACTCTTCTCCATTCCTTTTTTTGGCTGGACCATGGCTGCCGCAGGATATATCAGCGTCGATCGAAAAGGGACCCGTGAGACTGTCGAGGCGATGAATGAAGCAGCCCATAAGATTCGAGAAGGGATGTCCGTCGTCATCTTTCCGGAAGGGTCTCGGAGTCAGAATGGGAGCCTTCAACCCTTCAAGAAAGGGGGATTCACCTTGGCCATCAAATCAAGGGTTCCCATTGTTCCAATCGCCATTGATGGAAGTCGAACGATCATGCCCAAAGATAGACTTAAAGTCTCCCCCGGGGAGATCTGGATCCAATTGGGATCTCCCATTGATACAGAGAATTTTTCACTCAAAGATCGAGAGGTTTTGATGGCGAAGGTAAAGGAGAGGATAACCCAGAACCTGGAATCTATTTTAAAGATGAGAGGTGAGGAGAGCCGTGGTTGAAGATTCTCTCAAAGAGAAAATCAAGCGAGAGAGTATAGGGATTCTTCTCTTTTCCATCGCTCTCTTTATCTTCCTTAGCCTTTTCTCCTATGATCCCGGAGACCCTTCCTTCTTCACCTATACCTCCTCAAAGACAAGAGGCATTCATAACTGGATGGGGATCATCGGCTCCTATCTCTCAAGCCTCCTCCTTCAAGGATTTGGATTTCCTTCCTTTCTCATTCCCCTTTTTGTAGGAATCTATG
>Ga0123519_10015685_pt1 | contig 10606 bp, 8 predicted proteins | sample YelNatPaOPRAMG02_FD_87396 | JGI IMG/M metagenome (GOLD analysis project Ga0123519, IMG submission 87396) | Hot spring microbial communities from Yellowstone National Park - Yellowstone National Park OP-RAMG-02 (version 2) | ecosystem: Environmental > Aquatic > Thermal springs > Hot (42-90C) ...
GCCTTAAAGAAGTATGCAAAGGCACAGGAGATCAAGAAGAGGGATGTCTCTATTACAACCGTAGTAAGTAGGACCTTTGTAGTGGCAACTATCATATTGAATATGGCAAAGAGTATTATGGTGATAACACCGATAATTGCATATGTAGAGATTATCAATCCCAGTACAAAGAAGAAATCCCACATTCCCTTTGTGCGGAGTTCCGATTTAGATGTATAAACCATAGATAGATATATCCCTGAGATGAGTTCCAGAAAAACAAGGTAACCGTATGCTATATAGAAGTTTCTTCCCCTCGATTCTGCATCCGACAGATAGAAGAAGAGGAATGTAGTAAGCCCAATCACAACCAGTGTAATCACCAAAGATGCCACAAACCCTGAAGTTCTCTTTTCCATAGTAACTCCTTTGAATGAGAGTGATTATAGAATATCCTTTACTAAAATACAATAGAATTTTCTGTAAATACTCAACTATTAGTTGTGCTCTCGAAAGGCTCAAAGCAATAAATAGGGAGGTGGGAAGTAGGAACAATAATAAATGGGTAAATAGGGAAATGGGAAATGGATAGGTAATAATTCCCCTCTGATATAGAATTGATCAGAAGACCGACACGGTTCACCGTACACCGTTCACAGAATATAAATGGGTAAACTTTCATGGGCTTCGCCCACCCCCGCAATATGAAAACTTCTTTCTAAAAAAGTTTTCATAATAAGTGGGAAGTGGGAAATGGGTAAGTAAATTCCCAATCAAACAATCCAAAATAAATCATTCACAATTCAAAATTCAACATTCGACTCTCAAAATTATCTCCCCTCTCTGCCTATACCCCAACCTCACTCTTCAATTCTGGTGTGCAAATCTCTTGAAAATTTTCTCCTGATACGCCTCTACATAAAAGGCGTAATATGTAAATGTAGCAAGCAGAAGGCCGGATATGACATCCAAAAAATAGTGCTGTTTGGTAAATAGTGTCGATAGCGAGATCAGGATCCCCAATATGATCGCCCAGATACCGTTCAATCTCGTCTTGTTGTAAATAGCAAAGGCCGATACCATCGAGACAGCAACATGCAGAGATGGGAAGCAGTTGGTAGGTAGATCGACATAATAGATAAAGTTCAAAATAACCTCACTCGCTGTATTCATAGGGACTTCAGGTCTTACTGACATCACGGGGAACATAAGAAATATGGGATATGCCACCATATCACACATAATTATCGCAAAACCCACCCTCTTTACCTCTTCTACAGTCTCGAGAAAGATGACCAGGAATATCGGGAATATAAAGAGCATTTCGTATATCCACGACCACTCCGGGATCAGGGGTATTGCCCTGTCGATTGCGAGTGATACATCATAGAGTCTATCAGTCCTGACCTGCGAATTCACATACATATATCCAAATCCGTGAAAGGCATATACAAAGGCAAAAATCAGATACTTCCTGATATAATATTCCCGTGGATAAGTATTTACAGGTTTGTAAAAGCTCATCAATGTTCTCCGAGTTTTCGCTTCCAGCCATCCTCGATTACCACCTCGAAGAGGTCATCGAGGGTAATGACTCCTTTGAGTTTTCTGTCCTTATCTACCACTGGTATTGCAAGCAGATTATACTTAGAGACTATATGGGCGATCCTGTCGATCTCGTCATCAACCAAAACATATACTGGATTTCTTGCCATTATATCCGAGATAATAGTATTCTTATCCGACAGAATCAACTTCTTCAATGAGACCGTACCCTTTAGCCTGTTGTTCTTGTCGATTACATAAACATAGTATATCGTCTCTGCCTCTTTGGCATTCTGCCTCAGATAGTCGATCGCCTGTTCTGCTGTGAGGTCATCGGGAATTGTAACATACTCTGTGGTCATCAAGCCGCCAGCAGTATCCTCTTCGTGTTTGATGAGCTCCTTCACAATCCGCGCATCGTCATTCTCCATCTGCTCTATCAAATCACTCGCCTCTTTCTCGTCTATCTCCTGAAGGATATCTGCAGCCTCATCGGGTGGCATCTCTTCGAGCAGGTCAGCCGCCTTCTCCTTGCCCACTGATTCGAGGAGCGTCTTCTGTACATCGGAGTCCTCGAGCTCCGTCAATGTCTCAGCCGCCTTATTCTTGTCGAGGGACTTGAATAACGCCTCCTGTTCGTACCTGTCGAGCTCCTCTATTATATCGGCAATCTCTGCTGGATGCATCTCCACAATATCATCGCTTCTGAATGCAAATTGCAGGCGGGAATTCCCATTTGTAAAAGGTATTGCATTCAGATAACGCCACGATACGAGTTCCTCCCGATAGAGGGACTTTATGATACCACCAAGGGAGAGCATCTTCAAAACAACATTGCTCAGATACATCCTCAGATTTGCTGCAAGACTAATATCGATATGTGCGACCTTCAGACTATTTTCAGCCTTCATAAGGTGAAGGTCATATATCTTCACTACCTTCTTGCTTCTCGTATCTACAATCTTCTGTCCAATCAAATCCATATTAGCCCTTATCCTGCCATTCATATCATAGTTTCTAAAGGACTGCGGCTCGGTACAACTGCATCTCAATTCAAAATCTTCACCTATGGACATATGAGATGAATCCACGACATAAAGGGACCTCTCCCTTCTCCTCTGTACGATATAACCTACAACCTCCGGATAATTGTCGGGGACCTTTATTATAATATCATAGAGATTCGCTATCTTCTCGCCGTTCGAATTTATAACAGGTCTTCTCAATAGTTCGGAGAGAAATATAAAAATCTTTTGATTAGAATCTGTCATATCTGAATTAGATTAAAAACCGAAATATCACATCGGTCAAGTAGAAAAACCTACTTTCTTTCGAGAATTATCACAGAATTGGAGTATCCCTTCTCACCATCGCCTTCAAAATCATAGGGGACTACCTCGCAATTATAAATCTCTCCCTTCTTTACAAGTCTCCCCGGCATAGATGCAGATGTAGTAGCAAAGTTCATTACCTGTCCGTTCTTGTACCAGAAGAATTTGTACTTTACCTCATCACCTTCTATATCTACCGATGGTTTGATTATCTTGCACTGCAATTCATCCCCTTCGAAGGGATATGCAGGTTCGAGTTTTACCGATGGGGCGGCGGGCCTCTTATTCTTGATATTTACAGAAACCTCGGACACATCGCTCTTCGACTCCCCATCACTACTATAGACCGAACAGGTATATTTATTGCCTCTCAAAACCTCTTCGGATGATAATTTGCCCGTATTCTCTTTGTAATTCTTGTCATTCTTCTTCCACTCGAAATGGTAAATCAGTTTATCGCTATCAGCATCCTCACTATTTCTCACAATGACACAGTCGAGTTCATCTCTGGTAGATGGGTTTTCGGGCAATATCTTCAATTCTGGTTTTGTAGGCCTCGAATTTACAACCAGTACCTCAGCCGATCTATGGTTTACAACATACTCACCATCAGTACTTACCATCTCACAGGATATCTTATCCCCCTTCTTCAAAAAGCCCTTATCGAGTCTGTTTTCTACCCCGCTCAGGAAGAGCACCGAATTCTTGTACCAGTTGAACTTACTTATAAGCACATCACCATCTATATCCACGGGCTGTTTTGTTACCTTACAGGTAATATCGGACGAGACACTCGGATTCTTCGGCTCGATATCTACAACAGGTGCCGTCGGTGTTGCATTCTTGATATATGTAGTGGTTTCTACAGACTCACCCACCTCCTCCCCATCGAATGGTGTAACTCTCACTACTACAGATTGATTCTTATTAAAAAACTCAGGTCTCAGTTCGGACCTATCCCTCACCTGCTCTACCTCCTTGCCATTGACGAACCACTTTATCTTATACTCCACCTTATCCCCGTCAATATCCTGAGATGGCTTTACAACCTTTACACGCAGACTATTGTTCCTATCGACAGGAGCCGCCTCAAAGGCTATCTCAGGCCTCGTTGGAGGAGTATTCTTCACCTCGAAGGACATATTTATTGCATCAGATCTGTCGACCCCATCCGAGGCATACATCTTGATATCCCATCTGTCGTGTTTTCTCAGTGCAAACCCCTTGCTATTGAGTCTGTCATTCAACGCCTCGATCCTCTTATTGCTATTGAACCACTCTGTCTTGTATGAGATACTATCTCCATCGGGGTCTTTGGATTCTCTATCGATAACTATAGTCGCCTCATCTGTCGAAACAAGCACCGTCTTTGCAAGATGTGCTACAACATTAGATGGTCGGGCATTGATTATCTTGATCTCTGCACTCCCTTTTGAGCCATCTACAACACCATCGTTTGGAGTTACCTCGACTTTTATAATGTCTCCCTTCTTGAAGAAACTCGGAGCGAGAACACCCTCTCTGGCATCCTTTATTGGTTCACTATTTCTAAACCAGACAAACTTATAATTGATTGCATCTCTATCATAGTCCAGAGACGGCTTCTTGATTATTGCCTTCAACTCACTCTCCACAGTCGGGTTTTGGGGGAGTATAACTATCTCTGGAGCAGATGGAGGAGAGTTGAAAATCCTGACTGTCTTGTATACCTCCTGAGAATATAGTTCTCCGTCGAAAGACCTTACACCGACCTTCACCTCCTGATTCTTCTTGAAGAAATTACTCATAAATTTATTATTGCTGAAATTATACGGGATGAATACCCCATCCAGCCAGAGGTTATAGACATAGTTGAGTGAATCCTTATCGATATCGGTGGACTGTCTCGTTATCTTTATCTCTATCTCTGATGTTACCGTCGGATTAGATGGTACAATCTCGAAATCGCATACCGATGGGGCAGTATTCTTTACAACAAATTCGAGACTTGCAGACTTACCCGTCTCCTCACCATCGAACGGGGTTACGATTATCGAGAATCTGTCATTCTTGAAGACATCGGATGGATTTATGAAATTCTGGTTATCGGGATATTCGAGCTTCCTGTTGTTCTTGAAATATGAATACCTGTAGATGATCTTATCGTTGTCGTAGTCTGTGGAGTCCTTGGCTATCTTAACCTCTACCTTTGTATTGGTAAATACATCCTTTGGGGTAAACTCGATCTGCGGCGCCTCTGGTATAACATTCCTTATTTCAATCTCCTCCGACTTTGCTATCTTCGAACCAGCACCTCTACCATACTCCTTGAAATTCTCCTCATCCTGCACCTCGAAATATATCTTGTCGTGCTTCTTGAAATACTTTGGCTCCAGAACCTTCTTCCCATCCAACTCCTCTACGCGCTTCCCGTTCTTGTACCAGAATATCTTGGTATTCTGCTCCGCCCTGCCATCCAGATGAAAATATCTATACTTTGCCTTGATGCTCTCGTTTGCATATACCTTGGTAGATTCAAACCCCACATCGTAAATCCTCGCCATATTCGGAAAGAACCTGCCACTCTTCTGCGAATCCCTACCCGCCATCTGCCATACTATCTTGGACTTCTTTTCGCACTTGTTGACAGCTATGAGGGAGTGCAATTCGGACTTAGGAGTCAAAAACAACATCTCTACTCTGTTGTCCTGGTCGATATCCGAAATTATTGGAGAGGATTTGACCTCGCCCCCAATAATATAGGGGAAGTCCTCGATTGGCTTTCCTTTGTTGGTCACGACATAAGCCCTTCCATCCACAGCGGCAAAGACTATCTCTGGCAATCCATCACAGTTGACATCCCCTACGACAGGTGAGGAGAATATCTTGCTGCCTGTATCGAATGGAAAACCGCTCTTCGGCTTACCGTTGTAATCTATGACATACAACTTCCCATCAGTGGAGGTAACGATTATATCCAGATAGCCATCCATATCAATATCGGCTATGGCTGGTGAGCTGTGTATCCTGTACCCTGTCTCGAACGGAAAATTTGGAAGCAACTTCCCCTTTTCGTTCAGGGCATATATATTGTAGTCCTGAGATGCAATAATCAATTCGTTCTTGCCATCGTCATTTATATCTGCAAAGACTGGCATACCCGTTACCTGATAATGAGTCTTGAATGGAAAATTTGGAAGGACCCTGCCCTTTGCATTCACGACATACACCTCACCATTCTCACATCCAAAGGCAATCGACAATTCATTGTTTGGTCCAAAATAGGCAAAACTTCCACTGGTGGTAATCGGAGAATCTGTCTTTACAGGAAAACCCTTGATTGCCGTCCCGTCTGGCTTTATACAATAGAACTTCTTATCCTGAGTCCCGAAGCAAATCTCGGGTTTCGAATCTCCATCCAAATCGAAAGCCGAGGGAGTGGAGATATATCCATTTGCAAACTTCTTTGGAAAATTGGGCAAAATCTTTCCATCCCCATTCATAATGAACAGGTTGCCGTCCATAGACCCAAAAACTACCTCTGACTTCCCGTCGTTGTTTATATCCACGAGGGCGGGAGAGAAGGGCATCTCCACATTCTCCTTAATCTCATACGGTGCCCAACTACATATACTCCCATCGGACTTCCAACACTCGAGCCTTCCGGAGGCATAGAACAATATCTCATTCTCCTCATCTGAATCGATATTTCCAATAACAGGCATCTGAAATACTGGCACTCCTATGATCTTTGCAGGAAAGCCCTGCGATTCCCTGACCGCATACAAATCTAATGAGATAAGAAGGATTGAAACGATTAATAAATAATTTTTCATAATGCTCTATACCTCCCTAAGAGAGAGGCTCATAACCTACACTAAAATCCTCTCTTTTTCAATCAGATAAAAAATATATTGGTAAGGATTCGGTATTTAGTAGCAGTGCATTTTGTCATTTCCCGCTTACTAATTTTACAGATTTCATTTCAGTGTCTTCAGATATTCGTCTATCCTCTTCTCATCCGCAGGAGATATCTTCACAAACTCTATCCCCATACCCGGCTCGTGAAACTTATCATCTACTCTGTCCTTATCGTTTACCCATTTGATCCTGCCAACTGCGAGTATTATTCTGTTGTCGTTGGGTAGTCTGAAACTCAGGGTTAGTTCCTGCCCAGCCTCGAACAGAAAATCGGATACTATAAACGCCCCTCCTTTACTGATATTCTTGGTTTGGAAATATATGATTCCACCGGCACTCGCCAAACCCGCCTTTATCTCTACCTTAATCGGACCTCGCAGGTGTTTTCGTTTATCTATACTGCCCTTCTTCATTTAAAAGCCCTCCTTTTGAATGACAATTCTATTGGCTCGGAATTCCTGAAAACTACAATCTTATTGTTCTTGTTACAGAAGTCTGCAAGTACAGCATTATTGATCGAATGGTATCCATATACTATATTTCCACAGAAATTTACGATGAGGTCCCCCTCCTCCATACCTATCTCTCTGAAAAACGGCTGATCAAACTTCTTGATTAGTACACCACAGGAAAAATATTTCATAGAATTTATATCGGCTCCGGAGATATTGGAATAATAACCCTGGAAAAAGAGCTCTCCATCTATCTCCTTATCCGTGCTTAGACCCTTTGTCTTACAGAAACCTTCAGCCCCTGCATTCGAATCATAGAAGTATTGAAAATGGTTGATATAATATTCGATATTCGTATCTTGCTTCTGAATCTTATTGATATCATTCAAAGAATCCAGAAAATCACCGAGAAATTGATATAGTTGCTTATATATTGGCGAAAAGACATCGCTACTCTCCAAATCCGGAGAAAACTCGTATCTATCCTCGAAGATCGGCGATTCCTCTCTGTAATTGTAGCCCTTGACAATGAATTTGTATCTCATACCAGAATTCATAGTTTTGCCACCGCTACTCCCCGACTTAGAGGAGATCTCTGCCATAACCATATTGGTCTCTTCTATGATGGAGTATTCTATAAATAATGTCTGCGATGGTTCTACGCCGTATCTCGAGATTGTATCTCTCAAATCAGAACAGATGAATATCTCCTTCAACCTGCAATCGGACTTCATATTATATCTATTCAAAACGACATAAGGGCTGTGCAATGCTATATACTCCATCGACCTCTGATTCAAGATATACCTCTGGATATTCGGGAGCTCGAAATTCGACCTGATGGGCATAAATATTATTGCCTTGGTGCCATTCAGAATATGCAGATATAAAGACAAATCCAATCTCTTCTTATTGCATTCAACAACCAGAATGAGGAATATGAGCAAGAGAAGTACTCTAATTCTCAAGTTCTCAGAAACCTCCAGCCATAGCAAAGAATGCCTTTATCTTGTCATTGGTCTCTCTCAACCTCTGGCTCAGGGTCTTCAATAATGCCCACATAACGAAGTAGGCGAGGTCCCTATCACTCTGTAGTATATCCACGAAATCCTCCCGATAGATCTCGAATAGTGTACAATCGGTGTGGGCAATTGCAGTGGCAGACCTCGGAAACGCATCGATAAGACTCATCTCTCCAAAATAAGAACCCTCATTGAGGATACTCAATGCCTCTTCTCCAATTCCAGAAATGAATTTGGATATCCTCACCTGACCTTTGTCCACAAGATACATCCTATCTCCAACCGAGCCCTCGTTGAATATGACGCTCTGCTGTTCGAAATTTACCACTCTGACGAGATTTGTGACAGGCATCAATATTTCTGACGGAATCTGTGAAAATATTCCAAATCTCTTCAACTCTTCTGGTGTAACTGGCATAAAACCTCCAGAAATGATTTTTCTATCAAGAGTCTATAATTCAAACAAAGGGCAAAATCAAATAATTTATTTGAATTTTCGAAGAAACACGGCTATAAAACCAACTTATGAATTCGTCCATTTGTATGATAACAAAAGCTGTAAGTTTTAGTATAATCAAGTTATCAGATTTCAGGAGGGTAAATATTATGAGATTCAAGCTACTCTTCCCTGTCTTTATAGCAACGCTCTTACTGGTATTCTCGTGTGCAAGTACAAAGAATATTCAGAAGGTAGATGGGCCGGATGACTATTACGAGGCAGAGACTCAATCTACAGAGACCAATCCTGTCGAGAAGGAGGCAGCATCACCAAAGACAGATACAAAACCTCAGCCCGTTGAAAAGGATTCAAAATCTACAGTAGCACCACAGCCATCTCCAAAAACTAAAGCCGAATCAAAAGAGCCTGTAAAGAATAGCCCAACAAAGGCATCTACCTCACCACCAGTCGAGAACACTCCACCACCGGTAAAAGTCGAAGAGGCTCCAATTCCACAGGAGGTACAGGAGGAGCTTGGGGATGACAGCTGGGGGAAGGATGATAGTAGGTCCAAGATTAAGAAGAAGGACAAAGAAAAAATCAAGAACTCTACTCCTGACGACGACAAGTGGGGAAAGGAATAGGTCATCCAGTAGAGACTTTTTTGGGGAGATCTTTGTATATGACAAAGATCATAATGGATAGTCTTTCAAAATTATTTTATTGAATTATCCTTATAATGGGTTATAAGACGCCCGCGGTTTGGAGAAACCAATGATAAAATATTTTGCTCTATCCAACCAGAAGATTATCGAGGCTGATGAAAAGACAGCCAATATTTTTCTCTTTATTGCCCCATCTGATGAGGAGAAGAAATCACTCGTAGATGTACACAAAATCGATGAGCATACACTCAATTCCTCCCTTGACCCCGACGAGCTCTCACGAATAGAATTCGAACCCGAACACATTGCCATAATCTACAAGAGGCCAAAGAATATATCGAAGGACAAACGACTCCTCTTCAAGGTGGATTCCACTGGAGTATTCCTTTTCAAAGAAAAGATTATACTGGTTATGAACGAGGAATTCCCTTTATTCAATTCGAAGGCATTCCTCAAGGTATCCTCGCTAAACGACATCCTGCTGAAACTGCTATCGGTATCTGTTACGCATTTTCTCGAACACATCAAGGTAATGCATATGATCACGGATGAACTCGAAAAGAAACTCGTAAGCTCTATGGAAAACAAGTATATCCAGAACTTCTTCAATATAGAAAAGTCCCTCGTTTACTATGTAAACTCCATCAATTCCAACAGTGTCCTCATAGAGCGTATCAAGAACAGCTCATCAAAAATCGGATTTACCACAGAGGAGACAGAGTTTTTGGATGACCTGATCATCGACAACAGCCAGTGTTTCAGACAGGCAGAAATATACTCCAATATACTTGCCTCCCTTATGGATGCAAGGGTCTCCATAGTCAGCAATAACCTCAACATCCTAATGAAGACACTGAACATCATAACCATAGCCCTAATGGCCCCCACACTTGTGGTAAGTATCTTTTCTATGAATGTTCCTATCCCAATGCAGAATCACCCCCACGCCTTCTGGATAATTATGGCTCTCTCATTTTTATCTTTGGTAACTGTCTTTTTTATATGGAAATACAAGAAGTGGTAGAAAGTATTAATAGAAAATAGGTAAGTAATGCCATTAATAAATGGGGAAATGAGTAAATGGGAAATGGGTAAACTTTCATAGGCTTTCGCCCACCCCCGCAATATGAAAACTTCTTTCTAAAAAAAGTGGTTCATCTCCATTTTAGTTGCAAATTACAAGCCTATTTTTGGTTATTAGAGAATAGTATTTCCCTCTGATATTCACATAAATCTCAATGTATTTTTATGGTTTTATATAGTATCTCATAAA
>Ga0123519_10015691_pt1 | contig 10603 bp, 13 predicted proteins | sample YelNatPaOPRAMG02_FD_87396 | JGI IMG/M metagenome (GOLD analysis project Ga0123519, IMG submission 87396) | Hot spring microbial communities from Yellowstone National Park - Yellowstone National Park OP-RAMG-02 (version 2) | ecosystem: Environmental > Aquatic > Thermal springs > Hot (42-90C) ...
AGAGATGCGGATGGCTCATTGACATTTTCTACCGTATCTACAAGAGACGGGACGGGCACACCATTATCATAGGTAATTTCGAGCAATGACAGGGTATTTCCTATATTCGAAAATGGAGATGAATTTGGGACCACTACATATTTACCGTCCGAGGTTACATCCAGTCCTAACGAATCTACGAAGTCCGAAAAGAGATCATACTCCTTAACTACCTCATCATTTACAATATCCATTATGGCTACATCGTTTGGGTCTTCCCCTCCGATGATCAAAGCATATCTGTCATCTGGCAAGACAACCATTGCATGCGGAAGAGCAAAAGGTATCTCCTTCTTGTAATTCCAGTCGCCCTGCTCCCTCTGAATAATATGAATACCACCCTGACCTTTTATATCATAATCAACTACAAATAACTTGTTGCCGGATCTGTCGAATACGAGATACTCCGGATTCTGCATAGAAAACTCATCGAATTGCTTGAGCTTCACATAATCATTATTATTCTTTCTGAATAGAACCACTGACTGGGTTCCAGCCTGAGGATTATGGTCATTGTTCAATATCACAAATAGATAATTTCCATTGGGAGAGAATCTGACCTTTATCGGGCAATCACCAACCTCGATTCGCTTGTTCAATCTCACGATATCACCCATTGTAGTGAAATTAAAGAACTCGATATCTCTACCGCAGGACGAGCCATCCTCTACATAAGGGTGAGTTACAACAAGCGTCCTGTCATAATTCTCGACAACGCCGATATCCTCCAAACTGCCTGTATCGATAACAGAGCCGTAATCCAAACTCACATCCGATGATTGCATATCTTCATATACACTATCTGTCGATACGACTGCATCCTCTTCAACAATCACATCGGACTCATTACTATCATCTGTTAGCAGGGTATCATCTGCACCGGCTCCAGCATCGTAAGAATCGGGAGATCCTGCATCCAATCCCATATCGCTAATATCAACTACAATATCACCTGTTTCGAATTCATCTATCAATGAGATATCTGAAATCGCATCTTTCCGATTTGTATCCATAACACTATCATCCGAGCTATCATTACTGTTGTCGGCACTACAAGAAGCAAAGACATATAGCAGACATAATAGCAGGCAAGACCTCAAAATACTCCTCATTTGCAAACCTCACATTTTCTCATTGGCAAAAGTATATAGCAAGAAGTAACAATCCTATTGATAGAATCAATCACCAAAATCGATTTCCCAGAAGGGCAAAAAACCGTCCCCAGCGGGATTCGAACCCGCGTTGCCGGCGTGAAAGGCCGATGTCCTGGGCCTCTAGACGATGGGGACACAAATCTGAGCCGCGCGGGGTTCGAACCCACGACCCTCGGCTTAAAAGGCCGATGCTCTACCTACTGAGCTAGCGGCTCAAAAAGAGGGCATATCTCTAATTTAATCTTTCTGATTTGTCAAGAAATTAAATACCAAAAACACCGTTGGAGATTATGTAGATTCATCATCAGGGAGTGGTTCCATATCCTCGGACTTCTCGATATCATCCAGAAGGGATTTTGCCTGCTCGGCCTTCTCTTTGTTGACATATATCGTGTATTGAATACCCTCGCCCGGCACAGGGAAAATATGTACGGGTTCTGAGTACAAATAACACTCAATATCGTTATCTTCGAGCACATCTCTTATAAGATTTGCCTTGAATATGCCCTCCACATCCGTGAGATCGACAAACTCAATATCCGAAAACTCCTCGAGCTTCTCTACGAGTTCTACTTTGCAGTCGGGACAGGTCTGTATATCATCTTTGTATGCCTGTCTGCACTCTGGACAAAATTTCATAATACCTCCACGGTTATCTATACAAATTATTTTCCTCTATGAATCCCAGGACCTCTTTCGTAACAAGTCCATTGATTGGGATATTCTTCCCGATATTGTCCCTGATGATGGACGAGGATATGTCTGGTAATACACTTTTATAATCCTCTGCGGTGTCAACTCCTCTCCTTATCAATATTATTAGTTTGGCATAATGCTCTATCTTATCGAAATCCTTCCAGTGCTCTGTCTCAAGAAGTATATCCGAGCCAATTACAAAATAAAACCTATTATCAGGAAATCTCTCTTTGACATACTTCAATAGATCAATCGTATAGACGGGCTGCTCACCCCTTGCCCCGAGTTCCTCCTCCAACCTCATAACCCTGACCTTGTCCTTTAACAAAGACACTGAGAGTTCACACATCTTTACCCTCAGATTGTAATCCAACGATTCCTTCTCGAATGGGTGTCTATAGCTCGGGACAATCCACACCTCATCGATATCCATCGTGGAAAGGACATAATAGCAAGCCATCATATGTCCAATATGAGGTGGGTCGAAAGAACCGCCGAACAATGCAATCTTCATATATATCCTCTAACAGGTCAGATGAATACAGAATAGAAGATGTGACCTGTCTTCTGAGTTGTTGAATAGTTCTACCGCCTTCTTACTGCCTGTCTCAACAAACTCGATCCCGTTTTCAGAAAGATAATTCTTGAGGTCCTCGTCTATCTTCATAACCAGGAAGTAACCCCTTCCAAAGATTATCTTCTTTATGCTTCCATCGAGGTACCGCTCGATATCCCTCTTCTGACAGAGATGTCCCTTCTCCCTTATCCAAGGGATTACTATCTCCTCTCCCCTCACTATGAGGAGGTCTTCAGAATAATCATTACTGTCGATTGTTATATTGCCGAATCTGTATCCGTCAATTTTCATAACCCCTAATTATTATCAAATCTCGCTCTTGTCAAGCCCCAAAAATTATTCTTTGTATTCAATCTGTCTCTATGAAAATTCTCAAAAATAGACAACCGGATCGATTAGAAGTGTTCGAGGATGGGCCAGTTGTTCTTTACTGCTACTCTTCGCAAGAAAAAATTGGGGTTTACCACAACAGGATTTCCTACGAGTCTCAAGAGTGGCAGATCACTGTGATGATCCGAATAGGCATAGGAATTTTCGAGGTCTATATTCAACTCCTCAGCCGTCTTCTTTGCGTAGATCACCTTGTTGTCACCTACGCAGATGGGTTCTACAGGACGACCCGTAGGAAGGCCATTTTCACCAATCTCGAGATCAGTGCAGAGTAACCTATCGAATCCAAGGTCCTTTACTACCGGTTCGAGCATATATCTCAGAGATGCGGTAATCAGTATCAGGAGATGCCCCTGTCTCCTATGCTCCTCCAACTTCTCCATCACCCTCGATGATATATGTGGCTTCAACATCTCCTGATAATACATCTCGGATTGTCTGAGATATTCGGATATATCGCGGTTCTTGTAGAATCTGAGGGCATATCTCGAAATCCTCTCAGCGCTATAGAGATTCAACTTGAAGAATATGCTTCGTATTATAATCCCGACAATAAACCAAAATGAGATATCTCCCCTCCTGAACAGATACTTTATACCAATTACTGCACTATCCCTCGCAAGAAGGGTGTTGTCGAAATCGAAGAATGCCGCTATTCTCTTCTCGGGCATAAAAGGTCTTAAAAGTTGAAATGGGTAAAGAGCGATGCTCCAAAATTTACCTCATCTGTATTATCGTAGTCAGTAAATGAGTGTTTTTCCTTTATAGAAATACCTATGGGATATATCGCAATCCCCAGTGTAATATTTTGCACCAGACTACTTCCGAAAGCCAGTTCACCACCGAATCCCACCGAAAGTTTATAATACGAAACATCGATTTTCGTGGTCTCATATAAATTCCCCTTTTTCAAGACCTCCTGCGTATCTCCATACCAGCCAGAGGCAAATATCAAGAAAAGTCTCTTGTCCTTTATAGAAGAGAGGTCCCTCTGAAACTCAAGTCCCGTGGCAAAATTCTTTTCGTCTCCCGATATTATCGCTCCACCTGTCAGTTGGACTGCCCATTGACTTTGGAAATGATATCTGTATGACAATCCGCTGCCACTGTAAGAACTGACAGACATACCAAGACTCTGATATCTCAATTCTGTAGCATCGAGATTCATCGAGACAAAGAACATAAGAATTGCAAATAATGTAATCGAATATTTCAAGATATCCTCCTTACGAAAGATGGTCTTATTACTAATAGGATATTATCAGAATATTTTCAATAAAAAAATCAAAAGCCCTCTTCCTCGAATCCCTTCACATCAGTCTCCGGTCCAGGAAGTTCGTCAGTTCTGGAGAACTCGGTAAATCTCGTACAATCCCTATGGAAGTTCAGTTTCAATGAGAATGTGGGACCATTCCTGTTCTTGGCAATATCGATTATGGCTATACCCTGATTCTGGGTCTCCGGGTCGTACATCTCCTCACGATAGATGAATATAATTACATCTGCATCCTGCTCTATTGCACCAGATTCCCTCAAGTCGGACAACATCGGTTTCTTGTGCTCCTTCCTCTTCTCGGGCTCACGATTGAGTTGGGAGAGTGCCATTACCGGGACATTGAGCTCCTTTGCAAGTATCTTCAACCCTCTCGATATATCTGCAATAGCGTGTACCATAGAATCGAACTTCTGTTCCGGTCTCAAAAGTTGCAGATAATCTACTACCACAAGCCCAAGCCTGCCTCCCATCTCCTTCTTCAGTCTCCTGCACTTTCCCTTTATCTCGAGCAACGAGATGTCTCCAGAGTCATCTATGTAGATAGGTGCATTATAAAAACGATTTGCCGCCATATGTATCAACTTCCATTTCTCTGCGAGTTCATCCTTCTCTTTCTCCGTTCTGGGCGGACTCCTTCTGAATATCTCGGCTGGTACCATCGCCTCCGATGAGACCATTCTCTTCATAAGCTCATCCTTGCTCATCTCGAGCGAGAAGATCAGTACTGGTGTCCTCAATGGCTCTCTGCCAAGCTGCTCTGCCCGTCTTATCTCTTCGCTATTCAGAGTAATTCCTACATACTGGGCAATATTCAATGCCAAGCTGGTCTTTCCCATACCCGGTCTTGCAGCGACTATATTGAGTGAACCGGGCATAAGTCCTGAGGTAATACTGTCGAATTCGGAAAAACCGATTGGGATACCTATATACTTACCGAGATACCTATTGTTCTCGTCATTGAGTTCCTCGTTTCGCTTCATCATCTCTATGATGATCTCTTTTGCGGAGGAATAAGGCGATTTTATACCCTGCTGGGTAATCTCGTAAACCAACCTCTCTGCATTGTCCACTATATTCCTGAAAGGCTCCTGTTCGGCATAAGCCATCTTGTTTATCGTATTGGAGACACTGATCAGTTCACGCAGTATCCACTTCTCCTTTACAACCTCTGCATATGCTAAAGCATTCTTGGTAGTAGGAACGGCATCCACAAGAGAGGTGAGATACTCTATACCACCCACAGACTCCATCTCTCCCTTTCTCGTAAGATAGTCCTTGAGAGATATCAAATCGATAATATGAGTCTCCTCGTATATATCCCTTATTGCACCAAATATCTTTCTGTGTTGTTCCAGATAGAAGCAGTCGGGCTTCAATATAGAAAATATCTCGTCTGCTATCTGACTCTCGAGGAGCAGTGAGCCAATTACCGCCTTTTCGGCATCGATATTGTGAGGGGCGACGAAGAGTGATTCATCTCTACGCATTCTATTTTGCTACTACCCATACCTTTATCTTTGCTTCTACATCCTTATGGAGTTTTACTGGTACCTCGAAGATCCCGAGTTGTTTGATAGGTTCTTCGAGGAGTATATTCTTCCTGTCGATATGTATATTCTCGACCTTCAGGGCCTCCTCTATATCCCTCGTAGTAACCGCACCAAAGATCTTCTCGCCATCTCCCGCCTGACGGGTTATGGTACAGGAGATATTCAACAATCTATCCTTCAACTTAAGGGCCTCTTTTTTCTTCTTCTCCATCTGCTGGGAGAGAGCCTTCTTCAGATTTTCGAGAGCCTTTACAGAACCCACCTCAGCCTTTACGGCGAGCCCCTTGGGGATCAGAAAATTCCGTGCATATCCATCCTTGACCGTAATTATATCACCTGCGTTACCGAGCTTCGAAACATCATTCTTTAGAATTACCTTCATCTTTAACCTCCAGAATTGATTTAGTAGTAATGGCTCTATTCCTGTAACTCAATCGTTACATACGGGAGAAGGGCTATCTGTCTTGCCCTCTTTATCGCCTCACATACCCATCTCTGGTGCTTGGCACAATTTCCCGAAATCCTCCTCGGCATTACCTTGCCCCTCTCGGATACGAAGTGCCTCAAGAGGTCTATATCCTTGAAATCTATCTTTAGATTCTTATCACTACAAAATCTGCACATCTTTCTCTTCATTATTCATTACCTCCAGTAATTTCTTCCTTGTGATCCTGTGCCTCCCCCTCCTTTTGCTCTGTCTGCTCCGGCTTCTTAATCTCGAGGTCGGTATCCGGCAGACTCTCCTTTGACCCTATATCTACCGCTTCTGATAGCTTAACTGTCAAATACCTCAATATATTTTCATTTAGTCTCAGATTTCTCTGTAGCTCGGTAACAGTCCGACCTTCTCCGAAATAATTCAGGTGGACATAGAACCCACTGTTGTATTTCTTTATCTTATATGCAAGGTCTCTCTTACCCCATCTGGTAAGCCTGATTACCTTCCCACCATTCTCCTGAACAATCGACTTCATCTTGTTATTCAGGTTGTCGATATTTCCCTTGTCAAGTTCCGGAGAGACAATATACAGTGTCTCATACTCTCTAATCATTGATCTCTTCCTCCTTCTTACTCTTTTGTTTACTCCTGTTTATCTTATTCATTGCCTTGATAAAACCCTCTTTCAGAATCGTCTCGATGCCACTGGCGGCATTGTCGATAGCCTCATTTATGACAGATCTCTCAGAGGATAGAAAATCCGACAACAGAAAATCTGCCGGGTCTACTCCCTCCGGGGGCCTGCCTACACCAATGCGCAACCGATAATACTCATTCGTACCTATCGAACTATTTATGGATTTTATACCATTGTGCCCATTGTCTCCACCGTCGAATTTCAAGAGCAACCTTCCCAAATCCAAATCCATATCGTCCTGAACAACGCAAAGGTTAGATGAATCCATCCCTACCTTTCCGAGATAATGTCTTACTGCTTTACCCGAGTTATTCATATATGTGTCTGGCATAAGGAATATGGCTCTGTCCGTATTGGCTCCAGTCCCATACTTCATCTCTTCTATGCCAATTCTACTCGATTTCAAAAAACTCTCTAAGACCATATATCCTACATTATGCCTGTTTCTCGAATACCTTTCTCCGGGATTTCCCAATCCAACAAAGAGATATTTGTGATGTAAACCCGCCATCTATCATTATTTCTTCTCTTGTCCTGCCGGCTTTGCCGCTGCCTTGTCTGGAGTAGCTGCCTTGGCCGGTGCTGCTGCCGGTGCTGCTGCACCCGCGCCCTCTGCAGGAGCAGCTCCCTCCGCCGGTGCCGCTGCACCCTCTGCCGTAGCCGCCGCAGCCACAGGGGCAGCTGTAACCTCTTCCTTGACCTCTACAACGACTGCAACAGTCCTGTCTTTGTCAACGAGTGGTGTAGCATTTGCCGGGATCTTAAGGTCTTTTACATGGACAGCGCCGCCTATCATCAATTCGGTTATATCGTGCTCGATGGATACAGGGATATCCTTTGGAAGACACTTCATATCCAGATCCCTGATAATCTGTTGCAATATACCACCCTCTGCAACTCCCTTTGCCTTACCAACCAACTTGACCGGGACTTTTACCTTCACAGGAGAATCTTCCCTGACCTCGATAAAATCCATATGGAGGATCTTCTTCCCAAAGACATCCTTCTGCACATCTTTAATGAGCACCATCTTTTCGAGATTCTCCTTACCGGAGGAGATCTTCAAACTTATAATAGTGTTCATTTTATAGGGAGTGGCAATCGCCTTTCTAATCTGAGAGGTAGATACCTCGATATGAACAGGCTTCGAATCTCTTCCATAGCACACTGCTGGTACTATATCTTTAGATTTCCTTGCCCTTCTTGCAGAAGATTTCCCCAATGTCTCTCTCAACTTTGCACTAATCTCAATCTTTTCCATTTAATACCTCCTAAACAAATAAAGACGAGACAGAGTCTCCATAATGTATCCTTCTAATTGCCTCACCCAAAAGCCTCGATACGCTCAAGTATCTTATTTTCCCAAAATTTTCGCTCTCCTTCTTTGCTGATATGGTATCGGTAATAGTGAGGTCCTTGATCGGTGAATCTGATATCTTCTTGAACGCATCTCCGGAGAGGACCCCGTGAACCGCATAGGCATATACATCCTTTGCGCCTCTCTCCTTTACAGCAATTGCCGCCTTTGTAAGTGAACCGGCCGTATCTACGATATCATCCAGAAGTATAGCTGTCTTGCCTTCCACATCCCCGATGATATTCATAACCTCCGAGACATTGGGCTGAGGTCTTCTCTTGTCCACAATCGCAATAGAGCAGTCGAGCCTCTTCGAATATGCCCTTGCCCTCTCAACACCACCGGCATCCGGGGAGACTATTATAATATTTTCACCCTTGAATCTCACCTTCATATCTTCCAGAAAGACCGGTGCTGCATAGAGGTGGTCAACAGGGATATTGAAAAAGCCCTGAATCTGTCCTGCGTGAAGGTCAACAGATATCACCCTTGTGGCACCTGCGGCAGTCAGCAGATCTGCAACCAACTTGGCAGTAATAGGTGCACGGGACGCCACCTTCCTGTCCTGCCTTGCATATCCATAATATGGCATTACCGCAATTATCTCTTTGGCGGAAGACCTCTTGCAGGCATCGATCATTATCAGGAGTTCCATCAGATGCTCATTTGCAGGCGTAGATGTGGATTGAATGATGAACACATTGCTACCTCTGACATTCTCCCTTATCTCTACCTCCACCTCACCATCACTAAATCGAGACACCTTGGAGTCTATCAATTTGACTCCCAGATGGGCTGATATCTTCTTTGCAAGTTCCACATTGGAGTTACCTGTCAGAATTCTGATTCTATCCATCTACTTCACCTTCTTCCGATTTTATTAAAATCAGCTGGGGCGGAAGGATTCGAACCTTCGAATGCAGGTGCCAAAGACCTGTGTCTTGCCGCTTGACGACGCCCCAGTAATCTGGTCAATCTCATATCAGATTACCCCCTCTAAGGACCTTTGCCTCAAAGGTGAGATATTCCGGATAATTGGCACTCAAAATCTCAGAGGCTTTTCTGGCACCACTCTGGCTACTGAATAATCCAAATACAGTAGAGCCCGACCCCGAAAGGGCAGACGCATCCGCTCCCGATTCAATCAAAACTCTCTTCAGCTCCATAATAACTCTCAAGTCTTCTCCTCTCAACACTGCCTCGAAACTATTGTAAACAGTATGAGCAATATATTTATACCCCAAAAAGGGAGGAAAGTCTTTATCACTTTTTATTTCCTTTGTCAATCTGTTTAATCTATCGAATTCTTCATACATCTTTTTGGTGTAAAACGGCCTGCTCGGATATACAAGCACAAGATACAAATCCTCATCAATCTCCACGCCCTCGATTATCTCCCCTATTCCGCTGATGATAGCCGGTTTTTGATATAGGAAGAAAGGCACATCTGCCCCTACCATACCCGCCATCCGAAACAGTGCATCCCGATCTATCTTTGCAGCCTCTTCTGTTCTAATGATATGATACAATAGCCTCAATATCAATGCCGCGTTGGAGGATGCTCCACCAAGCCCAGAGCCTATCGGTATATTCTTCTCCAACTCCACCACAAGACCCTTGGAAAATCCTGTCTCACTGCAAAAAATACTATATGCCTTTACGATAGAATTATTATCCTTATCGACAACATTATTATCACATTTTACTAAAATACCTCTCTTCCTTCTCAGCCTGATTCTCAACATATCAAACAGATTCACACAGACGAACAGTGATCTCAATAGATGAAACCCATCCTCCCTTTTTCCGACAATTCTCAGGAATAGATTCACCTTGGCGGGCGAACGAAATGTTACTATCTCACCAGCATAGAGCTCATCAATTTTACTTTTTATGGTACCCATACAACTTCAAATCCATAGCAAAACTCACACCAAAAACAGAAAAAATCAAGAGAAATAAGTTTTGTACAATCGCCCCAGAACTCACTATAAAATAATTCCTTGTATACCCAATTTATACATCAGAGCCCATACTATCTCTCTGCAAATCAATCGGTATTTCATCAAAAATATTCTCTGGTGTAACTGCTTTCTTTATCTCTCCACTTCCAACTGGCTTGACTAAAGTATATGTAAATGAGATTAAAGAAACTCCTGATTTGTAGAATTGAATATGAGATATCAGAGGGGAAGAGATAGGTTGATTAGAGGCTCTTTATAAAGAAGTCAGGACCCTAAAGTTATTATTTCGAATAGCCCAAGTTCTCTCTCATCTTCTCGAGTTGAATTAGTCTATTTTGATACTTCTCGAACTTCGCTTTATCAGATTTATAATTCTCAAGAGCCTTCTTTGTTATCTCAATCTCAGAGTCAATATATTTAATCGCCTTTTCTTTTTCTATCTCCCCTGTTGCCCTGTCTATAAA
>Ga0123519_10015696_pt1 | contig 10602 bp, 16 predicted proteins | sample YelNatPaOPRAMG02_FD_87396 | JGI IMG/M metagenome (GOLD analysis project Ga0123519, IMG submission 87396) | Hot spring microbial communities from Yellowstone National Park - Yellowstone National Park OP-RAMG-02 (version 2) | ecosystem: Environmental > Aquatic > Thermal springs > Hot (42-90C) ...
ATTCTTCCACGAGAGAGGAAGAGAAACATTCTTTCCCCCTGCCCCTGGCATGACATATTGAATAGGAATTTTCCCTCCATCCTTAAAAGCAGAAGATATGATCTCCATAGCAGCACCCCCAAAGACATTATAATTGGAAAACAATAAGGAAAAAACAAAAATAACAAAAAATAGCAAATTCTTTAAAATCTCCTTCACCCCCTTAACGGTATTAGCGAGATTGATCACGCACTCATCAACCAATCCCAAACTGTCCCTCCCCAACCTGAAATGATCCCATTATCCCCACAGATTGGACAGGACCAAACTATCACAGAATTCCGCTCGTAATCTATATAAGCAATAATCTCCCCTAAACACAACCTATGACCAGGCCGTCTACGACATCGAATGCCAGTTGTAAGAACATCCTTGTTTCGACTTGTAACCCCCTTTACAATTCGACCAAAATAATTTGCAAGTCTCGATACAGGACGAGGCATCTCTGCCAGAGCTCCATCCTCATTAAGATAATGCCTGAGGTCTATAACCCAATTGTTCCCCATCATTCTCCCTCACCATACTGAGGAGGGGCCTCCCCCATAGACTCCAACAAAGCTGGATACCGGACTCCCTCCCTTGCCTGCTCAATCCCCTTGAGCTCAACAATAAAATGCCACTCATCCCCATAATCAAAAAGAAAAAGCATCCTCTTCCCAATCCTATCAAAAACCCTACTCACCTTCGTTTTCTTGACCCCTTCAAATTCATCCCCCTCCCTTATATCTGTAAACAATTCATAACCCTCCTTGGAATCAACCCACCTCTTTATGTTGTCATAGAATCCAAAAGGATGATCAAAATCAAAATCGAAACCATCTAAGACAGCTTCTGCCAACCCATAAAGCGTAAAATTCTCAGGAACCGCTAAGACTCTAAAGGGCTTCCCCTCCATCCTCCCCTCCCAATCACTTAAAACGGCCTTCATCAAATAAACCCTCTCCCCTGCCTTTAAAGTCTTTCTTCTCATAAACCCTCCTTTAATATAGAATGAATTAGACTTCCATTCTTTTAATCCCTCTGACTCTTAGAGATCACAGAAAGATAATATTTGTTCCCCCTCTCTAATAACTCATAATCCACAATAAAGCGCTTGTTCTCAGGAAAAAGGAGCTCCTTTCGCTTAATAAATCCATCCACCATGGTTCTAAAATCCTTAACCAAATTGTCACTCCGATGGGACAAAGCCAAATCGATCCGTTTGGTTAAAAAGCTCTCCCTCTCCCCTTCCGGCATCAAAGAGGCATTCCAGGCAATCATCGAAATGGTAAGAAGCTTCTCTAAATTCTCCCGTCCCTGAGCCAACCTCCTATAGGGCTCAATCAATTGAAGAAGCACCTTTGACATCTTCTCACCTGAACTTTCCCGAAGAACAATTCTCTTCCCCTCTCCGAGTCTTTCCGAATAAAGCCTCTGCTTCAGCCTCTCAGACAATTTCTGTTCCCCTTTTCCAGACATCCATACCTCCTCCTCACTCTCATTCCTTTCAAGCTTTACAAACCTTCCTGAAGTTACACCTTCCGCTCACCCTCTCATCCTCAACCTTACTAAATCGCTCCTCCTCAAAAGGAATATTATTCCTCACATCCCTTAACAGAGACTGCATATCCTTGATACTCCCTCTAATATAACCCTTAATCTCTTCCATTTCACCCCGAGTCACCGTAGACCAGGACTTCTTGTTAAATAGAAGGTTATACTCAATCATCCTCAAAGATTCTGGAGCTACATGCCACTTCTCCATAGCATAAAGAGCATAACAACTTAACTGAATAGGTAGATCCTCAGGAATACTCCTCCCCGTCTTCCAATCATAGATAAACACATAATCTTTCTCTCGGATGGCACAGTCAATAGAAAGATTGACCTTCACCCCATCCAGATAAAAGAAGGAAAACTCCTCCACCTCCAGCCAGTCCTCCCGGGGATGGGATCTCAACCCATCGTAGATATCAGAACCATAAAAGTTTCTCAAACAAACCTCAACATGACGGGCCACCTCCCTCCACTCCTCATCCGTTACCTCTATTCCATACTCATGTTCAAAGAGTCCACAGGCCTTGGGGTTCTTCCAATAAGTGCCCGCCCTCGATTGACGAAACTCAACCCTCATCTGATCAAGGGTAATCGAGACGATCTCATCCACAGAAAGAACTCCAATCCCTCTTCGAATATTATGGAGACTCCTCTCAATACACTGATGAACCTTCTCCCCTATCCAGAGGTGACGATTCTTAAGATTCCTTAGAATATAGATCTTTCGGGTCCTCTCTGGAGCATCCTCAAGCCACCCATTCCAGTAACCATAATAATAAAACCAATATTGCCTGGGACAGGCCCTAAAGACCTCATCCCGAGTCTTTGACCAGAAAAATTCATTCTTAAGCTCAACCATATAGGATAATCTTTAATCAGATGGGTAGAGTCGGCTTAGCCCAATTCAATCCTGCGGATCTCTAAATCTTCAACAAGGGAGGGTTAAAAAAGACCATAAAGAAATATCAGAAGTTTTGAATGAGACTCAGATTCTGTGGGGTGACTCTCTCGCCTTTCTGTCAAGCACATCAACCACGGTCTTAAGGAGAAGGAAGAGAAAACCCTTCTCCTCCTCGGTCAGCGTAAAGCTGTCCCCCTTCTCTTCCTCCATCAAAGCCTCCACCACATATTTCAATACATGAGGCTGTTTGGAAATCTGAAAACGAACCACTCTCTCAAGGATCTTTTCATGAGCCCCCACCAGCCTCTCTATCAATGCTTCATTATGCTCATAGCATTCAATAATATCCTCAGACGAAATCCTTCCAATCCTCCCTAATACTGATTGAAACATCCGAAAGATAACAAAAAACATATAGAGCCCAAGCTCTCTCACCTCTCTCCCCATATCTTCAGTGCCCCCTACCATAAAAGCTAAGAGCTCAGGCTGACTGCGACCAATCTTCTCCATCTCCCTCTCGGCCCTATCAGGACTAAAACAGGCAACCTCCCTCCAGGTTCTTTCTACAATCTCTTCCGAAATAGGCTCCATAGACCCTCAATCAAATAAATTCCCTATAATCCAATATTTTTACCACCATTAAATTATTTCTCTAAAACTAATGGGACTTCTTTTCAAGCTCGGGCGAGAGGCTCATATCAGAACGAGGCAGAATCGTCTTCTCCCAAGGAATATATCCTGCTTTAGATAGTCTTATTACCGCCGGAACCCCTTGGGGCAATTCAATCGATAAAGGGGTTAACCCTTGATACACCCCATTGACTTCAAGCTCACAATTCTCAGGAACAGAAGTAATCTCCACCTTGACCTTAGCCCGAGAAGAATAACAGGGTGGCAGTGGAGGAGGATAATAATCCTCAGGAGGATAGTAATAATAGACAGGAGGATAATATTCTCTATATATGATCGCTGGAGGAGCTATCCAGATCGGCGGCGGACCAATCACAATTCCGAACCGAACATGAGGGCTTCTATGCCAGGCTAATGAGGAACCGGCTGTAAGAAGAATGAGCATTGGAACAAAAATGAATATCATTAGCTTTTTCATCTTCTTACCCCCCTTTTTTTAAATAATTTTACCCCATTTATCATCTCTTAACAAGGGTGAATACCTCGCCCTTACGGACGAGGCTTCTTGGTTCAACGAGACTACTATTTCAGCCTCTCCCCAAGCGTTACTTCCCGCAGTCCCTGCGGTAGCTTTCAAAAGAATATTTTGAGCAGCATTGAGGTCTCTGTCCAAAACAGCACTACAGAAAGGACAAGAATGTATCCTTTGAGAAAGAGTCTTATGAACAGGATTACCGCAAACACTACAATTGATGCTTGTGTGATGAGGAGACCCCTTCTCTACTCTACAACCAGCCTCCACCGCTTTGTATGTAAGATAATTGAGAAACTCCCCCATCCAGCATCAGAGATACTTTTAGCAAAATGATGATTTCTTACCATACCCTTTATATTCAAATCCTCAACCCCTATAAAGCCATAGGGATCCACAATTCTACGAGATACCTTATGATGAAAATCAGAACGCTGATTCCTAACCTCCCTCTGAAGCTTAGCAACCTTAATTCTCGCTTTCTTCCTATTCTCAGACCCTTTCTTCTTAGAAAACTGCCTCTGCTTCAAAATAAGCCTCTCTTCAGATTTACGAAGATATTTAGGGTTTTCAATAACCTCACCCTCAGAATGAACAGCAAAAGACTTAATGCCCACGTCAATGCCAATCGCTTTCTCAGGGATAGCCTTTTGGACAGACTCGTATTCAACAGAAAAGCAGGCATACCATTTATCAATCTCTCTCTTTATAATGCATGCCTTTATTTTACCCTTTATCTCTCTATGATTTCTGATTCTTAAAGTCCCTATCCTGGAAAGTTTAAGCCCCTGTTCGGTCAACTGAAATCCAGGCTGCTGGGGATAAGTAATAGAGTCATATCTTCCTTCCCCCTTGAAACGGGGATAGCCAGGCCTCTCTCCCGCCTTGACCCCCTACGAAAAAAGGCCTGAAAGGCTCGATCCACTCTAAAAAGAACATCCTGAAGCACTCGAGAATGGATTTCTTTAAGATGGGCTATCCTTTGCTTATCGGATTTAAGAATCTCCTGCTGTCTTATCCTTGTAAGCCCCTTACCCGTTTGGTCATAATACCTTCTTCTGTCAAGAAGGCAGGAATTGTATAGAATCCGACACATATCAAGTGTCCAGTTAAGTCTTTGGACTTGTTTTTTAGTCGACAAAAGTCTGAATTTATATACCTTACGCATTCTGACTCCCTCCATACCATTTCAGCTCTTCAAGCGTTACCTGCCCTGTTGAAGCAAGAAAATAGGATAGACTCCAGAAATACCCCCTTCCGTAGTCTTTTCTTTATTTCAGGGAACTCTCGAAATATCAGCCTCGCAGAAGCGGATTTCAGGCTGTTTACAAACTTGGATAACGAAAAGAGGGTATGGTCAATAGATGTTTCTTGCTCAATAATTTCAACACCAAAAGCTTTAGCAACATCAATGTTTATAGCCTTGAGCCTGTCAGGGATGCTCCCAACAAGAACTTTTTGTCTATATTTTATAAAGGCTACACAGTTGAAGGCTATATACTGAGTGATTGGCTTTGTCAAGGCTATATTTCAATGGAACTGAAACAAAACCAAAGAGGAAAATCGCCTTTCATCCCCTCCCTTACGGAAGGGGACTTCCCGGCGGGAAAGTTAAAAGCCATTCCCTCAGGAAAGCGCCCAAAAGAGATTACTTTCAAATGAAAATATCTATAATTTCATTGTGTGAATAACGTCAATCTATCAAAATTGAAGGGAAGATTAGATCCTTATGGAATAGAAAAGAGGAAGAAAATCAATGAAGTCTACACCCTTCTCTTTGACCATAAAAAAGGATTAGGGCCTGTTCAAAGTAGTAAGACTTTTATGGCTATGAACAATTCAAACAGAATTCTCTGGGTATGATAATTTATATAACCCCCAATTAGCCTCTTTAAGAGGGAAGACCAAAAATAAAAACTGTTTTAGCATTCTGAATGATTCACCTTAAGGTTTCAAGATTCCTTATAATAATCTCCTTAAGTCTGTTCAGATCAAAAGGCTTCGTTATGTGGAGATTCGGCAATGATTCAAGAAATCCTTGGGTTGATTCCCTCATAATATCACCGGTAGAAAAAATGACCCGATCGACTAAGGAAGGCCTTCTTTCCTCTAAAATTCGATAAAAATCTATCCCATTCATCTCAGGCATTACCACATCACAAATTACAAAATCAAACTCCTTCTCCTCTAAAATATTTAAGGCCATACGGGCATCACTGGATGTTACAATCTCACACCCCATCTCCTCAAAATACTTAGAAACAATCTCAAGAATATTAATATCATCATCAATGACTAGGCCCTTTAGCCCGATAAGACTCTTCTCAGCTCCTAACGCCCTTTCTCTTTCACCCTTTACCCTGGAGACAGGAAGAGTTAAAATAAATGTGCTCCCCTTCCCCCACTCACTCTCAAACCTCATCGTCCCCCCATGATTCATCACTATCTCACGGGAAAGAGCTAGCTCGAGTCCAGTCCCCCTTCCCCGAATCCAGGTGAAAAAAGGATCAAAGACTCGGGAAGCCTCCTCCGTAGGTATCCCTGGACCATCATCCGAAATAACGATCTCTATCTGTCCCCCTACCTCAGAAGTCTTTACCCGAATCTCACCAAACCCATGAAATTCCCTTATCCCCTCCTCAGACTCATTAATAATATTCACTAAAGCCTGTCGAATCTGCTCCGGATCAACCAGAGTCAAAGGAAGATTCGGAGATAATTCTTTCACCACTTTGATATTGCTGAAACTTAATTTACGGATCTTTTCCTCAATCACTGACTCAATCAATTTATTAAGATCAACCACCTCCTTCTTTAATCTTTTCTTCCTGTTGAAATCCAGAAGATCTTTAATCACCTGAGATGCCCGATGAGCCTCTTCAATAATCTTCTCAAGATCCCTCGTGGATTCAGAATCTGAAGCCTTAGATAAAAGAAGCTGAGCATAACCGACCACAGAACTTAAATGCATATTTAGTCGATAAACCAACCAGGGAATGAAATCCTCTATAGAGGATGAGCACACCAACTTCTCTGAGTCTCCACTCGATTCTTTTTCTTTCTTTCCTTTCTCCATACCCCTAACTCCTGGATGCCTTTTAGAGGTAAAAAAATTGATGGGAAATTCCCCTTATTCTATTTTGCAATTCCAGTACCAGGAGGGACCCCATTCTTTAACTCATTGATTTTTAAATATCAATTTAAAAATAGAGAGATTCTATGGAAGGTAAAAAGTGTCACTTTTCGGCTTAAAAGAAAATTTTTTAGCCACATCATTATCCCGAAAGAAGAATTTAGGAAATGGATTGTTTTTCCCAGGGGTTTCTGGCTTTCCCGTCGGAGAGTCTTCAGCCGGAATTCAAAAAGGGTTTACATTGTGACGGTAGAGGCCCCTTCGCCCTTCCTTTCTAACTCTTTTACCCTTGCCTCAAGTTCCAAAATCCTCTCTTCGCCTGCTTTCTTGTAAGCCTCCATTTCCATATCCTTTGCAATTAACTGTTGATCCCTGGCTTCAACCTCCTCCCTCAATCGAATAAGCTCCTTATCCCTTTGATCAAGGAGCTTCTTTCCCTCCTGAAGATCCTCCTCTTTCTTTCTTAATTCTTCTAAAACCTTCTTAACCTTTAACTCCAGGGTGCTTATTCTTGATGAACTTTCTTTTTTAATTCGGAAAAGAACCTTCCTACTCTCCTTCAGCAATCGATCCCTCCTCTGAAGCTCAGCCTTTAATCCCTCGATCTCCTTGCCCTTCCTCTCAATGTCTTCTACTTGGATTTTGACCTGAGATTCAAATTCTTTGATCTTCCTGCTCGATTCTCTCTTTAGTTTTGTAATCTCCTTCTTCAACTCCTCCACATCCGCCTGCTTTTCCGATTTCTTAACCATTTATTCATCCCATTCTCCTTTCTTTTCTTCCCATGACCTTAGAGAGTTATTTGTTTTTATAATACTTCAGCACAGTATGTCAAATAGAAATTGTCTTTACTTCCCCTTCTCTCATCTCTTCCAAAGTTCTTCCTATTAGATGCAATATATCCCTTTCAAGATCTTCCATGGAATAGACCGGTAAAAGTATACATTTTAATTTCATAAACCCTCTGGTCTGTATAAAATTTCGAAACCTTTCTTCCATTGAAGAAGAAGTCACCTCCCGCAGATGGGTCATAACTCCCCGAAGCTCCTCTCTTCCCGATCGCTCTATAAGATCATGTTCTCGCAGGGGGATCTCAGATTGAAGTTTATCGAGAGAGTTTGAATCCCCCCTAAAAAGAAAGAGAAGGAGGGATCGCTCACCCGAAATCTCCCGTCTCTCTCCTATCCCTTGAGGAGGGGGTTCATAATCCAAATCCATCAAAACCCTCAAATTCTTTATAAAGGCCACTTGATTCTCTTTGGAGATAAACCATTGAAACGATTTTCTTTGTCGATCCCCCTTGGGAAAAGTTCCCTCCCCTTTTATCTTTTTTAACGCCTCCATCTGCCTCAGGGTATATTCAAATTTGGAATAGCAATACTTGGCTACTGAGCCAAACTCCGCAAGCTCCCTGTCACGAAGAAGGTTTCGCCGATAATACTGCCGATATCTTCCCTGAAGGATTTGCTGGATCGCCTTTATTTCAGTCAGTCGATCCTGAATCTCCCTGTACATCTTACGAATATGAATAACAATCTCACCTGGAACCCTTTTCTCAGGGGTGATAAGCCGACATAGGGTCTGAAAATCATCTATCGCCTCCTTCAGGTAGAAATAATTATTCTGAATAACCTTCTCTAAACTTTCAACATGCCTTTGGACTCGATCCTTCCCCATAATTGTCCCAACCCTTAATCTATATCTAACTTAAGGAGGAACCCCCAATTGGATAAGAAGACGAAACTCTTCCTCCTCATATAGTAGCCCTTCCCATCCTAAAAGGCCATCAAAAATCCCTCCTTGCTCGATTGTGATTGCTGGAGTGATAAGAACTTATCTTTCCTTCAAGAACTCTATCTTTCCTAAGAAAGACAATGTCCGCTTCCTTAGGCGATAGGGTTTTTTCCTTTTTTAAAAAGATGCGCCTTAGTTCTCATTAAAGATTAATGAGAACAATGGGAAATGAAATTGTTTTTCTTCTGGTTATTTACTTCTGTATGATTCGTCAATCCTAGATAAACCAGAGGGTATCAAAAAAACCTATCTTGTAGAAAGAAACTATGGCGGCAAATCCATAATTCCTAAACCTTTTCACTAAGAAGGAACTTCTATGGGTCACAATGCTCAAGCTCACTATCCAATAAATCTAGATAGCCGGAATATTCATCTCCCTAATTTCTAATCAAACTGTTTTAGCCTTTTCTAATAACTCCTCAATTTTCTTTTTCGATTTCTTTGAATCGTTCGATTTAAAGATATAATCATCTATGGACCAGCTAATAAAATTGGTAACCCCGATGAGCTGTATGGAAAGTTATGGGAATTCTTTTTTCCTGGCCCAGGATCCGCCCAATTACCCCCTTCTTTTACTCCGATACAATTCAATTCCATTCCTTCGGATCGTTACCTATTATTCAGGCTTCTTTATTAGAGCCCATCTCATTTCCCCATTCCCAAGGTCAATACACTTCACAAGTCCTTTATTTACAAGAGAACTCAATCTATCCAAAATCTCCTGCTTTCTTACCGGACCAAAAGTCCCAACCTCCCCAATTTCATACCATAGCCTTAAAAGGTTTAAATGTTCATATAGTGAAAGAATGTGTAAAATGGACTGATCAAGTTCATCCAAATTTTCATACTCCTTCATTCTTTAATATTCCTTTCCTGGTGAACCTGAATCCTTCGTGGAGAATTACCGATCGCTCTTCACCAATTTTTTTAAAAATAGGTCTTTTGTTGTTCTTCTCTCCAGGCTTGAAATTCCCTTTTTGATCCAGTCTCTCAACCCTGGCCAGAGATTATAGAGGATATCTGCCATCTGTCGGGTAGCTGAATCCATGACACCCAGTTGGGTCCCAAAAAGAATCCAGAAACCGATGAGTTGAACCCAGATCCGTCCAGGGGTTCCTAAAAATTTCCGGATCGCATCCCCCTGATAAGCCGCTACGGCCCACCCCCCAAACCAAAGAGAATCCACTACGCAGTCCGAGCAAAGTGGAGCCAGTCTCTCCACTTCCTCAGGTTATCCTCTGTAGGCCTGAAGGCAATCCCCTTATAAACCCTGGGATATAACCCACCAATTTCCCCATTCCATAGCCCTTATCTCTAAACCAGTTCGAGACAGAGATATTGAAGATCCCTCCAGCAGCAGAATATGTAGCAAAACCTCCAAGAAGAATCGGTTCCACCCCTTCATGCATCATCCCAAAAGAGGAGAATCCTTTTGTGGCTCTCCAGATCGATTCAGCGGGAAAACAACCAAATATAAGGATCACCGGAGACCCCACAGTCGCCGCAACAAAGCTCCAGGAAGAGTTTTTCTACCTTTCTTCCCCAGAGGAGCATGAAGAGCACCAGGAACGTCCAGATATGCCTCCAAACCATCACCGTAACCTTTTGTTCGGAACCAGGCATTTTATTGATCAGGATGGCCATCCAGTCAGTGGCAGAAGTAATCGCCCAACCTGGCCCATAAACTCTACCTCCTTTCTCCCGTGCAGAACCAAATTTCATCGGATCGTTAAATTGGATTCGGAAGGATCTCTTAATTATATCGGGATTTAGATGTTGTTAATTTAGGTAGAAGGGGGAAGTGAAAAAGTCCTTCTAAACAGTATCGGTCTTAGGAGGAATGAAACTCCGCAACAAATTTCACTGTCCATTTTACATTAAAGTTCCCGAGGATTCTGGATGCCCGATATAAATTAATACTACAGCGACAAAAATTTTAGTAGACATTTGAAATGGAATCTGTTATATCTGTAACCGAGGCGTATGAAAGAGGCCAGGGGTTTAGCGTTGGGAGCCTGCTGGAGGAGATAGGCTCTG
>Ga0123519_10015698_pt1 | contig 10601 bp, 8 predicted proteins | sample YelNatPaOPRAMG02_FD_87396 | JGI IMG/M metagenome (GOLD analysis project Ga0123519, IMG submission 87396) | Hot spring microbial communities from Yellowstone National Park - Yellowstone National Park OP-RAMG-02 (version 2) | ecosystem: Environmental > Aquatic > Thermal springs > Hot (42-90C) ...
AACCTGGCCACAGCTATGGAACCATACCTTCATGCCGCACTGATGTACCAGACCGAATTGCCGTCTGTAACGAGGGAGGAAAACCTCACGCCACTGCCGGGGCGAAATGATCAATCCACGCTGCGTCCCCCAGTCGTCACAGAAACGCAGCCCATCGGCCGGGCCCCCTGCCAGGTGTTGAATGAGGCCGTTCTCGAAGCCGAAAACAACATCAAGGACGGCCTCGGCGCGCTGACGGTCGGCGGTAAGGTCAGTGATGAAGTTCTCGAAGCCACGTAGAAACATGGCGGTGTTGGAACCGGTAATACCCATGTCAACGAGAACAAACTTGCCGGGGTAGTCGGCGGCCTGGGCGCCCACTTGCTCCAAACGCCCGGGGGCAAAGGGGTTCGGTGGCTTGTAGGATGCAAAGCGATCCCACTCTGCCAGTGGCTCTTTGGATGGTTGGCCCATGGTGGCATCAATCTTCTTCCACACATAGCCCCACTCGGTGAGCCCCGGCTCACTCTCGACGAAATCGGCTGCCTTACCATAGGGGATGGTTACGGTATCGGAGAACGAGAAGTCCCGGTTACAGTAGGAAACAGGAACACGCGGTGGATAGTTGCGTTCGATAGCGCACAGGACGATCTGTTTGGAGTCCATTGCCGGCACCTCCACGCCTTTCAATTGTGTGCGGGGTATTTCTGCGGTGGTTGTGCCACGACCTACACCGCGACGGCACGTAGCACGGCTTCGAGGACATCCACCGCCCGGGCGAACTCGGTCAGGTTCAGGTGTTCCTGAGGCGTGTGATCTAGGCTGGAATCACCAGGGCCGTAGGCAACGATAGGGCAATGCCAGCGTCCGGCAACCACATTCATGTCGGATGTGCCGGTCTTCAGCTTGAAGCGCGGCTCCCCGCCAGTGCGCCGGATAGCAGCGAGAAAGGCGCGTACCAGCGGGTTGGCCTTATCGGATTTGTGGGCCGTTTCTGCTCCGGAGAAGGACACAGCAGCGTCACCGGCAAAGCCCGCAATAGCTGCCATCGCTTCGTCCGGCGATAGGCCAAGCGGCAAGCGCAGCGCCATCGTGGCCTTGACGTGTTGGCTAAAGGCATCGTCGGCGCTGTTGATCTGACGCAGCGAAGGGTCAATGGCACCCCACTGGCCATAAACTGCGCCGTGTGCCTCGTTCCATGCCTGAGCATAGCGCACAAGGTTCTGCCAGAAGGTCACCGCCTCCTCGGCCGGCACTGCTTCACGGCTTGCCGTGTGCGCCATCGGTCGGCTGAGGGCATAGTGGATAAGCAGCCGCCCCTTGTAGCCCAACGTCATCGCCTGCCAACCACTAGGCTCGCCGATGACAACATAGTCGGGCGTATAGAGGTCCAGGACATGACGCGCCCCTTTCGACGTGACAGCCTCTTCCTCAACGGCGCCAACCAGGGTGATATGCCCCCTGAATCCACCGGTGGCCGCCAGCCGCGCCGCGGCGCAGATGAAGGAAACGAATGGGCCCTTGGCGTCAACGGCGCCGCGGCCATATATGCTGCCTGCGCGTACCTCCACAGGAATGAATCCAGGTACTGTGTCAATGTGCCCAAGCATGACAACATGTGGTCGTCCCTCACCGATCTCGCCCACGGCGTTGCCGGCTTCATCGACGCGTCCGTTCATGCCACGCCCCGTCATTGCATCGGCCAAAAAGGCGGCAACAGCGCCTTCCTGTGTGGAGGGGCTGTAGAGGGCAAGCGTATCATATAGAAGTTGTTCGTCAGGTGATAGCATGTCTGTTTACTGTGCTTTGCTGATGACCGTGCCCTCTCCGGCCAGGGCATCGCTGATCGGACGGGCGCGCCGGCCATCGCCGATGATGACGCGTTGCACGCCAGCGGCCAGGGCTTCCTTCGCCCCTAACACCTTCTTCTTCATGCGGCCCTGAGCAAACTCCATCACCTCATCAATCTCGTCCTGAGTGACAGAGCGAATCAATGTCGTTGGATCATGGAGATTGCGCAGCAGGCCTGGAACATTGGACAGAAGGAGCAACGTATCAGCCTTAAGCGCCTCGGCCAGCACAGCGGCGGCGCGGTCGCCGTCAACATTGATGGCGTCGCCCTCATAGCTGATTGCCGGTGGTGTGATGACCGGCAGGTAGCCATTGCTGAGCAAGATGTTGATGAGATGGGTGTTAGCCCGTTCTACCCGCCCTGTGAAATCGTCGCGCAGCACTTTCATCTTGCCATTCTCAATGACTTTGATCGTATCTTTCCGCCTGCCTTCGAGCAAGCGACCATCTAGTCCCGACAGGCCGACGGCGTTCACGCCCAGTTTCTGCAGTCGCTCAACGATGCTCTTGTTGACTTTGCCGACATAGGCCATCTCGAAGATCTCGAGTGTCTCACGATCGGTGTAGCGACTCTCCATACCTGAGACTGAGGTGACAAAGCGCGGTGGTTTGCCCAGTTTCTCGGAGAGCACGTTCGTCTCGTGCGATCCGCCATGAATCAGGACGATTTGCCTGCCGGCCTTGGTGAGCTCGGCCAGGTCGCGGCACACGGCATCCAGGTCCACACCTGCGCTGCCGCCAATCTTGGCAACAATCATGTTTGTGGCTCCAGCCTCCTTGGGAAATTGTCAGCTTGGTGATATGTATCTATCTGCTAATGAGTGCGCCGCTCAGCCCATTTCGATCAAAACTTTGATTGATTCCTTTGCCTCGCGGGTCATATCCAGGGCACGCTTGACATCAGCAAGCGCAAGACGATGGGTGATCAGGTCTTCAACGTTGATACGCCCGTCTGTCAGCAAGTCGAGGGCCAACCGCGTTTCTCCGGGGGCCGTAGAATACGTTCCCGTGATGGTCAGCTCATGAAAGAGAATGTCATGGGGTGAGATTGCCAGCCGGGCATCGGGCGGGGGCGGCGCGAAAATGAGGATGGTACCACCCCGCGCTGTCAGGCGCATGGCCAGTTCCATGGCCGGAATCGAGGCCGCGCAGACGAAGACGACATCGGCGCCGCGGCCCCCGGTCAACTCCTGCACGGCGGCAACGGCATCCTCACGAGCGGGATTGACGGTGCGCGCGGCGCCCACACGACGGGCGTAGTCAAGCCGCCAATCCTGCAGATCGAGGGCGGTAATCTGCCGGCCTCCCCATAGGCGGGCCGCCTGGATAAAGAGTAGACCGGTCAACCCCGCGCCGATGATCGCCACGGTATCGCCGTGCCGCAGACGGGCACGCTCCACGCCACGGATGATCGTACCCACCGGTTCAATGAACGTGGCCACATCGTAGGACATAGAGTCGGGTAGCTTGAGGACATCGCGTTCGACGTTGGGCGCAGGGACGCGCACATATTCGGCAAAACCGCCCGGATCGAGGTGGGTTTGCTGGAACATGGCACAGTTGCTATAGAAGCCGCGCCGGCAATAGTGGCAGACGAAGCAGGGAACATGGTGGTGCATGAAGACTCGGTCGCCCTCTCTGAAGGTGGAGATGCCTGAGCCGACAGCCGTGATCACACCGGCGGGTTCATGACCGAGCACGGCCGGCGCCTTCTTTTGTGTGTACCAGTCCATAACATCACTGCCGCAGACACCGCAGGCAGCAACACGGACGACGATCTCGCCAGGGCCTGGTACAGGAATGGGCATGTCTTCGATGCGCACATCGTCAACTGAATAGTAGCGAGCAACCTTCATGATTCCTCCATGTGAGCATGGGGAGTATAGCATGCTGTGGGCGCGAGCGTCAAGCTGGTGGCAACTGGCCGACTGGCAACCGTTCAGTGTTGAGGCAACAAGACTTTCACCGGAATGCCCGTACCCCTTACCTTCTCCCATCATGCGGGAAGGGGTACCAGGATCCGGGAAGCGGGAGTCGGGATGGAAGCATTCCAGCGAAAGTACTGTTACCCTAACCGTGAACAGTTACTTTTCGGTCGGGCTTTGACAGCAAGGCCAGCACTCTGGTACAATGCTGCTGACGGGCACTTATGACCGCATCATGGAGGGCTGAGCACATGGCAGACACATGGAGCATGTCCGAGCTTGACCGTAGAATCGTCCATGACCTAAGCGACTTCCTCCCCAACCGCATTTTTGATGCTCACGCTCACCTCTACCGCCTGGCCAAACTGAACCGGCCACCTGATAGCTGGTTGCATTCTGGCCCGGCTGAGATGACGATTGACGGCTGGCGACACTACCTCGGCGAGCAGGTGGGCACACAGCGCCTGATCGGGGCATTGTTCATGATGGATCCCATCATGCCTACAGCCAATGTAGATGGCGAAAACGCCTACCTGCTCGACCAGCTTGGCCAAGACCCCCATAGCCGCGGTCTGCTGGTTATCTCGCCGGATTCATCGCCAGCACACATTGCCCCGGGGCTCACCAATCCACAGATCCTTGGCTTCAAGCCTTATCACACCTTCAGCAATGAAAAGCCAACCATGCAGTCTTCCATTGCCGGCTTTCTGCCCGAATGGGCCTGGCAGATCGCCGATGAGCAGGGGTTGATCATCATGCTGCACATGGTGAAAGACCTGGCGCTGGCCGACTCCGATAATCAGCGTACGATCCGCCAACACTGCCAAATGTACCCGCGAGCAAAGCTCATCCTCGCCCATGCTGCACGCGGCTTCCATGCACCCAACGCCGTCAAGGGCCTCCGGGCGCTGCACGGCCTGCAGAATGTGTGGTTTGATATGTCCGGCGTCTGTGAGGCAACGGCCATCAAAGCTATCCTGAATGAGTTCGGCCCGCGCAAGCTGATGTTCGGCAGCGATTTCCCTGTTTGTCAGATTCGCGGGCGATGCGTCAGCGTAGGCGACGGCTTCGCCTGGCTGGAGTGGGACACGGTGCTCTGGGATAAGGTTGCGCCGACCGGCCACCCGACGCTGGTCGGCCTGGAATCCCTGCGTGCCCTCAAAGAGGCTGTGGACGACTTTGGCCTGAACGAAGAAGACGTACAGGATATCTTCTGTGATAACGCCTTGCGCCTGCTGGGAATGCGCAGCGGGCCGGGGACATTGACGCAAGACCTCTATCGCCACGCCAGGCAGCGGCTGCCCGGTGGCACACAGCTTCTCAGCAAGCGCCCAGAGATGATGGCTCCCGAGCAATGGCCAGCCTACTTCCGCGAAGCCCGAGGCTGCGAGACCTGGGACCTTGATGGCCGGCATTACTACGACATGTCCTATAATGGCATCGGCGCCAACCTGCTGGGCTTCCGCGACCCCGACGTTACCCGCGCCGTGCAGCGCCGCATTGCCTTGGGCAGCATGTGCACACTCAATCCACCCGAAGAAGTCGAGCTTGCCGATCGGCTATGTGAGATCCACCCCTGGGCCGAGCAGGTACGCTTTGCCCGCTGCGGCGGCGAGAGCGGCGCCGTGGCCGTGCGCATCGCCCGCGCCACCACCCATCGTTCGCTCGTTGCCATTTGCGGCTACCACGGCTGGCAGGATTGGTACCTGGCCGCCAACCTGGGCGAGAATGATGCTCTCAGTGGCCATCTCCTGCCCGGTCTCGATCCTCTGGGCGTGCCACCAGAGCTGCGGGGGACGGCACTAACCTTCGCCTTCAACGACATCGAGGCGTTCGAGTCCATTCTCAAGACCTATGGCGATCGGCTGGCAGCCGTGATCATGGAGCCCTGCCGCAGTGCTGATCCCGCACCGGGCTTCCTGCATGCCATTCGCGAAGGGACACATCGGGTCGGCGCATTACTGATCATTGACGAAATCACGATTGGTTGGCGATTATGCTACGGCGGCGCTCATCTGAAATTCGGCATCCAGCCGGACATGGCAATCTTTGCCAAAGCGCTGGGCAACGGCCACCCAATTGCTGCGGTCATCGGCACAAAGCAAGCGATGAGTGGCGCCCACGGCTCGTTCATCAGCAGCACCTACTGGACGGAAAGCGTCGGTCCGGTCGCTGCCCTGGCCACGTTGGAAAAGATGAGCAGGATTGACGTCCCCACCCACGTCGCCGGCGTCGGCAGACGCATTATGGACTTCTGGCAGAAAGCGGCAGCAAAATACGGACTGCCGGTTGTGGTAGAAGGCTACCCGTGCCTGGCACACTTTCGCTTCGATCACCCGTTGGCGAACGAACTGCGCACACTCTACACACAGTTGATGCTGGAGCGCGGCTTCCTGGCCGGAACAGCCATCTATGCCACCCTTGCCCATACGGATGAAATTGTCTCGTTATACGGCCGGGCGATTGATGACGTGTTCGGGGAGATTGCCGACGCTCTCGGCAATGGTGAAGTCCAGAAAAGGCTGAAGGGGCCCGTTGCACATACTGGTTTCCGCAGGCTGGTATCATGACAACTATCGCGCCCGTTCGTGTTCGCCCGGCCGATGTGCTGTTCCCACTGGGCCTGGGTACTGCCCTATCGCTGATGGGCGATGCAACGCTATACACCGTTCTGCCAACACATGCCAGCGATGCTGGAATCACAGTGGCCAGTGTGGGCATCATCCTGGGCGTCAACCGGGCGATTCGACTGCTCAGCAACGGCCCGGCAGGTCTGGCTTACGATCGCTATCGCAGGCGGCCGATCTTCATCCCGGCTCTCTTCCTGGGAGCATTATCCACGGCTATGTACGCCACCGGGCACAGCTTCTGGCCGCTATTTGCCGGGCGTCTACTGTGGGGACTGGCCTGGTCGGGGATATGGGTGGGCGGCGCGACTATGATCCTCGACGTAACCGTCGCCGATGATCGTGGACGCTGGACAGGTCTCTACCAGACGTGGTTCTTCCTGGGCTCCGGACTTGGTTCCCTGAGCGGCGGCGTCCTGACCGATCGCGTTGGTTATGCAGCGACCATGTGGGCGGGAGCTGCTGTGACGGCACTTGGCGCTTTGGTTGCGCTCATCACTCTGCCCGAAACACACAACCTGCGCCGACCTGAGTCCGCCGCGACCGCCGGCAGGCCGGCAGCAGTCACTGCCCTGCGCCTCAACGGCAGGCTATGGGCAGCCGTCATTTTGCAGGGTATGAATCGCTTTGTCTTCTCCGGTGTTATGTCGGCGACCATTGCTCTGCTGGTTCAAGAACAGCTCAAGAACCCCTCACCATTGCTGGGCGTCGCTACTCTCACGGGCATTGTTATGGCCGGCCGCACTTTTGTCAGCATGAGCGCAGCCCCACTCTGCGGCACGGCATCGGACCTGCTGAAAAGCCGCTGGCTGGTCACAGCCGCGGCCGTTGCCGCCGGACTGGTGGGCGTTCTGCTGATGGCACAAGCCAACGCCATCGGCCTTCTGGCCGGTATCATCCTCACATCCATCGCCAGCGGCGGTATACAGGTTATGACAACTACCCTGACGGGCGATCTGGTTAGCCACGCACAGCGTGGACGCGCCATCGGCCTGTTGCATACCTCGGGCGATTTTGGCAGTGCCGTCGGCCCAATGATCGCCTACGCCTTTCTGCCGTTTCTAGCACTGCAGGGCGTTTATATCATGTGCGGCGTGTTGCTTGCCGGTGGACTGGCACTGGCGTTGTGGTTTCAGTTGCAGTCTGCTATTTCGATGACGAGGTGACACTTCGATGCAGAAAGAGACAATATGGATCGGCAACGATCACGGTGGCTATGAGCTGAAGGTGAAACTCGTCGCCCACCTGGAGGAATTGGGGTACGATGTGCACGATGTGGGCTCGCACTCCACCGCTATCGTGCGCTATCCCTACTACGCGGCCAAAGTGGCCGGCGCGGTGTCACGCGGTGAGGCAAAACGCGGCATTCTGATCTGCTCGACCGGCATTGGCATGAGCATCATCGCCAACAAGTTCAAAGGTGTGCGTGCCAGCCTGTGCACCAGCACCTACATGGGCCGTATGACCCGCGCCCACAATGATTCGAACATTTTGTGCCTGGGAGGCAAGATCACAGGAGAGTTCGAGGCCATAGATATCCTTGATGCCTGGCTGACGACCGAGTATATGGGAGGCCGCCACGACATTTCGCTGAGCCTGATCACCGAAGCCGAAGCTGCCATCGGCAACCCAACAGGCTGGACACCGCAAGGGCCAGAGCGCTAAGCATCTGGCCGAGAAAGTGCCAGAAGCCGGCGGACGGACTGCACTTCTGAGAGGCTAGCGTCCCCCTAACGTCATTCAAAACTCAAAACTTAAGGAGGTAGATGTGGAATATAGAGAACTGGGCCGCAGCGGCTTAAAGGTTAGTACTCTTTCAATCGGCTGCTGGCCAATTGTTGGTGATGCCATCTGGGGGCCACAGGATGAGGCAGAGGGAATTGCTGCCCTGCGAACGGCGCTCGACAACGGGATCAACTTCTTCGACTCAGCCGAAGCCTATGGTGACGGTTACTCGGAAGAACTGCTGGGCCGCGCCCTGGCCGGCGTGCGCGATAAGGCCATCATCGCCAGCAAAGTGGCAACCGCTCATCTCAGTGCCGATCGGGTACAGGCTGCCTGCGAGGCAAGCCTGAAGCGCCTGGGGACGGATTACATTGACGTCTACTATATTCACTGGCCAAGCCGCACAGTACCGTTATCCGAGACGGTAGAGGCGCTGCAGAAACTGAAGCAGGCGGGCAAGATCCGCTTCATCGGCGCCTCCAACTTTGGTGTGCAGGACCTGCCTGACCTACTGAAGCTGGAGCACGTCCACGTCAACCAGTTGCCATATAACCTGCTATGGCGGGCCATCGAGTTCGAGATTCTGCCGATCTGTCTCAAGGAAAATGTCAGCGTCACCTGCTATATGCCACTGATGCAGGGATTGTTGACCGGCAAGTTTCGTTCGCCTGCCGATGTGCCCGACATGCGCGCCCGCACGCGCCACTTCTCAGCACAGCGCCCGCATACCCGCCACGGCGAGCCCGGAGCAGAGGAAGAAACGTTTGCTACCCTGGACCGGATTCGCCAGATCTGCCAGGATGCCGGCCTGCCCATGGCCCATGTGGCGCTGGCCTGGCTGATGCGTAGGCCGGGTGTTGCCAGCGTCATCGTCGGTGTGCGCAACCCGCAGCAGGTCATGGACAATCTTGCCGCTGCATCGCTGCACCTGAGCGATAGCATGATGCGCGCCCTTGATGAGGCGACAGAGCCGCTGAAGCAGAAGATGGGCACCAACCCAGACATGTGGATGTCGGCTGCCAATTCACGTTATCGTTGATTTACTGAATATCCTGTCCCCGTGCACGCAAGATGGTTCGGGCACGCTCGAGGTCATCAGGCATATTGATATTGAACAGCGATAACAACTCAGGGTCGTACGGCGTCATCTCGTTCTTTGCGACATTACGCACGCGCACGTCGCCAAAGAATGAGACGACGCGGGGCACCCCTTGCGCCTCAAGTTGCCGTTTGATGGGCTCCAGGCAGACCCGGCTGTAGACGGCATGCAACGGCTCGGCCTGGCCGCTGATGACCGGAACGACAGCATCATATTGTGGGACCAGAGATACCAAGTACTCAAGCAGGGCACGGTTTAGAAATGGCATGTCGGCGCCGACGACAACGGCATAGGGAAACATGATCGTTGCCAGGCCGGTGTAGATGCCACCGAGCACGCCTTTGCCGGGGATAAGATCACTTACCACGCGCGCCGGCATCTGGACGTTAGGCTGCGTGGTGCTGGTCACGATCACCACCTCGCAACAGATTCCGGCGAGCAGATCAGCCGTGCGCTCCAGGAGCGTCTTGCCGTCTATGCGCAGCGCCGTCTTGTCTATGCCCAGGCGGCGGCTCTGTCCACCGGCCAGGATAATAGCCGATACGTTACCTGTCATCCTTGCCTCCCATCCGCCATGATAGCACGCTTCGCAGGCAAGCACAAGACTGCTTCTTACGTCAGATGTGAGGTTTTTCCTGACACAGCATTGTCAGAGTATCATGCTTTCCCTTATAGACATGTGCCCAGCATTCTGCTAATGTACGGGGTGACACGATGTGGAGCTTGCCGGATTGCAGAATCCCTACTGTGCTATTGTGGCAATGTGGCAATGTTTCCAGTTTGTTCGGCCGCTTGTGTAAGCAAGGTCGGTAGCATATAAGCGAGGAAAGAGTCAGTCGTGACATCTCTCAACAACCTGCTGGAAGCCAGTGCCAGCTATCACCATCACCTTTGCCCGCGCCAGGTTCTGGGGGTGCGCATGGGCATGTGGGCTGGCGAATTATTGGACCTGGAGCTTCCCCGAAACGACAAGCGCCTGCTGGCGCTTGTCGAAACCGATGGCTGTGCTGTGGATGGCATCGCCGTTGCAACTGGATGCTGGATCGGGCGGCGGACGCTGCGGATCATTGACTTTGGCAAGGTAGCAGCCACGTTCGTGGATATCGAGACGCGGCGGGCTGTGCGTATTGTGCCCCAACTTGCATCTCGCGAGCGCGCCTGGCTATACGCTACAGAGGCGAGCACGCGCTGGCAGGCGCAGCTACTCGGTTATCAGCGCATGCCGGTCAATGAGCTCTTACGTGCTCAGAGCGTGTCCCTTACCTTCTCGCTGGAAAAGCTCCTCAGCAAAGATGGCTACCGGGTTACCTGCCAGATGTGTGGTGAGGAGATCATCAACGAGCGTGAAGTCGAGCAGGATGGACGAATCCTCTGCCGGGCTTGTGCCGGCCAGAG
>Ga0123519_10015702_pt1 | contig 10599 bp, 8 predicted proteins | sample YelNatPaOPRAMG02_FD_87396 | JGI IMG/M metagenome (GOLD analysis project Ga0123519, IMG submission 87396) | Hot spring microbial communities from Yellowstone National Park - Yellowstone National Park OP-RAMG-02 (version 2) | ecosystem: Environmental > Aquatic > Thermal springs > Hot (42-90C) ...
CCAGCCAGCGCTTAAAGCCAGGTGGGGTTAAGCCGAGTTTCATTCGCAGCCAGATATACAACCCGCACAAGAGAGGGCTGCGGTCAATCAAGCTGATCTTGTTCATCGTGCACCTCCTGTTAAGACATTGCTGATGGCTTGGACTAATGCCCTGCCAAAAACTCCAGCATCTGTGCCGCCTTGCGGTCACCGTCCTCAGCGGCGTGCAGGTACACCGAAAGCGTCAACGTGGCGCTGCTATGCCCCGCCCGCTGCTGCAAGTCCTTCACCGGCACACCCGAAGCGGCCAGCAGACTCAAGTTGGTGTGCCGCAAGTCGTGCAGCCGTAGCGGTGGTAATCCCAGCACCTCACACAACCGCCGAAAGGCACGCCGCAGGTTGGTCGCCTCCGGCATACTTCCTATCCCCGTGACAAAGCAATGTTGCCAGCCAGGCGCAAAGGGGTTGTCGCTCTTAAGCTGCCATTCCCGCACCCTGGCCCGCTGCCGTTGCAGTGTTGCCAATCCCCAGGAAGGCAGCGCCACCGTTCGGATGCCCGCCTCGCTCTTGGGTCGGCCCTCAATCGGCTTGCCCGCCACTTCGGTGATCTGCCGCTCTATGCGCACCGTGCCGGCCTGCCAGTCTATATCTCGCCAGGTCAAACCCAGCGCCTCACCGAGGCGACAGCCTGAGGCCAGCAGGAAAGCGAACAGATCGGCGTACTGCCCACCCTTGCCCACCTCAACCGCTCGCAAGAAGATGGTCACCTGCTGAGGCGTCCAGATAGTGCGCCTCTGCCCTTTGGGTTTGGGTCGGTCAATTGTGGTGGCAGGGTTATGAGGGATTAACCCCCAGCGCACTGCATCACCCAAGGCCTTGTGCAGCAATGCAAATGCCTGTCGCTGCCGGAAGGGACTGATGTTCTCTTTGGTCAGCCGGGCAAAGTAGTTGGCCAGGGTTAACCCGTTCAGCCTGGTCAATTTGATTGCGCCTAAGTGAGGCGTAATGAGGTGCTCGGCCAGACCCTGGTAATTGGCCAGGGTCTTCACCTTGAGGCGCTGCGCTGCCTGCTCCAGCCACAGGGTCAGGTAGTCCCTTACGGTAAGCCTGGCAGGGTCTGGTAAGCGGCCCAAGGTATGTGCCGCTCTCTGCAACTCCTGCAACTTGCTCACCGCCTCTTGTTTTGTGGTGGCGTAAACGGTGGTGCGCCGATTGCCCCAGCGCAGTGAGGCCACCCAATAGCCATCCTGGCGCTGGTAAATGCTGCCCTCACCCTTTGCCCTGCGTGCCATTTTTTCCTCCCATTGGCTACAAAATGGCTACAGAAGGACAAGGGTCGGTCGGCTGGTGTAGACTACTACAAGATATAGTGGTGAAGGCTTGCGAAAGGGGTTACTGCTAGTGGTGATGTGGTCGCTGGAGGACTCGAACCTCCAACCCGCTGATTAAGAGTCAGCTGCTCTACCGAGTTGAGCTAACGGCCCACTTTGCTTACAAATTATAGCAAAGCGACCAGTCCCGTGTCAAATTCCTGACACTAGAGGGTGTTGAAAAAGTCTTTAGTTACCCGCTTTATTGGCCCATTTTCCTACAAAAATCTGAGCGGCCAAAGGACTTTTTCCAACACCCTCTGACACTAGAGTGCCCCACGATGCTGCAAGGCTCTGACCATTTCGCCACACAGACAAAATACGGATACAATTGCCCTCGGGAGGCTGAAAATTTTGGCGCCTACCGCAACATGCGGACACTAATTGGCTGATGTCAAGGTCAAAGGTGGTAGCTCAGGTTGTCGAGAAGGGAGACAAGATCAGGCGTTATAGAACCACTTTCGGGCCTCGCCCGACCGCGAGCGGGTGAAGATGTGCTGTGTCATTGAGCGTGCGCAGCAAGCGCCCACGGGTGGAAATTTCCAGGATGCTGAGAGAAGCAGGCGCCGGCTCAAATTTCCAGAAATGATCAGTCTCGAGATCCAAGAAATGGCATAGTAGAACACGACACACGACCAAGTGGGTTACCAGCACGACCGTATGATCCGGATGATGCGCAACCACCTCATTCAACATGTCAACGGCACGCCGATGCACATCTGCCAGAGATTCACCCCCCGGGAAATGCACCGTGTGCGGACGCTCATACCAGGCAGATGCCAGCTGAGGGTAGTGAGCTGCAAATTCTGCTTCGGACAAACCTGTGCAGGCGCCGAAGTCGATATCCACCAATCCCGCATGAGAGATGATGCCAAGGCCACATGCCTGCGCGATAGGGGTTGCAGTTTGAAGTGTCCGTTGCAAAGGGCTCGCATAGATCGCTGCCGGTTTCCAGGCAGCCGCGACGCGTTGTCCCAGCGCAGCGGCCTGGAGCAGCCCCATCTCATCCAGCGGTACATCCACCTGGCCACGAAAGCGCTGCTCCCGATTCCAAGCCGTCTGACCGTGACGAACTAACAAAATGGTTGTCATGTCCATGGAGCTCTCCTGATGCACGTGAAATCTCTCTTAATCGCCACCAACAACCCAGGCAAGCTGCGCGAGTTCCGTGAGCTGTTCCACGATCTGTGGCCCGACTTTCCCTTGAAGCTTGTCAGCCCCTCGGAAGTCAACATCGCTCTCGAGCCGGAGGAAAGCGGCCACACCTTTGCCGAAAACGCCATCCTCAAGGCGCGCTTCTTCGCTGCGCACAGCGGATTGCCCACGCTGGCCGATGACTCAGGTCTGGAGATCGACGCACTAGGTGGCGCGCCCGGCGTTCACTCGGCACGTTACGGCAACACCGAGCGCGGCCAAGATACCCAGCGTATCGCTCTGGTGCTACAGCAGCTCCAGGCCGTCCCATGGCCGCAGCGCACGGCACGTTTCCGGTGTGTGGTAGCGATTGCCTTACCCGACAGCCGATGCGAAACTGCCAGCGGAAGTGTCGAAGGCTATATTGACTGGCATCCTCAGGGCACACACGGTTTCGGCTACGACCCAATCTTCTATCTCCCCGAATTCGGTTGCACTATGGCCCAGCTCGAACATGCCGTAAAGAATCGCATCAGCCACCGTGCACGCGCCCTCCAAGCGGCGCTGCCCCTTATTCGCCGACTGGTGCTGGAACAGGGATAGATTGCGGTCGCCTCGTTCATCGCAGGCGATAGTACAGGTGTGCCCCCAGCATCCCCAGTGCCGCGGCGACGACGGTGCCGAAGACTCCCCAAACGAGCAGTGCGAAGAAAACCGCCCCCGCGATGCGCACCGTCTGCGGGCTGATACCCATTTCGGCCAAGTTTTGCAACTGTCCAGATGTGAACTGAGCACGCACCCCTTCGCCCAAGTTGGTAAACATCAGGCCGAACGCAGCCAACAGCACAGCCACGAATGCAGCACCTAAGCCGGTGACCAGACCTGCCAACAGCCCAGCTCGTAACGCCAGGCGTGGCGAGTTCAATCGCTCGTTGGTCAGCAATCCAGCCAGCATTCCATTCGCAACCAGGATCAGGATGAACCCGGGGATCACCAAACATGGCAACAGCGGGACATCGACCAAGCTGATCAACATCAGCAATGCCATAGCGAGAGTGCCTGCTGCGCCAGCCTTGAAAGCACCGCTGCCAAGAGCGCGCATGGTCGTTTCTTTGCCGCGGAAGCGCACGGAGCGTGGCGGCAGCTTGATCGGACGCGTGCTCGATGGATCCTGCTTGTGTTCCATTATGCGTCAGCTCTGCTTAACGCACGCCACACCTTCTCAGGGGTCAGCGGGATATCGCGGATGAAGAGACCGATTGCGTCTGCCACCGCATTGCCCACCGCCGGCGCCACACCGTCCAAGGGTATCTCCGCCACTGCTTTGACACCGAATGGGTGGCTTGGTTCATAGGATGGCACGAACAGCACCTGCATATCGGGCATTTCATCGGCGCTGAAGATGCGGTAGTCACCGAAGCGCGGATTGACCATGCGACCGTTCCCATCGAAGACCATCTCTTCGCTCACCGCGTAGCCAAGCGCTTGGGTCATACCGCCTTCCACTTGACCGCTTGCCGTGACGGGGTTCACGATCACCCCACAATCCAAGGCCATCAGCAACCGTTCCACGGTGACCTGACCGGTCTCAATGTCCACCGTGACCTCGGCGAACTGAGCTGCGAAAGGAGGTGGACTGACAGGGCTGACGAAAGAGCCGATGCCCATAATCTGGCGCTGCTCTTGAGTGTGCAGGGCATGCAAAGCGATCTCTTGCAATGTCAAACTGCGCCCATCCGGTGCCCAGGCGCACCGATCATACAGCTCGATGTCATCCGCTGCGATGGGTGCTACATCGGCCGGGCGCGTGGCGTTAAACATCAGGGCAGCGCGTTCCCGTATCTGCGCCGCGACCTGTGCCGCCGCCCGCACGGCGGCACCGCCGCTGATATACGTGGTGCTGCTGGCATAAGCTCCTTTGTCGAAGGGGGTCATGTCGGTGTCCGACGAATAGACGATGACATCCTCCAACCTACAACCAAGCACTTCTGCCACCATTTGTGCAATCACGGTATCTGAGCCTGTTCCCAAATCAGTGGCGCCGATTAAAAGATTGAAGCTGCCATCATCGTTCATCTTGATGCTGGCTGCGCCCATGTCAACATAGGGGATGGCAGTCCCTTGCATCACCAAAGCAACCCCATGCCCGCGACGCAAGTGCGACTTGCCCGGCACAATGTGGTAATCTCCACCGTCGCGCGCAGTACGGAAACCAAAGCGGGCCGCGCCTAAACGTGCAGCTTCTTCGAGAGCACAACTCTGGATGATCTCCGGATTCGGAGCACGCCCTTCACTCCACGCCTTGCTCATCGGATGTTCATCGCTTGCCTTGATGGCATTCTTCAGGCGAAATTCCAGCGGATCCCAGCCCATCTCACGACAAATCCACTCCATATGGGTTTCAACCGCCCAAAATCCTTGAGGCACCCCGTAACCGCGATAGGCCCCGGCAGTCGGCAGATTTGTATAGACTATGTCCGCGTGGAAGCGAATATCGGGGACGTTGTAGAGCGAGAGCGCCTTATGGCCCGTGTTGCCGGTGACGGTGAGCGCATGATTGCCATAGGCACCCGTGTCGCTCAGCACATGCATCTCCTGTGCCACGATGCGACCATCACGTGTCACGCCGGTGCGAAGCCGTATAATCATGGCATGGCGCGTCGTGCTGCTGACAAATTGTTCCTCGCGCGTATATTCCATCTTCACTGGCCGGCCGGTGGCAATGGTCAGATGGGCACAAGCGTCCTCAATCATAACCTCTTGCTTGTTGCCAAAACCTCCCCCGATCCGTGGTTTGATGACGCGCATGCGCCGCATCGGCAATCCCAACACAGGTGAGAGAATGCGCCGAATGTGAAAGGGCACCTGCGTTGAGGTGTAGAAGGTGAGTCGGTCGTCTTCATCCCAGTACGTGACGCACACATAAGGTTCGATGGGCGTTTGCTGCACGCGCGGCACACTGTACTCCGCTTCGAAGACCCGATCTGCCTGCTGCATAGCGGCATCAACATCTCCCAGCTCGATGTGCAACTGGGCAGCCAGATTGCGTTGCGGGTCGGAATGACCGAACCCGACGTAGTCTGGCTCATCGTGGATGACCACCGGATAGTCCAACGCCTGGCGCGCGTCCAGGATGGCAGGCAAGGGCTCATACTCCACTTCGATCAGCTTCAGGGCTTCCTCAGCAATCTTTTCGTTCTCCGCAGCCACAGCCGCGACGCGGTCACCCACGAAGCGCACCTTGTTGTCAAAGCTGACACGGTCGAGGGGGCCGGGAATGGGATGGCTCTGGCCCGCAGTGGAATACACCACACGCGGCACGTCCTCAAAGGTGAGCACGGCATGCACACCCGGCAGGGCACGTGCCTTGCTGGCATCAATGCGGCGGATGCGCGCATGGGGATAAGGGCTGCGGAGCAACTTGCCCACCAGCATGCCGCGCAACTGCAGGTCGCCAGCAAAGGCGGGACGCCCTTGTGCCAGCTTCACCGCGTCCACCTTGGGCTCCGGTTTGCCCACCACGCGCCACATTTCCTGGCGCGTCGCAGCCACCAGGGTGGATGGTGTGCTGGTCTGCACGCTCCCCTGTGTCGCGCGCCATGGCCCTCCCGCTGCACTCGGCTGCATCCCTTCATCAAGGGGGGGCGTGATCTGTTCGGGAGGCTGGAGCAGCTCACCAGATGGATACTCCCATCCAAGGCCCGCCTCTTCCTCCCAAGGTGGCACCGCATCACCGCGCAAATAGGCGGCAGCACGCAACACCGCTTGGACCGGCTTGACATAGCCGGTGCAACGGCACAGGACTCCGCTGAGGGCATCACGCACCTGTTCGGGGGTGGGGTTGGGCTCCTGGTCAAGCAGAGCTTTAGCAGCCAGAATCATGGCTGGAGTGCAATAGCCGCACTGAATCGCCCCGGTTTCCACGAAAGCGCGTTGCAAGGGGTGCAACGCGATGTGGCCATGCCAACCCATAGGGGGTCCCTCTCCCTGTGTCGAGATGCTTGCCAGTCCCTCAATCGTGGTAATGCGAGCGCCCACCGCTTGTAAAGCGAGCAAGGTGCAGCTGGTGCGTGCGACCCCGTCCACCAGAACAGTGCATGCCCCACAGCTGCCATCGTCACAGCCATGTTTGGCGCCGAGGTAGCCTTCGCGGCGCAGAACGCTCAGCAACGTGTTGTCCGCCGCTATCTGAAATGACCTGTCCTCACCGTTGATATTCAGGGTGATCTCCATGAGCCTTTCTCCATGGGATATTACAAGGCTAGCTATACACGTACCCCTCAAGTGCGTACAGAGGATGGCATCGCTCCTCTAACTCGTCAGGCTGCTGGAGCGCGCGCCAGGTTGCCCAAGCAGCCACTAAGCTATCCAATGCATCCCCGTCTTTTTCCTCTATGATCGTATCGCGCAGAGTGGCATCGCTGAATCGCAGCGGTGCCAGGCATCTCATCGCTTCCAAGATATCGCGTCGTGCGCGGCGGTGACGTGCTTCCTTCCCCTTATAGGGCATGTACAAACCGTGACGCTTAAGCGTCGCCGCCGGACAGATCTCGATCAGCCATGCACGGTCTGCGCGGGGGCTTTGCATCGGCAACACGCAGACGGATCCCTGGGTCACCAGTGGCGCCAACACGGCAGAGATACCATAGAACGTTTGACGATACAATCGCAAATTGTAGCCGGCCCAAGGGGTACCATTCTCGTAATCGGTCAATCGCTTTATCTCGCGTCCACTCACTGACATATAACAGGCAGCTCGAAAATGTTGCGGCGTAGCGTATCGTTCTGGAAAGGCACGCACGAAGTCCTCCCAGCTCGCTGCTTCAAGGAGTTGCGCGGGTACACCAAAGGGAAAATCCAACCCGAAGATGGCCTCCTGCTCATGCGCAATCCACGCACGCAATGCTTTCAGACATATTTCACGTTCCGGAGCTACCTTCAGCAGAAGCACTACCGATGCGCATTGCTCGACGTGTAGGGAGTCCTGGTGGACACTTGCATGGGTGATCCATATCTTGCGGCCTGCTTGGCGCGCACCGCTGAAGTCAACCCCGTACACCCGCGTGCGTATCGGGAGTTTCACGCCGCCTTCGACCATGCCTCCCGGAGAGCGCGCCGTGTCAGCACCCCGATCATAGCGCGTCGATACTCAGCGCTGCCGCGGAAGTCGCTTGGCGGCTGCAATGCCGCAGTGGCCTGGGCCACTGCCATCTCGATCCTGGCATCTTCCAGGGCTTGACCGGAGAGAGCTTGTTCCACTGAGTATGCCCGTAACGGATATGGGGCTACACCGCCCCAGGCAAGGCGCACTTCCTCACAACGATCCCGTTGCCGTGTCACCCACGCCGCAACCGCCACGATAGGCTGATCGCGTGCCGTACGCGCCACAACTGCCATCGCCGTGCCCTCCGTGCGTAGTACCACCGTCACTGCGGTGACCAAACCACGCTGCAGCCAACGGGCAGGGTCGATCAATAACTTATCCAGCGCCACCACGCTGCTGCCGTCGGTGCACTGCACCTCCACCTCCGCATCGAGCACCAGCAAGCTGAGCAACAGACAAGAGAGTGGGCTATGGGTCACGATTGTACCCCCCACGGTGGCGGCATTGCGGTATGTGAGCGGTCCCTCGCAGTGCGCAGCTTCAGCCAGGAAAGGGAATCTAGAGGGCATGCTCACCAGCTGCTGCAGGCGCACCATTGCTCCAATCTTCAGGTGCGCCCCCCTCGCTTCGATGCGATCCAGTCCCAACGCCTGCAAGTCCACCACAGCTTTCGCTTCGTGCCACTCTTTTGCCAACAGCTGTTGGCCCCCTGCCAACGGCACAGCGTCTTCGCCTTGGAGCAACTGTAACGCTTCTTCCACCGTGCGGGGACGATGATATTCTCTCACACGTATCATTGCCTGCTCCTAATATCTCTCGCTCCGTGCGGTCCGTTCTTATCGGTTGCGATACTGCCACTTTGCAACTATATCATTATAACATGTCCCCTGCAGCAATCGAAATTGCTGCCCTGGATTTGAATTTCCACCGGGAAAGACGCACTATCCCCAAAACCCCGGATTGACATTCTGTTCGAAGTGTGGTATATGATTTTGCACACTAATTTTCAGCTCTCAGTGAGAATTGGGGAGTACTCTTAGCTGCTTCGCTCTGGGAAAGCATCAACGCCGATGCCGAGCGATCCATATTCTGCATCGCAGGCTTCGAGGAAGAAGGGTATTCGTATGGTCGCGGTGAGGAAGTTAGGAAACATCGAAAAGCTTCAGCAGGAGAAAGAACACCTTCTGGCTGAGATCGAGAGGTTGCGTGCTACCCTCAAGACAGAGGTGGATCCGGATGCTGATGAAGGCGATCCAGATTTGGTAGAACGTGAAAAGGTCATTGCCCTCATTAGCACGATGGAACATCGATTGGAGGCGATCGATTACGCTCTCCGTCACGCGCAAGAGGGTAGCTATGGCATCTGCGAACGCTGCGGGGAACCGATCGATCCGGCACGCTTGGAAGCACTGCCGGAAGCGACTTTGTGCATTCGGTGCAAGACAATTCTAGAACGTCAGCCGCGTCCTGCACCCGCTCCAGAAGAGAATCATCTCCTGTGACTTTGTTCTTAACCCACATAAGAACCGCCCAGAGAATCTCTCTGGGCGGGTTATTTTTCAGTCGGGGCGCGCGGATTTGAACCGCGGACCTCTTGAACCCCATTCAAGCACGCTACCAAACTGCGCTACGCCCCGTCACTGTCGGGAAGGCCAGATTTGAACTGGCGACCTCACGGTCCCGAACCGTGCGCGCTGACCGAGCTGCGCCACTTCCCGTGAAAGCTTTTGCTTCATGAAGCATTTTTATTTTAATACAAAATGATGCATCTGTCAAACGAGTCGGCAGAGAAGGGGTCAAAATGGCAACCACGGTGACCGAGCGCGTGCTGAGGGCATTGAACGGAGCAACGCCCGATCGTATCCCATTCGTCGTTCGTCTGGATGTATGGTATGCGTGCCACCGGCGCGCGGGTACCATGCCACCCGAGTTTCACAATATGACGCTGGAGGAGGTCCACCGTGCGCTTGGTGTAGGGCGCCAGCGCTTCGTAGTGCCCTTTCGGTGGCGTCTGCGTCACGTCGAGATGATGGTCACGTTCAACGGTGACGAAATCTTTCGCGAATACGAACCACTGGTTGAGCTGATCAGCGGCACGCACGATTGGGTGAGGACAGACCAGGCGGGCGAGACGGTCACCTGCTATCGGACACCGGTGGGGGCGCTGCGGACGCGTCATAACCTGTCGCAATTGGGTGTGCAAAGTGGCACTGAACCCTATATGGAGGAGCATTTCATCAAAGAGGATGCAGACTATCGCGCGTTGGAGTACCTGTGGGAACACGCGGAGTATGTGCCCATGTATGATGCCGTCTTGCAGGAACAGTGCCGCCTGGAGGGCCCTGGCTTCGTCATCCCTTTGCTGCCGCGCATCCCTTTCCAGCAAGTGTTGCTCGAATACCTTGGCGAAGTCCCGCTCTTCTATGCTTTGTATGATAGTCCATCCCAAGTCGAGCGCCTGTTGAAATTGCTGGATGAACAGCTGATGGACATACTGCATCACCTGACGGAAATGCCCGTCCCTTATGTGGAGTTCCCCGACAATCTGCATGGCCTGATGACCAATCCTTCCCTGTTCGAGAAATATTGTCTACCCGCTTATCAGCGTTACTGCGACGTTCTCCACCATCAGGACAAGAAAGTGGGCAGCCATACCGATGGCGATGTCAAACCGTTGCTGAGGTTGTTGAAAGATTCCGGCTTGGATGTATGCGAGTCGTTTTCGCCCTCTCCCTTGACCAGCTGCACCTTTGATGAAGCGTGGAATGCGTGGCAGGGCAAACCGATGATCTGGGGCGGTATCCCTTCTCCACTCCTAGAAGAACGCACCGATGAGCGGATGTTGCACGAATATTTGGAACATTTGCTTGCCACAGTGGGACAACAGCCGATCATCCTCTCTGTGGTGGATATGGTGATGGGCCACAATTCTTTGGAGCGCATCCGTGCCATAGCAAAGCGGCTCGAACAACATGTCCTCGGTGCGGATGAGGTCACGTTCATCCCGCCGCA
>Ga0123519_10015706_pt1 | contig 10598 bp, 6 predicted proteins | sample YelNatPaOPRAMG02_FD_87396 | JGI IMG/M metagenome (GOLD analysis project Ga0123519, IMG submission 87396) | Hot spring microbial communities from Yellowstone National Park - Yellowstone National Park OP-RAMG-02 (version 2) | ecosystem: Environmental > Aquatic > Thermal springs > Hot (42-90C) ...
GGGATTTTTTGTGCGTAATTGTTTTAATAATCTCCTTTTGTAAAGGAGGAACTGCAAGGGGATTTTTCTGCTGCTCTACTGCTCTACTGCTCTATAGGTATGGGGTATGCTGTATGAGTGTCCGTTAGCCGTTAGCCGCAAAAACAAAATAAACAACTACGGGCAACGGCTTTTATGGAGTTATTACAAATTTCAAACCCTCACCCTTTAAAACTTTTTCCATAACAAAAGGGAGTTCTCTTAAAGGATAATATCCAGAAAATATTTTTTTTAAATTTAATTTTACTTCTGAAATTAAATTATATGCCTCCAAAACTGCCTTTCTGTCATAATGAAAACTTCCATAAATTAAATTTTGATTATAATGCAATTTTGAACCATCAATTTGGATATAAAAATTCTTTGGAAAACCAGCAAAAAGGCAAATCTTTCCACCTTTCCCAATTAGTTTTAAACTGCTTTCAAAACCACCCCTTGTCCCACTACATTCTATTATAAAATCAAAGGGGTTATAATTTTTTTCCCATCCCTCTTGGGCAAAAATTGTCTTGATATTTAAATCTTCATAAATTTTTAATCTTTCTTCATTTATATCACAAATAGTCACATCATAGCCCTTATATTTTGAATAAACTGCCTGAAGGAATCCCATAGGACCTGCACCAATTATCAGAACCTTTAAATTTAAATCTTTTATAATATTTTGTGAAAAAACAACTGAAGACAAGGGATCCAAAAGGGCTCCTTCCTCAAAGGTAATGTTCTTTGGCTTCCTAAAAGTTGAATTTTTAACTATTCTTTTTGGAATTAAAATGTACTCTGCAAAACCACCCCATACTTTTTCTTCAAACAAATTTTCACATTGATTTTCAAGACCTTTTAAACAAAATTCGCATTTAAGACAAGGGGAAGAGACAGGAAATAATACTTCATCACCTTCTTTTAAAAAACCTATCCCTTTTCCTTTTTCTGCAACAACTCCTGATGCCTCATGTCCAAAAAGGGAAGGAAAGGGAAATTGTGGATGCCCTCTTTTATACATTTTTGTATCTGTACCACAAGTTAAAGCTGCTTTAACCTTTACAAGGATTTCTCCTTCTTTTGGCTCCTTATCAATTTCAACTAAATCTAATTTTTCAACATCTTCCAAAATATATGCAAAAAATTTCAACTACCAAATCCTTCTCATCTTTGCTTCTTCAATAAGCTCTTCCCTGAAATTTGGATGGGCAAGTTCTACAATTGCCCTTGCCCTTTGTTGTAATGTCTTTCCATGTAAATCAACAATTCCAAATTCAGTGCATAAATAATGAATATCTGCTCTTGATGTTACAACGCCTGCTCCCGGCTTTAATTTTGGTACAATCCTTGAAACAGTATTATTTTTTGTTGTAGAAGGAAGGGCAATAATTGGTTTTCCTCCCTTTGACATTGCAGCTCCTCTTATAAAATCAACTTGTCCACCAAAACCAGAATAAATTGTTGTTCCAATTGAATCAGAACAGACCTGTCCAGTTATGTCAACTTCAATAGCAGAATTAATTGCCACCATATTTTCGTTTTGGCAAATAACCCTTGGATCGTTTACATAATTTACAGGATGGAGTTCAATTAAAGGGTTATTTGAAACAAATTCATAGAGTTCTTTTGAACCATATACAAAGGTTCCAATTATTTTGTTTTTATGCAGTGTCTTTCTTGCATTTGTTATAATACCTTTTGAAAATGCTTTTATCAATCCATCTGAAACCATTTCTGTGTGGATCCCCAAGTCCTTTTTCCCTTCCAATTGTGCCAAAACAGCATCTGGAATTCCACCTATACCCATTTGAAGGGTTGAGCCATCTTGAATTAAGTCCGCAATTAAGGCGCCAATCTTTTTTTCAACTTCTGTTGCACCCCTCCCTTTTAGTTCAAGAATATCCTCTGAGACCTCTACTATCTTATCAAAACGGGAAATGTGTATAAAATTATCTCCCATAATATAAGGCATTTTTTCATTTACTTGAGCAATTAATTTTTTTGCACATTCTGCTGCTGCAAGAGATGCAAGACATTCAACACCTAAACTTACAAAACCATGCTCATCGGGCTTTGAAACATGCAAGATTGCCACATCCAATTTTACTTTTCCAGAATAAAAAATTGATGGTATTTCATGCAAAAAGATAGGCATATATTCAGAATTTCCCAAAGTTATTGCTTCCCTATCTGCTGGACCAACAAATAAAGAAAGGTGCCTAAAAGGGCTTGAAGGATCTTTTACATTTAAAATATCTTCTCCTGCCAAGAGTACATGGATTAAGTTTAATCTTTTAAACCTGTCCCTTTGATTATACAATGCCCTTTCCATTGTAAGAGGAGTTGCTGCATTTGCTGAAATATAGACATTATCTCCATCCTTTATAATTTCAATTGCTTCTTCTGGTGAACACAATTTCCTTCTATAATCATGCATCCATGCTGGCTCCCTCATACCTTGAAAAGAAACAAAGCTTTCCTTTTTCCTCTTTTCAATTTCTTCAAGTGCCCTTTTTACTGCTTCCCTCAGCTCTTGTGGCTCAAAGGGTTTTGTAATATATTGAAAGACCCCTTCTTGAATTGCTTGAACTGCTTCTTTCAAATTTGGATACCCAGTTACTAATATAACTTCAATGTCTTTTTTAATCTCCCTTGCTCTTTTAAAAAAATCAAGCCCATTCATCTGAGGCATAACAACATCAGAAATGACTAAATTATAATCATTTTCCTTTAAATCATTTAAAGCATCTTCTGGGTTTTGAAATAACTTTATTTCATAGCCCATATCTTTTAAAATCTTTTCGCAAGACAATAAAACCACTTCTTCATCATCTACAATTAAAATTCTTGGTTTCATACCCCCTCCGAATTATTATTAAATATTTTATATCTAAATTTCCCTCTTGTCAATAAAAATTTTTTTTTACTTTTCCTTTAAATAATTTTATGGTATAATTAGAGCAATGAAACAGACGCTCATCCTTGAAGGTAACCTTGCCAATCTTTTTGTGCCAGATGTTTTATCTTTTTTTAATGCTATAAGGAAAACAGGGAGGTCTGATTTCTTTCAAGGTCACTGGGAAGTAAATATTTATTGGAAAAACGGAGAAATTGTTTTTGCTACCTCAAATAGGGAAGAAGATTCTTTGGGAAAATTTCTTTTAAGAAATGGAAAAATTACAAAAGAGCAATATGAGGAATCCCAAAAATATTTAAAACCAGGGACAAAACATGGCAAGGTCTTAATAAAACTTGGTTTCATTACTCCAAAGGATTTGTGGTGGGGTGTAAAGGAACAGGTTCTTGAAATTATTTATCAATTATTTTCTTGGAAAGAAGGGAAATTTTTATTTTTTGAAACAAAAGAAGAGGACTTTCACCAAAGGATTTTTCTTGATTTAAATACAACAAATATAATTATGGAAGGAGTAAGGCGACTTGATGAATGGAAACTCATAAAAGAAAAAATTCCAGGACCAGAAGTTGTATTTCAAAAAGTCCCCCAAGAAGAAGAATACATAAACAATTTAAATTTAAATGATTTAGAAAGAAAAGCCCTTTCTCTTGTGGATGGAAAAAGAAATATCTTTGACATTATTCAAGAATTAAACCTTTCAGAATTTGAAACCCATAAAATTTTATATTCTTTACACATTGCACAACTCATTGCTCCAATATCAAAACCAATTGAAATTAAATATGATGAAGAAGATAAACCAAATTTGTTAAAAGTTGCTTTAAGATATAACAATTTGTTCCAGAGAATATTTAATGACTTAACTAAATCAGTAGGGGAAACAGAAGCACAAATAACTATGAACAACATTTTAAAACAAAATCCCTTATCCTCTGAACTTTTTCAAGATACAAGCTTTGGCAAAAATGGAAGATTTGATGAAAATACTCTTATTGCAAATGTTTCAGAACTTCCTTATGGAGAAAGGTTGCAAGTTTTAGATGAGACATTAAATACAATTTTATCTTATCTTTTATTTGAGGTCTCCCAGCACTTGGACAATGATTCAAAGACAAAACTCTACAGTTATATTTCAGAAGAAAAAAGAATTTGGAATGACAAATTTTAAAGCAAAACTATAGATTTATAAATTAAAAATCAATTGTGACAAAATTTTGACAAAATAAAAAAATAATTTTAAAATGTAGAATTTTTATTTTTTTGCTTAAATAAAAATAAAAAGCAAAAGAAATATTTTTAATTCTACTGAAGATATTATATGACAAATTTTTTCAATTGAAAATAAATTTGAATTTTTAAATTAAAATTTTTAAAAAAATTATGTAGTTATTTTATTATCTCTCTTAATTTTTTATAAGTTATATTTTTTGATAATTCTACAGCTGGCTGGTTGAAGGTCTCAACTGAAATTTTCAAAGAAGTATAGTGGCAGAGGAGCATAAAATAGGATAAAATCTTCCCAATTTCATATTCATTTCTTTTATTTAAATCCAAAAGCAAAACTTCTACACCTTTTTGCTTTAATGCCTCATATACCCCTTGAGCTGACAACCTTAAATAATCATTTAATACAATTCCCTTTAAACTTAAATTTATAAAACTTAAATCAGGGTATATTTTCCCTTTATCAATTCCTCTCCAAATCCATGTAACTGAACTGGCTTTTACATCTGAAATCATTTGCAGGATTGAGTGCTGGTCTTGTGTCCCAATTGCAACAAGGGGAATTTGTCCAAATTTTTCATCTTTTCCTAATGATTCAGCCCAAAGTTGTTGAAACCATCTTCCAAGATTGTATAAATAACTCCCATAAGTAAAGATAACCAATGGCTTAAAAGGATGCTTTAAAAGAATAAAAGAGATGGAAGAAATTATATTTTTTCTTGGTTCTGTTTTCAACAGCTGGATTGAATCTTTTGCCCCTTGGAGCAACTTTTCTACATTTATTTTTTCAAAAAGAAGTGGAAAAATCCCAACAGGCGAAAAGACAGAAAACCTTCCAGACAAGTCCTCTGGCATAAAAAGGATTTCTATATTATTTTCTTTTGCCCATTTGTTTAAGATATTTTCCTTATCTGATGTAATTGCAACAACCTTTTTTTTCCAATTATCTTTGTAAACTTCCTTTAAATCATCCAAAAGAGTTGAAAATAAAAGGTTTGTTTCAAGGGTTTTCCCGCTCTTTGAAATTACACAAACGCCACAACTTCCCTTCCTTAAAATTTTCTTTGCTTTTTTTATTTTTCTTGAATCAATATTATCTAAAAAATAAAGGTTTTTAATTTTATCTTTACAAAAATCAACAATTGCTTCTGTCCCAAGGATAGAGCCACCAATCCCAATTACAATTAAATTTTTAAACTCTCCTTTTAATTTTTCAAATAATTTTTTTGATTCCTCTAATCCTTCTTTTTTTTCAATTACCCTCAAGTATGGGGCAGGCCTTTCATAAATTTCTTTTAATAAATTTTTTTCAAATTCAATGTCTTCAAATTTTACTTCTTGTGGTTTTGGTGAGATTTTAATCTTTACCATTTAAGCCCTGCCTTTTTATAGTCCTCTAAAAACCTTTTTATTCCTACATCTGTTAAAGGATGTTTGAAAATTTGTTTTAATGTTGAAAAGGGCATTGTTGCAATATGGGCACCTTGAAGTGCAGCTATCCTTACATGTTCAGGATTTCTCACAGATGCAACTATGACTTCTACATCAAAATTATAATTTTGATAAATTTGCAAAATTTCAGAGACAACTTCCATTCCTGGGTTTCCAACATCGTCAAGGCGTCCAACAAAAGGAGATACATATCTTGCCCCTGCCTTTGCAGCAATTAATGCTTGGTTTGGTGAAAAAATTAGAGTAACATTTACTTTAATTCCTTCATCACTTAAAAACTTACAACTCTTTATTCCTTCTTCTGTCATTGGTATTTTAATTACAACATTTTTTGAAATTGAAGACAATTCCTTTGCTTCTTTTATCATTCCTTCAAAGTCCTCTGCTAAAACTTCTGCACTTACAGGACCCTTTACAATTTCAGCAATTTCCCTAATCCTTTCCCTATAATTTTTGCAACCTTCTTTTGCAATTAATGTTGGATTTGTTGTAACTCCATCTACCATATTCCATTCAATCCCCTTTTTAATCTCTTCCAAAGATGCAGTATCTAAAAATATTTTCATTCTTCCTCCTCTTCTTTTGGTAATTTTATAACATCTGTTATTTTATCTTCTGCTTCCAAGTCCACAAGGCGGACCCCCTGACTTGATCTATGATATTTAGATATTTGTGAAACCTTTAATCTAATTATCTTTCCAAATTCTGTTACAATTATTATTTCATCTTCTTCTGAAACCTCCAAAATCCCCAAAACAGGTCCATTTTTTTCAGTTACCTTTACATTTATAATCCCAAAACCTCCCCTTTTTTGAATCCTGTACTCTTCCAGTGCAGTCCTTTTTCCATAACCCTTTGTGCAAACAGTTAAAATATCTTTATTTTCTTCAATAACTTCCATTCCAACAACTTTATCATCCTTCCTTAATTTAATACCAGTGACACCAATTGCAACCCTTTGCATTTCCCTTACATCCTTTTCTTCAAAACAAATTGAGTAGCCCGCCTCAGTTGCAATAAATATTTTTGAGCCCTTCTTTAAAAGCCGAACCTCAACCAAATCATCACCTTCTTCAATCTTAATTGCCTGAATTCCTGTCTTTCTAATATTTGAATAATTTTGCAGGGCAGTCCTTTTTACCTTTCCTAATTTTGTTGCAAAGATGAGGGATAAATCATCTTCAAAGTTTCTAATATCTAAAATCCTTACAACCTTTTCACCTTCTTGAAGGTTTAAAAGATTTACTATATGGTTTCCTCGTCCAGCAGAGCCAACTTCAGGAATTTCATATGCCTTAAGCCAGTAAACCTTTCCAAAATTTGTAAAAAACAATATAAAATCATGGGTAGAGGCAACATATGCCTGTGATAAAAAGTCCTCCTGCCCTGTGGACATCCCAATCCTTCCTTTTCCTCCTCTGTGCTGAATCCTATAAGTTGTAAGGGCTGTTCTTTTAATATAACCTTTATGGGAAATTGTTATCACCATATCTTCTTCTGCAATTGTATCTTCCAAATTTATCTCTTCCATTTTTTCCTGAATAATTGTCCTTCTGTCATCACCATATTTTTCTTTAATTTCTTTAAGTTCCTTTTCAATTATATCTTTTATCCTTTCCTCAGAAGACAAAATATCCTTCAAATCCTCAATTAATTTTAAAACATTTTTATACTCTTCAAGGATCTTTTCCCTTTCAAGCCCTGTTAGTTTTTGAAGTTTTAAATCCAAAATTGCATTTGCCTGAATCTCTGTCAAAGAAAATTTTTCCTGCAAATTTTTCCTTGCTTCTTCTACTGTCTTAGAAGATCTAATCAGTGAAATAACCTTGTCCAGATTATCCAAAGCAATTTTAAAGCCCTCTAATATATGTGCCCTTTCTTCTGCTTTCTTTAAATCAAAGGTGCATCTTCTATAAATTATTTCCTTTCTAAAATTTAAAAACAATTCAATGAGTTTTCCCAATGGAAGGATTTGGGGTTGTTTTCCTACAAGTGTTAAGAGTTGAATTCCAAAAGAGGTCTGCAAAGAGGTATGTTTATATAAATAATTTAAGATAACTTGTGCATTTACTCCTTTTTTTAGTTCCAAAACAATTCTTATACCTTCCCTTGAGGACTCATCCCTTATATCCGATACTCCTTCCAATTTTTCATTTTGGATAAGTTCAGCAATTGAAGAAACAAGATTTGCCTTGTTTATCTGGTATGGAATTTCAGTTATTACAAGATTTTCCTTATCCTTCCCTTTTTGGGTTTCAATTAATGCCTTTGACTGAATCTTTATAGTTCCTTTTCCTGTCTCATATGCTTCCCTTATCCCTTCCTTTCCATTTATAATCCCTCCTGTTGGAAAATCAGGTCCAGGCATAATTTCAATTATTTTTTCAATTGTGTAATTTGGATTTCTCAGGATATAAATACAAACATCTACAAGTTCCCTTAAATTATGGGGAGGAATATTTGTTGACATCCCTACGGCAATTCCAGAGGAGCCATTTGCTAAAAGGTTTGGAAAACGGGAAGGAAGGATGAGGGGCTCTTTTAAAGTACCATCATAATTTAAAGTCCAATCAACTGTTTCTTTGTCAATATCTTCTTTTAGCAGTTCTTCTGCCAAAGGAGTTAAGCGAACCTCTGTATATCTCATTGCTGCTGGTGAATCCCCATCAAGGGAGCCAAAATTCCCTTGTCCATCAATTAAAGGATACCTCATAGAAAAGTCCTGAGCCATCCTTACCAATGTATCATAAAGAGCAGCATCACCATGGGGGTGGTATTTACCCATACAATCCCCAACTATTCTTGCTGACTTCTTATATGGCTTATGGCTCAAGACACCACTTTCAAACATACTATAAATCAATCTTCTGTGGACGGGCTTTAAGCCATCCCTTACATCAGGAAGAGCCCTTCCTACAATTACTGACATTGCATAGTCAATATATGACTTTTGAATCTCTTCTTCTAATAAAACCGGTTGGATTGTTTTTATCTTAGACATCTAAGTTTTTCACCCTTAATGCATTTTCCATAATAAATGCCTTTCTTGGTTCCACTTGATCTCCCATTAAAACAGAAAAAATCCTATCTGCTTCAACGGCATCTTCAATTGTAACTTTCAAAAGCAATCTCCTTTCTGGATCCATTGTTGTCTCCCATAACTGCTCAGGATTCATTTCACCTAATCCCTTATACCTTTGAATTGTATAACCTCTTTTTGTTCTCTCCAAAAGAGCTGTGGAAAGTTCTTCCAAGGAAATAAAATACTCATCACCTATTTTAAATCCTGTTGTAAGCAAATCCTTAAGTTTTTTATAAAGATTTAAAGCCCTTGAATACTCAGATGATTCAATTATCTCTTGTTTTAATAAATAAAAATTTCCAAGGGTGCCCTCTTCTTTAAGCAAAATAGAATAACCATTATCAGGATCTGGGATAACAGAGACCTCTTTAAAGTGTTCATTTAAAGCACTTATCAATGGTTTTAAAAGTTCAGGATTTAAAAAATAAGAACCCTCTTGAAAACCAAACTCCAAAAGAAGATTTATTAATTTTAAACTTACTCCATGGCTTTGGAGAATATTTAAAGAATTTTTAAAGTTTAAAAAGTCCTGAACAATATAAAACAATTCATCACCATTGTATATCTTTCCTTTTACTGTCCTCACTTCTACATTTTCCTTTATTTTTTTTAAGAAAAATCCTTCCATCTCCCTTTCATTCAAAAAATACAAAACCTGTTTCCCCTTTTCTACTCTAAACAATGGGGGCTGGGCAATATAAAGGTTTCCTTTTTCAATTAATGGAAACATATATCTATAAAAAAATGTCAAAAGAAGGGTTCTTATATGGCTTCCGTCAACATCAGCATCTGTCATAATAATTATTTTTTTGTATCTCAATTTTGACAAATCCATATTTTCCTTATCAAATCCAATCCCTAAGGCAGAGATAATATTTTTAATTTCTTCATTTGAAATAATCTTATCTTCCCTTGCTTTTTCAACATTTAATATCTTCCCCCTTAAAGGAAGGACTGCTTGAAACCTCCTGTCCCTTGCTTGTTTTGCAGAACCACCAGCAGAATCCCCTTCAACAATAAAAAGTTCTGCCAACTCCGATGCCCTTTCCTGACAATCTGCCAGCTTTCCTGGGAGATGGCTTGAATCAAGGGCTCCCTTTTTTCTTACAATCTCCTTTGCCTTCCTTGCTGCTTCCCTTGCCCTTGCTGCTTCTATCATTTTATCAATTATTTTTCTTGCAACTGATGGATTTTCTTCCAAAAATGCTTTAAATTTTTCCATTATTACACTTTCAATCCAGCCCTTTACATGGGAAGAGACAAGTTTTTCTTTTGTCTGGGAAGAAAATTTTGGATCAGGTATCCTTAAATTTATAATTGCAATTAGCCCTTCCCTTACATCTTCACCTGCCAAATTTTCTTTTAGGTCCTTTTGCATATTATGTTCTTCTATATAAGAGTTTATAGCCCTTGTAAGGGCTGATTTGAAACCAACTACATGGGTTCCCCCATCTTTATTATTAATTGTATTTGTAAAAGCAAGGATTTGCTCATTATAAGAATCAGTCCACTGCATTGCAATTTCTAAAAACTCTTCTGCTCCATCATTATTCCTTAAATCTTGAATATAAATTGGTTTTGGATGGAGAGGGGTTTTGTTTTCTGATAAAAATTCTACAAAAGATGAAACTCCTCCCTTATAAAAAAACTTTGCCTTTTTATCATCTTTTTCATTTATTAAATTTATTTCAAGACCACTATTTAAAAAAGCAATTTCCCTCAAGCGCTTTGAAAGGATTTCAAAATGAAATTCAATATTTGAAAAAATCTTATCATCTGGATAAAACCTTATCTTTGTTCCTGTTTTTTTTGTCTCCCCTATATTCTTTAACGGAGCCAGTGGCTTTCCCCTTGAATAATTTTGAATCCATATAAAACCATCCCTTTTTATTTCTAATCTTA
>Ga0123519_10015707_pt1 | contig 10598 bp, 11 predicted proteins | sample YelNatPaOPRAMG02_FD_87396 | JGI IMG/M metagenome (GOLD analysis project Ga0123519, IMG submission 87396) | Hot spring microbial communities from Yellowstone National Park - Yellowstone National Park OP-RAMG-02 (version 2) | ecosystem: Environmental > Aquatic > Thermal springs > Hot (42-90C) ...
CGCAGGGAGCTGTGGGGAAACCCATAACCTTAGCGGCGTTTCAACTAATCCTCATCGCAGTGGAAAAGGGGCATCGACTCCACGGAAACAACCTTGGCGTAAAAATACTTCGCTTCCGCTGTGTTGTCGGAGAATGAAACCTCCTCACCCCTCGATTTGACCGCGCGATACTTTACGAAGGGCCCACCGGGGGGGTTCTCCATCTCGCAGTAAATGAAAACTGGGAGGGCGTCGGCTTCATAGTAATGTTCGAAGGGAATGCATGTTCCAACGATGTGTTTTTTCCTGTGAGTAAAGTGCCATAGGGGGAATACGGTTCCCTCACGGATGGATAATGGAAACAGGATTCTGAGGATGGAGTTGATGTTTTTAACGTGCGCGAGCATGGGAGATGGGGGATTAGGGTAAACGCCTTCGATTCCCTTGAGAAAAGGCTCCGGAGGCTTCTCAAGTTCAATGAACGAAGCGTACTTATACTTCGTGTCCTCCATGTCGCTGGTGAAGAAAAACTCTTCCCCCTTAATCGAGTCGCTTCGATACGCGAGAAAAGGCCTTTCAGATTTATCAGACTCCGTGTAAGCTAAGATGGGTATATCCCCATCCCAATACATGTAAGCGGTGAAAAAGGCTAAGAAGGTCTTCCCTTGATGAACGATTCTCCACAGGACTTGGGGGCCCTCTGTTAGGGCGATGGCGAGCCGAGCGAAGTTCGCTAGATCCCGAACTTTAACGGGCACCGGAGGTTTAATATCATTCAACGCTCACACCACCAGAAACCTTCTATAGAAGACGCCGTAGCGGTCTTATATGAAGGTTAAGGTGGGTTGCTGCGGTTCGAGGGCGTCCTTACCGAAGTACTCGAAAATCTTCAAACTCCTAGAGGTTCAAAAAACCTTTTACCAACTTCCCAGAGGGGAGACGCTGTCTAAGTGGAGAATCTCCGTTCCCCCGGAGTTTGAGTTCGTGGTTAAAGCTTGGCAGGCCATCACCCATCCGCCTGAAAGCCCAACTTGGAGAAAGAGTCGAATCGATCCTCGAAGCCTAGGGGACATAGGGCTTTTAAAGCCCTCATCCGACAACCTTAAAGCGTGGAGCCGTGTAGTAGAGGCCTGTCGGGTCCTCCGAGCCGAGATCTGCCTTATTCAAACCCCGCCGAGCTTTAAATGCGATGAAACCCACGTAGGGTATGTGAAGGCTTTCTTCGCCGAGGCCTCGAAATCTGGGTTAAAGCTGGCTTGGGAGCCTCGGGGAGATTGGAACAACAACGCTGAGTTGGTTGAAGAGCTGTGTAAACCTAACCATGTGATCCACGTCGTAGACCTTTTGAGGAGGAGCCCAAGCTACGTGGATCGAATATTGTATACGAGGCTGCATGGATTAAACCCCCGAGAGTACGATTACAAATATCAGTATTCTGAAAGGGAGCTGGAATGTTTGTCAGATAGGTTGAGGAGTTATGAGGGTGTGGAAGAAGTGTACGTATTGTTTAACAACGTTTCAATGATGGATGATGCCTATAGATTTCAAATGATCCTCAGGCGAAGAGGTCTCTGCTCGGAGGCCTAATCAACTCGCTCGCCCCCCCTACTCCACGCTCGTAATCAAAACCCCTGATCACAGCGACAGGTATTCCCTCAGCCTTTTTCATGACGAGCTCAGCCGCCGCAGCCAATTCGTCAGCCACAGCTATCACAGTTACGGAGAGTCGGCGACCGAACAGGTCCCTGCTCCCCCTGTGGTCCCTTAAAGGCTTAAGTCCCGCGGCTCCCAGGGCTAGGTTTACCTGCCCCTTCCTGAACGGCCTCCCACACGTATCCGAAATTATCACCGGAAGGTCGAGGCCTGTTAGCTCCCTCAGCCTAAGTCTAAGCCTCTCAGCTGAGGCGTCGGGGTTCTTGGGCAACAGCGTCACGTAGCCCTCTTCCACGTTTGACGCATCCACCCCCGCGTTCGCGCATACATGTCCAGTTTTAACGCGGGTGATAATGTGGGAACCTTTCATTTTCACGATCTCCCGGCATTCCCCCAGAATAACCTCCACCAACCGGGGATCTTTCCCCCATCTCTTCGAAAGGTTAACGGCGAGAGGCGAGGGTTGAACTTGATCTAACTTCACAACCCTTCCCTCCGCCTTTGAAACAACCTTTTGAGCCACGACCAGTATGTCTCCTTGACGTAGCTTCAATCCCTGGGCTTGAGCGGCCTTGAATATGAGTTCACCGAGGTCTACTCCACGTTTAATCAATGGAATGCCCTTAAGCCCGAATATTTGAATCAAAAAGCTCCCAGAAAAGGGGATGTTAAAATTAATTAAGAGCGAATCTTTTTTCACTGCAATATCTTATAGACTTGATCTCCAGGCCTGACTCTGCCCTGAACCTTTATCCCCACCGATGAACCCTTCTCGGCAACAGTGACTGGAACCTTGTTGATTTGCATCGAGTCAACGGGCTGTGTGAGGTCTGTGGTCGATCCCTTAATATGAATCATATCGCCTAATCTTAGCTCGCCTTCGTTTAAGTCGATGGCGGCAACGCCGATCTTGGAGAAATAGTTCACCACCCTTCCCACAAGGTTTTCAGCCAAACCCATCACCAAGTAATGTTAGGTTTACAGCATAGATATGGTTTTCGATGAAGCCTCTGGTTTAAGGGGGGTGAAAAAGTACCGGCCCCAGTGAGGCCATTCTATCCTATTCGGCTTTTCAAACTTCACCTTCAACTCCATTCCCACATGAATGTCACCGGGGTTAACTTCCCTGATTAAGGAAAGAAGCTTAAATCCCTCCCTTAGCTCAACGATTCCCACCACGTATGGAGCTTGATCCTTGAACTGAGGTGGGGGAACATGGATAACCGTATAGGTTATCAATCTACCGACCCCCCTTGACCTCCTCCACTTTACATTTTTGGATCCGCATCGACCGCATACCCCCTTAGGGACGGCGAATTTTGAACCGCAACTCATGCACTCCACGAACATTAATTCACCCCTATCGCAGTGTTGATAAAACCCTTCTACAGTGGGTTTTTCCTCTAACGGTTCCATCGCGTCTCCCTTTCCTTTTATTCAACCCCTCCTCCGAAAAATGTGGACGACCGAAGTGGCGCCGGATCCGCCTACGTTATGGGTTAACGCGACCTCTGCGTCTTTCACCTGTCTTGGTCCAGCCTCCCCTATGAGTTGGAGGCAGATCTCGTATACTTGGGCGGTTCCCGTAGCGCCCACTGGATGCCCCTTCGCCTTCAACCCACCGCTGGTATTGACGGGAATTTTACCGTCCAGCTCGGTCACACCCTCCTCTATTAATTTCCCCCCTTCGCCTTCACCGCAAAACCCTAGATCCTCGTAGGCCATGATCTCCGCTATGGTGAAGCAGTCGTGAACCTCAGCTAAATCTACATCACCCGGGCTTAGCCCAGCCATTTGATACGCTTCTCTACAGGCCCTTTTGGCCGCTGGAATGTTGTGGAGCGTTTCCCGTTCGCATAGGGGCACCTTATCATACGCCTGCCCTGAGCCTATAATGTCTATGGGGGTATCCGTATACTTTCGGGCGATGTCGGGTCGAGTTAAGATAACACAGCTAGCTCCGTCAGTGATGAGGGAGCAATCGTAAAGCTTTAAAGGCCAAGAAATAGGTTTAGAGCTCAGAACCTCCTCTAGGGTTACCTGTTTTTGCATATGCGCCTTCGGGTTCATCGAACCGTTCCGATGGTTTTTCACCGCAACCATCCCAAGCTGCTCCTCTGTGGTTCCGTACCTCTCCATATGAGCCACCGCCATCAACGCGTATAAACCCGGGAATGTTACTCCATTCCACTGCTCGAAAGGGTTATCGGAGGCTAATGTTAAGATCTCAACGTTGTTAATGGTGGGGAGATGAGTCATTTTCTCCACTCCACCAACCATGACCACATCGTATAGCCCCGATTTCACCGCTAACAGTCCACACCTCAAAGCTACCCCAGAGGATGCGCAGGCGTTCTCAACCCTCACCGCTGGAACATTTTCCAACCCAATCCAATCCGCGGCAAGCGGTCCCATATGACCTTGATGCTCAAAGTATTCGCTCATCTGTCCTATGAATAAGGCTTGAACATCCCTTCTGGGATCTAGGTTAGGAGCCCTTTCAAAGGCCTCTTGAGCGGCCTCGTAGAATAGCTCCCTGCTGTATAGGCCTTCTCTTTTCCCAAACTTGGACAGGCCGAAGGAAACTATGGAGGCAAGTGGCTTCAACTTCAAATCCTCTAGCCTTATGGAGGGTAAGGTATAAAAGCGTTGAGTTAAAAGCCCAACGTAGATTCGATTCATATCTCATCGATGGGGTTAGCCATGTTGGAAAGAATTACGATGGCCCACGGCGCTGGCGGCGTAATAATGCAGGATTTTATTAAACGACACATCGTCAAACGCTTCGGGGGGAGTCTGGCGGAAGTTCCCTTAGAGGCGTTGGATGACGCGGCTGTTATCGAAGGCATAGTGTTAAAATCCGACTCCCATACTGTTAAACCAATATTTTTCCCCGGAGGGGACATTGGAAGGCTGGCTGTGGCTGGAACCGTTAACGACATCGCCTCTATGGGCGCTAAGCCCATCGCCCTCACATGCGCCCTAATAATGGAAGAGGGGTTACCAATATCAGACCTCGAGAGGATCCTGGAGAGCATGAAAGAAACATCCATGGAAGCAGGGGTTCACATCTTAACGGGTGACACGAAGGTTGTGGAGAGAGGCGCCCTAGACCAAATAGTTATCAACACTTCAGGCATCGGTAAGAGATCCGAATTTTTAGACAGCAACCTCAAAGTGGTAAGAGAGTATAGGAAAATGGAGGCGAGATGGTTGTTGGATACAAACATATCGCCGGGAGATAAGATCATCGTTTCAGGAACCATCGGCGACCATGGAATAGCCCTACTATCCTACCGTGAAGGATACAACTTTGAAACGAAATTAACGTCAGATGTGAAACCCCTCAACCACCTTGTGGAAGACTTGTTGAAAGTAGGGGGAATCGTGAAGATAAAGGATCCCACTAGGGGAGGGTTAGCGAACGCCCTCAACGAGTGGAGTGAGAAATCCAAGGTTGGAATCAAAATAGAGGAGGACAAGATCCCAATCCGTGAGGATGTAAGAGCGGCCTGCGAGATGTTGGGCATCGATCCATTGGAAACAGGCAACGAGGGAAAATTAGTTTTAGCCGTTGTACCTGAGAAAGCGGAGGAGGTCCTCCGCGAATTAAGGAGACATGAAACGGGAAAGAAAGCCGAGATCATAGGAGAAGCGGTCGACGAATATGAGGGTGTCGTATTAGAGACAGCCGTAGGGGGAAACAGACTCATCCCACCCCCCGCCGGTGATCCAATCCCTAGAATATGCTAAGCGAGGGAAATGAACGGCAAAGCCTCATCTAACGTTAAACCCTACATCCAACCCAGCTACTTCACGTGTTAATCCGGAAATCTCCTAGATGGTTTAAAGATCGGTTAGGATTAATTGTCGAGTTCCCCTTTTTAAAGACCTAAGCCGCTTCCCTTGATAGCAGGCTGATTTGAGGTTTAAAGAAGGGAGTGAAAACGAACCTAATTAGGGCCTCCTATGGGACAGCTGTAAAGCTGGGATTGCTTCGCGGGTTTATAAACGTGTATCCCACCACAGCTTACTTCCTAGCCTTTTTCCCAGGCAGGTGCTTAGCCCGCTGCGCGTTCTGCGCACAATCTTCTTCCAGCAAGACCCCCATCCATAAATTGTCCAGGGTTACTTGGCCCGCATTTATGTTTTCAGATGTTCTCAGAAGGCTTAGAAACAACCCAACCGCTTTTAAAAGGCTATGCATTCAGTCTTTGAATTACCCCGGGTTTTTCGACGATTTACGAAGCATTATAGGTGAGGTGAAGGATGCGTGCTTTACTCCCATCTCCGTGTCCGCTCAGCCTCTGAGAAAAGATCAAGTCGCGGAGCTCCGAAATCTCGGAGTTGAAAGGCTGAGCGTACCGTTGGATGGCGTTTCCCCTAGGGTTTTTGAGGAGGTGAAGGGAGGAGGGATTGGGGGGCCTTATCGATGGAATGAACAGGTTGAGGCATTATCTAACGCGGTTGAGGTTTTCGGGAGGGGTCATGTGACCACTCACATCATAGTGGGTTTAGGTGAATCAGACCGGGAAGCGGTAGAGTTGATGTTTAAAATGAATGACATGGGGGTTTTGACAAGCCTGTTCGCGTTCACGCCCTTGAAAGGCACCGCCTTGGAGGATAGGCCCCGCCCCAGCCTAACCAGGTACCGATTGCTTCAAGCGGTGAATTACCTGATTTATGAAAAGGAATTGAACATCGAGTCCCTTGAGTTCGACGGAGAAGGCGGGATTAAAAGGATCAACGTGTCTCGAAGAGGTTTATCGATTCTAAGGTCAGGTGAACCCTTCAGAACCTTCGGATGCCCAGGATGTAACAGGCCATTTTACAATGAAAACGTTTCAGGACCAATCTACAATTATCCTAGGCCACTTACCGTCTATGAGATCCAAGAAGCCATGAACCATCTCACACCGCACATTCATTCGATTGAAGACATGGATTTAGACGATTAGAATCTCCCCACTGACTGGATCATACCTTGACTTCGTTTACCTCGATGCCTATTCTGGGTTTCGCCTTCCGTTTCCACTATTGAATAAACATCGCGTTGTAAATTACAGCTGTCGATTTGACTTTAACCAGGGATAACTTTTAAACCCCTCTTACCTATGAACTTTCGTTAGAACATTGTTTGAGGGGTTGCTAGATGAGGTATGTGATGGGTAAGAACATGAAAATCGAGGGAGCAGATTTAGACGCGTTGCATCAGAAACTTGTTGCGGTGGTAAGGGAGTGTTTCCCAGTTGGGGGGTTAAAGCTGGATGAAATCGTGGAAGAATGGGTCAACGACCTCCTATACTTGGCGGGTTACGCTGAGCTGGATGAGGTTAAACCGCTGGAGGGCTAGTGTAGAATGCTGTAAGCTCGTAGGGGTTGAATTTTTTGAAGGCTCCTTTTAGCTTGAAGTAGTAGGATATAACTTAACGCGAGTGATATGATGGTCAATGCGGGGATGCTTCGCCATTGAAACTCATCTATCGACACATAGTCTTCCGACTCAGCCAACAGCGTAAAGCTCTTTATTAAGTTAGCTCGGTATGGAATTACAATTTCAAAGGAGGCTGTCTGACCCGGGGGAAGGTCCCTAGGCTCCGTGTACGAGTAATCTACGTTAACCACAACGCCGCTTTCATTATAGCATGTCGCGATGATCTTCACGAACCTTGTTTCCTCCCCTGTGTTTTTCACCAAACCCTTTATGTGCATCCAACCCGCTTCGTCAACAAAGCTTTCCTGGTTTTCGAACTGCAACTTGACAGGTGGCAGTTTAGATGTCTGAGTGTAGTTTACCGTGAGGGTGTAGGAGTTGATTTTAGCGGCCTTCTGGGGTTTTGTGTACACGATGTGGAAGGGAGCTTTATAACCAGGTGGCAGGATGGCCAACATTAAGTAGGCGAAGTCTTGGTCTAGAATGGTGCCTGACGTATCGAAAAAGGTGGCTGTAACTTTAAAAGAGGCTAGTGAAAAGGCTCCCTTGTTTTCCACTTCTCCTACGACGTGAAAGTTTCCAAAGGGATCCATGTAACCACTATGGCTTACAACCTCTACCTCGTCAGCCAACGCGGTGTTTACGGCGATTGACGTGAAAGCCAAGAATAAGAGTAAGAGGAGTGGGATAAGCTTCTTCATTTCATGTCCCCTTAAAGGCCTTTATATATCCACTTATTTAAAACTTATTTGAGCTACGTTGGCAATGACGAAAACTTATCTTTAAAGCCCTATACAAAATTTATATTCAATTCACACTCTAGATAGGTTAATGGAATACCCTTCCGGACGTCGCTTGAAGCTTAAAGAAAATGGTTATGACTCTACCACGGCATAATTCAACTTTCAGGAAAGGGTGAGGGCTTTTCAAAACGGTTTACCACGCGTAAAATCATTTTCGGATCATCTACCTTCTTCTCATAGGTTAAGTTGAGGGGATTTCATTTGAAAGTTGATTGGTCGAGGTTAGATCATTTTAAGCCACTCTTTAGGTATTAAATTGTTTTCGACAGCTTTTCTCAAGGTTGCCTTTATGCTCTCTTCATCAAATTTTTTCCAACTTCTCCATTTTGTTGGACCATTGTTCCGGTAGCCTCGGAGAACCGCGGGTTCCTCACCGTGGCGTTCTGAAGCGGTTTCTAACCGCTTTCCGATAAGTTTCGAGTGTTTGTAGACTTCGAAAAAAAGGTCTGGATACCTGTAGTCACGGAGAAGGTGGTGGTCCAGTACGACGGGGTTGGCATCGGTTTCGTCGAGAACCCTCTTAACGTTGAGGATCGATCTCGCCAAGTTGTAGTAGGCCATTATAAACCCTAGGAGGTACGTGGGTGGACCGTCGGCGATAAGCTGGTCAGGATTCTCCCGTACGATGAGGTCAACGGCTTCTTTCTCGATCAGGCCGTTAACATCCGACGTGTATATAAGCTTCTCCTCCCCGTCCTGAACGATTACGCTGAGCACGTATCCTAGGTTCGTACCCTTAACCCCATGCCATAAAGGATTGGAGAACTTAATCTTTAAACCCCGCTTCCTAAAAGTCTTCCCATCGGCGATCTTCACAACTTTAGGGAGACCTTTCACCGTTTCTAAGAAACTCTCCGCACGAAGGCGTTGGGAGCGATTAATGTTGCGGTATGGATCCTTCAGAAGTAATGTTTTCCCGCCATAAAGCCTTTTGTTTCTTTCACATATATGGTGATCATAATGATAGTGGGTGATGATAAGAATGTCAGCGGTTTCCGCCCTCGACTCTATGACCTTCTTATAACGGTTGGCAAGGTTCAACCGCTCCTTCAACGGCAATGGAAAAGAGTCAACTTCATAGGCGACCCCCGGATCCACCAAAATCCTCCATCCTCCAGCCTCAAAAAGTGTGCACATGCTTTTCACGCCAAACGAGTCGAAAGCCACAAACTCTACATCCATTCCACAACTTCCCTTTAACACTCAATCAATAACTTAACGCTTTAAAATCGCTTAGCTATAGGCTCAAACGGGATCCTCGGAACACCAACTGAAGTTACTTAAATCTACATCTCCAAGTGAGGCTTGATTAGGCATTATATAAGAAACATTTAGACGATCCTCAGTTTAAAATCGAATATTTATGTGCGACGGTCATGCTCGCGACATCTTAATTCTTTGCAGGAGCGATGGGTTTCACTCAACTTTGTTTCGATCGGGGCAAGTGCAATGGTCCATCTTCATTTTCAGCCTAGAGGGATACGTTAAATTCCACAGAGTTGAATGGTGGCAACCTAGCTTTAAAAGGTAGCTCAGAAGGCCCTTGCAAGCGTTAGCTAAGCAGGGCAATGTACTCCTTTGTAACGCCTTAAATATAAATTCACTTTTTATTTTTTAGGGCTAGATGAGGATGGAGACGCGAATTGTCTTGGGTTACGAAATTGTTTGAGAGGAAGATTTTAGAAGAGGTTGCGAAACAGTTTAACGTTAAAATCACCCGTGATGGGAGAATAGAGCTTCAAAGCCTACGCGCATGTAAGTTTTGTAAAGCTGTAATTCCTAGGAAAGAAGTCTTTTGTCCGAAATGTCGACGGTCCCTCGCATAGCGCTTTAAGGGGAACCACTGATCCTTTTTAACCATCAAGGGTTTAAGGTTGATGGCGCCGCGGAGGTATTCGAACTGAATTTAGTTCGAGTCCATTATTATTTTCTCACCAATTGTTGAAGGCTTCTTACTCCACAAAGACTAGTGTGATGTAAAGTTGCCGTTGTTGGCCCAGTGAGCTAACAGATCAAACAAATTGATCCCCATCCAACGTCCCAACCATCATAAATTAAGAGACCTATTAAGAGACCTCACTTAAAAATCGTGGTGAGCCGGTGGGACCCAAACCCAACTGAGTAGACTCGCCTTTTAAGATTTGATAAAACGACTATTTTTTAAAGCGAGAGCTAAAAAATTATAAATTCGGATAGGAAATTTCCTATCCGAGCCGTCTTCACGAGCGTCCTTCATCGGAATACTCTACAGCGGGCACGCTTCCAGTTTAGTTTCCGATTCCCTTTTCTTATCTGAATTTACGGTTACTTCGCAGAGTCGCCTTCCCTGCGGCGGCTCCGGTGTCTGAGGACTACGATGGCCGCGGCTGAGGCCGCTGCGATTCCTCCGAGGCCTCCGGCTAGGAGCTTTGCATCGAAGCCAAATATGGTCGGGTAGAGGGGTACGTCCCTGCCTTCACTGATCGCGATTCTCGCCTGCTTCATGTACCGGTCGGCGTATGGATGTCCTGGATATAGCTCCATCACAACCCGGTATTTCTCTATCGCGGCGGAGTAGTGCTGTTCCCAGAAGAGGTGCATTCCCTCCTCCCAGTGCTTGTCCAGTTCGCCGCGTTTCGGCTGGATGTTCGCCTCATTCACGAATTCTTTTGCGACGTTGATGGGGACGAGGAAGCCTATGTCGGATAATTCTTCTCCGCTGCCGCCGACTGCTCCGAAAGTTGCTAAGC
>Ga0123519_10015708_pt1 | contig 10597 bp, 10 predicted proteins | sample YelNatPaOPRAMG02_FD_87396 | JGI IMG/M metagenome (GOLD analysis project Ga0123519, IMG submission 87396) | Hot spring microbial communities from Yellowstone National Park - Yellowstone National Park OP-RAMG-02 (version 2) | ecosystem: Environmental > Aquatic > Thermal springs > Hot (42-90C) ...
GATTACATAGGTACTGGTATCGACTCAGTATATAAACTTGGCAATCTTGAAGTTAAGGATACTATTAAATATAAAAAAGTTGTTACTCTCGATACCTTACTTAATGATTACCCACTAGTAAAATCTTCACTCGAAACTGCCAAGTCTTCAAATGCAAACATTCCTCCTTTCGATATTCCTGACGGTGGTAGTTACCCCGATTCATCCGGAGAAATTAAATCAGTTAATATCGAATCGGGTACTATGGAAGTTGAACTTGAAAATAATATGTCCTTCAGAATTAACTCACTTACACTTGTGATTACTGACCATAAAACTTTCAATGAATCTTTTATATATTCAAATTTAAATCCGGGTTCAAAACAAAAACAAACAGTTGATTTAGCCAATAAAACAGTCACAGATGAAATATTCTTCGAATTTAAAAATATTTCTGCACCCGGCGGTGAACCGGCATCACAGATTGATTTTGAAAAAAATAATATAACTTCACGCACTAATCTTATCAATTTAAAAGCTAAAAGTGGTACTGCCAAGATTACTCCTCCGGCGCCTGTTGTAAAATCAACCATTCAAAAAATTAATATCCCAAATAAAAGTGATATCGAACTTCATTCACTAACATTAAGTTCAGGAAATATAGCATATAAAATAAACAACAATACTAACCTTACTATAATCTTAAATTTCCAATTTCCAGGCTCTACTACTCAAACAGGTTCAAAACTCGACAAACAAGTAATTATTTTACCTCGCTCTAATGTCGATAGTTATATCGATTTTACAAATGCTAACATTGACCTAACAAACAATGGTACCACTCACAGCACTATTAATGTCAATTATACGATTAGTGTCGATACAACAAATAAACTTATACCTTTCCAAAATAATGACTCTGTATCTTATCACGTTTCCTTCAGCAATTTCAAATTCAAATCAGTTCAGGGATATTTTGGACAAGATACTATTCAGCAAGATTCGTCAATAAATATTCCTTTAATTAATAACGAAATTATGAATCGGTTCGAAGGGTCAATTAAATTTTCCGATCCTAAAATAAGTCTCACTTACACTAATTCTATTGGAGTTCCCATACAGTTAAAAATCAATATGTCATCAAAAACAAAAAATGGAACAACAAGTTTAAATAAAACTGAAAATATAAAAATACCTGCCTCACCAACATCTAATCCTGTTATAGACGCAATCATAATCGATAAAACAAATAATCTCGATGATATCTTATCATTCCCTCCCCCCGACTCTATTTATTATGATTTCAGCGCTATTACTAATGCTGCCGGAAAAACAACTAATAATTTTATTTCTAACACTAGTAAAGTTAATCTCGGATTAAAAATTGATATCCCTTTCAAATTAAATTCCTCAGGATTTTCATTCAAAGACACTTTTCAGCTTAATATTCCACCCGAGGTTACTAATCTCGATTTTGCAAAGCTTGGTTTTACTTTCATTAACGATTTTCAATTTAATCTAAGGATAAAAATCATTCCTTTCGACTCTGCTCTAAATAAAGCATCCTCGCCAATTACCGATACAATTCTATTAAAAGCCTCAACTACCAATGATTTAGGTGTTACAATCGAACCCTCTACATATTCAACAAGTATTGGTGTATCACCCGATGATTTTGATATATTAAAAACCTGTGACCATATTATTCTTCAGGCTACTATCGACACTAAAGACAAAAACAATATTCCGAAAGATATCCTTATATTATCAACATATAAACTAAAATTTTCCATCAATATCAAAACAGGTATAAATTACAAAGGTGATCCTCAAAACTTGTTTAAATGAAAAAAATAACTTGTTATTAAAATTACCGAATATGAAACATATATATTGCAATAAAAATAAGACAAAGTACATAAATATAAATTTACTTTCTATATCAATGCCATCTGAACCAAAATTATTAGTTATGAAACACCCATTTTTTTTAAAACATAAACAAAAAATTAATAAAATCGAGAACATGGCTGTTCCATCATACCTTAAAAAAATAAATTTTATTATGATGAAAAGCTTTTTCATACTTATATTTTTAATTCTTTCGGCTTTTAATATTAAAGCACAGGAAACCAATACTTTTTATTATATGCGCCTATCTCCGCAATCAAACCATTTGAATCCGTCATTTCAAAACGATTGTAACTTTTATATAGGTTTACCTGTTCTTTCGTCTACACTTCTCGATTTATCACCTCCTTTAAAAATTACCGATATCCTTTATAAAAAACCCGGCAACGATTCTACATTTACATTTCTTTATTCATTGGAATCACAAAAACAATTTTTTGATAAATTACATAATGCCCCAAATTTCTTATCCTTAAATGCTCATTTTGATTTATTTTCATTCGGTTTCAGAATTAAAAAGCTATATTTTTCATTCGACGTAATGCTAAAAAATAATATTTCATTAAATATACCTTCCGATCTGGCTCAGTTTGTACTTCAGGGAAACCTAGTAGATGATGGTAATACTTATAAAAACTATAATATTACTAAATTTGGTGTTAACGCCAATTCATACATCGAAACAGGTTTTGGCTTTTCTTATCAGGTACTGGAAAATCTCTATATAGGCATAAGACCAAAAATTTATCAAGGTATTCTTGATATTACAACCTCTAATCAAAATTTTGTAATCACTTCGTCTGATACTTCAATATCAATAAATGCAAATACTGATGTTAATGGCTCAATTCCCTTCCTAAAACTCGAAGATAATAATAGAGATGGATTAGCTGATACAATTTATTTTGATATACCTGATAATCCCACTTCTGCTATTAATGATATTTTGAAAAATCGTGGTTTTGGAGTCGATTTAGGTGCAACTTACAATTTAAACCGATTCTTCAGCATCTATGCCAGTATACTCGATTTAGGACGTATTAAATGGAATTATAATCCATATAATATGAACTTTACTATCAATTACAGTTACAAAGGCATTGAAATACCTGATGATTTTTTTAACATAAACAAAACTAATGAAAATACCTCCACCGAGGGCCAAAATATTACCGACTCAATTATTAATGGCATTAAAAATTCTATTCAGAAATCATTTACTACAAGTCCTTATTATACCTTTTTGCCTACAAAACTTTATTTAGGAGCCACAATTAGCCCATTAAAATTTATCGATTTTGGAATTCTTTCGCGTTCATATATCAAGAGAAAAAGTTTTCAGCAGCAAGTTAGCATTTCAGCTGTTATTAAGACCAAAAAATCATTTAATGGAATTTTAAGCTATACCTTAGGCACAGGAGGTTTTGATAATATTGGTATCGGATTTTGCTGGCGAATAGGACCTTTCAACTCTTATTTTGTTACCGATAAAAGTATTTTATTGCGATATAGAGTTGGTATTACATCTTCTAAAATTGACTTGCCTTCTCAATTGCCTGTTGCTCTGCTTTCGGTTCCTAATAGCTTACGAATTAATTACCGCTTCGGATTTAATCTTATGATTGGTTCTAAAAAGAAAAAAGAAGCTAAAATTGATAAACCGATAATTTTTTAAGTGCTTATCTATTCTAACCTTCTTAATTTAGCTATAGTTTATATTTTCGTTATACAAATAAAATTACTGAAATCTATTAGAAAATATAAAATAAAGTATTTTAAAAGTTCAAGTTTGATAAATATATAGATATATAATTCATTAATTTTTTTATATGAATTTTGAAAATGAAGTTTTACTGAATTACAGCAATATGCTCGAAAAATTCCAAAAAATAGATAAAGAAAAAATTATACTATATCATAAAAAATCTTTACTTCTGCAAGGTGATGTTTTAAATGAAAATAATTTTGACGAAGAAACATTTGACTTAATCATATACTACCTAAAGATAAAGATGGAAAAGCAACTTTAGAAAATGGCCAAACTCTTTGTTCGATTTGTAATTTCAGAAAAAAAAATTACAAACAAACCGAAAGTGGTAAAAGAATGTTTATAAGATTATGGGAAACTTCCAAAAAAATAAAAGATAAAAATACTCAAAAATTTTGCGAAGAAATCTTAAAAACCTATCAAAAATATAATATAAACGGACATATTGAATGGAAAAAGGATAAATAATTTAAACTCTAAATAAAATCAAAAAATTTTTCATCTTATAACGTCCTTTAATTAAATAAATTTTTAAACTAATCAAAAGTCCAATTTTCTCATCCGTTATTTCTGTTTTTTCAATCAAATAATTTTAATATATACCTTACGAATATACTTAATTTAAATTCAAATAAACCATATTCGTAATATTTAATATTTATTTTTATTCATTAAAAAAAAAATTATAATTCATTGGACTAATTTTAAAATATTACAGCTATGAATGAAAAAATAGAGATATATTTTGGCGATATTACAGTTTTGAATGTTGACGCAATAGTAAATGCGGCAAATACAACCTTACTTGGAGGAGGTGGTGTTGATGGAGCAATACACAGGGCTGCTGGTCCCCAATTGCTTGAAGAATGCCGAAAATTAAATGGATGTGATACTGGCGAAGCAAAAATCACTAAAGGTTATAATTTAAAAGCTAAATATATTATTCATACTGTCGGCCCTATATGGAGAGGCGGAGGTAACAATGAAGAAGCACTCCTCGCTTCCTGTTATTCAAAATGCCTTAAAATTGCCGACGAATATAATTTAATCTCAATTGCATTCCCAAATATAAGTACCGGCGTATATAATTTTCCAAAAAATCTTGCAGCTGAAATAGCAATTAGAGAAGTTTTGCTTGGCTTAAAACAATATAAATCAATAAATAAAGTTATTTTTGCAATTTTTGATGACGAAAACTATGAAATCTATAATAATCTACTGCGGTAAATAAATAATTACCAATAAAATTTAATTTGTAATTATTAAATAATCAATACTTACAATATATTTGCACAAAATAAGCATGAATTGAAACGCAAATTTTTAACTAACCTTATTTTGCTCACTGGTTTAAACCTATTGGTAAAACCATTCTGGATTTTTGGTATAGATCGTACTGTTCAGGTATTAGTTGGCGAATCTGAATATGGCCTGTATTTTTCTTTATTTAATCTTTCTTTTTTACTAAATATTATCCTCGATCTTGGAATTACAAATTTCAATAACTGCGATATTGCCCGTCATAAGCATCTTTTAAGCAAATATTTCTCGAATATTTTCGGATTAAAACTTATCTTAACCCTATTTTATATTGTTATTTGTTTATCAATAGGCCTGATATTAAAATATAACCAAAGACAATTTTATTTGCTTCTTATTTTAGTAATAAATCAAATTTTATCGTCTTTCATACTATATCTAAGATCAAATCTTAATGCATTACATTTGTTCAAGACAGATAGTATTTTATCGGTACTTGACCGAATAATAATGATTATTTTATGCAGTATTTTGATTTGGGGAAATATTTCAAAATCTCACTTCCAAATCGAATGGTTTGCTTATACCCAAACAATTTCATATTTCATAGATTTTATAATTGCCTTTATTTTAGTTCTTGCAAAATCTGAGTATTTTCATCTTAATTTTCAATTTTCGTATATATTAATAATTCTAAAAAATTCTTATCCTTTTGCATTAATGGTTTTATTAATGTCGTCATATACATATATTGATGCAATTATGCTCGAACGTTTACTACCCGATGGAACTTTTCAGGCTGGATTGTATGCCCAATCATTTCGTATTTATTATGCTTTTTCAATGTTTGCTCTTCTCTTTGCTAATCTACTTTTACCTATTTTTTCAAGAATGCTAAAAAATAAAGAAAATATCAACGATCTGACCCAGTTTTCATTTTACTTACTTATTGTGCCTGCTACTATTTTAATAGTAGCCAGTGTTATATTCTCCGACAATATAATAACCTTGCTTTATCCGGGCTCTTTATCTCAATCTTCATTAATCTTTAGTATAATAATGCTCGGCTTTCTGCCAGTTTGTTCAAACTATATTTACGGCACATTATTAACTGCTAATAATAATCTCAAACAAATAAATATAATGGCTTTTACAAGCGCAATTGTTAATATTATTGCTAATCTTATTCTTATACCACTTTATAAAGCTCTTGGCTCGGCTATTGCTTTATTTATAACACAATTATATTCTGCTATTTATCAATATATTTTATCATATAAGCTTATTCATATCGATTTCAGCAGTAAAAAATTATTTAAAATGATAGTTTTTATTGTCTTGTTAATATTATTGGGAATATTTACAAATATTTATATCTCAAACTGGTACCTCGGAATATTTGTATTTTTTATTATAAGTATTATAATATCAATGATACTGAAACTTTTTTCACCAAAATACTTACTTACTATTATCAAAAATAATTGACTTTATCGTTTAATCATACCCTCATCGGCAAAACTAAAATATCTATTTTCTCCAATAATTAAATGATCTAACAATTTTACATCAATAATATTTCCGGCTTCATATAATTTTCTTGTTAGCTCTTTATCCGCATTACTTGGTTCGATATTTCCTGAAGGATGATTGTGACAAACTATTACCGAACATGCTAATTTTTCCAAAGCAGTTTTATACAATATTCTTATATCAGTAACAGTGCCTGCTATGCCTCCATGACTTATTTTAACTCTTTCTATTATTTTATTTGCCTGATTTAAAAATATAGCCCAAAACTCTTCGTGTGGCAAATTCTCGATAACAGGCCTTATAAATTCATATACATCCTTGCTTGATGTAATTTTAATTTTTTCATTTCCACTCTCTTCATTCATTCTTCGGGCTATTTCAAGCGCTGCTATTATACTGATTGCCTTGGCTTCACCTATTCCTTTAAAAACTATTAATTGATCAAATGTGTAACGGCTTAACTCTTTAAGTTTATTATTTGCTTTACTTAATAAAAATTTTGCAAGATCTACAGCAGTCATTTCTTTTGTGCCCGAACCTAATAAAATTGCTATTAACTCAGCTGTACTCAAATTTCTTACTCCATTTTTTATTAATTTTTCCCTTGGTCTGTCATCAACAGCCCAATTTTTAATGCTCAAATTTTTATATTCATTCATATAAATAATTATATAACTGTAAACAAATATAATAAAAATAAAAAAGGCTGCCTGAAATTTTCAAACAGCCCTTTTTTAATTATTTATTTTGCTTCTACAACGAATTTACATGCTTTGTTAAACTTGATTTTAAATTTGCAGCTTTATTTTTATGTATCTGCCCACGTTTTGCTAATTTATCTATTAATGAGCTTACTTTAGGCAGTAACTCTGCTGCCTTAGTTTTATCATTTGTAAGCCTCAACTTTTTTACCGCAGTTCTTGCTGTTTTAAGATGATATCTGTTATATAAACGTCTCTTTTCAATTTGACGTATTTCTTTTTCAGTTGATTTATGATTTGCCATTTTGTTTAATTTATGTTTGTAGTCCGTAGGGGAGTCGAACCCCTGCTACCAGGATGAAAACCTGGCGTCCTAACCACTAGACGAACGGACCATATAAAACCCAAAAAATGGGACTGCAAAAGTAATATATTTTTTTTTTATTCAAATACTTTTTAAATATTTTTTATCCTTCCGCAATAATTTCATTTTTACAGCATCCGCCATATTCAAACTGCAATGTAATATGCTCAATATTATATATATCTTTTAACTGCTTCATAATATTTTGTCTTATTCCCTCCAGTTCGGTTATTCGGTAATCTTTATCCAAATCAATATGACATTCAAAGTATATGCTTCTGTCATCTAAGCTCCAAATATGTATATGATGTATATTTATTATTCCGTTTATCTTTTCTAACTCTCTCTTTATCAAAAATAAATCTATTCCTTCAGGAACTGATTGCATCAAAATATCTATTGCTTGCTTTAAAATTGAAATTGTTTCTTTTATTATATATATTCCGATAATAAACGATATAATTGCATCTATCCATAATATTCCAAAATAATAAATTAATATAGCTCCTACAATTACTGCTATTGATGAAAAAGTATCGCCAAGTAAATGTAAATATGCTGCTTTAATATTTATATTTTGCTGTGAATCCCTTTTTAATAAAAGTATTGAAATAAAATTTGCAATTAATCCTATAATTGCAACTACTAACATCAGTCCACCTTTTATTGGCTCAGGATTTATAAAACGCCTGTATGCTTCGATAAATAAAAAAATACATATTACTATCAGTACTAATGAATTTATAAAAGCCGCCAGTATTTCAATTCGTTTGTAACCAAAAGTTCTTTTATATGTACTTTTTTTACCACTAACTCTGTTGGCAAAAAATGCTATAAGTAGAGCTGCTGAATCACTTAAATTATGAAATGAATCGGATAATAATGCTACACTGTTTGAAACTATGCCTCCAATAATCTCAACTGTGGTTATTAAAATATTTAAAATAAAGGATATAAAAAGATTTTTCGAAACGTGTACTTCAGTATTATTATGTATATGATAATGCGACATTTTTTATTGTCTCTTTATAATAATCTTCTTTGTTATCAAAAATTTATCATATATTATTGATATAAAATAAATTCCATTATCAAATTTTGCGGCATCCAAAACTACTATATGACTTCCTTCACTATAATAGCCGTTTGATAAAATTGCAAGGTCTTCTCCTAATAAATTGCTGACTTTAATTGTTACATTACCCGATTTCGGTATATTAAATTTAATAATTGACTTATCGACAACCGGATTAGGAAAAATTTCAATAGTTTTTACTTTATTTTTATCTGCAATCATTACAGATGTTATTGTATCACTATCGGTGTTTAATTTGATAAATTCTTTAGCAGATAATGCTTTATGAGTAAATTTTATAATTTTTATTGCACCTTTATAAAATGATGCTTTATTATATCTCATTCCAACCGATGTTAAACCTTCTTTCATGGCATTAAAATCAACATAACCTTTAAGCTCTTCAACTCCATTTACATAGGCTTTCATTGTATCATTCTTAAATACAAGTGCTGCATGTGTCCATTCGTTTATTGTATGCTTCAATGCTTTATTGGCAGTATCTAATAGTGTTAATGAAGCCGAGTTATATTTTAGAAATGTATCGAGCCACCATCCATTATTCTTTACACGTATTTCCATTAATAATCGAATATTTTCAGTGGCTGTTTCTCTGATACTCAAAAACCTCTGTTCATAATTACCTCCTGTATAAGGCTTTATTATAACTTCTACTGTAAACTCATTTGCTCCTTGTATGGGATTAGTATTTATTATCATCCCGTCATCTATTCCATCAAATTCAACTACCTGTGTATTTCCATCGCTTATAACTACCGGTGAGCCATTTAAAGATACTGCATTTCCGCCTATGCTTGTAATGCTGTTTATATTCCATAAATATGAGGTAATTTCTTGTGAATTTACATTTGTAGTAATAGCTAAAATAAAAATTAGCAATAATTTCAATATTCTCACTTTTTAATTATTTTTTATTAATAAATATTTTGTTCAATTTTTGTTTTTTAATATTTAAACAAAATTTTCTAATTACTGAATCCTGGTTTCAGAAAAATTCCACTTTGTTTTTCATATAATTCACAAAAATATTTATTTTATTCGGTAAATCATTAAAAATTATGTTTTAAGTTTATTTGTTTATTTAAAAAATATTTTTAATCTTTGTATAGGTAATATATTACATATTTTATAATGGAAAATAAATTATTTATTTTTGGTACGATGTTTTTCATTGTACAGCAATGGAATAAAAAGGCCGATTTAATATTACTCAAAAATACTGGTATTACTACTAAACAGTGGATGCTTCTTGTATTACTTGAAAAAAAATTCCCCGACCATCTAGCTTCTTTATCCGAAGCTGCTTTAGCTTTTGGCACTTCACGTCAAAATCTAAAACAAATTGCTTTATCGCTTCAAAAAAAAGGTTTTTTAATAATATCAAACGATCCAAACGATAATCGTACTTTACGCCTTGCTATTACCGGAAAACATCGTAAATTTTTCAACGATAAAAATAATATATCATGGCAACACGATTTTATTAATAAATGTCTTGGCAATTTATCCGAAAACGATTTATTAAATTTTAAAAATTATATACAACAGTTGATTTCTAATATTAACCAATTTTAATTTTATATAAATATGTAATATATTACATATTTAAATTATTAATTCTTTAAATCATGAATATTATTTATTATTGTTTAATTTTTTGTGTTATGCTATTAAGTTGTAATTCAGTAAAAAAAATTTATAGGTCGGAATATATAAATGCTTTAAAAACCGAACCTGTTGCTAATGAAATTTTAACATATGATGATTTGACTGACCTTCCATATCAGGTACAAAATTATCTGAAACTTCGGGGAGTTATTAACAATCCTAAAGTATATAATTTCAAAGCTGAATTTTCAGGTAAAATTAAGCTTAACCTTGATCAACCCTCGATTAAAATTGCTATTGAACAACACAATTTTATTACTAATTTTAAAAGATTTTTCTATATTAAAGGTCATAAACTATTTATTCCTTTTATTGGA
>Ga0123519_10015715_pt1 | contig 10594 bp, 4 predicted proteins | sample YelNatPaOPRAMG02_FD_87396 | JGI IMG/M metagenome (GOLD analysis project Ga0123519, IMG submission 87396) | Hot spring microbial communities from Yellowstone National Park - Yellowstone National Park OP-RAMG-02 (version 2) | ecosystem: Environmental > Aquatic > Thermal springs > Hot (42-90C) ...
CCGAGGCGCGACGCTATTTTTCTTATGCTGAGATTGTTAAATCCTTCCTCGATAATGATGCCCAGCGCCGTATCCAGGATCCGACCTCTCATGCTTACGATTTCTTCTTTTGTCATAGGCGTTTTGGGCATTTTGCTTTTCCATTTTTATAAATATTACGGCGTTAAGATAACGGTGTTAACATTAAAAGTCAAGAAAATTTTCCAATGATTATAAAAAATTGTATTTCACGTGCGCTCGAAGCCGTCCTGTGTTTTAAAAATATAAAATTATTAGGGAAAAAAAAAGAATTGATTTAATTTAAAAAATGGAGTAATTTCAAAGCTTAAATTTTAACGGTGACAAAAAACAAAACATGAGAAGGGAAATTTAAGTGAAAAAGAAACCTCAAAGAACCGCGCAAAGAATAGCCATCTACGATTTCATCAAAGACAATAAATCTCACCCCAGCGCCAAAGAAATTTTTCAGCATGTCTCGAAGAAGCTCTCCAACGTGTCCTTGACGACGATTTACAACACCATGGAACTGTTTAAAGAAAGCGGTTATGTTTCCGAGTTGCCCTTGATGGTCGGTGGCGAAGGGAGAAGATTTGATTCCAATACTCATCCTCATGACCATCTGATTTGTACGGCCTGCGGCCGGGTTGTCGATATTCATGTTTCTTGTGATCATCATCCTCAACTCTTGAGTGAAGCCCAGAAGCATGATTTCGATGTTCAGCAGATATCCGTCACTGTTTTCGGCGTTTGCCAGGAGTGTAAAAAGAAGGAAGTTATAAGCTAAAAGGAGGATTATATTTTTTGACGATTCCCGCAGCGTGCTGAGGGGAATATTCTTTTCTTTAAATAGTAATAATTTTATCATCAATTGTTAATAATTTTTTTATTAAAAATGCCGGCAGCGATAAAGGCAAAACCGGAGTAATCCGGCGACGCAAAGCCACGCATCCTGAAATTTCTTTCCCGGAATGTAGGAAGGGCGGGTTGCCGAATGAGTCGGCATTTTTATATTGAAAAATCGATAGTGGAAAAAAGCGACGAATGAAAATTGGTTTAAGATTTTTTAAGGTATTTTTAATCACAGTTATTATTGGTTTTAGTGTATTTTGTCAACGTGTTTTGGCCGACACGCCGGTGACCCTTTATCAGAGCTTTGCGGGCAATATCAATATCACGGGAACGGCCGGAACGCTTCGTACCGCCAATGATGCAACCAATCCCTGTTTAGTGACCAACAGCGGTTCCATGCAGCTTTTAGGTGTGCCGTCGGGGTCAACGATTGTCGCCGCCTATCTTTACTGGGCTGGTTCGGGTGGAGACCCGGCCGGTGGAAACCCCGCCGATTACGACGTGACGTTTATTTAATGGAACCAACGTAACAGCCGACCGCACCTTCACCGCCTCATACAACAACAGTGGCAACATTCTTTATTTCTTCGGTGGCGTTAAAGATGTGACCTCCCTTGTTACCGGAAACGGCACATATACCTTTTCGAATCTGACCGTTCAGAGTGCCAATGTGACGGGCGGAGGATCGTACTGTTCCTCGTCGGCGGTGTTGAGCGCTTTTGCTTTGGTGGTCGTTTATTCCAATTCCAGCGAATCGTTGCATGTAGTCAACCTTTGGGAAGGTTTTCAGACGTACAGGGGAAGTTCGATCACGCTAACCCCGTCGAACTTCGTCATCCCCGATCCGATTCCGTCGAATAGCGCACGGCATATCGTGCTGACTTGGGAGGGAGATTCAGGAAACTCCGGCTCGCTAGGCGGATACACGGAAAACCTGACGCTTTGCGCTCCGACGCCCTGTACGGGGTCCGCGCTCACCGATACCTATAACCCCATCAACAATCAGTTCAACTCTACGGTGGACATTCCACCCGACGGTCCCTTCAGCGGCATCAATACGACTTGGGGCGTTGACCTCGATATGTATGATATCACCAGCTATCTTCACGCGGGCGATACGAGTGCGCAGGCTGTTTACAGTTCCGGCGCGGATCTCGTCATTTTGATGAATCAGACGATGTCCCTTCCCAATACTTACGTCGCTGACCTGGAGATTACCAAAAGCCACAGCGGGAGTTTTTTCGTCGGGGCGAACGGTTATTACCTCTTGCGCGTGACGAATCACGGTCCCAATGACACAAGCGGCGCGATTACCGTGACCGACACGCTGCCTACCGGGTTGACCTACGTCAGCGCCACAGGAACGGGATGGTCATGTTCAAACGCGGGGCAAACGGTTACCTGCACCCGATCAGATAGTCTGGCCAGCGGCGCCAGTACGCCGGATATTACGCTGATCGTTTCCGTCGGAGCCGCGGCCTACCCGAGTGTGACCAATACCGTCACGGTCAGTGGCAGTCTTTTTGATAACGTATCCGGAAACAATACGGACAGCGATCCGACCACGGTCGAGACATCCGGCACCGGAAACAAGCCGTTGTACCTATATGATAACACGTCAACGCCGGCTCGAAAATTATCGCGGACACCGATGACGGTCAACCCGACATCTTATGTAACGATTCCGGAATTAACGACGGTTTCTTGGACGCTGAGTCCCGTCCTGCAGTCCGGTGTTACCATCAACAGCGGAAATATTCCCGTGCAACTTTGGTTGGCTACGAATTATACAGCGACATATACAATTCCTATAACGCTAAAGTGCGGCGCGGCTACGGTAGCAACCGTAACGGGGTCCGCCGCGCTGACCAACGGTGCTCCAGCGAGCCTTTTTACTTTTAACCTTTCATTGGCGTCTGCCTATACCTGTCCGGCAGGAAGTGCATGGGCGTTGGATATAACAAATAATCAATCTGGGTTGGGGACAAGAGACCTTCGTGTTTATCCGGCGCCTTCTTCCGGCAACTATTCCAATGTCAGCCTGCCTTCGCAAAATGTCATTGGTGTGGACAGTGTCAGCTTTTACGACGCCGCTTATCCCGGTGGAACGGCTATCACCACGACCGCTCCGGGGCAGACGGTTTATGTTCGCGCCACCGTCAGCGATCCGTTCGGTTCTTACGATATTAGTGGCGCTAATCTGACCATGGTTGATCCGTCCGGGGCTGTGCAACTCAACGCGGCGGCGATGACGCAGGTGTATGATTCCGGCGCGGCCACGAAAATCTACCAGTATGCCTACACGCTGCCTACCGGCGCAGGAGTTTTAGGCGCTTGGACGGCGCGGGTTGTGGCAGCAGAAGGAAGCGAAAGGTTGGTGTCTAACTATAGAAATGGTTCGCTGACGGCCGCAATCGCCAATGTTTCTATTTTAAAAACGGCGGATAAAGCGACGGCCGTGTCGGGCGATGTCATCACCTATACGATTCTTCTGACGAATAGCGGCACCGGACCGGCCAGCAGCGTTTCGATTGATGATGACTTGGGTTCGTATATTCAATGGGGATTGAATTCCTATCCGGGCGGCGCATTCAGTCTGACGGAAGGCTCTCCCGCCTCGGGTTTGACACTGGGGACGCCGACTTATTACAGCGGAGCTTCTGTTTACACGCCTGTTTCCGGCGGCGGCGGGGCGCCGGCCGGATATGACGGCAACGTGACCCGATTTGTGCTTCCCCTGACTGGTACCATGAATTCCGGAGGAGCAAACTGCACCATCAATTACAAAGTGCGCGTCAAGTGACGCTTGACCCTTGTGCCATTATATTTTTGAAAACCTAAAAAGGAGGAAAGGTCATGAAAAAAATTACTTCATTATCGCTGGCGCTTGTTTTGCTGCTGCTCGCGGTGCCGCTATGGGCAAAGCCGATGGTTGCCATAAGCATCACGGCGGAAAAAGAGGTCATGGTCAACAAAGTTAAGAAACTGGTCGTCGCCAAGGAAATCAACCCCGGAGACGTCATTCATTACGCCATCAGTTACATTAATTCCGGAAGTGACGCGGCCACCAATGCCGTGCTGGATGACCCGATTCCGCAGGGAACCGTTTATCTTCCCGGTACGGCGTTCGGCAAAGATGCGGAAATCAGTTTTTCCATTGATGGCGGCAAAACTTTCAAAAAACCGTCGTTGCTGGTGTACGAGGTGAAGCAGCCGAATGGAAAAGTAGAAAAAAAGGTCGCTTCGCCCGAACAATACACGCACATCCGCTGGACGATTAACGCGATTCCCGCCGGCGGAAAAGGAACGGTCGGTTTTCAGGTACAGGTAAAATAACGGAAAACGTTTTTCCGACCAAAATAACGAAATCCATTCAGGGAAAGGAGGAGATCTATGAAACCATTTGATGTTTAAGACAAAAATTTAAGATTGAAGATGGTTTTTGAAAATAAATGAAGAAATATTTTAAGAAAGGAGAAGATGTTATGAAAAAGAACTTCAACAGCAGAAGATGGGGAGGGCTGAAGACTTTGGCCGGCGGCTTTGCCTTGTTGGCGATCGTCACCTTTATCCTGCCCAATTTTGCGCACGCCGCATTGCCGGCCAATACGCAAATCACCAACAGCGCGACGTTGTCCTATTACGACGGCGCGGCGACCCAGACCGCTACTTCCAGCGTCACGGTGACGGTTGCCCTTGTTCCCGCGGCGGCGGCGGTTGTCGCAGGCAGCGACCAGAGCACCCCATACACCGGGACCAATACGGAATTGAACAATACCTTCTCGGTCACCGCGACATCCAACGGTCCGGATCAGTACACCCTGACGCCTGCGATTGTTGGAACGCCGACGAATACGACGGGCGCATCCATATCCTTGACGTCGCCTACAAGTCCCGTAACCTTGGGTGCTACCATCACGCTTTCCGGCAGCACAACGACGATTTTGAAAGTTCCTTCTGATGGCACAGCCGACGCGGTGGTTAATGAAATTGCCGTCGGAGACACCGTTGTGGTCAGTGGGGAGGCCAGAACTGTGTCGGCGGTCTCTGATCCCGGCGGAAACGGCACCGCGACCATAACGCTGGCTTCGGCTCTATCCAGCGCTCCGGCTGCCGGTGTGACGGTTGCCGAGCGCGTAACGGTGACCGTCAATGTCAAATCCGGAACCATTGTTACAAACGGCACGAGTATTGTTGTAGTCAAGAACCTGACTGTGGCATCCGTTACCGATAACACGAAAACCACAACATCCAATAATGTCACGGATACCTATACCAGCGGTTTGGCGACTTTCACCAAATACGTCCGCAACGTGACCCATCCCGTCGCGGGTACAACGTCACTGGAATACCCGGCTTCGAGCGGTAATGTTTATTACCGTACCGGTGTCACGGCGGTGACCGGCGATGTTCTGGAGTATCTGCTGGTTGTTGAAAACAGCGGATCGGGAAGCATTTCCCAAACCTATGTGACAGACAGTCTGCCTGTGACCTATGCTGATTTCAACACGACACCTTACAGTGGTTCGACAGCCGTGACGTATTATAACGAAAGCGGAACAGCCTCCTATTACACGGCCGCTTCCGGCGATGACCCGGCCACATGGTCCAGCCCCACGCTGACGGTTTATGTCGGAACAGGCGCTACATCCAGCGCGGGTGGAACCATCGCGGCTGGAGCCAATGTTCATGTTTTGTATCAGGTAACCGTTAAGTAAACTAAGGAAGCAAAGCTCATTTCATGACTTTGGGCTGGATGATCAACATAATGAAGAGAGGGATTTCCGGTCTTTGGACCGGAAATCCCTCCTTCCCGTTTTTTTCGCAAAGCGGAAGGGGATTTTTCTGTCATCGAGCTTTGGCGGGGCTTTGCTGTGTTTTTGATTTTCTGAAAGCGGCGGCTTGGCTGGCCGTCATTGGGGTCTTCCTTGCCGCCGCTTTTCCATCTTTCGCGTTGGTGCAAGGCGATAAAATCGTAAACAACGCCGAACTTAACTACGCGCATAGTGTTGCTCCGGCAACCGCTTCCGTTGTCGTCACCGGTGTTGTCCGAACGCCATCCACCATTGAAGCTTTGACGTATGCGCCGGTTTTTCCCGCCGCCCAGACGCTCCAGGTCGCGCCATCGGCTTACCGCGCAGGCAGTCCCGCGGGCGACTATCATGATTTGCCTGCGCCGGTGATGGTGGGCTCGACGACGCCGATTGATTTAAGCCAGCCGGTGCCGCTTGTACTGGCCGCGCAAATTCACCAGGGCGATCCGATTTTCATTCGTTTGACTGACCTTGACCAAAATCTTGATTCCGCACTGATTGAAACAGTATTCATAACTATTACCAATCCCGCAAACGGCGATGTGGAAATCATTCGGCTAACGGAAACCGGTCCCAATACGGGTGTTTTTGCCGGGTATCTGCCCACCTCCAATGGTCCAATGTCTTCATACAACGGGAGTCTGTCCGTCAAAGAAGAGGATAGAATTCTCTTTAATTACGTGGATATCACAGACGGGACCGACACATCGGCGACGGCGGTCATGGTTGATCCATACGCCCTCATTTTTGATTCAAGCACCGGCTTGCCGATTGCCGGCGCGACCGTCACATTGATCAACGCGGCCACCGGTTTGCCCGCGACGGTTTACGGCGACGACGGCGTGAGCATTGTTTCGTCGAGCGTAGTGACTGATGCGACGGGAAGAGTCCGTTTCCCCTTCGTCGTCCCCGGCAGTTACCTATTGCAGGTGACGCCGCCGGCGGGCTACGCCCACCCCAGCACAGTGCCGACGCCGGTCATTCAGTCTTTGCCCGGTGGACCTTTTGCCATCGTTGAAGGTTCCCGTGGCGAAACTTTCGTGGTCAATCCCGGCCCGGCTCTACGGATTGACATTCCGCTGGATCCAGCCGCGTCATCGCTTTGGCTGCAGAAGACTTCGAATAAAGACTTCGTCGGCCACGGCGATTTTATTTCCTACCGTTTGACGCTTTCGAACTCGAGTAAGGTGGGCGCCGCCGCCGTCAGAGTGACGGACACGATGCCGATGGGTTTTCGTTATCGTGGAGGGTCAACGAAAATCAACGGCGTATCCACCGGCGATCCGGAAATTTCATCTAGCGGCCGGCAGCTGACCTTTACGGTCGGAACACTGGTGGCCGGCGCGACCGTGACCATTGATTATGTCGTGGAAGTGGCGGCGGGGGCTCGTCTGGGCGACGCGACGAACATCGCCGTTGCCGCTGCTCAGAAGGGAACAACCTCCAATCAGGCGAAAGCAACCGTAAAAGTCAGAGATGATTTTCTGCGCACCAAATCCGTTCTGGTGGGTCGCGTGAGCACCGGCCCCTGCAGTGAAAAAACCGGCGAAGGTCCGGACGGCTTGGAAGGCGTGCGTGTTTATCTTGAAGATGGAACCTTTGTCGTCACCGACAAGAATGGAATGTTTCACTTTGAGGGCGTAAGCCCAGGATTGCATGTCGTACAGCTGGATGTGGATTCTCTGCCCGACGGCTACGAACCTTTTGCTTGCACGCAGAACAGCCGTTTTGCGGGACGTGCTTTTTCGCAGTTTGTCGAAACCCAGGGCGGGGCCTTATGGCGGGCCGACTTTCATGTTCACAAAAAAGATTTGCCGCCGCCGGAATGCTACCGAATTGTCAGAGGGGAAATCACTCTGGAATTGGCCAATACGCTCGAGGGTGAAACCATTAAGTATCAGGTCAAAACGCGCGGCGCGAAACTGCCTGCCTCGTCGGCGAAATTAAATGTCATTTTGCCGCCGGACGTGATTTATAAAAAATCCAGCGCAAAAATGGACGGCAAAGCGATTGCCGACCCCAGGCAGGAAGGCACAACGTTGATCTTTGATTTGGGCGATCTGTCTGTCGGGTGGATCCATCAGATTGATTTCCAGGCTTCTCTTGCCCCGCAAAGCCCCAAAGGCATTCTTGCGGCGCAGGCCTATCTTTCCGCCGGCGGAACTGGACAGGCGGAAGTTTTGACGCCGCCCGCGGAGACGTCTCTGGAGCTGAATAAATTTTTGGAAGTGACGCGGATGCCGGACGTTGTCTTGCGTCCCCATTTTTCGATTAGAAGCGCGGACTTGAATCCTGAAGATCAGGTAAAACTTGATGAGCTGGCCGCATCGCTGGCCGGGTTGCGCATCGATAAGATCGAAGTGATCGGACATACCGACAGTATGCGCATCGCGCCACAAAACAGGATTTATTTCGCGGACAACAACGTGTTGTCTTTCGCCCGCGCGAAAACGGTCGCCCGTTACCTGATGGACAAGTTGAAGCTTACGCCGGATAAGATATTCATTGACGGCAAGGGCAGTTCCCGACCGATAGCGGATAACCGCACGGCGGCGGGCCGGGCACAAAACCGACGCGTGGAAGTGCTGGTCACGTCCAGCCGCGTTGTTGATCGGGAAGAATTGAAAGTGCTCGTCGAGCGCAGCGGCGAGAAGCGCGTTGAGACGACCGGCGTTTCCACGGAGGACCTTCAGCCCCCTGAGATTGAGAAAAAAACTGAACGAGAGGATGTCTCCGGCGTGACGATTCGGGAAAACGAAGGAATCCTTTCCCCCGCGGACAATGACATCCTGGCCGACGGCGTCAACAGTATCCGTATTTGTCTGGGCGAGGGACTGACGCCGAAGTTGTTTGTGGACAAAAAAGAAATCCCCGTGGACCGCATCGGCTTTATCATGAAGGACGACAAGGCTAAAAAGACGCTATACAGTTACATCGGCGTTGATTTCGGCAAAGCCGGAGAACATCTGATCGAACTGCAGGGGGTCGATCCGTTCGGCATCATCCGTTTTCAGCAAAACGCGAAAATCAGACTCAGCGGTGAAATCAAATTCATCAAATTCAAATCGGCCGAAGGCAACGTGGCCGACGGCAAGACGCCCGTGAAAATCGTTCTTGAAATGTATGACGCCTCCGGCACTCGGATTCCCGCCGCCGCTGAATTAGAGATTCGGGATGGGAATCTGGCGCCTCTCCAACAGCCGGATCTCTTTGCGGCGGCTCAGGCGCCGGGAAGTTATCCCCGCGTCCGCATCAACCGGGAAGGGGAAGTCCTGTTTGCGCCGGTCAATCAAAGCGGTCCATATCGCGTGGTTCTCGGATACCGTCAGATGACCGTCGAGGCGGAAACCTACGTGCAGCCGAAACTGCGCGACTGGATTTTGGTGGGTCTGGCCGAAGGCACGATGGGTTACAATACCGTATCGGGGAATATGGAGTCGCTGAGTGCCGCGGACGTTGATGACGCTTTTTACAAGGACGGCCGTGTCGCTTTTTTTGCCAAGGGCAAGATTCAAGGCAAGTGGCTGCTGACCGTGGCGTATGATTCGGCCAAGACGGAGGAAAAAATGACGGGTACCGAATTATTCCAAACCATCAATCCCGAAAGTTACTTCACGCTTTACGGAGACGCCACGCAACAGCAATACGATGCGGCCAGCTCCAAGAAGTTGTATGTCAAACTGGAACGCGATCAGTTCTACGCGTTGTTCGGCGATTATGATACCGGATTGACCGTCACGGAGTTGTCCCGCTACAGCCGCCGCATGACGGGGGTGAAAACCGAACTCCGTACGAAAAATTTCGAATTAAACGCCTTCGCCAGCGAAACCGATCAAGTTTATGTCCGCGATGAAATTCCCGGCGACGGGACGTCAGGCATTTACCGTTTATCCCACGCGAATCTGATACCGAACGGTGAAACCGTCACCCTTGAAATCCGAGACCGATTCCGCAGCGAGGTCGTTTTGTCCAGGCGCGTGATGAACCGTTTCACGGATTATTCCATAGACTATGACGCTGGAACCTTATTCTTTAAGGAACCGATTTACAGCCGAGATGAAAATTTGAATCCCATCATCATTGTCGCTGAATACGAAGTGGAATCCTCCGGTGGCAAAGATTATACCTACGGAGGCCGGGCCGGTGTCAAACTGCTTGAAAACAAAGTGAAAGCGGGTGCAAGCTACATCCACGAAGGCCAGAACGATCGATACAGCAATCTCTACGGTGTGGATGCCACGGTCAATCTGGATCAGTCGACGAAGGTCCGAGGCGAATTCGCGACCAGCGATTATTCGGCCGGCACGGACAGCCGCAGCGGCAACGCCTATCTGGCCGAAATCTCCCGCTCCTCCGCTCGATACGAGGCCAAAGCCTATATCCGCGAGCAGGCGGAGGGATTTGGTTTGGGTCAGCAGCCCGGCAGTGAAGCGGGCACCCGGAAGCTGGGCGTGGAGGGTGCGTATCGTTTCAATGAAAAGATGACGGGCAGCGCGAATATCTATCGGCAGTACAACCTGTTGACCGATGCAACCCGCGATCTGGCCGAAGGAAAATTCGGTTACACGGAAAAACAATACGGCGCTTCCGTGGGATTCCTGCACGCCCGTGACCACCTGGGGAACGGCGATGATAAGGAGTCCAATCAGATCACGTTGGGCGGCAAAGTCCTGACGCTGTATGACCGTTTGACGTTGTCGTTGAATCACGCTCAATCCATTGGTAGCAACGATAACAGCGACTTCCCGACCCGGACAGTTTTGGGTGCTGAATTTGCGGCGACCAAAAAGCTGACCTTGCTGGCCGCGCAGGAATTTACCTGGGGGTCGGGCGCCGACACCCAGAATACGCGCGTGGGAATGCGTTATTCGCCGTGGAAAGGCGCGGACATCAGCAGCAGCGTTGAGCGCCAGTTCAACGAAAATGACGAA
>Ga0123519_10015717_pt1 | contig 10593 bp, 8 predicted proteins | sample YelNatPaOPRAMG02_FD_87396 | JGI IMG/M metagenome (GOLD analysis project Ga0123519, IMG submission 87396) | Hot spring microbial communities from Yellowstone National Park - Yellowstone National Park OP-RAMG-02 (version 2) | ecosystem: Environmental > Aquatic > Thermal springs > Hot (42-90C) ...
CCAAGTCTACTTTTACATTTGATTTCAGTTTATAAGTAAAGAGAGTTCGCCCCGTTGAGGTAGGAATTACATCCTCTTCAATAAAGTCTGTAGCAACCAAATCTTCCAAAGTTTTCCCGACAATTGAACTATAGGGACCGTAGTAGTGTGGTATGAAACCAAGGTCCAAGCCGAGCTTTTCACATACGAAATAGGCTATCTTCTGCAACCTAGTCCCCCCATCCACTTCACCAGCATAATATACTATCGAAAGTATAAGGTCGATCGGTTCCAATTACGTGATGAGTGTTTATTAAGATAATTAAAACTTTGAGATAAATATATTGACAGTACATACAGATAGAGACAAAACTAAAACGTCTGTTAAAAACCAGTTGGTTTATTTGATTTTTGGGCGAACAATGGGTTCCAGTTAGTAAAATAAGTCTAGTGGAGAGTATCCTAACTTATAACATTACTGAAGGCTAAGTGGGAACGTCAACTACTTGGTCTTCTTACACCAGTGTCTTATCATAACCTTTCCAACGGGATCGTATTTCACGTTTTTACCACACTTTGGGCAGACTCTCTTCTCTGTGAACCTTTTGTCAAAGTCCTCCTTCCAGTAGGTGTACTGCTCGCTGCAGCTACGCCAACCCTTGGTGTTGCACGTATTTTGAACATACTCTTCTGTGAGATAGTAGAATCCGTCTGGCCTCTGGCCTCTCTTCCCCTCCACGTACCAAGCCATCAGCTTACATCTCGACTGATAAGGACACTTATCTGGAACCGACGCAGGCATACCCTTCATTCTCTCTAAAAGAATCCATATTTAAGGCTCACCTTTTTAGAACCTAGGGGGGACGTAGCCTCCACCTTTAACTTTGAACGCAATCTCGGTAATAGATTTACCAATATGATAACATCTTTAATCAAGGCGGTCATACCATCGATGGACTATGTCAGACGTGTTCTCACTCTTCCCCCCAGCTCTCAGAAGGGCTATAGATGAATTTGGTTTTAGTGCACCAACCGAACCTCAAGCTCAGGCGATCCCCATCATCTTAAAGGGTGAGAACGTGCTCTTGGTTGCTCCAACTGGAACTGGAAAGACGGAGGCAGCGTTTCTCCCAATCTTAAGCAAGATCATAGGATTAGAGAGGTCAACTGGCATAAAGGTTCTATATATAACACCGCTGAGGGCTCTGAACCGGGACCTTCTTGAGCGGTTAGAGTGGTGGTGCAAGAGATTCGACCTTAAGCTGGCGGTTAGACACGGCGACACCTCGGTCGCGGAGAGGTCGAAGCAGTCTATTGCGCCCCCAGACGTCTTGATAACTACCCCTGAGACCTTTCAAGCGCTGTTGACGGCTAGGAGGATGGGTGAACACCTTAGGCTTGTAGAATGGGTCGTAGTGGACGAGGTTCAGGAGCTTGCTGAAGACAAGAGGGGGGCTCAACTCTCTCTCGGCCTAGAGAGGCTTAGGGAGAAGGCTGGCAAGGACTTTCAGGTCGTTGGCCTGTCTGCTACGGTCGGCTCGCCTGAGAAGGTCGCGAAGTTCCTAGTTGGCGTTCATAGAGGATGCAGAGTCATAGACGTGGAGGTTGAGAGGTTATTGCAGGTGGACGTGGTCTACCCTCGGGCTGAGTCAGAGGATTACCTTTTGGCTTCAAAGCTTTACATGTTCCCGGAGGTGGCTGCAAGGCTTAGACTAATCAGGAGTTTGGTTGAGAAGCACACGTCGACCCTTATCTTCACGAACACGAGGGTGGAGAACGAGGTCCTAGGGAGCAGGTTCAAGGTCTGGGACAGCGAATTTCCTATTGCAGTACACCACGGCTCTTTATCGAGGGCTTCGAGGGTGAAGGCTGAGACGGAGCTGAAGAACGGCACCCTAAAGGCCATCATATGCACAAGCTCTCTTGAGATGGGGATCGACGTTGGGAGGCTTGATCTGGTCATTCAGTACAACTCACCCCGCCAGGTCACTAGACTCGTCCAGAGGGTTGGGCGAAGCGGCCACAAGGTGGGTTTAATAGCGAAGGGTGTCATAGTAACCCAAGACTCCGATGACTTTTGGGAGTCGGTTGTTATCGCGAATAGGGCGGTCAAAGGTATGCTCGAGGACACAGAGGTCATCGATAAGCCTTTAGATGTTTTAGCGCACCAGCTCGCCGGGATGTTGCTTGATAAGGCGAGGTGGGAGGTTGACGAAGTGCTCGAGTTCGTTAGGAGGTCTTACGTGTACAAGGACCTTTCAAGAGATGAGCTGCTGATGGTTATGCGGTACATGAGCGATAGGCAGCCTAGGCTCGCCAGATTAGATGGCGACACCTACTTCCGAAGGGCTATGAAGATCAGCGCACTCTACAACTACTACTTCTCAAACCTCTCGATGATACCTGAGGAGAGGCAGTACGTGGTCGTCGACTCCGAGGACCAGCCTGTGGGAATACTGGATGAAAGCTTTGTAGCAGAATACGGCGAAGTTGGCCTGAAGTTCGTACTAAGAGGCTCCCTCTGGAGGGTTGAAGGAATTTCAAAAGGAAAGGTTCTCGTTAGGCCTGAGTCAGATCCAACAGGGGCTATACCGTTCTGGGTGGGTGAGGAGATACCTGTCCCGTTCAAGATCGCCCAAGAGGTCGGCGCGGTGAGGAGGAGGGTTGAGGAGCTTTGGAGAAGCGGCTTAGCTGAAGACGAAATAGCTAAGGCTGTCTCGAAAGATTACTCCATGTCGGAGGCTGAATGCAGTGAGGCGCTTAAGGAGGTGGTGGAGAGCCTGCAACGCGGCTTCCCGCTTCCAACCGACAAGAGGGTCACAGTAGAGAAGTGGCGTGAATTCTTAATCGTGCAAACCTGCTGGGGTCATCTAGTGAACAGGACCATTGGGAGGGCGCTTTCATACCTATTATCGAACAGGTTCGGTTACCCGGTTGGGGTTCAAGTCGACCCCTATAGGATCGTCTTGAGGGCGCTGTGGGCTGACCAACAGGATGTTGTGGACGTGTTGAAGGCGTTGGCTTCGCTCAACTTGGAGGATGTGGTTAGGAAGGAGCTTTCTGGTTCAGGGGTCTTCAAGAAGAACTTTATCAATGTAGCTAAGAAGTTTGGAGCGATCTCGAAGGAAGCTAACTTGACTGATGTCTCCATAGGTCGGATCATAGAGGGGATGAAGGATACGGCTGTAGCTGAGGAAGCGTATAGGAGCACTATCAGGAGTGAGACAGACTTAGAAAACGCTGGGAAGGTTTTAGAGATGATAGATAAGGGGGATGTGAAGGTCGAGGTGGTTAAGGAGCAGGCTCTAACACCCATCTCTAAGGTTGGCATCGAGGAGCTGAGTAGGAGAGCTGAGATCGTCCCACCTGAGAGGCTTAGGCACATAATCGTCCAAGTCGTCAGGGCTAGGCTGCTTGAGGAGGCCTTCACGCTCGTCTGCACAAACTGCTGGATGTACTCTGAAACGTTAAGGGTGAAGCAAATGCTACACACCGTAAGCTGCCCGAACTGCGGCTCAAAGAAATTGGGTGTTTCAAATGAAGAGGAGGAGAGGGTGAAGAGGCTGGTCTTAAGGTTGAAGAGCGGAGCTTCAAAGCCCCCTGCTAGCCTAAGGAGGACCTACAGACGCATCATGGACACAAGCCGTCTAATAGAGAAGTATGGAGGCGTAGCTGCCTTCGTTCTAGCGGAGAGAACCCTGACCACATCCGACGCGGAATCCATCCTCAAAGAGCATGACACGGTTTCCGACGAGCTGGTTCGAGCCATCGTGGAAGCTGGTAGGAAGAGGCTGAGAAAGAGACTGGCGTAGCAAAAAGGAGATTATGGTCACTAAAGTTTAATAATACGCTGCCTCAGAAAATGAGTTATGGTTCTCGCCTGCAAGATCTTTGTCGCAGAGGAGTTCATCTCCTTAGATGAGACCGCTTTGAAGTTGAAGGGGTTCAAGGTCTCAAGCGAGTACGTCGAGGGCAACCAGAGAGTCGAGCTGGTGAACGAGGTAAAGGACCTTATGGTCAGAGCTGACTCCTTAATGGGGACCTTCAGCTTCGACGTGCCCTTGCACATCCCAAGCAAAGGGGAGCTCAAGCTCATACCTAGAACGTTCGAAGCGGCCTTCGAGTTCTTCGTCTTCAAGGGGAAACTTCTCCTAGTGGTCTTTGAGAAGAAGGAGAGGGCTAACAACGTCGCGAACCAGCTGAGCAAGATACTGTTTGTTGTAAGTGGGAAGATCCTTGAAGCGAGGATCGACCCTGAGACGATAAGGAGGTATCATGAGGAGCATATGGAGGATGCGAAGGTTCTATTCTTCGACGACGTCAACATCCCCAACGTGAGCAAGCTTTCCCTTTACGGGTCAAGCCTAGCAGACACATCACTCTACTCGGAATACCTGACTCACGGGAAGCTATGGTACGTTGTTGTTAGATCCAAGAAGTTCGGGTACGTCGTTGGGTTCACCAGGAATGGTATAGTAGTCTCCTTCACCAAGATAGAGATCCCAGATCTTTCCTCATTCGTGAGGGCTGAGGTGTTCCCGCTTCTGAGCCTTGAATAAGATGCGGAACTTAAAAATCCTTTTCGAAGACGCGGCGATACTATTAGACTGCGACAAAAGAGCACTAGTGGTTTCAGACATACACCTCGGCTACGAGCTCGAGCTCGCGAAGAAGGGGATAAACCTTCCACAGAGGGCAACAGCCATTGCGGACAGGCTCATCGACCTAGGGAAAAAACATGAAGCTAGGACGCTGTACATACTTGGGGATGTTAAACATAAGGTCGCTTGGGCTTCAACGGCAGACTGGTTCCAAGTAACTACCTTCTTCAACAGGCTTCAGGCCTGGTTCGAAGAATTAGTTGTGACGTTGGGGAATCATGACGGCGGAATAAAAAACCTTGTACCCTCTAATGTGAGGGTGGTTGGTTCAAAGGGGGCAACGATAAAATGCGAAGATGACACAATTACATTGCTTCATGGGAATGCGTGGCCTGGGCCAGAGAGCGTTAGATCATCCTATATTGTAACAGGGCACGGGCATTATAGGGTAGAGTTAAAGGATGATTCTGGCTTAAGGCTGATCGAACCAATATGGCTAATAGGCGTCTTAGATAGGAAGAGATATGCTGAAGAAAGAAAATATGACCTTGATGTTAAGGCATCAGAGAGGGACCTGACGTTGGTGGTATTGCCGGCCTTCAACCGGATCGTTGGGGGGATAGCGGTTAACAAGCTGGGGAGGAGGAAGCCAAGCCCGATGATGAGGTACTTGATAGATGATAGGACACAGCTTTACCTAATGGATGGCACGTTCATAGCAACATTGCCTAAGATAATGGATATGTTGAGGCATGAGACGGCCGAGGAAGAAAAGTAAATTGACATCAGCATCATGAGCTTTAACTAGATCAACGCTTATGCATGAACTTAGGTTATTCAAAGACCCTTGATGAACATTTTTATCTACGTTTTCATGCTCACATTTAGCATTCTTCAATTCCTTTTCCCATCAGATAACGTTTAAATGTATGTTTAAACATGTTTTTCTAGGTGGAAGACTTTGGTTAAAACCATAACCATAAGAGAAGAAGTCTACAAGAAACTCTTAGAGGTAAAGGGGGAAAAGGAAAGCTTCAGCAAACTCATTGAAAGACTGGTAGAAGGCATGAGCCCTGTTGAAACTCTAAAGAATCTTAGAGGATGTGTTGAATTCAAAGACAGACCTAAAATTATCTCAGAAATTTACTCTTCTAGGGATGAACGTAGAATATGATAGTAATAGATACCGACGTACTAATAGAAATCTTCGACAAAAAATCTCAGAGAGGTGACGAAGCCCTAAACAAGATTGTTGAAAGCAGGGAAAGCGTAAGCATAACAGCGATAAACCTTCACGAAGTACTGTACGGCCTACAAAAATACGCTAGACCAGTAAAAGAGATACTGCAACTCCCCGTACTGAACTATACAAAGAAAGATGCGAAACTAGCCGCTGAACTTGAGTTGGAAATGGAGAAAACAGGGAGAGAAATCCGCAGAACAGATGCGATGATAGCAGCGATAAGCATAAACAACAGCGCAAGCCTCTTCACATTAGATTTAAAACATTTCAAGCCGTTAGAGGCATTTGGGCTCAAACTCTTTCCTAGACAAAATCCATAGAGGATTCTAACATGATTTCTCGTAACCATCCTATTTCAATTACAGTCTTTGATCCTCAATTACAACATTCCTAAAAAAGAGTATTAAAACATCAGAAAAAAGATTCTAAACAAGAGTTCTTCTATGGCTACGATTTAGGATATGGTTTATGGAATACTTTAAAGCCAACGAATGGAGAAAGGTATGTTAGAGATGGCGTTGAATAAGGATATATTACTTGGAGTGGACATAGGAACCACAGCTGTAAGAGCATTAGCATTCAATGCCAGAGGTAGAGTGGTTAAGGAAGCCAAGATCGAGGTAGGTGTTGAACATCCTAAGCCGAGCTGGGCTGAGCAGAACCCCGATGAACTCTACCTCTCCACTGTTAAAGCGGTACAGGCGGTTGCAAAGCACGTTGGGGGGCGTGTCAAAGCGGTTGGCTTCTCTGGGCAGATGCACGGTCTATGCTGTGTCGATAAAGATGGTAAGCCTTTGACCAAGCTTATCCCATGGGTTGATGTCAGGGCAGGTGAGCAGGCAGAAGAGCTAGAGAGACTGTTAGGAGCTAAGGAGTTGTACAGGAGGACTGGTTGCCCACCGCTCTTCGTCTACATCGCTCCGAAGATACTCTGGGTCAAGGAGAACCAGCCCAACATCTTCTCAGAGTGTAAGAAGATCTTAACAGCGCAGGACTACGTAGTCTTCAAGCTGTTCGGAGACTATTACACGAACCCCTCGCTCGCTTCAGGCTCGCAACTGCTCAACATAAGCTCGATAAAATGGGATGGGAAGCTCTTAGAGGCTGTTGGCATAGGCGAGGAACACCTCCCAACCTTGGTTGAGGGGGATAGGGTGTTTGATAGGCTTCCAAGCCATGCCGCAGAAGAACTGGGGTTGGGGGAAGGTGTGCCGGTTGCCCTCGGAGCGTCTGATGGCGCTTTATCCAACGTTGGGGTTGGCGCAGTAAGGGGTGGGGTTTGCGCTGTGAACCTGGGTTCAAGTGGGGCTGTGAGGGTTGTTTCGAGGAAGCCTATGTGGGATGAGGATATGAGGTTCTTCTGCTACTATGTTGCTTCAAAGCGTTGGCTTTGTGGTGGTGCTGTGAACAACTGTGGGATCGTCTTGAGATGGTACAGGGATAACTTCGCTGAGAAGGAGATGGAGAGGGCTGTGGAGCTTGGGGTTGACGTCTACAAGCTACTTGACGAGGAGGCTGGGAAGGCTCCAGCGGGATGCGATGGTTTGATGTTCTTACCCTTCATGTCTGGCGAGAGGTTCCCAGTAAGGGATCCCTATGTTAGGGGGATGGTGTTCGGCCTAAGCCTCGGACATGGGAGAGGGCATGTGATAAGGTCTATGGTGGAGGGTGTGACGTTTACGTTAAAGTGGATAGCGGATGCTCTCGAAGAGCATTTGGGGATAGGGTTGGTCAAGGTGAGCGGTGGAGGCGCAAGGTCAAAACTTTGGAGGCAGATCGTGAGCGACGTCTTCGAGAAGAGGGTCGTTAAAACCGATGTCGAGGAGGCTTCAGCTCTAGGCGCTGTGATACTAGCTGGGGTAGCGGTAGGGGAGTACAGAAGCATCGAGGAGGCGTCTGAGAGGCTAGTGGTGGACGGCGAGGAACACCTACCAAGACCAGATACTGTTAAAGTTTACAGACGAACCTTCGAAATATTCAAGGAGGCGTACAGCAGCTCACGAGAGTATTGTGAAAGGCTCTTAAAGATGGAATGAAACCTAGTTGATTGATGGCACAATACTAGAAAATTGGATGGACAGGTTAATAGAGGATTAAAAGGTCCTAGGCTATGGAAATTCCAGAAACATCCCGATGATGCGAAGATAAATTTTCCTTTTTGCCAAGTTTCGGCAAGATACCTTTATATTATTTTGCTACTACTTAATGCAGGAGTTGGAGCAGTACAGTATTATATTTACGAGCCTTTTTAGTGGAATAACAATATTTTTACTAAATTCTTTAGGCGCGGTCCCAGTATTATTTATGAGAAAGATTTCGCAAAGACTTCTTGACGTTGGATTAGGTTTCGCAGCTGGAGTGATGTTGGGTGCAAGTTTCACAAGCCTAATCGTCCCCGGAATAGAATATGGCGGCGTATTCCAAGTTTCAGTTGGAATAGTGAGCGGCGCACTTATTGTGGCTTTGACAGACAAGTTTGTGCCACACATACATTTTTTGATTGGAAAGGAGGGTGTTAGCAGCAGGATCAAGGCGGTATGGCTGTTTTTGATCGCCATAATGTTACATAATGTTCCAGAAGGCTTGGTCGTTGGGATAGGCTTTGGCTCCGGAGATGTCAGCGCAGCCTACGCGTTAATGTGGGCTATAGGTTTACAGAATATTCCTGAAGGGCTATCGGTTGGATTTTCTTTCCTTTCCACAGGAAAGTATAGTAGAGTTAAATCCTTTACACTTTCAACCCTTTCCGGGCTTGTTGAAGTACCGTTGGCGGTCGTCGGCGGCTTGAGTGTGGCCTTGTTCCAAAACCTTGTCCCCTACGCCATGGGATTTGGTGCGGGTGCAATGATATTTGTTATAAGTGACGAGATTATACCTGAAACTCATAGGATTGGGCATGAGAAGCTTGCGTCATATGGGCTTATCTTAGGCTTGATAGTGATGCTGCTATTGGACACACTCTTGGGCTAGAGCCCCTATAGCGTAAACGCTTATAACGATACTATAATTTCTCTGATTTTAGGAAAATATGTCAGCCAAGATAAAGAACACGTCAGACTTTAAGCGGCTTTCAATCGAAGAAACATTCAAAATTTTAGAGACATCTATACTTGGGCTTACAGAATCTGAAGCAAAAAATCGAATAGAAAAGTTTGGATATAACGAGATAGCGGAAGAGAAGAAAAATCCTTTGGTTGAATTTTTCTCACGCTATTGGGGTCCCATGCCCTGGCTACTGGAGCTAGCAATTGTGCTCTCATATGTGCTTGAGCATTATGTTGAGGCTGTCATAATTTTTGTTTTGCTCACCATAAACGTTGTTATAGGCTTTACACATTCACGTCGCTCACAAAGAGCACTTGAATTTTTGAAAAAGCGGCTTGCCGTAAAGGCGAAGGTTCTGCGTGAAGGAAAATGGATGGTAAAAGATGCTAAAGAAATTGTTCCAGGAGACATTATACTCTTAGGCCTCGGCGACTTGGTGCCTGCAGACGCCAAGATCGTTAGCGGAGAGCTCTCTGTTGATCAGTCAGCCTTAACAGGAGAATCTTTACCAGTAAATTTGCGTTCCTCAGACATTGTTTATTCAAGCTCTATTGTTATGCGAGGAGAAGCTAAATGTGTTGTGGTTAACACTGGAGTGAACACGTATTTTGGAAGGACTGCTGAGCTGGTCAAGGCGGCTAAACCGAAATCCCATCAAGAAGAAATAATGATGGGTATAACCAAGTATATGATGTATTTTGGCTTGGCGGCGTTGATATTAACTTCGGCATACGCGTTGCTATTGAATATGGGAATTTTGTCAATCTTGACGTTTGCTGTTATTTTCCTCATGGGTGCCATCCCAGTTGCGTTGCCAGCAGTGCTCACCATAGTTCAAGCAGTTGGAGCTATGGAACTTGCAAAGGAGGGGGTTCTCGTGACTAGGCTTGATTCAATCGAAGACGCGGCTTCCATAGACGTCGTTTGCTTGGATAAAACGGGCACAATAACTCAAAACAGATTATCAGTCGTCGAAGTAATCCCCTTCTCTGGATATAAAAAAGAAGACGTAGCGCTAATAGCTGCTTTGGCTTCTGAAGAGGAGAGCAAAGACACGATAGACCTGACAGTCATTAGTTATGCAAAATCTTCAGGGGTTAATCTAGATTCGCATAGAAGAATCTCGTTTACGCCTTTTAATCCTTCTACAAAAAGATCAGAAGCTATTGTTGAGAGCAAAGGAGCGCGCTTCAAGGCTGTTAAAGGCGCACCACAAATGATTATAAGCTTATGCAAAAGCGTTGGTTCCATCTCTCAAGAGGCAAACGTGATATTAGAGAGAATGTCCAAAAAAGGGTATAGAACTTTGGCTGTTGCCAAATCCGAAAACAACGATTTTGAAAACATCCAGCTTGTTGGATTTTTGGCTTTAGCCGACCCAATAAGACCAGACTCGAAGGCAATGATAGAGGAGATTAAACAGCTTGGAATAAAGCCTATAATGCTTACAGGCGATAACATTAGCATTGCTAAAGAAATAGCCCGTCAAGCATCTATTGGCGATAGAATTGTTCCCGCCGCAGAAATTAGAGCACTCAACGAAACAGATAAGGCAAAAGTTGTTGAAGCCTATGATGGTTTTGCCGAAGTATATCCTGAAGACAAATATGAAATTGTGAAGCTTTTGCAGTCTAACGGACACATGGTGGGGATGACAGGCGACGGCGTTAATGATGCGCCAGCCCTTAAACAGGCAGAGATGGGAATCGCCGTGAGCAATTCGAC
>Ga0123519_10015718_pt1 | contig 10593 bp, 10 predicted proteins | sample YelNatPaOPRAMG02_FD_87396 | JGI IMG/M metagenome (GOLD analysis project Ga0123519, IMG submission 87396) | Hot spring microbial communities from Yellowstone National Park - Yellowstone National Park OP-RAMG-02 (version 2) | ecosystem: Environmental > Aquatic > Thermal springs > Hot (42-90C) ...
CATTCGCAACAAGCTTTCAGAAATCATCGGAAACGTTTACCTCGTCAAAAAGAGAACGGCAGACCGCCCTGAAGTCATGGAAAACCTTAAAGACATCACGTCAGCTGCTCAGCAAATCGTGGACATTCTGGAATTCGCTAGGAACTATGAAAGGCTGGGCGCTGAGGAAATGACTTACGTGGATGTGGAGCAAGCCTTCGCAAGAGCAGCGTCCCGCTTTTCGCAGAGAAAAAGCGTGCAACTGATAAACGACTGCAGAGGCCTGAGAGTTCTCGCAGACACGCTGCTGGACGAGCTGTTCTACAACTTGATCGACAATTCGTATAAGTATGCGCAGAAACTGAGTCGAATCAGAGTTTACCCTAGAAAAACAACTGATAACGCCGTGGAACTGGTCTATGAAGACGACGGCGTCGGCATACCTGCTGATGAGAAGCCGAAACTGTTCAGAGAAGGCTACGGAAAAGGCACAGGCTACGGCCTCTACCTCATCAAAAAAATGATGGAAGCCTACGGCTGGACAATACAAGAAACAGGCCGACCAGGAAACGGAGTTCAGTTTGTCATGAAAATACCGCACATAAACAAAGATGGAAAAGAAAACTATCAACTGCCATAAAGCAGCAGCTGAACATCATGCTGGACAGAATGCATAATGCTTCGAATCTGACAGCGAAGGAATCTGCAATTCAGGAGCAGATTTTGGAAAACGCTAAATGCCGTTGAAGTTCTTCTAATTGTCTGAGGCAAAGTCATGCCCTTCAATGAACTGCGAAAAGACTACCTGTTGGACAGGTGGGTGGTAATCGCAACCGAACGCGGACGCAGACCCACTGACTTCGCTAGGCAACAGCGACAAGAAACCAAAACCAACGTCTGCCCCATGTGCCCAGGCAACGAGCAAATGACCCCGCCAGCAGTCCTAGTCTACCTAAAATCCGGCAGTGGAATAAGAAGAGACAAGGACACAAGCGGCCATCGAAACAAAAACTGGCTCATCCGGGTAATACCCAACCTGTACCCTGCGTTCTCACCGCCGAAAACCAGAATCAGCAGGAGACAAATCGTCAGGAACAGGAATCTGTCCTTGGCAGTTGGCCATCATGAAGTCCTCGTTGAATCCCCAGACCATCAGGGACACCCTGCAAACACAAGCATCCCGCAGCTTACGCATGTTATCAACGCATACGTTGACAGGCTCCGTGAACTCTCGACAAAAACTTACGTTCGATACGTCTCCATCTTCCGCAACCATGGCCTCGACGCAGGAGCCTCGCTTTCCCACGCTCACAGCCAGATAATAGCAACTCCATCAGTCCCGAAAACCGTTGCGGAAGAGATGGTCGCCAGCAAAGCATACTGGAAAAAGAACCGAACATGCGCCTTCTGCGAAATCATACGTCAAGAACACGACGGCCCACGCTTCATCCTTGAAAACTCGAAATTCAATGTTTTCGCGCCGTACGCAAGCATCAACCCCATGGAATTCTGGATTTTCCCAAAAAGGCATGAAACATCATTACTTCAAATGGACAGGAGCGAAGTCAAATCGCTTGCTGAAACAATGAAAACATGCCTGAACCGACTGAAAACTCTCGTGAACGACCCGCCATACAATTATGGCTTCCACCTGAGCCTAGACAAGGAAGCAGCTGAGTACTACCATTGGCACTTAGAAGTGTATCCGAAACTTGCAGTTTGGGCTGGCTTCGAAAAAAGCACAGGAGTATACATAAACACGATGACTCCGGAAACGGCAGCAGAAAACCTGAGAAAGAAAACTGCTGACTCCTAAAGGAAGCCTAACTCTTTTCTGTTCTTCGGCAGTATCTGCATGACATCCTCCACGTATGCTCTCAAAGGTTCAGCTACGCTCCAAGCCTGAGCCATGCATCCTCGAGGCTTATGCGGCGAATCTCCATCGAAAATCTCACTCAGCGAGCCAAGACCAGCTTCGTATACCTGCTTGACAAACAACGGCATCAGAAAATTCTTCAACGCCTTGCCACGAGCAGAACCAGTGATGCCCTTAGCCTTTATGTATGCCGTTGTGAAGGGCCCAAGAAGCCAAGGCCAGACCGTGCCATTATGGTAAGCAGCGTCTTTGCTTTGTCTGGCGCCCGCATAGACTCCGACATATCGGGGATCACTCTGCTCGAGAGTCCTCAGGCCGTATGGAGTCAGAAGCTCACGTTCGACAGTGTCAACGACTCTTTCAGCTTTGTCGCGGTCAAGCATTGTGAAATCCAAAGCACAAGCAACAATCTGATTCGGCCTCAAAGAGCTGTCAAGACCATCATGCGTGACGACATCGTACAGACAGCATTTTTCAGCATTCCAAAACTTGTCAGAAAAGCTTCTTTTTGCCCTTTCAGCCATGACTGCAGCATCTCCAGCAAACCCATTCTCCCCGAATTTTCCAGCCAGCAGCTCCAGAACCCTGAGGCTGTTGTACCATAAGGCTTGAACTTCAACGGCTTTTCCAGCCCTCGGGTTCACGGGTTTTCCTTCAAAAGTGGAATCCATCCAAGTCAACCGAGGACCATGCTCAAGCAGTCCGTCAGAGTCGACGCGAATTCCGAAACTTGTGCCATGCACATGATTGTCAAATATCTCCTTCAAAACGCTCCATAAACGGTCATGAACAAAATCGAAGTCTCCAGTGTATTTCAAATACTGGAACGCAGCGTTTACGTACCACAGAGTTCCATCAGCAGTGTTGTAGCTTGCAGGCTCACCTTGGTCTGGAATGAAATTCGGAACAAGACCATCCTTGCAGTAACGAGCATAACTCAGAAACACTTTCCTCGCGTCTTCGAACCTTCCAGTCACAAGCAGAAGCCCAGGAACGGAGATGAACGTGTCCCTTCCCCAACTTTCAAACCATGGATACCCCGCGATGATAAACCTGTCTTCTTCACCTTTTCCTCTCACTACAAACGAATCTGCCGCCACGATGAGCCAGCTTAACCAATCACTCACGCGGATGCTTTTATTAGAAACATAGAAACCTGTCAACAAATCCTCGTAGCGTTTGACCTCAGCATCAAACAAGGACTGCAAACCATGCAGGGAGGAAGGCAACCCTCCCAGCGTGTCAGCCGCGTCCACCATGGTCTCGTCTGCAACGGCAACTATGGCAAAGTTCTCTTTTTCCCCACCCCCCACGCTGAACTCAAAAAAACCAGGCTGAAAACAATCGTCAAAGCAGCTTTCTCCGCGGGCAGCCTCCTCACGAAGATAGAGACGCTCTACCCATCTTTCCTGAACAACGTAGTGACCAGCCGTCGACCTCAGGAGCAATGCAGACTCGGGAGAACTGAACACAACTCTGACTTCTGTTTTGCTGCTTTCCTGTCGGATACGCCATGAAACTGTTGACCTTTCAGTTGTCTGATGAAACGGTCTCCAGTTGACGATCGGAAAAACCCGGATGGTAACATCAGACTCATCATTGTTCACTGCAGAATAAACGGTAACTGTAACGTTTTTTCCGTAGGGCATGAAAATTGTCTTCGTAACCTGCACATTTCCTGTTGAGTAGACGTAACTTGGAAAGGGGGAAACAGAGAACTCTTCAAGAAGAGAGTAGCCCTGTGGAAAGAAACCGTTCTGAAACTCGTTGGCACCAAGACGATATATGCTGTCGCCTATGAGAACGTCCTCATCCAGCTTCGCCAGGAACACTCTGCGGTCTTTCGGCGGATGAATGGCCGCGACGAGAAGGCCATGATATTTCCTCGTGTTTACACCGAGAACGGTGGACGAGGAGTAGCCGCCCAGCCCGTTTGACACCAGCCACTCTTTCAGGATAACATCGTCAAGACACGTGAGCGTTTCGCGGACATAGTTTATTTCTGGAAGTTTCATTCACGGCATCAGCTTCGCCACGTTCTTCTCGCGGACCACGCCGAAATAGTTTGCCACAGGATTGCATTTGCTCCTGAAAAGCAGAGCATGAGGTTTACGTAGATTATATTCTGTCAACGTTTCAGCGTAACCCATTCCCTTGGCAATAACCAAGTCAGCTGAATCATACGCATCAAGAAACTCTTTGGAGACTTCCTTCACCGCGAACCCCACTGCGTCGGTACCGGTGGTGATCACTCTGTCGGCCACCGTACCCATGCCAGAAGCTTCCGCCACCTCTAAAGTCGCATCGTTTATCACAGGCCCACCCTTAACGGCTACAATCACGTTTGCACCTGTCTCTTTCAATTTTTCGACAAGCAGAGTGTCAAACACGATTTCGCCAGCATTATCAGTCAGATAAAGGATGTTGTGCGCCTTCTTTGCAAGCTCGTAGACCTTGCCAATATCGTCCACACTTAGGTCTTTGGCAGCTTCTCTGAAGCTTTTCTTCAGGCTACTGAAGCTGGCCTTGTGGCCTGGAATATCGAACTCGATGAGGTTGCCGACGATGGCACATAACACGGCTTTCTTGAAACGGTCCTGCTGTGTGTAACCTTCCTCAACAAGCTTCCTCGCGTACGGCAGAAGTTTCAACGCTTTCTCGTTACTTATCCTCTTGCTCCTCTTGTAGGGGTCAGCGCTGCCTGTGATTCTTCTCAGAAGCCTGTCCCTCTTCGTGCCCAAATCTGCAGGAACCGCTGTGGGTCTGAACTCTTTAGTGAGCATACGCAGCAGTTCGCACATGGCCCTGAAACGCAGAGCAGGGTTAGTTGTGGCTTCTTTTGCTTCAGCTGCCGCTCTGCTGAGTATGCATGCTGCACATTCATCCTCAACCTTCAAAACGTCTCACACTCACTGTTTTGAAGCTTCTGCAAACTCGCGGATAACCATGTAAGGGTCTTTGGCCTTCACTATGCCGCTTGCCACGAGCACGCCTTGTGTCCCAAGCTTCAACGCTGCGGCAACATCCTCGCCGTGGCTTATTCCAGCACCGCACAGGATGATGACCTTCCTGTTTACTTCTCTGACAAGCCTGATTGTTCCAGTGATGATTTCAGGCTGAGCCTTCGAGACGGGAATTCCTGAACCAATCAGTTCCGGCGGTTCAATCGCGATCATGTCTGGCTCCAACGCTGCAACTGCGGCGCTTACACGCGGGTTGTTGGCGCAGACGACCGAAAACATGCCATGTTCCCGTGTTATCCTGACCACCTGCTCAATGTCCGAAAGCTTAAGTTGCCTTTCAGAATGATTAATCAACGTGCCCACGGCGCCAGTCCCCTTTACCGAGTCAATGAGCACATGTCCAGTGTAGCCGCCAGGCTTTATCGGGTCGACGTGCTGGGCAAAGACGGGAATCTTGACTGATTTGGCCACTTCAGCCAGTTCCGCAAGTTGAGGAGCTACTCCCACGTACACCTTCGTCTCATCGCGAACCCTTTCCGCCTTTTTCGCCAGCTCCACAGCGTTCTTGCCTGTTGATTCAGTGTACGTCTTGTAATTGACAATGATTATCGGTCCCTTAATCTTCTCCAGCATACTTCAGCGCACCTCCTGTAGATTTGCGTCTAAGCGTTAATTATTGTTTTGGAAAAGAAAAAACAGAAACGCTACGTGAACCCGCATCCTAGTGTTTTACCATGTTCTTTCCAGGCACGAAAACTGCTGCTGCAATGGCTGTTGTCCACAAACCCGTTTTGTCTCCAGTTGCAGACTGAGTGACGTTCGCGGTTTTAATTATCATACCGCTGGTCTTGAAAAGCTGCTCTTTCTCTTGCCACGCACTCTCCGTGTCAAACTGAATGCCCATTGTCGTAGCCAGCATCGTCGCTGCCAAGTCCTCCGCATAGTCTCCAGCCTTGTCGTCTGGCTGTCCGAAAGAATGATGCTCGGAAAGGTACCCGTAGTTCTCCTTCCCTGAGGGGATTGCGACGCCTATGGATGACGCTATCAGCCTGTGCGGTTCATTGGTGGAGTTCCTAGCCAGCACCACAAACGTTATTTCTCCAGGCCTTATCAGCTTCAGTCCACGTTCTCTCGGAATCATTTTGCATCCTGGTGGCACAATGCTTGAAACGCTTACTATGTTACAGTGCTGTATGCCCGCGTCTCTCAGGGCCAACTCGAAAGACTGCAGTTGTTCCTTATGTTTGCCCACGCCTTTTGTGAGGAAGAAATATCTCGGGATCATTTTGCATTTACATTAACACAATGCATTTATTAGTCTTTTGCTTTTACGGGGAAACTGAAGGCTTGACGAGAGAAAAGGATAACAAACCTGTAAGCACAGTTGAATTGAGGCTCGGCTGAGTGTCCTATTACCGAAGTGTGTTCAGGGACGAAACAAAACTTGACATCAACTACATTCCATACACTCTTCCACACAGAGAAACAGAGCTGCGTCTGCTGACGGAATTCTTCAGCTTCGCCTTACAGTCTCCTGAGAAAATGACTCAGCGAGTGATAATCACAGGCGACGTTGGAACAGGCAAGACTGCACTGTCTCAACGTTTCGGAGCAAGCATAACACAGGAAGCGAACAAAAGAGGAATCAACCTTCACTACGTTCACGTCAACTGCCGCGAATACCGCGGAAGCCTCTTCATGATTCTGCAACGTGCAGCATCGGTTTTTCACCCGAATTTTCCAAAACGCGGCTATGCCGCTGAAGAACTCCTAAGCATGCTCATGCAGATGCTGGACGAAGAAAAGGCCCACATCATCTTCACACTGGACGAGTTTGAAAGCCTCATTGAGAACGAAGGAAGCGAAGCCGTTTACAAGCTCACGAGGCTGCATGAAACAAGACAGAATAAGCCGCAGAGGCTCTCACTAATATGTATACTGAGAAACCTGAAGACAATCGAACGACTAGACCTGAGCACAAGAAGCTCGCTCCAATCCAACATAATAAACCTGCAAAAATACTCAAAACAGCAACTCATCGACATCCTAGCGGCTCGCGTAACCATGGCCTTCAAACCATCAGCCGTTCCAGAAGACACAGTGGACATGATCGCTGAAGAAGCCATGTCAGAAAACGGCAATGCCCGTTTCGGAATCGAACTGCTCTGGCGCGCTGGAAAATACGCTGATGCTGAGGAACTGGACGCTGTCACGGCAGAATGCGTTCGAAAAGCCGTGTCAAGCATAATTCCTGCAATGCGCAAAAGCGACCTAGAGACCTTGAACCTGCATGAGAGACTGTTCCTCCTCGGAGTGGCAAGAATTTTCAAGCAGAACAAGAACGCTTACGTGACTCTTGCCGAGGCTGAGCAGACATACGCGGTTATCTGCGAAGAATTCAACACGTCTCCAGTCAGCCACACGCAACTGTGGAAGAACCTGCGTAACCTTTCAGCGGTCGGCATCCTGAAAGCTGATGTGACGGCAGCGGGAACAAGGGGCAGGTCAACGAATGTGAGTCTTCCCAGAATCCCAGCGTCTGAGCTCGAGAAAGAACTGAAAAGTCTCCTTGAAAAGCAAGAAACGTGAAAAAATGGACGTGGAAGACGTATTCTCCTCTAGACTGCGGATGAAAATCCTGAAGTTGCTAGACAAGATGCATGAACTGAACGCCTCTGAAATCGCCCACAGGCTAAACGTGAACTACGTGGTAACCGCGAAACACCTGAACGTTTTGGAAAAAGAAGGTATTATAAATCACAAGATGTTCGGCAGAATCCGCCTTTACTGGCTTAACGAGAACTCTCCCAAAACGAAAGCCGTACAGCACCTCATCAAAACATGGGAACAAGCAAATTAAGCAGTAAACTGCAGTATGCTACAGGCAGGTTCACAACATGAGACAAAAAGAACGCAAAAGCAGACTGCAAGACAGGAATATCTGGCTGAGACCTCCTAGACAAGCACAAACTCTTGACAATCTGACAGAAAGCCTCGGCCTGCACGTCAAGACAGACCAGAACTGAGGAGAATCATCATGGTTATGGTTGACGTGTCAGCTAAGCCAGAGATCTTCCGTCAGGCTACGGCGGCAGGCAGCATCCGGCTCAAGCCTGAGACAATCAAACTTATCAGAGAAGGAAAGGTAGCGAAAGGAGACCCCCTACAAACAGCGAAAACTGCGGGAATCTTGGCGGCTAAGAGAACAAGTGACACCATTCCGCTCTGCCACCTTCTGCCACTGACAAACGTGAAAATGGCAACAGAAATAATCGGTCAGACAAACGTTCAGGTGACAGCAACCGTCAAGGCAAAAGCGCAAACAGGAGTAGAAATGGAAGCGCTTACGGCAACAGCCGTCAGTCTACTTACGATATGGGACATGGTGAAGCAATACGAAAAAGACTCTGAAGGCCAATACCCAACAACGAGGATAGAAAACATCCGCGTTATCAAAAAGGTAAAGAAAACTCCCAAGGAAGACTTCAAGAAATGAGCGAAACAGCAAAAGGACACAAAGCAGATGCACCCAAGAAGCTTCGTTTCGGCATATACGTCTGCAGCACATCACGATATGAACAAATGAAGAAAGGCCAAAAGGTAGACGACACTTCAGGAAACTTGATCGAATCACTTCTCGAGGGTGCAGGCCACACAGTGCTCTTTCGCAAAATAATCTCTGATGACCCGACTGTGATCACGCAAAGCGTTCAATACGTATTGGAATGTGCTGAACTGGATGCAGCCGTTTTCTGCGGAGGAACCGGAATAACCAATTCTGACGTCACGATCGAGACGGTGACGCCTTTTTTGGAAAAGGTGCTTCCAGGCTTCGGCGAGATTTTCAGACGCCTCAGCTACGACGAGATAGGCTCAGCAGCCGTAATGTCACGGGCCATCGCCGGCGTCTCGGAAGGAAAAGCGATCTTCTGCATCCCAGGGTCACCTAACGCCGTCAAACTCTGCTTGGAAAAACTGATACTACCGGAAGCAGGCAACATTTCCAAGCACGCACACGAGTAAAGAAGAACCGTTCCTTGTTCGCAAGAAAACAAGCATAACATATCTTGAAATGCGAAAACCGCTCGGCACCCTTATATTTCTGGAACATAGAATGGACGTTAGGCACATGCGGGAATAGCGATGGTTCTGAAAGACAAGTACGGCCGACCTCTCCTCAACCTGCGCATTGCTGTGACCAAAAAATGCAATTTACACTGCTCGTATTGTCATGGAGAAGGGGAATTGAACCATGCAAAAAACCTCGAAACCGAAATGACACCAGAAGAAATTTCTCGAATCATCAAAATCGCCGTTAGCCTAGACATATGCAGGGTCAAACTGACTGGTGGAGAACCCCTGATGCGCAGTGACATACTGGAAACTGTCAGACAGATCAGCAGCGTATCAGGCTTGAAAGACCTCTCAATGACGACCAACGGCACGCTTCTCTCACCATTAGCTCGAGAACTGCATTCAAACGGTCTCAGAAGGGTAAACATAAGCGTTCCAACACTCAGACAACAGGAATTTTACAAGTTGACAGGCGGAAACGTTGAAGACACGTTACAAGGTGTTAGAGCCGCCGTTGAAGCAGGTTTCTTTCCAGTTAAACTCAACATGCTTATCCTGAAGGGCATAAACGACAGCACCGTGCCTGAAATGGTCGAGTTCGCCTCGAAAACTGGCACCATACTGCAACTGATAGAGCTTGAGCAAATAAACATAAGCAATCGATACTTTATGCGGCGACACAAGCAGCTCGACGAATACGAGAAAATGCTGGAACAGAAATCCGTGAAAGTTGAAACCAGAGAATTCATGCAGAACCGCCGAATCTACCATCTTCCACACGCAACCGTGGAAGTGGTGAAGCCGATAGAAAATACGGAATTCTGCCTGCACTGCACCCGTATCCGAGTGACAAGCAACGGCAAGCTGAAACCGTGCCTCATGAGAAACGACAACATGGTCGATATTCTGACGCCGATGAGAAAAGGTGCAAGCGACAGAAAACTTGCAGAACTGTTCATGCAAGCAAACATGCAGAGGCAACCCTACAGCAGACACTAAGCCTGCATACGAAACTTATTTCTATTCTGTACACAACCAGAAGCTCGGAGGGGAAGAAACTTCATGAAAGTCTTAACGTACCGAGAACTTGAATCGAAAGACGGTCTCCTTCCCCTGTTAGACCATGCCTTCAACTGGGCCTTCGACGAGCGTCAATTCGACAGATTTGCAGAGGTCGACCCGCGACTCAAGAACAGCCCAGTAGGTTTCTGCGCACTCGAAGACGGCAGGATAGTAGGGTTTGTCGGCGTGATGGACGTGGCCACCCGAACCTTGGAAGACACAACAGAGCCTGCTGGAGGCCTTTATGGAGTAGCAACGTTGCCAGGGTTCACGCGAAGAGGAATCTTCACCACGCTAATGGAGAAAGCCCACGAATACTTCAAAGAAAAAGACTACAGGTTCAGTCTTCTCGGAACGAGCTCCATCCTCATAGCGCACAAACTGTATGCAAAGCTAGGCTACGAAGACGTAATCGAGTATCCAAGCGCCTACAAAGTTGTCAGGAACAAGTCAAGAAATATTCATGTTGGAGGCTTGATCTCCGTCTTTGACCCGCAAAAAATGCTGCGCATTTACGATAATGCCACAAGAAGGATGACAGGCTTGGTTGTTCGTGACATTTCTTACTTCAAGATGCTCAGAAAAGTTGAGGGAATAAAGCCGAAACAATGCCTAATCGGTGATGAGGGTTACGTAATC
>Ga0123519_10015720_pt1 | contig 10592 bp, 7 predicted proteins | sample YelNatPaOPRAMG02_FD_87396 | JGI IMG/M metagenome (GOLD analysis project Ga0123519, IMG submission 87396) | Hot spring microbial communities from Yellowstone National Park - Yellowstone National Park OP-RAMG-02 (version 2) | ecosystem: Environmental > Aquatic > Thermal springs > Hot (42-90C) ...
AACTAGCGTTATAACTGTCGCGGCTACCTGTGATAGAATTGTATAACTAACGGCCTCGACGGTTATGGAGAAAGCAATCAGATGATCCCACTTGCAGATGAAAACCCAACTGGCACAAGACCTTACGTTGTATATGTGTTAATCGTCATCAATATTCTGGTGTACATAGTGGACTACCTCGGGACCCAAATCATCAGAGGAATACCCATAAACGGACTCTGGGATTATTCAATGGTGCCAGCGGCAGTAATAACCAACTCTCCCGTCCCAGTAAAGATACACTACGGACCTTACATATTTACTCTGCCGCACCAGGGGCTTGACCCGCAGTGGCTCACGATTTTTACGTCGATGTTTATGCACGCAAGCTTCGCTCATATTGGCGGAAACATGCTCTACTTGTGGATATTCGGGAATAACGTCGAAGATGCACTCGGGCACATTAAGTTCTTACTTTTTTACATTGCTTGCGGATTCGCTGCTGCCTTAGCACACATATTCGCAAATCCCACGTCCCAAGTCCCAACAGTAGGCGCCAGCGGCGCAATTGCCGGAGTACTCGGAGCCTATTTTTATCTATATCCTACAAACACCGTGAGGACCCTTGTATTCTTTGGATTCTTTTGGAACATCGTCGAGATACCGGCTTTGATTGTTCTGGGCATTTGGTTCCTAACTCAACTTATGAACCTCGGTGGAAGCGGAGGACTGTTACATGGAGGCGGCGGCGTCGCGTATTGGGCACACGTAGGAGGTTTCGTCGCAGGCGTTTTGATAATATGGATGTTGGGCGGGACAAGGCTGAGAAGACCACGGCGCCGGTACTACGTTCAGTTTGGAGGATACCGCTCGCGCCCATTCGACAGATGGAGGTAGGTATTTGGTGCAGCGAGTTTTGTTATGGGCTTTTTTGGCTGCAGCGCTTACTGTATCGTTATTGACTGCGACCCAACGTTTTCGAGTTGAACGACGAAATCGCGCAGTAGAACTAATTGCTGATTACTCTGAAATAGCCCAGCTGGCAATCGCTTCCGGCAGATCGACCATAGAGGCTTTGAAGACTCTGAAATCTGCTGGCGTCACAACTGTGGCTATCTCCGAACTCACTATCGGCGATCTGATGGCGCAAGGTCGAGTATTTGTGAGGTATCCGCAAGGACGGCTGGAACAGACTGTGCTCCTTGTCGATGGAAATCTCGTTTCCCAACTGGCTGACCAACTGAGGCGAGTTCTAGGCGGCGAGAAAATTCGCGTATCTGAAATTGCAACGGATAGGAGCACAATGGAAAAAGCCGAGATTACGATACGCGGGCGAGTAGCAACAGATTGGTTGCAGAGCCTCCCAGCCGGCCTTCCGACACAAGCGATCGCGGACGCTCGGGCGGCTGGACTTTTGATCGTCGCCCGGTTAATAAACTATCCCGGAGCCACACCGAAAGCAATCCGCGAAATCCTCTCCAACCTTCAAAAGAACGGTGTTCGTAAAATAGTATTCCAGGGAGATCAAGTGCTCGGTTTCAAAGGCGCCGTAAAGGATACAGCAAGATACTTGAAAAGGTTCGATCTGATTTTCGGCAGGATCGAATTCGCAAAGCAGAAAGGGGAAATTGAACTCGCAAAACACGTCGAAGGCAACATAATTCCAGTTCACAGCATCACACAGAATGAGATGCCGACTTTGTCGAGACCTGACATTGTGGAACGTTACAGAAAAGCAGTGAGAGAACGGGGAGTCAGACTGTGCTACATTCGAATGTATGAAAGCGCCGGTTCGGATGTGATCAGTGCAAATGCCGGTTACGTACACGAAATAGCAGCGACTATACAAAAAGATGGTTACGTGCTAGCGTCGTCGCACACGCTGACCGAAGTGAGAATCCCAAAATGGCAACGGGCAGTGCCGGCGGTAGGCGTTGCAGCTGGTGCTCTGTTGCTCGTAACTAGCGTTATTGATATTTCAGCTGGTGCATTTGCTGTATGGTTGATTACGGGAACAGTGGCTTTCTTGTTGCTGGCGTGGACTGGAGACTTCGGACGAAAAATAATAGCTTTAGCAGCGGCACTCATATTTCCCACTGTGGGAGCTATTTATGCAGTCCGTAACTTGTGCGCTAACACCGTTACTTCCAAAAAGACTATCAGTGGAGCGTTGGGACGACTAGCAACGGCTGCTCTAATGAGCACGGCTGGTGGCATCCTAGTCGTGGGATTGCTGAGCTCAAAGGCTTTCATGCTACGAGTGGATCAATTTGCCGGGATTAAGGCTGCACATCTGATCCCGATTCTGCTTGTTGCCGCTTGCTTTGCTGGTGGTATCGCCTGGCAATGTGACAGTTGGGCAGTTCAGCGTAAGCGCTTGATTGAATCCTATCAGAAGTTGCTCTCGAATCCCGTGCTAATGTGGCAAGCGTTGGGATTGCTGTTGGCATTGATCATCATTGGACTGATGATAGCGCGATCAGGAAATGAGGCTGGTATAGGGGTCTCTCCGATTGAGTTGAAGTTTCGAGCTATTTTGGACAAAGTGCTCGGCGTGAGACCAAGAACCAAGGAGTTCCTTGTTGGCTACCCGTTGCTTTTCGTTGGTATAGCATGTGCACTGCACGGCAGGCGGCGCGAGGCAGCGGTTTTGGTTACTATCGGCTCTATTGGGCTAGTCTCGGTCGTCAATACGTTCTGCCACATCCACACCCCCCTCGTCTTAAGTTCATTGAGAACAATAAACGGGTTCGTTGTGGGAGCCGTCATCGGGATAGTGCTTTGGTGTGTGTTGAAAAAGCTTTTGCTTTTGTTGGAAGTACCACCCAACAACACAGACCCAAAATCAACGGACTACCGCTAATTGCCAGTCTGGCTAATCACCCAAAGAGTAAGCTGACACACGCGCTCAAATTGCGTGCCTGGTCTCCGATATCCAAAAGTCGATAATATCTGGATCTGTCGAATCGCAGATCGGGCTGCCTGTCGACATAACAAAACGCTTGGGACCAGCCGACTGGATTAACCGCCTCACCTCGCTAGATATTTTCTCTCGATCACCCTTCAACAAGAGGTAAGAGTCGAAGTTGCCAAAAACACACACATCTGGTCCAAGACCTCGGCGGACTTCTCCAATATCGATTTCGACACCTTTGATGCGTTCCTCAGGAAGCAGAGCGTCATAACCCATTTGCGACATAGTGTCGAGGAACGGTAGTATGTTGCCGGTGTTGTAAATAATCGACTTCAGCCCGACCTTGTGCAGCTCATCGGAAATCATTTTGTGAAAAGGTGCTATGACATCGCGGTAGGTTTTGGGCGATATAATATCCGCGGATGCCCAGCTGTCGCACATCAAACCAGCATCGAAGCCATCGGCTGCTAAACGCGCGCACTGGTGTGGAACGACCGCCGATGTTTGCTCCATTATGTATGCACAAAGCCCAGGATTATCGTGGAGTAGGAGAAGCGTTGGTTCAAATCCCAGAGAGTATGCAAGATCCGCAAATACAGAGTGCACCCCTCCAACTAAGAACTTGTCCGGAAAGCGCTCGCGGAGTCTGCGGTTCGGTTGATGAGAACGAGGCTTATCGAAAAGATGCGGATGCGTGCGCTTTAGCCATTCACGAGCTTCTTGTTTCGTACGTGGTGGTTCGAGATTGTCTCCCTCATGGCTGAGACGCACCTTCCCAACCTCACTTTTGGGTAGCAGCCAGTGTCCTTCCTTATGAAAAACGAACTCGTCCCCAGTCTCCTGATCCACAAAGTAAACGTGAAAACCGTCTTCGTGAGTGTACTTTTTGCCGGCAAGAGCCCTGGACGAAGCGTGAGTGGGAAATACCCAATCCGGATCGTGTCTTTCAACAAGTGCCTCAGCAATAGCCATCATCATATCGCCGGAACCGTGCAAGACTTCCCAAAGCGGAAGACCTGTCAGTTTCCATCCATATTCGGCACCCCAGAAAAGCGGCGCAATAGGAATTTGATCCACATCCTGACCATCAAGTGCGGCATAAACACGCTCCCGTGAAGTCATGTAAAATGATCCCTCCCAATTAATAGTGGTTTCCACGCAACCCTTTGTGACAGAATCAAAGCTATTCGTGTGGCGGATCCCGAATCGGCTTGCACTCACAGCCGTTTTACGTCGGGCAGAAGCTTCTTGAGAGAGGCTATCTCGTCACGAAGTTCCGCTGCGCGTTCGAAGTCTAAAGCCTTCGCTGCTCTCTTCATCTCGCGCTCGAGATGAGATATGTGTTCCAACAACTCATCCAAGGACAATGGGTCGTCGGTGCGGAGGCGAAGATCTTCTTGCTTGTCTGAAGAAGCACTCGGAACCAATGATTCCCTGATTCCCTTACGGACAGTCTGAGGCGTTATACCATGCTTCTCATTGTATTCCAACTGAATCCGGCGTCGGCGGTTTGTCTCATCGATAGCTCGGCGCATAGAATCGGTTATATTATCTGCGTACATTATCACCTTTCCCGACACATTGCGAGCGGCTCGACCCATCGTTTGAATCAGCGAAGTCTCGGAGCGCAAGAAGCCTTCCTTGTCGGCATCTAGAATGGCGACGAGCGACACCTCCGGTAGATCCAATCCTTCTCTCAATAGGTTAATACCAACGATCACATCGTGCACACCTAACCGAAGATCTCGTAGTATCTCGCTACGTTCAAGTGTATTGATCTCGCTATGCAGATAGTGAACCTTCAGCCCCAAATCCAGAAGATACTCGCTCAGATCTTCCGCCATCTTCTTCGTCAGGGTTGTAACCAAGACCCGTTCTCCTTTTTCCGAACGCTTCCTAATCTCGTTGATAAGATCGTCAATTTGCCCCTGCGTAGGTCGAACTTCAACCTCAGGATCAACTAGACCGGTAGGACGGATAAGCTGTTCCACTACCTGCTCACTGTGCTCGAGCTCCCAAGGACCTGGAGTAGCAGACACGAATATCGCTTGGTTGATAAGCTTCTCAAACTCCTCGAATTTGAGTGGACGGTTGTCAAGTGCAGACGGCAAGCGAAAGCCATATTCTACTAGCGTTTCTTTACGTGATCTATCGCCTGCGTACATTCCGTGGAGCTGAGGAATTGTTTGGTGGCTTTCGTCGATAAAGACGAGAAAGTCCTCTGGAAAGTATTCAACAAGCGTATGAGGAGGACTTCCGGGTGGGCGACCATCGAGTATACGTGAGTAGTTTTCTATGCCATTACAATAACCCAGCTCGCGCATCATTTCCATGTCGAATCGGGTTCTTTGCTCTATACGCTGCGCCTCGAGATAACGACCCTGCGACTGGAAAAACCTGATGCGCTCTTCAAGTTCACGCTCTATCTCCTCCAACGCGCGCTCCATCCTGTCAGCCGGCGTTACGTAGTGACTTGCGGGGAAGATAGTAACAGAATCCATATTTGCAGTAACTTCGCCAGTAACAGGATCGATAGTCGTAATTCGTTCAACTTCGTCGCCGAAAAACGAGATGCGTGTGATTACCTCTTCGTCCATCGGTTGAATCTCTAGCACATCCCCACGAACACGGAACGTCCCGCGTCCGAGAGCAATATCGTTGCGCGTAAACTGCATATCAATTAGCCGACGCAAGATGTCCTCGCGTTGGTATATACCGCCAACCTGGAGCTTCAAAATCGTTCGGCTGTAATCTTCTTTGGAACCAATACCATAAATGCAAGAAACACTTGCCACGACTATGACGTCTCGTCTTTCGAGGACTGCCTGTGTAGCAGAATGCCGAAGTCGATCGATCTCGTCGTTTATGGAGGAATCCTTCTCGATGTAGGTATCAGTCTGCGGGATATACGCCTCCGGCAGGTAGTAGTCGTAGTAGCTGACAAAGTATTCCACCGCATTTTCCGGGAAGAACTCCCTAAACTCCGAACACAGTTGTGCGGCAAGCGTCTTGTTGTGGGCTATAACTAGCGTTGGACGTTGTACCGCCTCTATGACATTTGCCATCGTAAACGTCTTCCCGGAACCAGTGACGCCGAGAAGCGTTTGATACCGATAGCCTGCCCGAAGACCTTCGACAAGCTTTTCAATAGCCTGCGGTTGATCACCAGTCGGTTTGTAATCTGCCTTGAGAACGAACCGTGCCATCGTCGGTACCAGACAGGATGCGCTAGATCCTCATCTTTGGTGGAGAAAGAATCAAATGGGTTATCCTAAGAACATGATACCTTTGGGCACACAGGGGGTCAATAAAGCCGTTTTTGGAAATCGACGGAATCCGATCAGCTCAAAATAAGTTCTGGGGTTTGCTTGCCGAGTAGATCGCCTAAAGAAGGATCTACGTCCACGAACTGACACCCCGACAACCAAGTTCCATTTTGAGATTGCTTGCAGGGTATCGAACGCAATACTTTCGCAAGAGCTTCGACGTAATCCTCGCCATTACCCAAAAATATCTGCAGCCTAACCACCGAACCGGGTTCCAAGCTTTCGCCTACAGCAATACATACGCCTCCTAAGCTTACGTTCCTTGTTTCACCCTCCGTCACTGTAGTCGCATCACCCTCGATTCCCTCGCCCACTAAAACACACTTTACCGGCATACGAAGAGCCAACCTCTCGTGTTGTCTACGTTGCACGCGATAAATAAAACCGGGCTTCTCAAGGACTAGCTTGGATGGATAATTCTCTGGCGCACTCAGAATACGCGAGGTAAATGTATAGAATGCACCGTGGAGAGCCAAACCGACTCTGACATATGTCCCCGGAACAGCAATAGATCTGAATTCCGCTGTATTAGGAACGATAACTGTAACAGAGCGTTCGTCCTTGGCAGAAACAGTGCCATCCAAGCAGCGGGAAGGTCGACCGTTCAAGAATTCCAATGTGATCCGTTGTCCGCGGCAGAAGAGAATACTGCTATCAGGCAAGTTTCCGCCGGACAAGCTGTTATTTCGTGATGTAGTCTTTTCTACCAATGAGAGGAACCAATCGAGGTCAAAAGGCTTAGTTACGTAGGCGGCTATGTTATACTGTTTGACCCGCTCGACAACTTCCTGGTTATCACAAGCTGTCATAACTATGACTGGGATATTACCGGTAATTCGCCGAATCTCAGCGATAGCGGTAAGGCCATCTACCGTGGGAAGAACCAGGTCAAGTATGACGAGATCAAAGCAGGAGGCACCCACTTGTTCGATTGCCTGAGCTCCGTCGTGGACAGCCGTGACACTATAACCACTTTTCGCAAGCTTGGCACCTATAATTCGACACAAATTGACTTCATCGTCTACAAGAAGGATGTTCTTCCTCGAGACCATCACGAACAGCCTCCCGCTAAGGCAAAACAAGCAAATAAATCATTCTGGTGGGTTCCTTCTAGTTGGGTTTATTGCAAGAAATATGCCATAGAGGCGTATATCAGCAAAATTACTAGTTAATCGCACTTTAGGGCTTGTTAATCTGCATTGCTTCGGAGTATAAAGAGGATTGTGATGGAAACCAGAAGGGTCAATCCCCGGCGGGCCCGTATTTTGCAAAATGGTAAGAGAGAACTTGAGCACGTCGTGAAACCCTAGCACCGCGGAGGTAACATTTCATGCCTATGGAACCTATCCCCAACTGGGCGCAAGGTCAATTTAAGCTTCGAGAAGCCATGCACTGGTGGATAGAAGCCGCTGCAGCTCGATGGGAGCGCACGCCGTGGAGTGGCGGCCATGATGAAGGTATATTTACACGCACATGGCCCGCTTATTACCTGCTAACCGGAGATAAGACCGCGTATGACTTTTTGGACCGGCTAGTCAATGAGTTCATTGACTGTCCCGTTGTTGAAGCTTGCAAATGTTTTTTAACCCAGGAAGACGCAGCTCGCTACCCTGACCAGAACCGCCGTCCGCCTTTCCACGGATACCCGGCAGATCAAGCCTGTTTCGTGCACGCACCCGAAAACTACGCTTGGTTTCTAACACACGTGGCTCACATAAACCCATCCCCGAAGGTTAGACACGCGCTAGAGGACTGTGCCGAACACGTTGGTAACTGGTGCCCGGACACACCACCCTGGTACGATTGGCAACGGCATCGCTTTAGGAGCTCCATTTTCGGAACGCTCAACGTACGCGCATATCCGCCATACGACTTCGAAACGATAGCATTAGTCCGAGTGATAGTGCTGGCGTCGAACGCATACTACCTAACCGGAAACAAGAGGTATCTCGACGTATGCACTGATTGGGCAGACAAATGGGCACGCATCGTGCTAGAGTCTGACTCAAAGACTGGTTTCCCAACTACTCTATTCCCATGTTCCGACGATGAGGTAGAGCGCTTGTACGGCGAACACGGTGCAGCACACAAAAGCAGAACAAAGTTTAACTACGAACTAGGAAACCTATTCCTAGATCTCTATTACTACACCCGCAAAGAAAGTTATGCACAGGCTGTGCATAAAATGTTGAACATCGGACGTGAGTGGTGTGCACCTGCACAAGGATTGCCTAAAATCTCAAGCATATTGGCAGCCAAGTATAGATCAATCACAGGAGATACGTTTTTCGACGAAATAGTTATACAAGCCGCGGATTCGATGGTATTGGACGAAAGCGATAACAGACCAGCCATACTAATTATGAATAAAGCTACGGAGCAATTCTTAGACACCCCAGGATTGGTATATGTGCAAGTTTACAAGGATAAAAGGATAGTCCTGGACAACAGAAATACAGCGATTCTCACGTCGGCTTTTATGGCAACACATGACACCCGGTACCTAGAATACGCAATGAACTTAGCCGCGAATAGGTTTTATGATTCACACTACATTTGGGATGGGCGCGAACTCGGATGCCGAGGAAGTTGGCAAGGGCGAAACGGTGTGGCTATGCACAATGTTATGGCGCCAATGATGTGCTCAGCAATGGGTGGCTTCGGAATGCTCGAGGGTGAACGACCATGGTTTGAAGTACGATATAGTCGAAGCAATGGTCAGCTTGGTCTGCCCGACAACGTCGCAGCACTATTCTTGCCAACTAACCCTCGAGAACGGGTGATAAAATTCTATAACCGCGGTGAGACAGCCGAGGAAGTATGCATCATTCCTGATAACACTCTTGTCGGCTCCGAGAATGAGCCTCTGCAAGCCGTTGAAGCAACGGTTGATGGAATACCACTTTCTAATCCGACGTCGCCTGTTGTAGTATCACCAAAGAAAACTACCGAGCTGAGGATTTACCTGCGATGAAGACTCGACCAAATTTTCTATTCATTATGACCGACCAGCAAAGATTTGATTCGCTCGGATGTTACGGTAACAAGATCGCACACACACCCAATATAGACAAACTCGCTGCAAGCGGAATTAGATTTGCCAAATGTTATGCCAGCCAGGCTGTGTGTTCGCCCAGTCGTGCGTCTATAATCTCTGGTTTATTCCCAACATCGCACAAGGTAACGGACAACCTTTACGGTATCGACGATGCTACTGCATCTCCCGACTATAACCTAGCGGTAAATTGGCCCACCTTAATGCACGAGGCAGGCTACAGAACTTGTTGGGTTGGTAAATGGCACCTGGGCGAGAAGAGTCCGACGTGCTTTGACGAGTGGTACGGATTTAACTCGCTGCTGCCACACTGGCTTGGTGAGCCCCAAAAAAGCAAGTACCGCGTCGAGTTAGAGGCTGACCAGGCGATTAGTTTCCTGCGTCGAAACCGAAATGCACCTTTTCTGCTCTGCCTATCGCACTACCCTCCACACACGCCTAGAACGGCGCCAGTAAATTTTGCATCTCTATATCCTAACATGCCGATGCTCTTTCAAATGTACTATGGCGCCATTAGCGCGATCGACTACCATCTGGGACGCGTGATGAAAGAACTTGAGGCTTTGGGACTGGCAGACAACACAATCGTGATTTTCACTTCCGACCACGGCGAACACTTCGGAATGCGGCCTGGAGGCGCTAGTAAACGTGCGGCATACGATGAAAGCGCTCGGGTGCCATTAATATTCTGGGCTCCGAGGTTGCTTAGCAAAAAGAAAGTTAGACAGGAACTTGTCTCCAATGTAGACCTAATGCCCACGATTCTTGAACTAGCAGGCATAGATTGTCCAAAGGGTCTTCACGGATCAAGCCTGGTACCGCTTTTGACAGGGCGTTCAGTTCCTTGGCGAAACTCACTGCTTATCCAAAACACAGAAAGTGTCAAAGGAAAGGAACCGGGAACAGTTTCCTCGCGCGCATTGTGCACTCACGAATGGAAACTGATTCTCCGCGACGGCTTTTCTGACGGAGCGCGTAGCTTGTATGAACTTTACGACTTGCTAAAAGACCCATTTGAGCTCGTATCCGTATACGGTAAAGAGAACGCCGAGGTTGTGCGAAAGCTGCTGGTTGAAATGGACTACTGGGCAAAGCAGATCGGCGACAAGAAGATTCTGGAACTAACTGAAGCGTGCAGACGGGACCTTGGAATGTAATCAAAGGTGCAGAGAGCTCGGATGACGCACCGCAACTAGATAAGAGGAACGCAGTCGCCGTGGCCTTCCCAGGCAACCTTTTCGCCGTTTACCGTGACGACTTCCAATCCTGACAACCGCGGAATATGGAGCAGCACACGGCGCGGGGGCGTCCTGAATCG
>Ga0123519_10015722_pt1 | contig 10590 bp, 9 predicted proteins | sample YelNatPaOPRAMG02_FD_87396 | JGI IMG/M metagenome (GOLD analysis project Ga0123519, IMG submission 87396) | Hot spring microbial communities from Yellowstone National Park - Yellowstone National Park OP-RAMG-02 (version 2) | ecosystem: Environmental > Aquatic > Thermal springs > Hot (42-90C) ...
ACATCACCACAAGAAAGGCCGGGTCAACCAATCGAATGTGGAACAAGATCGCAGCCGCTGCGAGCGCAAAGGTGCAAAGAGAAGTTGCTTTCAGCGTATCCAGCGCATCCGTCCGTGCGGAGAGCAAACGCCTTGATTCGTAAAGGCCGAAAGACGCGAAAATAATATGCCAGACGAATAGCAGCGCGGAGAACAGGATAAAATTCTGCACCTTGACCCGCATTGAAAAGAACTCGGAAAGCGGCAGCCCACTCGCATATAACACCGGCACAGTTGCCAGTGAGAAAGAGGCTACCATTACGAGCAGGTCAAATAACTTGACCGCAGTCAGGAGCATTTGTCTGCGCACATTACTCATGGCTTAGCAAGCTCTGCTCAATGCAAGGTTTCAGCGAATGGAACTGGAATAGCATCTTCCCCAATGCTTTGCTTACATCAAGCAAGGCGGAAGACTCGGAACCGACTCGATGTTTTGGAAGGTATTGACCGTCACGCAGGCTCCACATCAAAGCCGCTGACCAGAACTGAAAGCGATCTCTGAATCAAATTAATTGAGATCACAACACTTCTGTCCGAATTCGTTGCAATAAGGATGCCTTCAACTCCATCCAGGCACCCTCCTCGAATTCTGACGCGCTGACCGACCCGAAGGAACGGATAAGGCTCAAACGGAACGCGGCTGGAGAGCAAAAGCTGGACATTCTCAATTTCGGAATCTGGAATGGGAATGGCCCGCCCTTGGATTCCGACAAACCCTGCTACTCCGTTGGTCCTGAGGACCGAGATTCGAGCTTCGTTCTCGCCCGGAATTCGGACAAATACATAGCCAGGGAAAAGGGGCTGATCGATGATTTTGCGGCGGTCGCTCCAATGACGGACCTCTTTCACAGCCGGCAGAAAGCAATTGATTTGCTTCTCACGAAGCTGAACCGCCACCTTCTTCTCACACTTTGACCGGGTGTGAACGGCATACCATGAAAGCCTGTCCGGTCCATATGCTGCAAAAGCGGATGCAAAGTTCAATTCGTTTGCCTGTAATGACGATTGCATAGCTCCGCCCCTTGAGTCCCATCCCGGGACCCCGCAGATACAAATTCTCTGTTTGCCCCTTCGTGTTCTTTTCCGCGCGGTGCGCGGGTCCGGCCCAGTTCCTTAAAGCCTGTCGTATAGAAACTGGGGAATTGGAAACGTGCGCTTGTTGAGCACAGCGCCCAGGACGCGCACATGAGCAGCTTCAAGATCTTCTTTGGCGATCCGCGCCACTTCTCTTCGCGTGGTGTTTGATTCCAGAACCAAGACCGCTCCGTCGGCAAGACGCCCGAGCAGGATCGCGTCTGTATGTTCGCTCACCGGAGGCGTATCAATCAGCACGTACGCAAACTCCTGCCGAAGTTCGTTGATCCTTGCCTGCAAGTGCTCTGCCTTCATCACTGCGCTTAATTGCGAGGCCATGGAACCGCACGGGAGAAGCCACAGGTTGCGTCCCGGCAATTTTTGAACAAACTGCCGGATCGGCCCCGGCTTGAACACGGAGTCCGTCAGGCCGCGCAGGCTTTCAGCGCCAAAGCAGAGATGGAGGGCAGGCCGGCGGAGGTTGGCATCAACCACGCATACGGGAGCGTCCACCTGAGCGGCGATGGACTCTGCAGCGCCTGCGCAGATGGAGGTGCAACCGGTACCTTCCTCAACAGCGGTGAAAACCACCATCTTTCTTGCGTCGTGGTCCAACAGAAAAATCCGTTGAACCAGCTTGATTAATTCCTCGCGCGACAGCGTAGATGCGTCAGGCGGTGGCGAGACCCGCTCCGCCCTGGGAATCCGCTTCTCAGCCACCTTGAAAGAGCTGAAAGATTCGAAATCCCTGGATGCCCGCTCCAAGAGCTCAAAATTCCTGCTCAAGATTGTTCCCTCCCATCCGGCTTCTTGCCGCCGTCTCTTAACTCACCGGCATCAGACCTGTTCGTCGCGCTCGGCTGGCTCCCAGACGGCAGCCACCGAATCTTGCGTGTCACAATGTCGCCGGGCTTCAGGACAAAACTTCCTTCGAAAGGCTGTCTGCCTCCCGGCGGAATAACTCGGTACGTATGTGAGCCGGGGTTCAGCGATGCCTCGACTTCGCTGGGACCGTAAGCCCTGCCATCAATGAACACCTGCATTCCAGGCGGATCTGTGTCAATCACAATAACGCCTTGCGGCGGATGCAAATCGGCATTGATCCATTTCTCATCGCCCGGAGTTACCTGCACGTCCCTGAACCATGTCGAATAACCATCCTGCGACACGGAGATGCGATACGTTCCGGCAGGGAGATTAAATATCCGAGGAGTGTACCAGCCGGAACCGCTCCGGCCGTTTATCGTTATGGCGCTGCCCGGAATATTCGATTGGATAACGATCTTTCCTTTAGGGACCTGCTCAGACCCCTGTGAACCATCCGTCAAGCCGCTTTCGCGGCTCCCCCGGCCGGTCCTATCAGCGACGGGTCTCGAAGTTGTGGATGGCGTTGTCCCGGAGTCTTGGGCGGAAGGGTCGGATTCTTCGCTGGAAGATGGCGCGGACCCGGATTCTCCCCGGGAACTTCCGTCAACATCCTCCTGATCCATCGAACCCGATGCTTGTTGATTAGTAGGCGCATTCAGATTTGCATCCGAATTGAGCACTGCTGCGCCCGAGCCAGCCGAATCTGCGGGTCTATTCGGGTCCGCCAGGTCATTCTTGCCGGCAATTCCGCCTGGCTGATCAGTGTCGCCGGCCATGTTCTGACTGGACGGCTGGCGCGAAGGGCCTGACGGAAGATATGCCCAGAACACTTCACCGGCTAGCACCAGAGTAAGCAATGCAACAGCCCAAGTGAGCCAGGCAGGGGTTCCGTTCTTCGCGTGCCGTCCCCCGCGCGCGCGAACTCTTCGTTCCGGCGGCGAAAATTGGCCGACCGATCGAAAGAGCACACGGCCCGTGTCACGGCGCGGCCCGCTGTTAAGGGTAACGTCTTCCAGTCGAGTCACGGCAGCCGGCACCTGATTTTCAGGCTTCTGGACCTGTGAGTTCGGCCGGCTGGTCCTCAGTGTTTCGAGTTCCAAGTCGCATAGAACTTCGTTGATAATTTCGCCATCAATCCGTTTTCGCCCTTTGGCATAACCGAGAGAAAGGGCATGGAAGCACAGATTGTTGATGTTGCGCGGAATTCCTTCGCTTCGCTCCGCAATCATTGCCAGCGCTTCCGGCGTGAACAGCGGCCCACCGTCGTAACCGGCCGTCTCCAGCCGATGGCGGATATAATCGGCTACCTCTTCCCTGCTGAACGGCTCCAGGCGGCAGAGGATTGAAACGCGCTGGCGCAGTTGCTCGAACTCCGGCCGCGCCAGCTTATCGGCAAGCGGGGGCTGTCCAGCCAGAACTATCTGGATCAGCTTGCTGCGAGGGGTCTCGAAGTTAGAGAGCATCCGCACAGACTCGAGGACGGAGTCATCGAGATTCTGGGCCTCGTCAATCACCAGGACGAACTGCCGTCCCATTTGTGCTTCCTGAATCAGAATTTCGTTCAACTGCCTTTGAAGTGAGGCCACGTCCTGCCCGGTGGGATCGAGGCCGAGGTCCGCGATGAGGTTGGAAAGAAATTCACGCGTGCTCCCCTGGGTCTGGAAAAGGAAGGCCGTGCGCGCGGAGTTCCGCAACCGTTCCATGAACTGGAACAGAACTGTGGTCTTTCCCATCCCAGGTTCAGCGATCAGACCCACAAACCCGCGTCCCGCTTCGATCCCATAGATCAAAGACGCAAGCGCCTCCCGGTGCGAAGCGCCCAGATACAGGAACCGGTAGTCGGGCGTCATGCCGAAGGGCTGCTCACGTAATCCGTAGAATCGGAGAAACATTTCGAACTCTCTAATTCCCGTTGTCGTTTGAGAACTCTCTATATTCGTCGCCGTCTTCAGCCGATGAAGCCTTCAGCGAGCCGATGCTGCCACTGCCGGCCATGGCGAATCTTGGAGCATTTCCGTTCACCGGCAAAGCGGCGAGCACCGGCACATCGAGATACCTGATGACTTCGTCCGGAGTTCGGAACGAAGGATTCAAATAGTCTGCGCCAAAAGCTGAACCCATGCTGACAATGAGCGCCAGAATTCCGCCTGCCAGTATCAGGACCGACGGCGAATTCACGGGAAGAGCGGGAACCGCTGCGCTTTCGGCGATTGCCACATTCAAGATCCGCTTGCTATCCAATGCGTCAGAAATCTGAGCCTGCTGGCTCTTTTGGAGATACAGCAGGTAACTCTGCTCCGCTGTCTTCACATTCCGAAGCAGGTCCTGCTGCTTAATCTGTTTCTGGTCAAGCAAAACGGCCTGGCGGGAATACGTCTGTACCACCGGTGCCATGGCTGCGGCCTGCGCACGCAACGCCGCCAGCTTCGCCTTCGCCTGTGCCAGTTCTGATTGCAGCATCTGGTAGGTCTGGTTCTGATCTGTCGTAACCTGTTCCATCGGGGCCTTTTCCGCCGCGGCAATGGTGGCCTTCACCTGCGCAATCTGCTTCTCAATCTCCTGAACCGGCCTGTAGCTGGGCTGATACTTCGACAAAAGGTCTGTCCTTTGGATTTCAAGATTCTGCAGGGTTGTCTTCAGGTTTGCCAGGAGTTCAGCATTCTGGACAGTTGTTTGTTGCGTCGGAATCCGCGGGGGAATCTTGGCCAGTTCTGCTTCGATGGCGCGGATCCTTTCTCCGTACTTTGGATATCTGCTCTGGTCTGTTGAAGCTGGCTGTCAAAATCGCTTGCCTGTTTGAGAACGAGGCTTTTTTCCATTTCGGGCGCCGGTGAATCCTGCTGAGTGTTGAACGCAGCCAACTGCGCTTCCGCATCCTCGAGTTCCTGCCGGTAGTGGTCCGTCTGCTTCTGGAAGAAGCTGAGCGCGCCTTGAGGGCGATAAACAGCAACGTGCTTGGCAATGTAAAACTTGTCCAGGGCGTTCAAGACACGGGCGGCCTCCTCGGGATCACGCGAGGTATATTGAACCTGGATAACGTTCGAATCCGGCAGCGGGTTGATCTCAAGGTGCTTCTGCAGGCGATGCACCGCTTTCGCCGTCTCCGACCCCTCCCCGCCCCAGGAGGGAATCCAGCTACTCCAGAAATGACGGTGGGAGGTATCCAGTCCGCATTCTTTGACAACCTGTTCCAGCAGGTCGTTGCTTTGCAGCAACGCCACTTCGGTATTGATTTCACGCATTCTGGCATTGTCGTCACTTGTGGGAAGCGGCTGGTTGTTGTTCGCAGAAATAATCTCATCTCCCCGCTGGTTCTTCACCAGGATTTCCGTTTCCGCCCGGTACCTGATCCCAAACAGCAACACCGCCAGCACAACCCCTGCGAAGGTCGCCAGAAATGACACCAGCACGACTCGCCGGTTCCGGAAAAGAATGGCAACCACTTCGCGGACCGTATTAGGAGCGCGCTGCACGTAGGTGGTGTTCTTGACGTACGGAGCAATGCTCTGCTGTTCCATCGCAAAACTCCTCTTTCTTCTATCTCCTTAGCGAAGGTAATAACCCAGCGTGGGAAGTGGGATAAAGGGTTTGATCTTCGACACTCTGTTCTGTGGCACATAGATCATATCGCCCGGATGCAACTGAAGGTCTTCGCTGAGGTTCTTCGAAGTCAGCATGTGCTTCAAGTTGACTTTTGTTGCGGAGACCCAGTTGTTTGCAACTCGGCGGAACAGAATGATGTCGTTGCGCCTTCCTTTACCGGTAAATCCACCTGCCATCGCAACGGCCTCCGCCACCGTCATGGTCCCGCGCAGTTCGTACTTTCCCGGATGATTGACCTGACCCAGGGCCAGGAAGTAGGGGTTCTCAAATTGCTTCAGGGTTATGGAAACTTCAGGGTCGTGTAGAATTTTCTCGTAAGCCCTCTTGACATCGGCTTCGATTTGAGGCAGAGTCTCACCTTCCACGTGGATTCCCCCCGCGTCACGCAAAGTGATATAGCCGTCAGGGTTCACGGTCACAGTCTGGTTGAAGTCCGGCGTATATGGAAAATCAATTTCCATAACGTCCCCGTTTTCGACTTGGTAGCGCGGATTACGACGCTGAAGTTGAGGTGCCCCGGAATCTGCGGTTGCAGGAATCTTATCGACGCCCTGGCTTAGCACCCGGTCGATCGGATCGGCAGGCGCGCTGTTTTTTACGTTTTTCTGACTGGCGCAAACGCCTTCCACCGTTGCAAAAGAACACAACGCAAAGACGGCTGCGAACACTGCTGTTCTGGTTGGACCCATACCCCTTGCTCCCAAGCGCGATTCAAAACTTCATTCCTGATGTTCCTGGCAGTTTTATACAGATTTGGATTGCCGACATCTCGTCTGGCCCCTTCCTTGCGGGCTCTGATTAAAGCGAGAGGCCGCCCCAAATGGATAGGCTGGCCCGATCACGGAGGGCTGTTGCCGATCCAAGGTTTCTGTCGAAAGAGGATCGGATTGCGAGACGACAGGGGAAATTGTGGGTAAAAAACCAGTGTGCTAAACTTAGTGAGGGCCATGACGTACTCTCCGTTTCAACGCGTTTGGTCGTTATGGCTTCGGGTGCGTGGAAACTGCCGGTTTCCACGCACCCACCCGGTCGATGAATCAATTGTAAGTCATGCATCCATCCATCTATTGTTACCAAAAACTATCTCTGTTTCGCTTTCAAATAAATCCGGCGCGCATGGCAAATCCTGGAAAGTTGCCTGAAAGGCTCCCGTGAACGGCCACTCCGCTTCTGGACGGCTGCTGTGAACCTCGCAAGCGCCACGGCTGCTGTGAACCTCGCAAGCGCCATCGGATCTCTTCTTAACCCCAAAGTATTTCATACGATTCGTAATCACCATCCCCTGGTTGCCTCCGCATCAGGTAATTTCGCGGCGCATTATCAACAGTGGCGGGTGTCAGCTTAACCGCACGAATCGTCCGATACGCCGAATGCCTTTCAAAACTCGCGTGGTTACGATCCATCTCTCAAAAAAGTTCTGGAGATCGCAACCATCTCATGTCTATGTATAAGCAACCCGCACCATAGCTTAGAGCAACTTGTATGCCGTTCCGCCGGCAAACCATAACTCTTTTCGCTGCTCAGGGTTATTCATTCTGTCAGTGGATTCTAATCACTCTCGCAAGGAACAATTTTCCGGAATAAGGGAATTTTTGCGGGTATTTTCTGCGCCCCATTTCTCGGAATTCGACCGCTGTGGTTTTAACCCGGCCTCAAGTTAAACGGGCCCAACACTTCATCATCGCCGTACGATTCGTGCGATATTCAATAAACCATGGCAGTGGTAATCATATGCATGCGAACACTGAAGATCACACCGAGAGGCTGGATTCAGCGGCAGCACTATCGCCAGGGAGCGCCGCGGTCAATGCGAAGCAATTTCCCTTTGCACTGCCGCCGACTTAAGAGCATTCAGTTCTCTTAGCGCTCTTTTCCATTTCTTCGGATGGTCCTTTGTGGCGATGGGCGCTTCAAGATTGCTGTAGTAAACAAGGATGGCCTGTCGAAGCCCGGGCGTAATGGTTTGAAAATGGCGTTTCGAAAGGTCATTCAAGAGCCTGGCGTAGGTCTCATCGGCGAGGAAATAGCTTCCCGCGGCTACAGGTTTTCCTGTATCCAGATTTTCGTCGCGCAGTACGACGCCGTGATCTCGCAATTCCGAAAGATCGCCTTCAAAGCGTGCAACCGTAACATCAAAGCCTCTGATGAAGCGGTCCTGAACTTCGACCGTCGGCGGCTTAAACCGAAGCGTCCGCAATGGCCCAACTTTCGGAAGTACCTCAACAAACAGCACGAAGACTCTGGAAACAAACTGGATATTAGCCTGTTTTGATGCTGCTTTCCAACGCCACCTCCATGGTTCAAGCCGATAAAATCTCCCATAGCTTCGACGTGGCTTCTGGTAATTCTCTCTTGACAAGCGATATGCAAATCGTGCCGTCACGATCTGTGGATCAACGCGGTAGAGTTCCTTTCTCCTCTTCCGCCATAGAATTTCACCGATATCAGGAATGATTTCGCTGGCACTCAGCTTGTAAAACCAGAGAGAAAGGCCCTCGGAGAAGAAAAGCCCCCGGAGCTTCAGTCCATAGGTATCCTGAAACGCCCGACCCAGCAGCGCTTTAGGAACTTTAAATCCAATGAAATTGTAGTACGTCCTGGGAAGATATCCAGCCCCTGTGATCTGAACAACATCGAAGGAAAACTCGGTCATGACATGGGCGGTGGGGTTTTCTTCATACGTCACACTGTCTCCGTACTTCGCCCGCAGCCTCGGATACATTTCCGGAACCGAAATATTCACGGCCAACGGGTGCCCTGTGTTGTCGGCGATATAATGAGAAAGCGCGCCGAGCGCGAAGGCATATTCATTGATATTTCTTGAATCGCGGAGAAGCGCCTCGACAAAATCGCCGGTGCGAACGTAATGGGTCAGCTCACTGAAGAACTTGTTTCCGAACGGATAGTAGCCCATGTCCTGAATTACGCATCCGCCATAGGCGTACGCATGGGCCTCTCGAAGCTGCGCCGGCGTGGCGTTCGGATAACGGCTGAGAAGTAAGGGAACAATATACGGTTCCCACGCTGAGTCAATCAGAGCCTCGTGGCCCAGCACCGAATAGCCCTTGGCGGGAGCGACTCCGAGAAAAAGGCAAGCCAGCAGGACCGCAGTGAAGGCGAGCCGATTCGGCCGCCGCAAACGCTTTTTCCATACTGACCGATCCATTGGACTGTCCCGTGTGATCACACAAGAGCGAAAGTGCGGCCGTTCTGTCACTGAAGGCCGCGGGTGGCCTTTGCTACCCTATGATGCCGTGCGCTAATTTTAGAAGCTGTCTTCGCCGGGACTTGTGGTCGGTTGGCTGTTTGACGCTACGTCTGCCGAGCGAGAAGCAGCAGTGCCTGGAACGAGCATATAGCCAGCCACATCTTTCTGGCTCACGCGCGTGATGACCAGTTCATAGGCCTCGCCGCCGGCCTTCGGGTAGAACACGACAGGAGCTTCGATCGCCTGACGCCGCACCCAAATTCGGCGGCCGTTTTCCGCCAGCCAGATCCAGCCCCCGAACTTCTGGTGCGATACGTCGGTGCGGGTCACGTGCAGTGTCACGCCTGGCACAATTTCTTCATCGTGGTCCTTCTGCGCCTCAAAATTCACCTGGTCTGTCGAAAGCGTACTATTGATCGATGCCAATTCACGCTGGTTGGAGATCTGCTGCTCCCTCACGTCCGCGATCTCACGTGCGCTCTGCTCTCGGGCTGCTGCGAGTTCCTGACGGGTACTGGCCAATTCCTGCTCAAGCCTTGCCATCTGAACCCGGTCTGCATGCTGCTGGGTAGACATCTCGGCAATTTGGGAATTGAGCATCGCCATCCTCTGGTTGAGTTCCTCGCGCTCTTTTTGATAGGTGCTCGCGACAAGTGCGTCGGCATGCTGGCGGACATCGTCCAGACGAGCCTGCCATCCGGTGCCGAGATTTTTGACCTGTGCCGCAAGACGGTCCTGTTTGGCCCCCCACTCCTTCATGTTCGTTTCAAGTCCCGCCGTTTTGGTACCGAGGGCTGAAATTGATTTCGCCAGGCTGGGCAGCCACGCCAGTTGTGAATTCTGGCTGCTCATCACGCTATATCCATACGCGGCCAAAACAGCCAGCGCGACAGCCAGAACCGCCAAGGCCGTCCACAGGGCTGCACTACGGCGCTTATGATAGACGGGAATATCGCTTGTCGGTTCGATTTCCCACTCCTCGGGCGGATTTATTTCAACGTCGTCAAATGTCCTTTTGTATTCCGCAGTCCATCTGTCTTTGACTGGAGTCATAAACCCTCCTCCGAGATGCTGTCAGGCAGTGTCGCAGGTCAGTTGGAATTTAATTAGCGCTCGCAGACTTCCAAACCAAGAAGCCGGGCACGTTCGCTTCCAAGATCGATTTTGAGTAAAGTGCCAGCGAATCAATTAATTGCGGCTAGCGGGTTTCGGGCACGCGCTCCGAAGATGAGAAATGAGTACTCAACGAGTGGGAAATTTTTCTGGCCGCTAATCAGGGAAAAACGCTGCCGCTGCAAAAGCTTATCCTGCGGTTGGCTTTGTATTCGCCAGAGAAAAGACAATCCGCATGGATCAACAACCTCCAACCAAATACCCGTAAATCAGAATTCTAACAGCATTGACCCAGGAACCTGTGTGGAAACCGAATCCGTCACCTTTCAACTCTCGCAGTTGTAATCAACTGCGTCCACGGTCCGGGTTGCGAGCGCCTGCGTTAGATATGCTGATCAAAACCTACCAATCTTTGTGCAATGTGGGGTTAAAGCTAAGTGCTTTACCCTCAGAAACATTCAATTCCTGCTGCCACGATTCATAGCCCCACTTCGTAATGGAAACCAGATGTTTGCCCACCGGAATCTGTGTTGTGATCGGCGTGTTGCCCACATAATAGCCATCAACCGTTACGGCCGCTCCGGCTGGAACGGATTTGAAATCCACAGGCGCTGCCTTTCCGGATTTTGCCTGTTCCTCAAGCGACTTCTCCTTCACCGTGTAGGTCAGATAGCGCGGCTTCGGGG
>Ga0123519_10015723_pt1 | contig 10589 bp, 10 predicted proteins | sample YelNatPaOPRAMG02_FD_87396 | JGI IMG/M metagenome (GOLD analysis project Ga0123519, IMG submission 87396) | Hot spring microbial communities from Yellowstone National Park - Yellowstone National Park OP-RAMG-02 (version 2) | ecosystem: Environmental > Aquatic > Thermal springs > Hot (42-90C) ...
GGGTAACCTGCGGGAGGGTCAAGTGGCAGGTTTGGGTAACCTGCGGGAGGGTATAGGCATGCCGATGCACCTGCTTCCAGGGTAAACGTGAACAGTTACTTTCCTTGTGATTTTCACGGATTGCCGGCGGCGTTCTCCATACTTCCCGCAGGTTTGGGTAACCTGGGGAGGGCATGTGGGCAGCTTCTCCCGCACAGATGCGGTCAACGCCGGCACCACCCGCAGGTTGGTCTTGCGCTTGTAGCCACGCGCCGAGCGCAAGCACAGGCTCGCCTCCACGAAATGCTACAGGCTTAGCTGGATGATTCTGTCATCACCTGCGGTTGCTGTCGGCGAAGAGCCACCTGCCCACCGGCGAAGAGCAAGAATGCCATCAGGCTGACCACGGTTAGAATCTGGTAGAGGCCGCTGGGGCCCACGCGGTCGAAGAGCCAACCACAGATCAGTGCACCCAGCACGTTGGCCATGCCTGTGGTAGACGTCAACAGGCTCTGTGCGGTGGTCGTGAGCCCGGCGGGAGCAATATCGCTCAAGTAGGCCACCGCTCCTACCCAATAGAGACCAAATCCGGCGCCAAAGATGAGATGGATACCCAGCACCCAGGCGGGGGATGGCATGATGGCATAGAGGGCACAGCGCAGCATGTACATACCAAAGGCAACGGCCACCAGACGCGTGGCAGTGAAGCGGCGCAGAAGGTGGGCGCTGAAGAACATGACGGGAATCTCAGAAACGGCGGCCATTGTCCACGCCAAACCGATCAGGCTATCCGTGGCCCCCATCAGGCGCATGGTAACGCCGATGAAGTTGAATATACCGGTGAAAGACAGTCCCAGAAGAAAGACGCTGGCCGTAAAAATCAGCCACGACGGATGGCGTAGCATCTTGTTCAGGCCGGTCAGTGTGAAGCTGCCCAGGTGCACCGGCTGCGCCGGTAGCCGTGTAGACACGAGCAGCATCACGCCCATGACCAGGGCAAAAGAGAGAAACATGCCATGCAGCCCCACCAGGTCAAGGAGGAATCCCACGCTTGCCGTTGTGACAATAAAGCCTACAGATCCCCAGACCCGTTGCCGGCCATAGGTGTGGGCTTGTTCGCCCAGCAGGCCGAGGGTTGTGCTGTCTAGCAGGGGAATGATAGGGTTAGCAAGGAGGCTGAACGTGCAGGCAAGCGGCACGATAACGGCGAAGCTTTGTGCCGTCGAAAGCGCGAGCGCCGAGAGTGCTGCTCCGGCGATGGAGAGTGACAAGAGCAGGCGCGTCCTGGCAAAACGGTCGTTGAGAACACCCCACAGGATCATACCCAGGATGGCGGTGAGCGGGCTCAATGTGTTCACGAAGCCGATCTGCGTTCCGCTCAGGCCCAGGCTCTGATAGTAGACGTTGATATACGTAAAGAAGATGCCGTTAGCGGCGAAATAGACGAAGTACAGAATACGCATCGTCCTGATGCCGGGGTGAATCTTCGTCTTGGATGGCTGACTTGTCATGGCCGTATCATCGTTGCCTGTCGCATCTTTCCCTGCTCATGATTGCTGCAAGGCGCGGGCCTGGGCCAGCAGATTCTCAGTCGGCGTGCCGTCAACGATCTCACAACCGGCGCCACTGATGTGTTTTGGGCCACCGCGACGGCGGCAATCAACAACGGCCCGGTAAACGTCGTCGGGTGTACCTTGCAACATGACGGCCACCGGGTCGAAGTTGCCACAAATGGCCGGCCCATTGCCGGCCACACCGGCGACGTAGCCGATGTCAACCATCCAGTCAACATCAATGATGTCGGCACCGCTGCGCATCATGTCTGGTACGATGTGGGTGGTATTGCCGCAGATATGCAGGCGGGCAAGAGCCCCCATCTCATGAACGGCGGCAAAGATACGTCGCTCGTAGGGCAGGGCGAATGTGCGGTAAGCCTGGGGGCTGATCTGGGAAGCAATGGCATCGCCGAGGCCGATGATATCTGCGCCGGCTGCAACCTGGGCTTTAGCAAAGGCAATCTCAACCTCGACACAACGTTCGAGGAGCTCGGCAACCCACTCTGGTGAATCCATCATGTCCAGCATGATCTCTGACACACCGCGCAGGTCGGCTGCTTCGGCCAGAGCACCTTCCACCCAACCCATAATCGGCAGCTTGCCGCCGACCTGCCGGCGGAAGAGACGCAATGCGTCCAAACGATCGCTCATTCGGGGGCCAAACGTGCCCGCGGGAAGCTTGACCTTCTCTATGTCAGACGGCTCGACGATCAGGGGGCGCTTACGAATGGGCAAGCCATCCGGGGGAAACTCTACCTCAAGACCCAGGTCTGCGGCTTCGCGGTAGGGATCCGAGATAGCCTGCACCAGATCGAGGGCGAATGCCTGCTGGACGGCGAGATTGGCCTGGCACAGAACGCGATGGTCGAGATAGTATCGCGAGAGGGGCTGGCCGATATAGTGGGCCGCGAATTGCATCATGATGTCGAAATTCGGGGGACGGTCCACCGGTTCACCCCGCAGACGCCTGGTCAAACGCTCGTATGAATCCATGCCTGCATCATTCTCCGCTATGCCTGAGCTGACTATGTGCGACCTGCCTCGGCTACCGACGTGCATTCTACATCAACCGGCCGGTTGCGTCAACGCTGCAAGCATTGGTAACTGTTCACGTTTACCCTGGAGGCAGATGCATCGGCATGCCCATATCCTCCCGCAGGTTTGGGTAACCTGCGGGAGGGTATGTAGACCGCTTTCCAACTCCCCTTGCCCTGACGGTGAACAGTTACCAAGCATGTCGGTCTTGACATTCGGCATCACGTCTGCTATTATGCTTGTTGTCGACAATCTTCATTCGGCAATTTTCACCCCTGAGGCTATCTGTGAATCGTATGGTCTTCGCTCGCATTGAACAACGCACCGTCCAGGGCGCCGTCGTTGATGTCCTGCGCGATGCTATCATCAGCGGCGTGCTCGAACCCGGCGAGCGACTGACCGAGTCGGCCATCGCCCAACAGATGGCCGTCAGCCGGGCGCCTCTACGCGAAGCCCTGCGCCAGCTCGAACAGGAAGGCCTGGTTGAGCGTATTCCCAATCGCGGCTGTTTCGTCACCCAGTTCAGCGAGCACGATGTCGTCGAGGTCTTTACCCTGCGCGCCACGCTCGAATCCATGGCTATTCGTCTTGCCATTCCCAACCTCACCGCAGACGATTTCATTGCCCTGCGCACCCTGATTGATCAATCAGAGCAAGCCGTTCGCCTACACGACCTCGATGCACTGACCGACAAAGACATGGAGTTCCACGAGTACATCTGCCGCAAGGCCGGTCATGGACGTTTGCTCAAGGCCTGGTACACCCACAGCGCCCAGTGCCGAATGCTTCTCAATAGTCGTTTCCGTACCATGTCGGACTACACGCCCGAAACGGTGGTCCGTGATCACGGACAGATCCTCGATGCATTGCAGCATGGCGACGCCGACGCCGCCATCGCCCTGACCGAGCAGATCAGCCAGCGTGTGCAGAAAGAGTGCATCGAGATTGTCAAGCGTAGGCGCCAGGCAGCAACCAGCAAGAACGCATCCTCCACCATTTCTCCATCCAAGGGTGCACAACCGGTGGCCGCCGAGCGCTGGTAGGCAGAGCCCGGTACGCGGCGCTCTCTGCCGCCGCCGTAAGCTATGACGATGTCGCGGCAATACAGCAATTCCAGACACAAGAGCAGGTAGGCTGCTGGCCAGTCCTCCGGACTGTCGGTGACATTAGAGGCGGCTGCTGTGTCGCCAAAAGGCGGGCACGGCAGCCTGCACGCCCGGGTTTCCGATCGGTCTGGAATGAGCCCCGATCGCGAGTCCCCATGGTCGAGCAGCAGCACCGTTACAACACATGGAATTGCCACCATGATATGAAGGGAGGTGGTTGACAGCGATTATCATCGTATCGTCCGTTGAGCTCGTTGCCCATCCAGTCTTTTCTCCACGAATGACCACAATGAGGAGGATTGTCGCATGACAAGCAAGACAACTGTGAATCGCCGCCACTTCCTGCGCCTGGCCGCCGTCGGTGCTGCCGCGCTCGGCCTCGCTGCCTGTGGTGGAGCAGCGCCAACAGCCACACCTGCCCCTAAGGCTGCCGGGCCCACACCCACAACGGCGCCGGCTGCCAAGACTCCGGTCAATATCACCATGTGGACAATGAACTATGGGCCGGATACCGCCGTCTGGCTACAGATGATGCAAGACATCGCCAAGTCGTTCAAGGACAAGTCCGGCATCAGCGTTGACGTGCAGATGTGCAGCTGGGATGTCTGCCGTCCGAAGCTGCTGCTCATCAATCAGGGCGGCGAGCATCCCGATTGCGCCGACATGTTCTGGCTCTGGTCGAACGTCGGCCTGGGGCGCGGCAAGTATGGCCCCATGCCCATCACCGAGTACAAGGCAGAGCTCTTCCCCGATCTCGAACAACGCTTCGCCATGGCCGGTATGCAAGATGGCTTCTACCTCAACGAGTTCTACGGCCCGGTCTATCGCGGCGATCCACGCACCCTGATGTACCGCAACGACGTGCTGCAGGCGGTCGGCCTCAACAAGTCACCCTCGACCTGGGACGAATTGACCGAATATGCCAAGACCGCTCAGAAGGTGGACAAAGCCGGCAATGTCACGATGTGGGGCTTTGAATTCGGCACCGACACGACCAAGCCGCAACAGCTTGTGACCTACTACTGGCAGGCCGGCGGCGAATTCATGACCAAGGACGGCAAGACGGCCACCATTGACAACGATCAGATGCGTCAGACCCTGAAGTGGATGTACGACATGATCTGGACACACAAGGTCGTGCCGCCTGACTTCATGGAGAAGGGACACGCCGCCTTCGACCTGTTCACCGGTCAATCGCTGGCCATCACCGGGCAGTCCGGCATTGGCGACTGCAACAACCTCGACCAAAAGTTCAAGGAGCTCGACGGTAAGTGGACCTGGGACGTTCTGGCCACCGGCCCCAAGAATCGAGTCTCCTACTACGGCGCCGGCTATTGGGGCGTCATCCGCGGCACCAAGTATCCCTATGAGTGCGCCAAGTGGATTGCTTACCTGAGCCAGGATGAGAACCTGATCAGGCTGTCGCAGTATGGCGGCTTCATGAGCCCCAATAAGGCGGTCATGGCGCAGCCCTTCTGGAATGACCGCCCGTGGAAGAAGGTCCTGCCCAAAGTCATGGAGCAGATCCACCCATCGCAGCATCCATCCAGCGCCTGGAGCGCTATGATGGTCAACGAGCCGGGCGGCGTGATGTACGACTTCTACTATGATGCCCTGGTCAAGAAGGTTGACTTCGACACCGTCATCAAGCGCACCCAGCAGCGTATGCAGACCGAGATGGATAAGGCCGCAGCCATGGAGCAGCACAACCTGAGCATGATCTGACGTGCAGGCAGATGGCCAGGCTGCCACGCCCGATAGCATGGCAGCCTGGCCTATTCCAGTGCAAGGACAGTGTCTGGAGGTATCGGAATGGGTCGAAATCGCATCATCTTCTGCTATCTCATGGTTGCGCCGGCGGTTATCCTGGTTCTGGTCATCACCGTCTATCCTATGCTGGAATCGCTGCGCATGAGCTTTTTGGCCTATGATCTCATGCGCATCAATATTGACGGAACGCCGTTCGTTGGTCTGAAAAACTTCGATACAATTCTGCACGACCAGCGCTTCCTGATCAGCCTGAAGAATACGTTCTTGTTTGCTATCATCGTCGTCAGTGCTGTCATTTTTCTGGGGTTGATGATGGCCCAGTTGCTCAATATGTCATTCCGCGGGCGCGGGGTGTTGCGCTCGCTCATCCTGATTCCCTGGGTCACGCCGCCGGTCGTCGCGGCGACGATCTGGGTCTGGATGTATCAGCCGGAGCGTAGCCCGTTCAACCAGGTCCTGCGCGCTCTCGGCATTATTCAAACAAACATTCGCTTTCTGGCCGATACGACAACCTTCCTCGGCGGAATCAGCATCCCCATGCTCGCCGTGTCGAGCGTGCGTATCTGGAATGGCCTCCCCTTCGTAACGCTGATGATCCTGGCCGGGCTGCAATCCATTCCCGTGGAATTGTACGAGGCCGCCGAGATTGACGGCGCCGGCGCGCTCGCCAGGTTACGCTTTATCACTCTGCCCAGCCTGCGCCCTGTTCTTGCCATCTTGATTACCCTTCTCGGCCTGGGCGCCATCGGCCACTTCGAGGTCAACTACGTCATGACGGGCGGCGGCCCGCGTGATCTGACGAGTATTCTGGCCGTCGTCGCCTATCGCCAGGCTTTCTCGTTCTACCGGTTCGACCTGGCATCAGCCATCAGCACAGTCATCCTGGTCTTGACCAGCCTCATCGCCACATTCTACATCCGCAGCAGGATGTCCGAAACATGACCACCGTGACCATTGCTCAGGAGGCCTGCCCATGACATTCCTTGCCCGCCCGGCCGATACGGCACTACTCAGGCAGATCCAGCGCATCGTGACCAACGCATTCATCATCGTCGGTACAGTCGCCGTCTTTGCGTATGTGCTTCTGCCGTTTTACTGGATGCTCAAGAGCTCGTTGCAAACCGATCTGGAGATCATGAAAATCCCATCTGTCTGGTTTCCTACCCAGCTTTCCTTCAGATCGTACGCGCGTGCTATGACCATCATCCCCTTTGCGCGTTACATCACCAACTCACTGTTCGTGTCGGGCGTCACGACGGCTGTATGCACCATCCTGGCTTCGATGGCCGGCTATGTCCTGGCCCGCCACAAGTTTCCGGGTGCAACCGTACTGTTGATGCTCTTTCTGTTTACGCAACTTATCCCCAGCATCACCCGCGTCTTTCCGGTCTACTTTATGCTGCAGCGTCTCCATTTGCTGAATAGCTATCTGGGCCTCACCATCGCCTACGTCAGCTTTTCACTTCCCTACAGCGTCCTGATGTTGCAGGGCTATTTCCGTGGCAGCTATCCACACGAACTGGAAGAGGCGGCGCTTCTCGACGGCTGCACATGGTTCTCGGCGTTCATGCGCATCGTGTTGCCGATTTCCATTCCCGGCATCATCGCAGTTGCCACCTACAGCTTCCTGGGAGCCTGGAACGACTTCCTCTGGGCCAGCCTGCTCCTTAACAAGGGAGAAATGAAGACGATTCAGGTGGGCCTGCGTGACTTTGTGGGCGAATTCGGCGTGCAAGGCATGAACAACTTTATGGCAGCGTGCGCCATGACGACGATCCCTGCCATTCTCCTGTACGGCCTGGGCCAGAAGTACATCGTGCAGGGTATGAGCGCCGGCGCAATTAAAGGGTGATATGATTTTTCTGATTTGCGATTTTGGATTGCTGATTTCGGCGTGTGCTTCGCCGGCAGACAATCCAGAGTAGGCAATCCTACATCGTTACAGGAGTAGACCATGAACATCAGTATCCAGGGCGACAAGTTCTACATGGACGGCAAGCTGACCTATAGCGACTTTCCCGGCGCCAGGCCAGAGGCCCTTGGCCGATTGATGAATAGCCGCATGGTGCAGGCCACCTTCGACGATGAAAATCCCGAGACGGTCAAACTCTTCAGCTACCCTGACGGCAGCCCTTTCGACCCGGATCGTCAGACCAACGAGTTTATCGCCATGCTACCTGAGTATCGCAAGTATGGCGTGATCGCCTTCACCGTCAACTTCCAGGGTGGTTATCCCCAGTATCATGTCCACCTGCGCCGTGACCAGATCCTACAGAATTGGGACAACAACGCTTTTGCGCCCAACGGTCGGCTGAAGTGGCGCTATGCCGAGCGCATGAAGCGGGTGATTGAGGCTGCCGATGCCAACCGTATGGCAGTCATTGTGGGCTTCTTTTACTTTGGCCAGAACCACAAGCTGCAAGACGAGGCCGCCGTTCGCCGCGCCGTGACCGAGGCCACCGAGTTTCTCGTTAGCCTCAAGCGCGGCAATGTCATGATCGAGATCAACAACGAATGCGAGATCGGCTATGTCCATCCGCTCTTGCAACCTCATGGTGTCCATCAGATGATCAATCTGGCGCGCGAGGTGTGCAAAGGTCAGTTTCCTATCTCCACCAGCTATGGCGGCGGAACGCTGCCGGGCACCAATGTGCTGGATGCTGCCGATTACATCCTGATTCACGGCAACGGGCAGACGCCGGAGCGTATCAGGCAGATGGTCAGGGGTTGCAAGGCGATGACCGACAAACCGGTCGTCTTCAACGAGGATTCGGTACGTGTAGATAACTGCCGTGCAGCCTTCGAGGAAGGCGCAAGCTGGGGCTACTACGACCAGGGTGGGCGCACGCCCTATGCCGACGGCTTCCAGTCGGTGCCCACCAACTGGGCCATCAACACGCCGGAGAAGCAAGCATTCTTCAACACGGTCGCAGAATTGGTGGGAATGAAGACGCAGGGCTGATTCAGTTTAGCATAGATATACCCTCAGCCATCCTTCTCCCTGACATGGCGAGGACCGGGATGAGGGTCCTACATCGAGGCACATCATGGATAGCTTCATCATAACCGTTGCTCCATGCCCGCCGCATGCCGCCATCCGGCAGTTCCCCGACCTGCCGCACACGCCCCAGCAGATCGCCGATGAGGTTGTGCGTGCCTGGCAGGCAGGCGCAGCCATTGTTCATCTACATGTCATTGACGAGATGGGCAAGGCAACCCAAGATTTGACCGCCTTCAACAAAACCGTTGCCTTGATCCGCGAGCGCTGCGACATCATCATCGAAGGCTCCACCGGAGGGGCGGTGCCCATGAACGCTGCCGATCGCTCCGTGGCGCTGCAAGCCGACATCGAGATGGCCTCTCTGAATCCCGGTTCGGTCAATTTCGCCGATGTCGCTTATGTCAATTCTCCGCAGGACATTGACTACTGGGTCAAGGAGATGCATCGGCGCAAGATCAGGCCGGCCATCGCCATCTTCGATAGCAGTTGGATAGCGAATACCTTGCCCTATATCGAACAAGGGCTGATCCCACAGCCGGCATTCTATAACATGGTGCTCGGCCAGATCGGCGCTGTGCCGGCCACGCCGCGCCATGCCCTGTTCCTCGTCGAAAGCCTGCCCCCGGGCTCTCTCTGGGAGTTCACCGGCCATGGCGGGCACGATCTGGAGGTCTCGATGTGGGCGATTGCTCTGGGCGGACATGGGCGGGCCGGCTTCGAGGACAACGTGTTCTACACGCCCGGCGTACGGGCCGGCAGCAATGCCCAGATGGTCGAACGATTGGTGCGCATCGCCCGCGAGAGCGGGCGCGACATCGCAGCGCCTGCTCAGGTGCGAACCATGCTGAGTCTACCCGTAAAACACTAGAAAGCGCCGCGTTGGGACAACGTTTGCTGCACCATCACAGACATTACGATGAAAGTGAGGAAACCCGTTGAAACTACGACACTCTGTTATGCCCGGCCTCTTGGGGCGCACGTATGACCGCTTCCATGAATACCAGCCGGCCAAAGACCTGGCCGAGTTGCTCGCCATGGCCAAGGGCGTACGCGGCATGGACGGCATCGAGATCGTTTATCCCCAGAACTTCCGACCCGACCCCAAACAAACGGTTGCTCTGATCAAAGACATGGGCCTGGTCGTTTCGGCTGTGAACTTGAACGTCAAGGGCGATAAGCACTGGCAAACCGGTTCGTTCACATCGCCGGACCCAAAGCTGCGCGCTCAGGCCGTGGCCGAGATGAAGGTGGCTATGGACCTGGCCGCCGAGCTGAACGCCGGTATGATCACCTGCTGCCCGCTGATTGATGGCCACAATTACAACTTCGAGGCCGATTACCTCAAGCAATGGCCGTGGCTCGAGGAGGGCATCGGCGAGGCAGCCCGCCATCGCTCCGATGTCAAGATCAGCCTGGAATACAAGCCCAATGAGTCACGCAACTATGTCATCCTGGGTGACATGGGCCGCACCCTCTGGCTGTGCGAGCGCCTCGGCTTTGCGCACATCGGCGTCACCATGGACGTCGGCCATGCCCTCGTGGCCAAAGAGACGCCGGCCGAGGCTATGTGCCTGGCTGCCCAGGCTAACCGTCTCTTCTATATCCACTTCAACGACAATGGCCGTGAGTGGGACTGGGACATGCTGCCCGCCTCTGTCAACCTGTGGGATACGCTGGAAATGATCTACTACATGGATCGGTTGAACTGGGAAGGCTGGCTGTCGTACGACGTCATGACACGCGATGGCAACACCGTCGAGGCCATCGAAGCCACGATCAGCATCGTGAACGATGCGCAAGAGCTCCTCTACAAGATCGGCCGGCAGAAAATTGATCAATTCGTCGGCGAAGGCATCCCGGCGCGGGCCTTCCGGCATCTGGTGCACTCACTGCTATGATTACGAGAGCACAGTACGAAGCACACAAGCGCCGCGCCGCTGAATTGCTCGAGCGCGCCGGCATCGTTGTGCGACCGGATGAACTGGCCAGGATCGAGGTCGCCGATGTCGGCCTGTCCGAGATCGAGCAATCCGGCTTGCAGATCCTGACATTGGTGCAGACCCAGAACATCGGCGTCAAGGTTCTTGTTCTACTGCCGAATCAGATCTTTCCCGAGCACAAGCATCCGCCGTTGGGCGATTA
>Ga0123519_10015724_pt1 | contig 10589 bp, 14 predicted proteins | sample YelNatPaOPRAMG02_FD_87396 | JGI IMG/M metagenome (GOLD analysis project Ga0123519, IMG submission 87396) | Hot spring microbial communities from Yellowstone National Park - Yellowstone National Park OP-RAMG-02 (version 2) | ecosystem: Environmental > Aquatic > Thermal springs > Hot (42-90C) ...
ATAAAAAGAATTAAGAGGAAAAATATTATTAGAGCCTCGGTCGTCTAGATCGAAAAGAGGAAAATGGCCTAGGATACAGGTCTGTCACACCTGTGACACGGGTTCAAATCCCGTCCGAGGCGTAAGTTTTCGATTTCTTAGTCCTGGGGTATTGTTCAAATAGAAGCAAGAAGAAGGTGATTTTGTATGATAGGGTTTGAGAAAGATTTGATAGAGGAAACTCTAGCTAAACAAATCGAGCAAATTAAGAGTTGTAGAATTTCTTCAGATAAAGGAAGAGAGAATATTAAAATTTCAGAGAAGAATTCTGAACTTATTTTAAGATTTTTAGAGGAATGCTTAGCAAGAGGTTTATCTAAAAACAGAGTAATGTTTTACCTCTGTAGACTAAGGAAGCTACTCCAAATGGTTAGAAAGAATTTTGATGAAATGAATAAAGACGATGTAAAAAATCTTGTTAAAGAAATAGAGTTTAGCAACTATAAACAATGGACCAAGCAATGCTATAAAATTACTATTAAAAAGTTCTTTCAATTCATAAGAGGTTATGAATGGGATAGTAAGCAATATCCTCCAGAAGTAAGTTGGATTAAGGTTTCTTCAAAGAATAACAACAGGTTGCCAGAAGAGATACTGAATTTTGAAGAAGTACAAAAAATGGTCGAAAATGCTTCAAATTTAAGGGATAAAGCTTTAATCTATGTTCTTTACGAATCTGGAGCAAGGATAAGCGAGATAATGGGCCTAAAGATAAAGCACGTTTCCTTTGATAAAGACGGAGCTGTCATCATAGTAAATGGTAAGACGGGAAGTAGAAGGATAAGACTAGTTCTGTCAGCCCCTAAGTTAGCTAGCTGGATTGAAAATCATCCTAATAAGTCTAACAGAGAAAGCTATGTTTGGGTTAACCTTGAAAAGGATAACGGTAATCCTCTGTGCTACAGAAGAGTTTCAAACATTCTGAAAGAGGTTGCAGAGAAGGCAGGTATTAAAAAACCTGTTAACCCCCATGCTTTCAGGCATGCAAGAGCAACCCACTTATCGAAACACTTACCAGATGCTGTAATGAAGTCCTACTTTGGCTGGACGCAATCAAGCAGAATGGCAAGCGTTTATTACCATTTGAGTGGTGCCGATACAGATTCTGCAATATTGAGAATGTACGGAAAAAATCAGGAAGAAGGAGAAAAAGTTATAACTCCAAGAGTTTGTCCAAGATGTGGACATGAGAATTCTCCTGAATCTGAATTTTGCAGTAAGTGCGGACTACCGTTAGGTACAGAGTATGTAGAGATTAAAAGGGAAAAGGAAATGATAGAAGAAATTTCTAAATTGAGAGAGGAATTGGAAAAGATTAAAATTACAGAAAAGAAGCTACTCGGTCTAATTACTCCAAAAATAGTTGAGGAATTAATCGAAAGGAAAATTCAAGAGCTGTTGAAAAGTGTGAAATAGGGGTGTTGTTTTTATTATAGTAACTGTAATAAATTCTGAGCATGTCAGACTCAACTTGGGAATATCAAACTGCTGATGGGAAAACCAAACCAATAAGAAAGTGGCATTTTGTTCTCTATACGGTATGGAATGAGGCAGCAGTGCGCATAGCTCCAGATGATAAGGAATACATTAGTACGTCTGTAATTGCATCTTCACTTCAACCAAAATTTCCATCTATGACTACTTCAAGAGTATGGCAGATATTGAAAATTTGCCAAATAAATGGATTTGTTGAATGTAAAAAAGCAAGTAAAAAATATTGTGTTGACTCCTTCGGAAAAGAAAGAATTATTAAGCTAAGAGGTAGACCTAAGTTGTTTTGGCGATTGACAGATAGAGGCGAAAACTACTGGCGTTATAAGACAAATTTATTTAAAAAAATTTCCGAAATACTTTATCCAAAAGATGAAAAATTATATCCGTAATTTAATTTTTTTTCTTTTCCATGTTTAACCCAAGGTTTTTGCATGCTATCTCTAAAAAGCTCTCACCACGAAGTGTAACACGATAGAAATAACTACTTTTAAGTCTCTTTAAGGCAGCACCCCTTATGCCTTTTTCTCTTATGACGCTAGCTATTTTTTCTCGCGCTTTTTCAACTAATTCGTCATCATCGGTAATTTTAAATTTTTTCATTACCCCAGCTTTTACAAACCACTCTTGAATATTCCTTACAGTTTCTCTGTCCATCTTTAAATTATCAGCAGTTTCTGCAGTACGTGCTGGCTGATTATAATAAGTGTCTAAAAGGACTTCACAGTATTTCTTATTTTCTAATTTTTCCTTGACTTTTTCTTCAGAAATATTTTCGTATGCTTTCTTGGTTCTATAATTTTTCCAATCTTCAAAAGAAGGCAGACAAGCAACCAAATAAGTAACCAAGCATGCTACTAGTGAGGAGAGAAAGACTATCCCATTAAAAAATTGCTTGCTTGCATAGTTGCTTGCTTGCTTCCATAGCCTAGGAACAAGACCTAAAATACTATGCTCCTCCATATACAAGGAACATGCTTGGTCGCATACATGGAAAGTAGGTTTCATCATCTTTTCACCTTTATAATTGCAAGAAATGCAGAATTAGGAGTAGGTATATACTGATAGAATGCATCTTTTGCTACGGTTATTTTTCTGATTTTTTCTGGATAGTATTTGCAAAGCTGCTTCAAAACTTTGCAAAGCCTGTACTTCGGGATACCAGTCCAAGTCGAAAGCAATGATAACGAAAGAGGGACAGGTGAAGCTTGTAGAATTTGCAAAATTGTTTCAGCATAATGGCTTTCTATCTTCCTACGGTGTTGTTTAAGTGATTCAATCTCTAACTTCATATTGCCCACTTTCCTGATTGCTGGAAAATGATTCCAGCAACTTTTTCTTTTTTAGCTTCTTCAAAGCTTTCTCATCAATCCACTTGATTAATTCTTCTATAGAGTTGAACTCCATGTTTATAATCTTTACAACAGTATTCAAACCTATAATCTCCCGACATGATTCAGAAAAGTCTCGAGAAAGGGTAGATAAACTGACAACTATCCCAATTTAAACATTTTCGGGCTTTTGATTTTTTGATTGCTCCCTTAGTTTATTTTCATGCTTAAACGCATAGTACCAATCTCGGAACAAATCGTCAATCATATAACATACTTCCCTACCATTCTCAGTTTCCACTTTTTCTTCTCTTATTAGAGGGTGAGAAGGATTTGGAAATCTGAGCTTGATGATGGCATCTAACGGCAAATTTCTTGTCTTTTCTCTTGCCCATATTCTAAGAGTCTCGTTTTTCACTAACACTTCTATATTCTTCGTTCGAACCAGCTTAAATTTTTTAATACTTGGAAGAAGTTGTTTGTTTATAACTTTAAGCGTTACATCTCTTGCGAGAAATCCTTTCGCCACAATATCTTTCTGAAAGACCACCCTCCTTCTTATCAAACTTTTAAAGAAGAAATTAACCAGCTTTTTTCTCTTTTGACTATATCTTCCTATGCCTGATAAGCATGTTTCAAATTCTTCCAGAGATGGAGAAAGCTTAAAAACATCTAATAGGGCTAGATAAAAATCGGAAGGGTTTTTTATTTCTATTTTTTTCCTTACCACTTTTCCTCTTAACATTTTTTTAATTTTGTTAATTGTATCAATCATACGTTTTATTTAAAAAAAGAAATTTAAAAGGGTATTGTTCAAATTTACAAAACTTTACTTTTTAAACCATGGCAATAATTCCGATGAAAGACCTTAAAGGTTATCTTGAACCAGAAGAAGTTGAAAAGCTACTAAATTCTTGCAACAGTTTGCTAAGTTATCTTATCCTTCGAATCCTTTGGAGAACTGGAATGAGAGTCAGCGAGCTAGTTAGCCTTAAAGTTTCTGATATTTTATGGAAGGAGAGAATAATAATAGTTAAAACTTTAAAGAAAAAGAGACATCAAGAAAGAAGAATACCTATAGACCAGAAAACGCTTGATTTGCTCAAAAAATATTTAGAGGAAAGAAGAAACAAATCGAACTTAATTTTTCCATTTACAAGACAATGGGTTTTTAATTTAATTAGAAAAATTGGAAAGAAGGCAGGAATAACAAAAGTTGGTGAAAAGAAACTACATCCCCATCATCTTAGACATTCATTTGCAATATTTTGCATAAAGAGAGGAATGGATTTAAGAAAACTCCAAATGATTCTTGGTCATGCTTCAATTTCAACTACCGCTCATTATTTGCAGTTTAGCCCTCTAGAGCTTGAAGAAGAGTATGATAAAATTTGGAAAGGTGTTGAATAATGGATGAAGAAAGAGAATTAACAAAAGAAGAAAGAAAGAGGAAAGCTCTAGAAGAGGGAGTAGCTAGAACTTATATAGTTTGTCCTTTATGCGGGTTAAACAGAGTTTTAGAAAAATGGGAAAAAGGAAGGATTAGATTTGGAAATTTTGATTTAGAAAAAAGTTTCTTTGTTCAAGTTAGATATTCAACTGGAGGAAGGGCTTCTGGGTTTTGGCTTAATGAAGATGAAAGCAGAAGAATATCTGAAGTAGCAAACAATGAAGAATTTAGGGATTTGCTAGTTCAAATAAAAAATCAGTGCAAAGCAATTTTGAGATACCTTACAAAACTAGGGATTTGAGATGTCTCAACATGACGAAATTGTTGAGTGTATAAGAAAAGTTTATGGTTTGAGCGGGAAGCAGAAAGAAGTAGATGGCTTTGTAGATATAGCCGAAGACCAAAAGTTCGAAGTTGAGCTTTCGGGTAAGCCTGAGAAGTTCGCTTGGGCTATGTTGAAGTTATCAAAAGGAGAACATGGAATTTTATTTGTTTTACCTGAGCATTTAAAAAAGGCGATAAAGTATAAGGAATCCTACGGATTTGACAAAATAGAAGTTAGACCTATTCCTAAAGAATGTGTTATAAGTTAAGACATAAGTCCTACAAGAAGAAAATAAATCTTAATAAATCAAGATTAAATTTGTGAGAAAACCCGAATCAAAAATAGGAATTTGCAGTTATCATCTGTGCAGAAAGAGAACAAAAGTTTTTCTATGCAAATATTGCGGTAAATATTTTTGTGAGCAGCATATTGAGCCAAAGCCAGTTCTTACTCTTAATCAAATATCTACTGCAAAAGAACCATTAAGAAGTAAGTTAGAAGAAATTTGGAGAAGTAATAAAGGGCATCCAGATTCTGCATTCACTCCGATTTTTTGGAATAAGCTAGAAAAAGGGGAAAAAGAAAAATTAGAAAGAGCTTGGGAAGTTTTAGATATCTTAAAAGAAGGTCATGAGCCAGCAGTTAATCATGAAGAAGAGCCAATCGAACGAAAAGTTTTAGTGCCCGAGAAGATAGAAAATTATTGGTATTGGAACAAAAGAAAAATAATCAAAACAATAGTTGTAATAGTGCTTTTTTCTGTTGTTGGTTATTTCTTATACAATGGCTTTCAGTCTGGGCAAATTCAATCATTTTTGTCAAATATAATTTCATCCAACATTAGCCAACCATCCGAACCAAAATATGTGCAAGATTGTTTAGACAAAGCAAAAGAAGCAATTGAACTGGAAAGAATGAGGTCTCCTATCGATTTTAAGTGGAAAATTTTGGAGTACAAAGAATTTTCCTCTCCAAGCGAAGCCGAAGCTTATGCCAAAGATAGGGTAAGTGGCATGGATTACATTATATGCAAAAGAAAATGCACTCAAGGTTTTGTTTTTTATCCTCCAGAATGTGAAGACATAATCCTACCTACTAAAATTTTGGCTATAATCTACGAGGAGCGAGGTTATTTTCAAGGTTCAGAAATTAAATCTACAGTAGTCATGTACTGTGGTGATGACGGAAGAATTCTTGAAAAAGGTTCAACTGATACTTGTATTTCCTAGTGAAACATAGCGAGAATCACTTTAATTTCTTTGTAGTTAAATTAAAATCTATTTTCTAAGAATATAAAAGGACTTTGCTAGAATGCTAAAGGTTCTTTCACACGCATACTCCACCAAATGATGTGCAAACAAATGTATAGCCAAGGGGGCATTTTTGCCAACATTTATCATTACAAAATATTGTATCATCACTGCATTTTGCAGATATAAAAACTTGAGTGATGTAAAATGTAGCTTCTTTATCCGGTTTTGATGGTGTAGGACAGACGGTCCCTTCTATATAGGGTACTATTACTAGAGAGGGAGTAGTTTTTTCTACATATTCTTTTGGGACATTTTGTATTGCTATTCCTACGCCAGTTTCGTCAAACTCTTTTGTTAAAATATTTTTTCTATGCCCTGGGCTATTCATCCATTCTCTCACACTTTCTTCTACTAATTCGTCCAGAGTTTTATACTCTCTTTTTGTAATTGTTCCATCCTCTCTATACCACCAGCGTTTTATAAAAGATATTTGCATTAAATTTTCTCCAACCATAGTATAGAAAATTCCAGCTCTGGACACTCTATCGTCTACTTTTTTGCAATCTAATCCCTCGTGCGCGAAATAGTTATTCTCGGCCATTTCTTTGCTGTGACTCCTTGCTACTTCAGCTAGGTTTTCGTTCCATTTCAATGGAGGTAGTCCATATTTTTCACGCTCAGTATTTATTCTATCAAATATACTGAATTCTAATGTGCGAATGTCTATACTGTTTACTTTATCGTTCAGCTCTTTAGTCAAATTTATTACTCCCGTACTTCTCAGAGCAGCCTCTACTATTGGGTCAAGGTTCCAGTAAGTTCCTATATCTATTCCAAAAAAACTAAGAAAAGTGTGAGGAGCTAAACAGAATCCTAAACCTATTACTATGAGTAACGTAGTAATAATACCTTTTACAATTTTTCGTATGGAGTAGTTACGTGGATTTATATCTAACTCCCTAACCCTTTCGTATCTTCTAGGAGCTTCGAATGGATATTTCTCTTCATAAGCAAATGAGAAAGGTGAAGGCATTTCTTTTGATTTTTCTGTTTCTTTCCTTTCACTAATTTCTTTTAGTTTGTCCATCACTTCCCAAAGTTTCTTTCTTTCCATTTCTTCTTTCATCTTCAAAACTTCAAAATATTTTCTAGTCCAGTCCCAATCTGGGTGTCCACCCTGTTTTCTCCAGTCTTCTAATATTTTATCTCTTAAAACTGGGTCTTTAATTTGTTCAGTAACGCTCATTGTTGTAACTATTTTTGGAGGCAGATGTTTTTCGCAAAAATATCTTCCACAATAAGGGCATTTGAATAATTTTTTTCTAGAAGAATCATTTTCCCTTACCTTACACTCAGAACAAATACCAATAATACATTTTCTTTGGACTCTTTTCATCGAGTTAATTTAACTTTTTAAAGTTAAAAATTTAAGGTAGTATCCCCAAGAAGGCAAGAAGGCAAGAAGTCAATAAGAATTTCGATGACATTTGTTTAGGGTAAGGGAATTTGTATAACCTATTACTTTTGGAAAAGAAATTTTTCATAAAACATATCAAGCGTGCACATTTTATCTGTCTATTTTTCAATTTTATATAGCACATTGGAAAAATTTTTAGAACTCTTGTTTTCTAGGCTATAATTCAATGAATTTGATTATAAAGAAAAAATGTAAATTTTCAAAGTTTTGGTTTAAGCCAACCAACTCTCTTCAGCAAAAATACCCCTACAACTCCAACAATAATTATAACTATTGCTACTATTGCTACAGGTGAAGTGATAAAAGCGAAAAATCCTGTTGGGCCTGCAGTTGGTAAGATTGTTGTAGTAGTCGGAATTGTTGTAGTTGTAGTAGTGGTTGTGGTGCTAGTAGTAGCTGGTGCATAAGTGCAAGCTTGCTCTTCTGCAGGCTTATACTTAGTGGTATTACAATTATTCAAATCTCTGCAAACTCTATATTGCGTGCCGTTAGGATAGCATTCAAACCAAGATGAACAGGTCCAATTCTCGTCGCAAACTGCTGAAACTGAAGGTGCTCCTCCTGCAGGAGTACCACCAACTGCACCTCCACCTGAAGGCGCTGGTGCTGGGCAATCTTGTGGGCATGAAGAATACGTCTCTCCATTGTTACAAACACCATCTCCACAATAAGGTGATATTTCACCTAGTAACCCATACGTACTAAAGTGGGTAACATTAGCATCAACATAATGATTCATTTTGTTAATAGAAGAGGAAACTTTTTCCCAAGCTCCTACATTTTCGTTATAATAATAAATGGCTAAACTATTTTCGTTTATGTGTTGAGAGCTAACAACATTTGGATTGTAGTAAAGACGCAAAATAGACCATCCTAAAATATTTCTCAGATTTTCTTCTAATTCTACACGAATAGATTTTAATTTTGCTAGACTAGTTGGTATTGTAATGTTTACTTCTTCAACAAGTATTTTACCTTCTCCTTCAGTCCAACATTGTTCGGGTAGCTTAGCTGTAAACGATAATACTATATTTGGAAATAACAAAATCGAAATGAGTATAGTAAATACAATAGTTCTATACTTACTTTGTTTAATGCTTACTGTCATCTTATTTAAACTTTAAATAATGTTTAAATAAAGTTAATCATTAAATACATTATTAATAGGTGTATTAGAAATTATTTTTGACGAGAAAGTCAACCTCACAAGGTTTAGTACATTTTAAGCACTATTTTAAAAATATAACTATGGGAAAAATACCAAAACACTATGTTCGTCTAAGCGACCTTTTCATCAGAAAACTTGAGAGCAAGTCATTGAGCGAAATATTTTATCTTTCACTTTTTGAAACTGCACATTTTGAACAAAAAGAATTTTATTATAACTCCGATGAAATCCGTAATAAAATTAAAAAAATATTAAAGAAAAATGGTAAGCCATCGATTCGGAGAAGTGATATAAATAGAGTAATAGATTCGCAGTTTTTTACTGGTAAAATTACGAACATAATTCTGTCAGAACAGTTATCCCAAATACTGAAAAAAAGTGTAAATCCAAATGCTATCATTAATGGTTATGAGATAGATTGTCGTCTAGGCTCTATAGCATTAGAAATTAAGCGATTGTACTCGACTAGCAATATATACAATTACATAAAGGAAGAAATAGACAAATATAAAAAAATCAAAAGTGAAAATATTAAAGACATATTAATTACTTTTATCCTTATAGCAAAGGATGAAGAAGAAGGTCAAGTATTATTACGCTCAGTTGATGGCTATAGAAACTTTTTAGATATTTTGCAAAAGAAGAAGATTATTCCTAAAAATTTTCATTTTTATATAACAACTTTTTGTCCGAACTACAACTTAGACTCATTTATAAGAGGTTTGATAGAAAAAATTAATAATTTAAAAACATAAAATAAATTGGTGTATGAAGATGTTTGGAAAGGACTTGACTAAAAATTCAATACTTTTCATTCTGAACAAAATAAAAGTAGAAGATAGAATAAAATTAATGAAGTTAATGTTTTTTGTAGAACATTACGATGTTAGGACAAGCAAATTGTCTTTAAATAAAACATTGGGAAACAATTTTGTAATTTATCACTATGGACCTTTTAGTTTTGAAGTTTATAAGAAGTTTTTAGAGCTAGTAAACGATGGAGATATAATTGAAGGTCCATTTATAAAAAGTAATGTTGAATTAAAGGAAGTTAGAACTAATTTACCTCCAGAAATTTACGAGAAAATTGAGTTCGTTTTAAAGAAATTTGGTAACTTAACTGGCAAAGAGTTAGAAATAAAATCACTTGAGATGCTAGGAATAAAACCAGAGGAAAAATCTAAATTTTTTGGATTACCTGTTGAAGTCATGATTAGTAAGATGTAAATTTACGTTCTTTACTTTATCAAATATTCCCATCAAAACAAGAAATTATTCTTTTTCTATTTCTATGTGTTCTCTTACAACCTTTACAAAATTTATAACTTCCTTTGAATTAGGATTAGAGACTTGTATAGTCCAATTCGCAGGGTCTACTCCAGAAGCATGAAATCTGTATCCGGAATCTTTGACAAATATTCCTAATATTATTAAAATTAAGCCTACAAAATAAAGGAAATAGTTTAAATAAGGCATTTTTATTGATTGAAGTAAATATCCAAAGAAAATAAAAAATATTCCTACAAAAATTAATGAGTAATGATTTTGGGTAAACAATTCAACTGATGTTATGTGCTTGTACATTAAATCTTCCATATGCTCGCCAGAAAAACCCTTCTTATATTTTATAATTCTTTTATTAGTCGCATAGAATTCGTAATTGTCCGATGTTTCGAGCTCAGCTTCTATTTTTTCTTTAGGTGTCAAGTGTTCTTCTACCGGCATATTTAAATTTAAAAAGAAGTTATTTAAATCTTTACAAAAGAATGTTTTGTCAGCGTATACAGTAAATTAAAAAGAAACCTATAAATACTTCGAGAGATATCATATTTTACGAAAGTAAATAAATGTAAAACAAAGGACTAAGAAATAGAATTCTTATGCCCGTCCGAGGCGTTACCCGTAAAGTTTAAGAATTAAGAACTTTATAATTATTTTACACAAACCAGTAGTAAAAACCATCTGGAGAATGGTGATTTAAATCTATAGAATTTGGCCTTTTAGTATATTCTACATAGTCTGGAGGTTGTAGATGAAAGAATTAGATGTAACAAA
>Ga0123519_10015725_pt1 | contig 10588 bp, 18 predicted proteins | sample YelNatPaOPRAMG02_FD_87396 | JGI IMG/M metagenome (GOLD analysis project Ga0123519, IMG submission 87396) | Hot spring microbial communities from Yellowstone National Park - Yellowstone National Park OP-RAMG-02 (version 2) | ecosystem: Environmental > Aquatic > Thermal springs > Hot (42-90C) ...
AGATTGGCACGATTCTAAACTCTGAACCGAAAAGATACTAAAGAAAGGGAAGCTGAACCTCAATTGAATGCTCATAACGATGGGCAACATCATCGACATCAATAATTCGCGACTCCTTCACAATCTGGTTGGCTATTTCCCCATCAATCTCAACATCGCCAAGGGGTGTACGCCAAACACCCTCATTCATGATGGCTAAGGCGCTTCCATAACCAGTATGGTTGGGACCGAAAAGAACCACAACATCCGGCTTCCCATCTGAAGCCAAACTGTAATAGGCGTGGGCTGCAACCGGCCCAGAATACATGTAGCCAGCATGAGGGCAAACCAAACCCACTATACGCCTAGGACCATCCACGGCAACCTTCGGAATTTTTCCAGGTCCAAGCTCGTGGAGAAAACACCTCTCAATCTGCCGCTTCAGAGATTCAGCTGTTCCAGCGTAGAAGGCTCCAGCTTGGCATGGATGCCGAACCTTCGCCATCTCCTAGCCTTCCTCTTCCTCCTTAGAGATTTTAGCCTCAAAATCCTCAATGGTCAGTGGCAAATCTTTGTCAAGTGGCAGTTCACCCCTTTCTCTGAGAATCTGCCTTGCAAGAAGCCAGTAAATGACTGCTAGGGCCCTTCTTCCCTTGTTGTTGGTTGGGATTACTAGGTCGACTCCTGAAAAGTCGTTGTCCGTGCTGCACAAAGCCACCACCGGGATGCCTACAGATGCCGCCTCCTTAACAGCTTGAGCGTCCGCCCTAGGATCGGAAACTATCAAAACGTTTGGTTCTATACGATTTGGATACAGCGGATTAGATAATAAACCTGGGATAAAGCGCCCAACCACGGGGATTGCACCTGTTACCTCGCAGAATTTTCTAACTGGTTCGTGGGCGTAAAGCCTTGCTGCGGCCGCAGCTATCCGAGAAGGTTCAAACCTTGCTAGGAACTTGGCTGCAACCCGTATGCGTTCATCCGTTTTTTTAACATCTAAGACAAATAGTCCATCTGGTCTGACGCGGTATATGAATTGCTCCATGTCCTTGGTCTTCATTCTTGTTCCGATATGTATTCCCGCTGATAGCATGGTGTCTCTTGGCAGCAAAAGCTCCTCTTCGGCGCTGACGCTTGTTTCTTCCTCAAAACCTTCCTTTTTTGCATCTTCTTTATCCGCCAAACTTTCCATCCCCAATTTATAGGATTTGAATTTCAGCCATTTTAGCTCTGTCTCCCAGAAACTCCTCCACCCTTATCAACTCGTTTATTTTGGCTATTCTCGCGCCTTCCACCACGCCAGTCTTTATTATTGGGCATTTGAAGGCTACAGCCAAATGGGCTATATGCCAGTCACATGTGTCCCCCGAACGGTGAGACACAACCGGGATGTAGCCCGCTCTTTTTGCTGTTTCAATGGTTTCTAAAGCATCTGTTAAGGTGCCCACTTGGTTCACCTTTATTATGATGGCGTTGGCTGCGTGTATTCTAACGCCTTGAACTAGTCTTTCATTGTTTGTGGCGAAGAGGTCGTCTCCGCAGACAAGGCAGTTTTTCAATTTCCCTGTTAGTTCTGCAAAGCTTTCATAGTCTTCCTCGTGGAATGCGTCTTCTACATAGGCTAAATGGTATTTCTCGACAAGCTGCCGGATAAACTCCAACTGTTCTCCAGAATCTAGCTCTTTTCCTTCTCTTTGGTACACGTATTTTTTGTTTTTACTGTTCCAGATGGTGGATGCTGCAACATCAATGCCCGGACTACAGTTAAAGTTAACTTCGTTGCTGACTTCCTCGCATGCCCTAGCCAAAACTTCTAGCGCTTCAAGGTTTGTGATGTTCGCTGTCCATGCGCCTTCATCGCTTCTTCCATTGTTGAAAAGCTTATCCTTCTTTCTCAAAATTTCCCCAACTTTCCTATGGACTTTAACATTTGCTCCTGCGGCCTCGGAAAAGGATTCTGCTCCATGTGGCAGCACCAAAAACTCTTGAATGTCCGGAGACTTGCCGCTGGTGTGTCTTCCGCCGCTTATAACGTTTCCAAGGGGGTATGGAAGCTCGCGGGCTGAATAACCGCCTAAATACTGGAAGAGGGGCAAACCGTAAGAGTTTGCTGCAGCCTCGGCGTTTGCCAAGGAAACCGCGAAGGCTGTGTTCCCTCCTATTATTCTGAAATCTTTTGTATTGTCTATTTCGTGGAGGGTTTTGTCTATCTCCTCCTGAAAGTCGGCGTTTAACCCCACAAGCTCCGGGGCTATGAGTTCTTCAACCTTTCTAACTGCTTCGTCCACCCCACCGTGTGGATAGTAGGTTACTTCGGCTTTCCCGCGGCTTTCCCCAGCTGGGGCGGAGGCTCTTCCAAAACCCGAATTTGTTACGACGTCAACTTCTATTGTTTCTTCTCCACGGCTGTTGAAAACCTTTCTCGCGATTATATCTTCAATAACTGTGGACATGTTTGGCTTCTCCATGTCTACTGCTGGTAATAGTAACTTCTAGCTTCTCTTCTTTTCTCGGCTTCTTCATAGAAGCGTAAAACCTCGTCTATGATTTCTACATGTGAAAGAAGCATGCGCCTGCAACAGTACCTTTTAATTCCCAAACTATCTAAAACTTCGCCAGCATCTTCCCCGGTCTTCACCCTTCTTGCGAATTCTTCCCACTTATCACCAATTAATTTGCCACAAGTGAAACATCTTACAGGTATAATCATACCGTTTTCGCTCCTCTTTTACCTATAACTTTTCTGGTCTCTTGCTCTTGCCCCGGGCCCTCCAAACTTTTTAGGCTCCTTTCTTCTCGGGTCTCCAGCAACCATTGTTCTGTCATATTCGATGAAAGCCGTACGCAATTGTGCACTCTTTATCCACTTTAAGAGGGCGTTTGCAATGGCCATTCTTGCCGCTTCCGCTTGTCCCATGTAGCCTCCACCTGAAACTTTTATATCTATGTCCAACTGTTTCCAAACTTCGTCGCCAGCCTGTATAAGCGGCTCCATTATTTTTTGGCGGGCTACTTCCGGTTGGTAGATTTCTAGGGGCGTCATGTTAATCCTTATTCTGCCCATTCCAGGTTTGACGACAGCCCTTGCTATGGCAGTTTTCCTTTTTCCACTGACAACTAAAACCTTTTTCGCCGTTGGCATTTTACTCTCCACTCCAGCCTATTTCTTTTGCAAACTCTCCAAGAGTAAAGTAGGGGCACGTTAACTTCTCAGCCTTTGCCTCTTCTATAGTTTCCATTTCGGCGCTTTTAAACTCGTCTGGAACGCCAATAAAAACTCTCAATCTTTTGTAGGCTTGTTTGCCCTTCGGCTGCTTATATGGGAGCATGCCCCTAATGGTTCTTCGCAGAATCCTATCGGGTCTCCTATAATGGAATGGGCCCTTTCCGGGGTGGCCGACTTCGAGAAACTCTTTCGCTTCTGCAATTTTGCTTTTCCTTTTGCCTGAAATCACAGCTTTTTCAGCGTTTACAACCGCTATTTTTTCGCCCTTTAGTAAGCGTTTAGCAATTATGCTTGCCATTCTCCCTAGGATAAGCCCATCCGCGTTTATAACTTTAAAACCTTCCAGTTCCATTTGACTTCACCCTATGATTTTAACCTTTGAGCCTTTGGGGTTTTTCTTAACAAGCTCCACTAGGGATAGACATTTGCCCCTAGCCTTTCTTATCTTTTGTTTAGCAGTTTCTGAAAAGGCGAAGGCCGCAACCGTCACTGGGTGGTCTAGTTCGCCGGCTCCTAAAACTTTTCCTGGAACAGCCACTGTTTCATTTTTCAGTGTGTATCTGTTTATGCGGCTTATGTTCACGGCGACACGTTTTCTTCTTGACGCTGCCAAGCGTTCAGCTATAGCTCTCCATATATCCGTCTTTTGCTCTCTGCTTTGCTTTTTCAGAAACTGTATAAGGTTTATGAGCTCTGGGTTTGTTGTCTCAGCCTTTTTCAAGTCCTTAACACCTCAATTTGGGATGCAAACTCCTTCAGCTGTTTTTCCAGGATTTTTATGGCTTCCATCATTATTCTCTCCGGGGGTAGGGCTCCAGTGGATTCTAGGCTGAATATGAAGGCGTTTTTCTCCCATTCTACTGTTATTGCTGGTGGCTGTTTTGGGCAGGCTTCCACACAGTCTTGGCATAATGTGCACGCCAGCAAATCGCGGATTTCCACTTTGCCTTCAGATTTTGCCAAGACTTTTCTGGGGCATATTTCCACACAATTTCCACAAGCGTCGCAGTTTTCGCCGTCTATCTTTATTTTTGGCAGATACTTGTATGAGCATGTGGAAACTGGCTGCCATTTGGCGTGGTTTTTGCCCTTTCCAAGCCTCGCGTAGGCTTCAAGTCTCAACTTTTGCCCCTTTACAAGTTTGACTATTGGAATTTTGTCGCTTACAGGCACTATGTTCGGGTTTTCCGAAACAAGCTCGCCGGAGTAGACGGTTATTGTTCCCTCTTTTGCCTCCCGGTCTAAGGTTAGGGTAACCCTGCAAAGGTTGCATCCAAACTCGCTTTTGCATGTGCATTCTTCTGGAAGGTTGTAACTGTCAAGATCTGTTTTTAGAGGTATAAGCCCAAGCCTATGGGCTATGATTTCATCGTGAAGTACAGAAGAATTTTCAATTATCACCACATCGTCTATCGACATGCACGGAACTTCCGCCAAAACATTTCTTCTCAAAGCATTAATGAACGGGGTATCCACTCCCTTTATAAGCATGCGCATGTTTCTATCGTCTCTTTCTAGCACTTTTATTTCCACTAGTCATCGCTCCATACGGTACAGTTTAACCGTAAATGCCGTTGAATAGAATATTGGTGCATTATTTCAATTTTTCTATGCTTGGTGAAATGAACGAAGTAGTTTAGACTCTCCTTCCCCTTCTGCCGCCCGGTCTTCTCGTGCCATCATGCGGGATAGGCGTAACCTCTTCTATTCTGCCTATGCGGAAGCCAGCCCTAGCCAGCGCCCTTATGGCTGCTTGGGCGCCGGGTCCGGGTGTCCTCGGACCGGGGCCGCCGGGAGCCCTTACCTTTATATGGATGGCTGTTATTCCCTTGTCTTTGGCTATTTCCGCCGCTGCTGAGGCTGCCCGCATGGCTGCATAAGGCGATGACTCCAATCTGTCGGCTTTTACAAACATTCCGCCCGAAGTGCGGGCTATGGTTTCAGCTCCTGAAAGATCTGTTATATGCACTATGGTGTTATTGTAGGAGCTGTAAATGTGTACTACGCCCCATTTTTCGGCTTTTTTAGCCGTAGATGCTGCTCCGCCGCTACCGCTACTGCTCATTACCCTTCGCCTCCTGTCTTTTCAGCCTCCTTCCCCTTTGCGGTTGCAACAGCGACAATTTGGCGTAGAGGATGGCTTGGGCTTGCGAGGGGACTATCCGAAGCATAGGCTATTTGTTCCTCTTCCTCCCTTGTAACCAGATAGCTTGGCACTGTTACTCGCTGTTTTCCTATGGCTATGTGTCCATGGGTTATAAGCTGACGGGCTTGATGGATGGATTTAGCCAATCCTTTTCGGAAGACTATCGTTTGGAGCCTTCGTTCGAGAATATCCTCGACTGTTAGGTCTAAAACGTCGTCTAAAACTGCTGTTTCGTGGATTATGCCAAGCTTTTTCAGGCGGGACAGGAGTTCCTCTTCCATTTTTCTTCTCTCTTCAGGCGATTTGCCTATCAACGAGCGGGCTATGCCTCTAAACTTTGAAAGCATTGTTTTGTGGCGCCACAGCTCCCGCTTGTTTCTTAGCCCATACTGCCCCAAAAGTTTAAGCTCTTCTTGGAGTATGTCTGTGCGCCATGGAAAACGTGGAGTTTCATACTTCTTTTTCTGCTTCTTAGGATCGCCCAAGGTTATCCACCGCCGCCTCCAGCCTTTGCCACCGCCTTCTTTTTAACTCCCACGGCTTTGCCTGTTCTCCCGGTTGTTCTGGTTCGCTGTCCTCTAACTTTTAGCCCGTAGGCATGTCTATATCCACGCCAGGATTTTATCTCCTTCATCATTTCTATATCCATTTTCGTTCTAAGGATGAGGTCTGCACCTATCAAGTGCATGTCCTTTCCCGTTTCCAAATCCTTCCGCCTATTTAGAAGCCAGTTTGGCAACCCATACCTCACGGGGTCTTTAATTATTTCCTCTATTTTTTCCACTTCCGCTTCTGTTAGGAAGCCCGCCCTAATGTCTGGGTCTATTCCAGCCTTTCTAAGTATGGCGTTTGCCAAGTTTAGGCTTATTCCCTTGATCTTTCTTAACGCGTATGGCGCTTTCAGAGTGCCGTCTACATCTGTGTCCGTAATTCTCAGTATGTGGCGGAATTCCCTTGACATTCAGCACCTTCCATGTCTTTTAGCAAACTAGAAGTAAACCACTTTTTATTTAAACTTTCCTAGAAGCGGAAAAGAAAACACTTAATAAATGTTTAAAGTGCATTTAGAGCGAGCTTAGAATGAGCGGGACAATCCTTGAAGACGCCGTTTCAGAAGCCTTTAAGAAAAGGGGCTTTATAGTTTTCACTAGGCAGAATCACTGCGACGTTTTAGCTGTTAAACCCGACATGACTTTGGCCTACCTCGTGGAATGTAAGGACTATGCGTTATCCCGCAAGCAGCAGGTTTTAGCAGTCAGAGAGCTCAACCGCAACTACACCCATGCCCTAGAACTCCTAATAAAGCAGCGTCTATGCCCAGAAAAAATTGTTAAAGTTCTCGTGGCTCGGGGGTTCGCCTATCAAGCGAGAGGCATATTACAATACACGCCTGAAACGTTCATGACGCATATTTTCTCTTAGAAACTTAAAAGGTTGCTGCTTGTAGAGCCAAAAGTCTTATTTTCGTGGGAAACTTGTGGTTTTCATTGCTGGTGTCTGGTTGGGTAAGCTTAAAACGTTGGAAGTTATTATTCGGGGAAATGTCATAGAACAAAACATTGTCTTAAAGCTTGGAAGGAAGTTGAGAGAAACCAAGTTGAGGGCGGATTTTACTGCTTCAATAGTGGTTCCACCCTTTTTAAAGGCTGTCGAAAAACGTTATCCTTCCATTTGTGTGCTGCATGTAACGGTGGATATTGAGGATAAATTCCAATTTGAGAAGCTTTTAAAGGAGTTTGTATGCGCGGAAAACTGTGAAATGGTATCGATTCGTGAGTTTTAGATGTGGTTAGGGAAGTTTTGATGGATTTTAAAAAGGCAGTTAAGCTATTGGCTGTTGTTGCTTCGGTCTTAATAGCATATTTTTTGGCTTCGCCCCTCGAAGAGAAGATGCGGGTTACATTCGCCCTTTTGGTTTTCGCCTCTGGGCTTTGGATTACGGAGCTTCTTCCAATGGGTATAACGGGACTGATAATTGCTGTTGCACAGCCCCTTTTAGGTGTTCAAACTTTTGAAAAGGCTTTGACGCCTTTCTTTTCTCCGACGGTTGCCCTCATATTGGGCAGCTTTTTCTTGGCATTAGCTTTTGAGAAACAGGATTTGGATGAAGCCCTAGCCTACAGGATGGTTATGCGTATGGGAGGAGACGCTAAAAAGCTGGTTTTAGGATTAATGTTTACTACGGCTTTTCTTTCAATGTGGTTGAGTAACACTGCAACGGCTGCCTTAATGGTAACATTAGCCCTAGGCTTGACAGTTAAATACGAAAAAGAGAAAGACAAGGAAAATTTCTATAAGGTGACGGTTCTGGGCATAGCTTATTCCGCCAGCGTTGGTGGAATCGCCACTCTCATAGGTACGCCGCCCAACATGGTGGCCGCTGGGATGCTTCAAGAGTTAGTTGGATACAATGTGACTTTTCTGAGCTGGATGGTGTACGGGCTTCCTATAACAGTTTTTTATTCTTTTGATCTGGGTTTTTCTTTTTAGGTTGTTTCCCGTGGAAGCGACCAGTGTTCAAAAACCAGAAAAGAAGACGGCTGCGTTGAACGTTAAGCAGAAGCTTACTTTGTCTGTTTTCGTTTTAGCTGCGGTTTTATGGATTACGAGCAGCCTACCTGAGCCTTTTGCAGCCACTTTGGGGTGGAGTGGGCACGGGTTTTCATCTGGTTTAGTGGCTTTGCTTGTAACAATTATTCTTTTCCTCACTGGGGCTCTAAACCAGCATGACATACCTAAAGTGGACTGGAACACTGTCCTGCTTTTTGGAGGTGGTTTAAGCTTGGGTGCAGCTATGGAAGCATCGGGGCTGACGGATTGGGTTGGCAAAGGCTTGACTGTAGCCGTCGGCGGAGGTTCATCAGCGGTTTTGTTTTTGGTTTTGGGTTTTTCTGCGTTGCTTTTCACTATGGTTGCCAGTAACACCGCCAGTGCCAACGTTTTCGTTCCCATATCCATATCCGTGAGCCTAGCTGCTGGAATAAGCCCAGTAGTTTCAGCTATTTTAGTAGCAGTGTGTTCCAGCCTTGACTTCATGTTGCCTGTGGGCACACCGCCCAACGCAATTGCGTATAGCACTGGAAAAGTGAAAGTGAGAGAGATGGTGAGGGCTGGCTTGCTTTTGGACATTGTGGGCGCTTTAGTAACCATTATTTTCGCTTTGACGTTTTGGCCCCTTATATCCTAGCTTGGCTTGCGGGTGAGAGTTCTTTCAGGGGATGGAATGATTCGGAATATTTAATCTATGTTCCGCAATAATAAGTCATGAATCGTAATATAGGTTAAATCTTTTAAGCAAAATATCCTATAACAGAATGCGTGAGTGGAAGGTTGGATGTGTATGGTTAGGAGTGGGGAAGAGGAGAAGATTCGGCGGATATTGACGGATCCTAGGCTTTCGGCTGTTAAGGCTATGTTGGAGAAGGATCATGCTATTGACTGTCTTTTCCTGCTTTATATGGGGCGGGGGAAGTGGAAGGAAGCTAAGGAGTTTATGCGGCAGAATGGTTTGACTTTGAGTGATGGCACTTTTAGGGCTAGGATGATTGAAATTGAGGAGCTTGGCTTAGCGAAAAGCGAGCGCATTGACCCCTTGAAGAGGAAGTATGAGAAGACTGAGCTGGGCGAGAAGGTTGCGAAGCTTCTGCTGGAGTTCTTTGAAAAACTAGAGAAATAGGTGAATATACGCATTAGGCTTTAGTCATTGCTGTCAGCCTTGAAAGATACGTGGAAGGCGGCTTTAGTAGGTTTCGATTTGAAGGTTTGTTATTCTATGGAAGTGTTCCGTGTTTCGGGTTACAAGTGTTATTTTGTAATGGATTGCAGTTGCCGCTATGATGGTGCCCGAGAAGCTTATGGTTTGTCCATTTCATGTCAATTTTTACTGGGGTGGGGAACTGTTAAATTGGATACCCTCCTCTAGTTTTTATCAATTTTTGGTTGTGGCGAACGTCAATAGGGGTTAGGCCTCTCTGGTTTTTGATGGTGGTGTTTTGTTGTTTTGTTTTACAAATAGTTAATATGGTGTATTAAGTCGTAAGATTTAAATTCTTAGCTTCCCCTAACATACACGATAACCAAAAAGGAGGGCTATGAAAGAAAATGAAAATACTGAAGAGTAGGAAAGCCCTAAGCCCCGTAGTAGCATCCATCATACTCATCGCCGTAACAGTCGCCGTCAGCATCGCCGTAGCCGCATGGATGGGAGCCCTAACCTTCACATTCACAGCAACAGAACAAGCACAAATAACAGATTTGGATTTTATCACTTCAGGAGACACAAAATACATTAACGTCACCATCAGAAACACGGGAACAAACCCTGTGACAATTAGTGAAGCTTGGGTCAACGGACAAAAACAAACAGTTTCGGGCCTGCCGCTTACTGTTGGCGCAAACGAAGTGAAATACTTAGCAATACAATACTCATGGCAGAACGGCAACAACTACGAAGTCAAACTAGTTAGCTCTAAGGGAAACGCCTTCTTAAGAACAGAGGTAGCGCCAAGCAGCGCTTGATGTTGGGATTGGGGGTAGGGTTGTAGTTTCCGCCTAAATTCCCTCTATTGTTTCCTTGATGTTGGAGGTGTAAAAAGCATGGTGGTAGAGTTAAAGGAGTATGCTTCGGCTGAAGACATAGCCGAAACTTTGGAAAAACAGATAGCCGAGACAAAAAGCACTTTAGGCGAATATCTCCGTCGCCTAGACGAGATTAGGGCCTTGGCTGAGAAATCAAAGAAAATCCGCGAAGTGGTCATGAAGCTGGCTGGGAAGAAGGCTGCCGCTGAAAGCCTAGGCGAAATCACCGTTGGCACTTTGAGCATAGTCCTAGACGCCAACCCGTTCCACGAATTGACAGCCATAGAACAGGTGGTGCGAAGCTACCAGGAAAGGCTTCTAGTCTTGCAGAAGGCCCGCGAAGCCCTAAAGTGGCTGGATCAGCTAGGCGACACTGAAGGCCTAAAATACATTGTCGTGGAAAACGACGGGGTGCCGGAGCGCATCCTCTTCAAAATCACTTAGCACCGTCCATTTTAAACCATGAAAGGTGGAAGCATCATGAGTATGGACGAAATTTATTCCACCGCGTTAAAGAACACCCTAGAAGAGATGCGGAAAGTCTGCCCAGATATTCAACACGCTTTCGTGTATAACGCCAACGGCGAAGTGGTCGCCGGGGACGCGGATACCCCTCAAAAGGTTATGGTTCACGTAATGTATGCTTTTGACAGCAT
>Ga0123519_10015729_pt1 | contig 10586 bp, 11 predicted proteins | sample YelNatPaOPRAMG02_FD_87396 | JGI IMG/M metagenome (GOLD analysis project Ga0123519, IMG submission 87396) | Hot spring microbial communities from Yellowstone National Park - Yellowstone National Park OP-RAMG-02 (version 2) | ecosystem: Environmental > Aquatic > Thermal springs > Hot (42-90C) ...
CGTCAGTATCACCTCATGTCTTTCGCACAGCGCCTGTGCCACATACTGGGCGAGCTTACCCGCTCCTCCCGTGATTAACACACGCATCTTCTCAACGGTTCCTCCATGTCAGTGCCTTCATGACACCTTTTCGGGTTCTGCATATCGCTCTCCTGCCGCAGGAGAACACGGTGCATACGGGGAATAGAGACAGCGCTATGGCTTCCGCGAAACGAGACTGGTTGCCCTCCCGGTTCGCCCTGTTATTGACCTGTGTGCCGCATCTGGGGGAGCGTCAAATCGCACAGGTGCTGCACCGCTGGGCGCGGTCGCGCGTGTCTGTGGACGAGTTCCTGTCCACCCCGCTGGAGACGTTGCAACAGGAGTGGGGGCTTTCGGCACAGGCGGCGCAGGCACTGACCGAACCCAATCCGGGCTGGTGGAAGCAGTTCGGGCAGATGCACGCACTGGTGCGGCGGCACGGCGTGGAGGTGCTGACTGCACAGCACCGGCTGTATCCGCTCGCGCTCGAAGCCTTCTGCGAACAGCCGCCACCGGTGCTTTTCGCGCATGGGGCACTCCATCTGTTACAGGAAGGCTGGCGTTTTGCGGTCGCTTGCTCGCGCGGCGCACCCCATCTGGCGCTGGAGGCAGTAGACGAGATTACCCGGCAGGCAATGCACGAAGGCGGCATCCCCGTCACCGGGCACAACACGCCGTCCTATCAACGAGTCGCCATCGCGGCGGTTCGGGCGGAAAAGCCCTCGGTGACGGTGCTGGACAGGGGGCTGCTCGACGCGCTGGGCGAAGGCTTGAACCGTCCGCTGTTCCCGGCGGCGAGGTTGTATGAACTGGAGTTCCGCACCGACCGCGACCTGGTGCTCTCGCCGTTCCCCTTGCGGGCGGGCAGTCTGGGCTTGCACAATCAGCGCAGGGACGAACTGGTCTTCGCGCTGGCGGATGTGGTGTTTGCGGTCTGGGTGCGGGCGGGAGGTGTCATGGAACGCCTCTGTCGGCGGGCAAAGCAGCTGGGCAAGCGCATCGAGGTCTGGAAAGCCCCCGACGGAACCATCTCCGATGGCGTCAAGCGGTTGATGGAGGAGACACCCTCGCCATGAGCATAGCGGCGGAGTATAATACCGATAGAGGGTTCCGCGCCACGCAGGGGGTGTCATGATGAATGCAGAGGAACGTCGCACCTTGCTGGAGGCCGAGCTGGGGCGCTGGGTTCGTCTTTTAATCGAGAACTATAACCCGCAGCGCATCCTTCTGTTTGGCTCGCTGGCGACAGGGGAGGTCGATGAGTGGTCCGATGTAGACCTTGTGGTCGTGAAAGAGACCTCCCTGCGCTTTCTGGACCGCATCCGTGAGGTGTTGGAACTACTGCACCCGCGCGTCGGCGTAGACGTCTTAGTCTATACTCCGGAGGAGTTCGACCGCCTAACGCAAGAGCGCGGCTTCGTTCGGCAAGAGATTCTGGAGAAGGGGCAGCTGCTGTATGAGCGAGCAAGCTGAAAGATGGATGGCCTTCGCGCGAGAGGACCTGCGCATGGCAGAACTTGCGATGCGGGAAGGTATTTTTAATCAAGTCTGCTTCCATTGCCAGCAGTGTGCAGAGAAGGCAGTGAAATCGTTAATCGCCGCACAGGGTGCGTCGATTCCGCGCACCTATCGCCTCACAGACCTGCTTGAGGGTGTTGCTCCAGAAGAGAATCCTATAAAGCATCTGGCTGCAGACATCAAATTGCTTGACCGTTACTACATACCGACCCGTTATCCTGATGCCTTACCGGGCGCCCTTGAAGCCAGCTTGCCGGATAAGTCAGATGCTCTTGAGGCGCTTTACACTGCCCGTCGCACGTTAGATGAGGTGGAGCAGTATCTCCGGGGCAGGTAATGGTTGGAACCCATGGCGTTTGCCGACTCAACGATAGACGACAAAGGGTTGAGTATAATAACATCAGCGAGGAACCTTCAATGGAAGTAACAGGCGGTCTGGAGCGGTTCATCAACCAGATTGTGGAAGGAGACTGTCGGGAGCTGCTGCCGCAGCTGCCGGATGAGTGCGTGGACCTCATTGTGACTTCCCCCCCATACGCCGACCAGCGCAAACACGTGTACGGCGGCGTTCACCCCGACGAATACGTAGAATGGTTCCTGCCCATCTCTGCTGAGCTGAAGCGCGTGTTGAAACCCACCGGTTCTTTCGTCCTGAACATCAAAGAGCGCGTGGTCAACGGCGAACGACACACCTACGTGATCGAACTCATCTTGAAAATGCGCGAGCAGGGTTGGCTCTGGACAGAAGAATACATCTGGCACAAGAAAAACACTTACCCGGGCAAGTGGCCCAACCGATTCCGCGACGCTTGGGAGCGATGCCTGCACTTCACCAAGCAAAAACAGTTCAAAATGTTTCAGGAAGCGGTCATGGTTCCGATGGGCGAGTGGCGTCACTCCCGACTGCGCAAGCTCAACGAAAACGACCTTCGCCGAGATGTCTCGCGCGTCGGGAGCGGCTTCGGCAAGCGCGTAGCGAACTGGATTGGGCGGGAGTGGGCGTACCCTACCAATGTGTTGCACATGGCAACAGAATGCTACAACCGGAACCACGCTGCTACTTTCCCTGTAGACTTGCCCTCATGGTTCATCAAGCTCTTTACAGAGCCGGGCGATGTGGTGCTGGACCCCTTCATCGGTTCTGGAACGACGGCGGTTGCCTGCGTGCGCTTGGGGCGACGGTATATCGGCTTTGAATGGAACCCGCAATACGTGCAGGTTGCGAGGCAAAGGCTGGAAAAGGAATCTCGCCAGCCGAACCTGTACACCTTTTCGCCCCTGTTCTTCTTATCGAATTCGCTGGCGCAGACGGAACCCTGAGCTGGGAGAAGCTGCTGAAGTATAACAGTGGAGGAGACGACGAATGAGCATTTTGCAACAACTGGTGGAGCTCTCGCACTGGCTGGGAGCCGAACATCGGGAACTGGCTATACTGGGCGAAGGCAATACCTCGGCTCTGGCGGAAGATGGCACAACCTTCTATGTGAAAGCCAGCGGTACGCGCCTGATGGACATCACCGAGCAAGGATTCGTGCGCGTCGACCTGCAAAAGACCCTGCACGCGCTGGAACACGCCGCCGAAACCGACGAAGCCACCCGCATCGCTCTGGAAAACAGCCGGGTGGACCCACGGGAGAAACAGATGCCCTCGGTCGAGACCTTCCTGCACGCCTATCTGCTGTCGCTGCCGGGCGTTCGCTTTGTCGGACACACCCATCCGGTAGCGGTCAACGCCCTGCTCTGCTCGAAGCGCGCCGAGGAGCTCATCGCAGGACGCCTGTTCCCCGATGAAATCGTGGTATGCGGTATCGCGCCGCTGTGGGTTCCCTACACCGACCCCGGTCTGCCCCTGGCGCGCGAACTGCGCCGACGGGTGGAAGCCTACGTACATCAGTACGGCGTGTTGCCCAGAGTCATCCTGATGCAAAATCACGGCTTGATTACTCCCGCGGAGACGCCTCAGAAAGTGATAGCCGCCACCGCGATGGCAGTGAAAACCGTGAAGATACTTTTGGGTACAATGGCAGCTGGAGGACCGAACTTTCTTGCGCCGCATCACGTGGAACGGATATATACCCGCCCCGATGAGGCATATCGGCAGGCGATTATCGCCCAGCTGCAAGCCGCGCGCGGGGACAACCTGAACGACGAAGGAAGGTGAGTACAAATGGACAAATGGACGAGATATCGCCAGGCACAGCATCCCATCCCTCAGAAGATGCTCCGCTGGCACCTGTACGGGGCAGGGCTGGAGAACCTGGGGAAGAACGGACAGCCCGAAGAGGTGCCCGTGCCGGAACCCGGCGATGATGAACTGCTGGTGCGTATCGACGCGCTGGGACTGTGCTTCTCGGATACGAAAGTGGTCTCGCTGGGCGAGAAGCATCCCCGGCTGGTTGGGCGTGACCTGCAAAAGGAGCCGGTGGTGCTGGGGCATGAGGTGTCCTGCACCGTGGTAAAGGTAGGCAAGAACCTGCAAGACCGCTTCCACGTCGGGCAACGGTTCATCGTGCAGGCAGATGTGTTTTACAAGGGTCAGAGCATTGCCTACGGCTATGTGTTACCCGGCGCAATGACACAATACGGCATCATTGGCAAGGAGATTCTCGAAGGGGACGAAGGTTGCTACCTGCTACCCATCCGGGACGAGGACGGCTACGTGGAAGCCGCGCTGGTGGAGCCGTGGGCGTGCGTGGTGGCATCCTATTCCCAGAAACGCCGCCAGCACATCCAGCATGACGGTGTGGCGCTGCTGGTGACGGGCGAGCGCATCCCGCACACCGATTTTACGCTGGGCGATGCCATCACCGATGCCCGTCGTCCACGCAAGGTGGTCGCCCTCGGTGCGGGGGGACAGGTGCGTGCCGAGCTGGTCAGGCTGGTTACCGAGGCGGGCATGGAGATGGTGGAAGACGAAGCGACCGTAGACGCCGCACGCCGACATGCCCCGGAAAGCGGTTACAACGACATCGTGTGTATTGGCGAACTGCCTCCCGAAACGATTGAGGGCGTGGCTGACCTGCTGGCAAAAGGTGGCGTACTGTGGATACTGCGTCATACCCCGTTCGAACGCTGCCTGAGCCTGGACATCGGGCGCATCCACTACGATAGCCTCTGGGTGGTCGGCGCGTTCAGCGACAACCTTGCCGATGCGAACGCCATCCCGCTGCGCAGCGACCTCCTGCCGGGAGGTACCTGCTGGATAGTGGGCGGCGGAGGACCGATGGGGCAGATGCACGTGCAACGCGCCGTACAGCATCCGAACCCGCCTGCCCTCATCGTGGCAACGGATGTGGACGCCGTACGCCTCGAAGCGGTGCGCGAGCGCTACGCCTCCTCTGCCGAACAGCGGGGAATCCGCTTCGCCATCCTCAACCCGAAAGAGTTCGAGCCACAGGCTTTCCACCAGCGGTTGCTGGAACTCACCGACGGCAAGGGCTTCACCGACATCGTGAACATGGTACCAGTGGCGGATGTGGTGGCGGACTCCGCGAAGCTGCTCGCCGATGGCGGTGTGTATAACATCTTCGCGGGGGTGGCGCGCGGCGTCAAAGCCTGTCTGGACGTGAACGCTATTTGCGGGCGCGGCGTGCGCTTCTTCGGCAGCAGTGGCTCATCGCTGGCAGACATCCGCCTGACGCTGGAGCAGATGGAAAGCGGTCAATTGCAGACCCGCGCCTCGCTGGCAGCCATCGGCGGCATGAAGGCGGCACACGAAGGCATCAAAGCTCTCATGGAGGCGCGCTTCCCGGGCAAGACGGTCATCTTCCCGCAGATACCCGACCTGCCGCTCATGTCGCTAACGGAGCTGAAGGAGAAGTTCCCTACCGTCTACGCCAAACTGGAGAACGGTCGCTTCTGGACAAAGGAGGCGGAAGAGGAGCTGCTTCGCCTGCTGCTGCCGGAGGAGTGATTCTTGCGGTGTATGTTCGCAGCTTCCTGTATGAAGCAGAGGGAAGACCCCTGCCTGAAGGAGAGTAAGATGAAGCCAGATTTGGAGTTCTGCATGTTGCTGGACTATCCAGTGGAAATCCGTCGCCTTGCAGACCTGGGGCGATGCATGTTCACTGCCGCTGGAGATACTGCAGATGTGAAGCACGGCTTTACGCGATATCGGACGGCGTAATGACCGTCACGTTTGGCGGGGCTTTTAGCCTCATCTCTTTGTCCAGCGTCAACAGCGGTACGCCATACTCTAATGCAACCTGCAGAACAATAGCATCACCTCCTTTCACTCCGATTTGCGCTCCCAATAGACTGGCAGACTCCGCCACGTCCAGTGTGACGTCAGTCCAGTTTATCGATGACCATCGACCGAGTTGGTGGCAGACGGCTGCTGCTACGCCTTCGGAGCCCGTTCTTCTCCGAATAACACAGGTGACCTCCGCGAGCACCAAAACGGGACACACGGCTTCTAGCTGCGCACTGAGCATTTTTTCAAGCACAGGGTAGCACTGGCTATGGAACACGTCGTTGGGGTCGAGAGCGCTGATGAAAATGTTGCTATCGACAACCAGCTTCACCGCTCGCGCTCCAGCTGTACGTCTGCGACGCTGTTGCCACCTTTGGAGTGCCTGCCTACCGCGGCGATTAAATCCGCCAGAGAAGGCGAACCGGAATCACCTGTTTCTGAATCCGTACAACGGCACAGCTGTTCTCTCGTTCTGAGAGCTGCTAGCCTGGTTCTCAAATAATACAGGTCTCTCTCGAGCCGCCTTATTTCTTCCAGTATCTGCTGCTGTTCGGACGTCTTCACGCCTGGCTCACCACCCATACCCATTGTATACCCCCGAACGGGATGATGTCAACCTCGGGCTTCGTCGTTAGAGCACAACGTTACGTGGGTGGAAGCGTCTCCTCCTGGTCGGGAAGGCGATAGGCTTTTGCCCGTCCGATACGACGGGTTTTGACCAGACCCTTTCGTTCGAGCGGATTCGAGACGTGCGGATGCGTTCCGATTCCCTTTCATCACGGATGATGTGTTCGTAATAATTACGCTGCCACAGACGTCCGACAAACGGAGGCCATCCCGATCGTTTGACCCCGCGCGTATACAAAACCGTGGTGATGGATTTAGATTTAAATGCACCCACCACATCCCCCACCGTAGGGGCAACCCCTGTGGTTGCCCGTGTCGTCGATGTGGTTGCCCCTGTGGTTGCCCCCATCGTTGCCCCGATGCGGTTATCGTGTCGTTCACGCACAGGCGCGTCCCCCATCGCCGTTTTATGGGCAGGCACATCCACCACCGCTGTTTCCTGTCACTGCACCATGCGACGCACGAAAAGCGCGTCGATCCCCAGAAAATAGCCCTTCGAAGCGGCGTTTTTGCCCTTATTGTGCAGGGTCAGCGTGTAGGTGCCCGGCTCCAGATAGCCCAGCTCCACCACCTGTTCGTGCAGGTAGGGACTGCGCGCGTACAGGTCAAACGTCGCGAGCGGCTTGCCGTCCAGCTCCAGGTCAAAGATGCCGAAGTCGAACGAGTAGGTGGTAACCAGGAACAGCACGTGCCTCCCAACCTGTTTCACCTCGATGGGCAGGCTTAGCGTCTGTCCCTCCGTGTCCGGCGTCCAGAACAGCTGCGCCCCACCGCTGAACAGGGGCAGTTCCTGCCGTTCCACCCTGCCCGCGCTGACCGTGACCTTCTCCAGCAGCGTTTCCGCCTCCGTGCCGTTGTTGGCGGCGGTGTGGAACACGCGGGCGTAGCCTTTCGGCATCGGTGGGAAGGGCTTGTGGGGTTCCAGCTGATACCAGAAAGCCACAGACGAGAAATCGTCCTCGCGCTCCTCGAAGCCCGATTGCAGGCTGCCGTCTGGCTTGCTGGTGGCACCCTTGTGTTCCATCTCGAAACGCAACGACTTGCGGAACGTGATGGGGTCGTTGATGTGCCAGCGGAACGCGCTGGATCGCGCCCCGACGGTGTCGCCCTCCATCAACGGCACGCCGTAGAAAGGTCCCGAATGCTGGCGGAAGCCCCACGCATCGCAGAAGTAGTCCTCCGTGCCTGTGCCGCGCAGGCTCGGTTCCTGCTCACCGTCGATGAAGAAAAAGTCATCTCCCTCGCCCCACCACCGGCGGGCAAGCTGGCGGCAACTGAGCACCGTGCCTACGTAATGCCCGCGCCCCTCGATATCGGCGATAAGATAGTTGTGCCCCATCACGGTGGGAAACTCCTGCCGATACATCGCGTGGAAGTAGGGTGTGTTTTTGGGCAGGCTGGGCACCTGCCGCCAGTCGATGGCGTAGAAGAACAGGCGCACGGGCAGTCGTCCCTCGTTGGTGACGGTGATTCGCGCCGATTTGCGGAAGGGCATCACCCAGTAGCAGTTGCGCGCCCTGCCGTTGGCGGTCACCCGTACGGGCAGAGAGTCATAAGACACATCCCAGCCATGCCCCAGCCCGAAGAAGTCGCCCAGCGGACACTCCACCGAAGGATGCTCCTCGCCATCCCAGTACATTCGCAGTACCAGCAGGCGCGAGTACTGCGGTTCGGCGGCAGCGACCGTGCACCAGATGTGCGTGATTTCGCCCGGTCCCTTCAGGTCGGCGAGCACCAGCGTCTGGCCCGGCTCGATGGGGCGGGCGTCGCGGTTGCCGTTGCGCCAGTCGGGGTCGCTGCTGGACTCGCGCCGCGTGACCTCGTTGCGCAGCTGCGTCAGGCTCTGCAGGGCAGGTACCTGGCTATCCGCCGGTAAGACGCTGACCAGCAACAGCAGTAAGGCTATAACCGCACGCATTTGGTGTTCCTCCTTGTCATTCTCACGCTATCGACGCATCCACCACACCGCCAGCACCAGCAGCCCAACCGCCAGTCGGTACCACAGGAACAGATTCACCGAGTGCGTGCGCAGATAACGCAGCAGAAAAGCGATGGACAGATAGCCCACGATGCCGGAGGTCAGCACGCCCACCACCATCACCATCAGCTGGTTCCCAACGGGTGGCGATTTCACCAGATGGCGAAACGTCCACAGCGTAGCTCCTAAGGTAATCGGCGCGGAAAGCAGGAACGAAAACCGCGCCGCCGCCTCGCGCGTCAAGCCGAGCAGTAACCCCGCGGTAATCGTCGCCCCCGAACGCGAGACACCGGGTATCAGCGCCAGCGCCTGCGCACAACCGATTAGAAAACCCTCGACGGTGCGCAGGGAATCCACCGAACGCTCCCTCCTGCCAAAGCGGTCGGCAAGGAAAAGCACGACACCCATCGCCATCAGCAGCACGGCAATCAGCGCGATGCGCGTGCGGATGCTCTGCTCAATAACGTCCTCGAACAGCGCACCCGCCGCCGCACCCGGCACACACGCCAGCAGAATCATCCACGCCATGCGACGATCATCCGCATGAGGGTTCGCCGGGCGCAGCAGTGAACCGAAAATGCGCCGCAAATCCTGCCAGAAGTAGCCGATGACCGCCACCGTGGTACCGAGATGGAGCGCAACGTCAAACACCAGTTTCTCTTGCGGAGTGCCCTCCTGCCAACCAAACAACCAGGGTGCAATCAGCAGGTGAGCCGAGCTGGAGATGGGCAAAAACTCGCCCAGCCCCTGCAAAATGCCGAGCACCACAGCTTCTACCATGTTCATGTCCTGACGACTTCCTCCGTTCTGAAGGTCGGGCTCTTTGTGCGTTGGGGAGCAATCCAGTAGCGATGCAATACCACGCGGATAATGGCTGCCACAGGGGGAGCGAGAAACATCCCCATCAACCCGAAAAACTGCGCACCGGCAAGCAATACCAGTATCACCGTCACCGGATGCAGTTTCACCCGCTCGCCGATGAGAATGGGTAGGATGAGCTTGCTCTCGATAAAATGCAAAGCACTGAAGAACAGCAACACATGCACTGCCACCATCAGGTTATTCGGGAACTGTAACACCACCAGTAAAACGATAGGGATACCCCCCAGTATCGGACCGATGATGGGGATAGCACGGGTAATGCCTGCCAGTACCGCCAGCACCAGCACATACTTTACTCCCAGCAAAGCCAGCCCGATGCCCACCACCAGGCCCGCAATCAGACACAGCATAATCTGCCCAATCACGTAGTTTTCCAGAATCAGGTTCGCCTGCCGCATCAGCCACAGTGTGTCTCGCCACCAACGCCGCGGCACCAGCGCCACGAACTCATGTTTAATGTTCCGCGAGTCGGTCAGAAAGTAAAAAGCCAGCACGGGTATCAGTACAATCTCCACAATGTGCCCCACTAAGGATACCGAAGCGGTCACTATCCCCGTCGCCCATTGCCGGGAGAACTCCACCACTCCCGTCACATTTTGGCTTTCTATCAGGCGGCGCACATCGGGAGGCAGCGTCCGGTACCACTCCTGCACATCCCGTGCCAGCTGCTGTATCTCCTGCTGATACAGGGGCCAGTTCGCAATGAGAGCACGCATTTCGGACTGGAACGGCGTGATGAGTATCCGGATGCTGAGGTAGGTCAGGTAGCCGTACAGCACAAACACCGCCAGCGTGACCAACGGACGCGCTATTTTGCGCGGCACGCGCGATGGCAACAGGCGACAGAGCAGGTGAACCAGCCATCCCGCTGGATAGGCAAACAGCCCCGCCACGATGAGCGTGACCAGGATGGAGCGAATGCGCACCACCACATACACCGCCAGCGCTATCGCCACCACCCGCAAGATGAACACGCCCGTCGTGCGGGCAATGAAACGCACCCTGCTCTGCCAGGAGTACCAGTCGTTCATGCGCTTACCCCGAAATACTCGAACAACACCTGCCGAATGCGCTGAGCCGCCTTGCCGTCACCATACGGGTTTACCGCACGCGCCATCTGTCCGTAAGCTTCTTCATCGGTCAGCAGGCGGCTTGCCTCCTCCACAATGCGCTCGGTATCTGTGCCTATCAGCCGGGCAGTTCCTGCTTCCACCCCTTCTGGTCGCTCGGTGGTCTCACGCAGCACGAGCACCGGCTTTCCCAGGCTGGGAGCTTCCTCCTGCACGCCGCCCGAATCCGTGAGGATGAGGGCCGAGTGCTGCATCAACTTCACAAACGGCGCATAGTCGGGCGGGTCGGTCAGGATGA
>Ga0123519_10015730_pt1 | contig 10586 bp, 7 predicted proteins | sample YelNatPaOPRAMG02_FD_87396 | JGI IMG/M metagenome (GOLD analysis project Ga0123519, IMG submission 87396) | Hot spring microbial communities from Yellowstone National Park - Yellowstone National Park OP-RAMG-02 (version 2) | ecosystem: Environmental > Aquatic > Thermal springs > Hot (42-90C) ...
GAGAATTAAAAACAGATTAGACACATTATCAACCGAAATTTCTTCTGCTTCTTCTGATTCTTTAGAAAATTGGGATACCCAAAAAGCCCAAAGTCTTACCGACGAAACAATTTTTGACTGCGCAGAACTAAAAAAAATTGTTAGCAATTTTAACAGACATGTAAAAGCAAAATCAACATCAAAACAAATAAAAGAAGTTGAAGAATATACAAATCTTTTTTCAAATCTTCTTACTGCATTGCGTAATCAAGACAAAAATAAGGCAGGCGAATTAATTTCTTCTATAAACTCCTATACAAATTCTCTTCTTATCAAATACAAAAAGCCCAATTTTATTAATAAAACAGTTTTGATTGTTAAAAATCTTCCTGTTATTTTCTGGGATGCAAAATATTTAAGACCTTACGAAAAAGAACTAGAAAACACTTCTCAATATACAAATTTATCAAGGCCTGTAATGTTTTTTGTGCGTTATGCATTGTTTAAAGACCTTGGTGAAAAAGGTGTTCATGGAAGAAATAACTGGTTCTATTACAATCAGGATGTAGATTATCTCATAAAACCTTATATTTTTGATAAAAGGAGTATTATAATAGACCAGAACGGAAATGTAATTTCTGACAATCCTGTTAAAACCGCATTACACTTTAAAAACGAACTTGCTAAATTTGGAGTTGATCTGCTTGTTGTTATTATTCCGGGCAAACCCAGTATTTATCCCGACATGCTATCTAAAAAAGCAAATCCTGAAAGAGTGGTTAAAGAGGGGCATTCTTTAAAATTAATAAACGAATTAAAAGCCGCAGGAATTGATGCTGTTGATTTATTTTCTGCTTTTTTAGAAGAGCGAAAAAATGATTCTGTTTTTGGAGATTCTATGTATCTAGCAAAAGATACACATTGGAAAAAACGTGGTGTTATTACAGCCGCAAGAGTTGTTGCAGAAAAAGTAAAACAATATCCATGGTATGAAGAAGGTTCAGAAGAATATATTTTAGACTCAGTTTATATAGACAGAGTTGGTGATATTGGTGTTATGACCCGACTCCATTCTTTTAAGGTTCATGATCTTAATATGTCTTTTCCAGCAGAAAGAGTATTATGCTATCAAGTATACAGTATTAAAAAAGATGATAAGGGCAATATTATAGAAAAGTATTTATATAAAGATGACCCCAAAAAATCAAAAATAGTTCTCCTTGGAGACAGCTATTCTCGTATATATCAAACAGATGAGCCTAGAGGAGCGGGTTGGATAGCACATCTTGCATATAATCTTAAACAACCTCTTGCAACAATTGTTAGCGATGGAGGAGCATCAACACTTGTTAGAGAAACGCTAGCAAGGAAAACAGGGCTCCTTAAAGGCAAAAAACTTGTAATTTGGGAAGTTGTAGAAAGAGACTTCAGATACGGAAACGAAGGTTGGAAAAATGTCACTTTAGAATTAGCATCAAAACAATAAGAAAGGAATTTGTTATGAAATATAATTTCATTCTTTCGTGTTTAATTTTATTCTTTATTTTTAATCATGCATATTCGGAGCCTTTTGAAAATATTAATAAAGATTTTAACCGAGCAAAATCCAGAGTAATGATAAGGCATATTTTTGTGTCAACACAGGCAAATCTGGATTTTGCAGCCTATTATGCAAATCCAATAAGATTTGATAAAAAACCTGTTTCGCCAAAAAAGCCTGAAAAAATTATAAAACTTGAAGAAATAACATTTGGTGGTGCTGTTTCTTCTTGTGTAAATTCTATTAATAAAACTCCTCTTACAAAGGAAGAAGCCTCTATGCCGCTTGCTTGGGAGCCTCTTATGAACAAAATCTGGGAAATAGTAAAAAACGACGAACTCGCAAAAATAGGCTCTAAAATTATTGGTGAAAAATGGGCAGATCCTTCTATTTTTTATGCCTATCAGGATATTGCTGCCTGCTATCTACATAAAATTGAAAATGATTATCAAATGTGGGTAAAAATAGAATTTAAACCTTGGGTAAAATTTTTGGATCCATCTATTACATGCGAAGCAAATGATGGCTTTAAAACAATTTATGCAAAATTGAATATAGAAAATATTAATAAAGATATTAGAAATAAAATATTTGACTGGATTATAAACGATTATTGTAAAACAATTCTTACAAAAGAGCAGGTTTTAGACTGGGCAAACATTCTCGCATCTTATTGGTATCCAAAGCTAAATACCGATGTAGTAGATTTAACAGGTCAAACAAAATGGCCAACATCCGATACAGAAAAAGAAATATTAAAAGAATTAAAAGGGCTTTTTGTAGAAAACCCTACGGTTGTTATCAGAGGAAATCCTTATGGCAAAAAATTATACAATGTTTTTATTGTAGATTTTAAACAACAAATACAAAATGTTAACTCGCAAATACAGGTTAGTAATTTTTCTACATCTGTTCTTATAGATACTTCTGTTTCGCAAAATTTTATCCAAAACAATAAACGATTTGACGACGAAGTCAAAAAGTTTGGAAATTACGAATTATGGGCAAAAAAAGATGAGGCTTTTAGAAGTGCTGTTCTTTCGTATGTAAAGTCATTACCGCCAACACAAATGGGATTTAAAGGAAAAGACGATTGGCTGTTTTTTAGAGGAGAGGCTTTTTATTTAAATAGTGGAGATTTATCTTTGCAGCCTAAGGATAAAAATCTACTCCCCCATCTTATTGAATTTAAAAAATTTTTAGAGAGCAAAAATATTTCTCTTATTTTTGTTCCAGTACCAAACAAGTCTGATATTTATTTTGAAAAACTTCCTGTTAATGTGGCTATCCAAGATACATTTGGAATAATTCATCCTTATTATAGAAAATTTCTTAAAGACCTTCAAACCGCTGGAATTGAGGTTATAGATCTTCTTCCTGCATTTTTAGAAGCCAAAAAAGAAGATTCAAAGAATAAAGAAGCAATATATCAAATTCACGATACACACTGGACAAGTCGTGGTATTCAAATAGCAGCGCAATTAATAGGCAATAGAATTAAGCAATATTCATGGTATAAAGATTTAGAAAAAAATGGAATTAAATATTCACTAAAAGATACATTTTTCTTAAGGCTTGGCGATATAGTAGATAAACTTCCAGAAGCAGATAAAAACAATTTTAAGCCAGTTCAAATTTCTGCAAAACAAGTTTTAAATCCCGACAAAACTCCATATAAAGCAGCCAATCCCGATGCTCCAATTATGCTTATTGGCGACAGTTTTACCGGTGTCTTTGAATTAATAGATTGCAAATCTGCAGGAATTGGCTCGCATATAGCATACACAACGGGTCTCCCTGTAGATATTATTACAAGTTGGGGTGGCGGACCTTTGGTTAGAGATAAATTCTATCGTGCAAGAAAAAATAATCTTGATAAGAAAAAAGTTGTAATTTATATGATGGTTGCTAGAGACTTATATAATTACAGCCAGTTATGGCAGCCTTTAGAAATTAAATAGAAATCCAAATAATTTCTTTAACATTTAAAAGGAGTTTTGTGTATGAGTAATAAGATTATTTCTGCTTTCTTTATTTGTTTTTGTATTGTATTTGCTTCTTTTTCTCAAGAAGCACCAACAGGAGCACCATCAAAACCTTCTAAAGACGAGCAAAAAGCATTGGATGCATTTAAGGGAAAATTAAAAGCAAAAATAGTTTGGTCAACATCGCGGGCAAATTCCAAGCACGATATCTGGATAATGAATGCAGATGGAACCGATCAAAAGCCGCTAACAAATTCACCAAACAATGTAGACTGGTTTCCACGTTTTTCACCTAATGGGTCTACAGTTCTTTTTTGCAGAAGTAAATCGGGCTGGGTTGCAGAAAACGATGCAGAAATAAATACAAAATGGGACTTATGGACAATAAAAGCAGATGGGACAGAAGAAAAAAAGATTGCAGATGATGCAGTTTGGGGCACTTGGCGTCCTTCTGGTGATTCTATTGTTTTTGCACGTGCATCCAAGGTTTTTATAAAAAGTCTTGCAACAAACGAAGAAACAGAAATTTTTGATGCAGAAAAACAGTTCAAGAAAAATACTTTTGCTCAGCAGCCAGAAATTTCTCCCAATGGAAAATTTCTTTCTATGACTCTGCGCGGAACAACAAGACAAACAGGAATATGGAATCTTGAGAAAAAAGAATGGTATACAACAGGAGCGGGATGCGAAATTACATGGTTTCCCGATAATAAAGCAGTTGTAAGAATGAACGAAGGTCAGGGCAATGGCAGCACCGAAGTCCTAAAAATTGATGTTGATGAAAATGGTAAGCCAATAGCAATTCCATCCGGTATGGCTATAGACAAAAAATTTCGTTTTATGGATCTTCCCGGAAGACGCTCTCATGAATATTTTCCTAAAATATCAAGCGATGGTCAATGGCTTGTTTGGGGCATAACACAATATGGCCAAGAACATGATATTTATGACTACGAAATTTATATATGGAAAATAGGAACAGAACAAAAAGATGCGGTAAGGCTTACCTATCACACAGCAAACGACAGATGGCCCGATATTTATATAGAAAAATAAACAGCTAAAATAAAATTTAATAACAAGGCTGACTTTTAAAAAAAGTCAGCCTTTAAAAATTCAAACTGATTTTCCTCTTTTATTAACTTTTTAATGATTATTCAAAAAGCGCGTCTCCCCCTCCCCTGTCTCCCCTAACCTCAAATCAAAATTTATTTTTAAAATTTTTTAATTATCATAAATTTATAATATCTCTCACTTCATCTTTATATTCTAAGAAAAAATTATGACCTCCTTTTAATAACTTTACCTCTCCACCAATCAGTTTTGCAAATTCAATACCTGCCTGGTATGGAATTATTTTATCTTCTATTCCGTGGAGAACAATAGAATTTTTAAGGGTTCCTTTAAAAATCTTAAAAAGATTAAACTCCTTTAAAAAATAAAGACCCGATACTAATACATCGTTTGTATATTTGTTAATTATTTTTTTTTCAAAATTATCAAAACCTGCTTTTTTATAAAAATCTATTAAAACCTTTTGCCTTTCGTTGGTTAACATTATCTTATTTATCATTAAGTCTAAGACTTCTTTTTTCCAGCCAAATTTAAAATTATCTGTTCTGCAAAAGCATGGAGTTGCTGATAAAAAAACAGATTTTGAGCAATTAAACATCCCACTCAGTACACAACCAACAATTGCACCTGTTGACCATCCAGCTATTTTTATCTGATTTGAATTAACTATACCCTTAATAAAGGATACCAAAATCTGCTGCCAATTATCTTTTAAAGAATCATTATCTATTATTAATGGCAATAACAGATTTGTATCAACATAAAAATTATTTTCCCCAAATACCGATTTTAAAATATCGGGGGGAACTGCCCAACCGCCAAAAATAATCCAGCCATTAAGCATTTTTTTTCTTCCATCTGTAAAGGCAATTTAATAAATATTTAATATCTTCATCAGTAATGCCTAAATTAACAGAAATTCTTATTCTGGAAGTACCTTTTGGAACCGTAGGCGGACGAATACATGGTACCTTTATTTTTTGTTCAAATAAGAATCTTGAAAGGCTTAATGATTTTTCTTCACTTTCTACTATACAAGGAATAATATGAGTTTGGGAATTTAATGTGTTAAATCCAATCGCCGTAATTTCTTTTCTTAAAAAATCAGCCTTGCTTTGTAACTTTTCTCCCAATTCTGGATGCTGTCTTATATATTTTATAGCAGCATAATTCCAGGCAAGCACAGAATTTGGAAGTGCTGTTGAATATATAAGACTTCTGGCTTTATTTACAAAATATTCTTTTAGCGTTTTATTCCCACAAAAAAAACCTCCCAATCCCGCTACAGCCTTACTTAATGTTCCTATTACAATATCAACTTCATTTTCTAAACCAAATTTTTCTACACATCCAGATAATTTTTTGCCAAAAATCCCTGTTGCATGGGCTTCGTCTACCATAAGCATGCAGTTATATTTTCTTTTTAGTTCGCAAATTTTATCCAGTGGAGCAAAATCTCCATCCATACTAAAAACCGTATCTGTTATAATTAATTTTTCCTTTTTTTCGGAAGCCTTAAGTTTTGCATTTAAATCATCTATATCGCAATGTTTGTAGCGAGTCAAAATAGCAGAAGAAAGCCTTATGCCATCTATAATAGATGCATGATTAAGCCTGTCGCAAAAAACATGTGTATCCTTTGTACATAAAGCCTCTATTACGCCAACATTTGCCGCATAGCCAGAATTAAACAAAAGGGCGCTTGGAGAATTTTTCCAATCGGCAATTTCTTTTTCTAATGTTTCAAAAAGGCTAAATTTTGTTTCTATCAGCCGTGACGCGAGATTACCATGCAAAATACCCTGCGAAAATTTGTTTGCCCAATAAATAACCTCACTGTTTGTTTCTAAACTTAAATAGCTGTTTGTTGATAAATTGATTTTAATATCTTGGTTAAACTCTGGTATTTCCCTAAAAAGATTATTTTTTTTTCTTTCTTCCAATTCTTTACAAATACGAATATATAATGGTGAATTATTCATATTAAAAAATATTATTAGGTTTTTAATATTTTTTTTATTGCTTTTTTAACAATATCAAACATAAAATCAATTTCTTTTTCTTTAATTATAAAAGGAGGAACAAAATATATAACATTTCCAAGTGGTCTAATTAAAACACCATTTTTTATTGCTTCCTGTGATATCTTAAAACAAACTCTGTCTTCCTTTGGAAAAGGTTCTTTTGTTTTTATATTTTTTACAATTTCTAATGCTCCCACAAAGCCAATGCTTCTTATATCTCCTATATAATTAATATTCCCAAATTCATTTAATCTGTCGCAAAAATATTTCATTTTTGGGCTTAAAGAATATGGTATATTCTGCTTTTTTATTAAAGAAAGAGCCTCACATGCTGCACTGGCACCAAGAGGATTACCAGTAAACGAATGCCCATGTTCTAATTGTTTACCGTCTATAAAAGTTCCGCAAAATTCATTATAAATATGCTCTTTCACACAAGTAGCAGCAAAAGGAAGAAAGCCTCCAGAAAGCCCCTTGGCAAGGCACATAATATCCGGAACAACATCTGCATGCATACAGGCAAAAAGTTTGCCTGTTCTTCCAAAGCCAGTTGCAACTTCATCTGCAATGGTGATAATATTATACTTTTTACATGCAGCAAATATTCTTTTTAGAACCTTTGGAGGATAAATTCTCATACCGCAAGCACCTTGCAAAATAGGCTCAAAAATACAGGCAGCAATCTGATGGTGCTTTTGTTGTAAAATCTTTTCTAAAGATTCCATACATTCTGCATTACAGGTTTCCTTTTGTAAATTACATGGGCATCTATAACAATAAGGCGGATCGGTATGTAAAAATGATTTAAAGTTTTTATGATATATAATATGGAAATCTTCAATACTCCCAACAGAAGTTGCTCCCAGAGTGTCACCATGATATGCTCCACCCAAAGAAACAAAAAGCGTTCTGCTTTCTTTTTTTAGGTACCAGTATTTAAGGGCTATTTTAAGTGCTACTTCAACAGCAGTAGAGCCATTATCAGAATAAAAAATTCTTGTAATACCCTTAGGCAGCATATCAAATAACAGATGAGATAATTTTAAAGCAGGCTCAGAAATAAAACCAGCCATTATAATATGTTCTAATTTATCAAGCTGCTTTTTTATAGCCCTTTTAATTTTTGGATGATTATGTCCTAATATAGAAACCCACCACGAGCCAATTGCATCAAGATAACGATTGCCCTTTTTATCGTAAAGATATACTCCACTTCCTTTTTTAATTATTATAGGTGGATAATTTTTTATGTCGGAAGAACATGTAAAAGGGAACCATAAATGTTCAAAAATATCTTTTTGTGAGTTCATTGCAAAATTCCTCTACATTTTTATTATCAATATGATTGTATTTTAGTTCTAATAGTAAAGCTTTTTTAATATTTTTTTTAAAATTACAAATATTGTCTTTGTAAATATAATTACAGGGATAATTATTTATATTGTTAATTACTAATGCTGCTATTTTTATTTTCGCATCATTTAATGCTTTTAAAGTTAGAAGAGTATGATTCAATGTACCAAGATCTGGAACAGAAACAACAATAACAGGAAAGGGAAATAATTTAATTATATTAATAAAATTCATATTTTTGCTTATTGGGACATAAACTCCACCGGCACCTTCAATTAAAATACAGCCATTATTCTGTAATTTTTTTATAGAACATATTTTATTAAAGCAATGCTTTATATATTCCAAAGATACATTCTTTTTCTCTAATTTTGCTGCAAGATGTGGTGAGCAAGCGTGTTTAAACAGATAAGGAACATGATATTTTTCTTTTGTTAAAGTTAAAACATTACTTTTTTTAACATATAAAAAATCGGGAGATTGTAAACGGCCGTTTATAACCCTTCCACCTGTTTGAACAGGCTTAAAATAAGAAACTGGCACATTTTTAGATATCTTTTCGCATAGCGTTTTACATACATAGGTTTTCCCAATATTTGTACCTGTTCCTGTAATAAAAAATCCATAAATATTTTTGTTTGCGCTACTCAATTTTATCAGCCTTTCCTATGGCAAATTTTATTGTTAGTGGAATTCCTAAAGATAAAGAAAAATGTTTTTCGTAGGTATTACAAAATTCATTTAATTCTTTTCTATTTAATCTCTTCCCGTATACTGCAGTACTTCCTATACTACTAAAATATTTTAATAATTCAAATGCATTTTTAAAATAATAATCCTCACAAAAGCTTTTTACTTTAATATTAGAAAAACCACATTCTTTTAAAATGGCATTAAACTCATCTAATTTTGGTAAAAATATATTATAAGGGAGATTAAACAGTTTTCTTACATAAAATATTTGAGAAAATGATCCATCAATAAAAACAGAAAATATTAAAACACCATTATTTTTCATTATCCTGTAAATTTCTTTTAAAGCCTTGTTAATATCTGGTATCCACTGAAAAACACTTGAACAAACAATACCATTAAAAACACTATCCTTATATGGAATATTTTCTAAATCTGCCTGTGTACATAAGTTTTTATTTGTTTTTATATGTTTAAGAGAATTAAAAGCAATGTCTGTTTGAAATAATTTTATGCCTATTTTTTTTTCTTTTATTTTCCCTCCCAAAAAACCAATCCCACATCCTGCATCAAGCCATTGTAAATTTTTATTATCATATTGCTTAAGTATTTCAAGCATAAGTGAATTTATTTTATGTTGAATAAAAGCCTTGTCATAATATTGTAAGGCTCTTTTAGAAAAAGTTGCGGCTATTATTTTTTTGGAAGGAAATTTTATACTCATTATAATAATTTTTAAATTAACAAAAATTTAGTGGAATTGATAATAATAACTATTCAAATAATTTTTAATATTTATTAAAAATAACCTACGGATAAGATAAACCTTATAAAATTAGTAATAGAGCTGTATGGTTTTTTTGAAAATTTTATATTTGAACCAATATTATTCATATTAATTTTTTTGTTATACCCAGTTATATACCAATTTTATTAAATTGAAAAGATATCTCTTCTTATTAATATTTTTTTTATAATTCTATTGCATTATTTGGGTTTATTAAATAAATTTAAATATTTGACTATTTAAAAAAGAATTATTAATTTTTAATTTTGTTTTTAGATTTAGTACAATAAAATTATATAACTTTGTTACCGCTTATAAAGCGGTTTTTATTTTTAGGGAGTATTTTTAATGCCAAATACAGTTGTTATTGGCACCCAATGGGGCGACGAAGGAAAAGCAAAGGTCATTGATTATTTAGCAAATTATTGCGATATTGTTGTAAGATTTCATGGCGGTGCAAATGCAGGTCATACAGTAATTACAGATACTAATAAATTTATCTTTCATCTTATTCCTTCGGGTATAATGTATCCAGATAAAATCTGCATCATAGGAAATGGTGTGGTTTTAGACATAGAACAGTTATTAAATGAAATAAACGAATTAAATCAAAAAAAAATATTAATTGAAGGCAGACTCTATATTTCTGACCTTGCGCATCTTGTTTTGCCCTTTCACAAATTTCTTGACAACATAAATGAGTCTGCTATGGGAAATTCCAGAATAGGAACAACAGGCAGAGGAATAGGACCTGCATATTCAGACAAAGCTTCTAGAATAGGAATAAGAGTAGGTGATCTTGTTAATTGGGATAATTTTGTAAAAAAGCTTAATTATTTATATGAATTGAAGAAAAAATATTTTTCTTTTTGTAATCAGCAATTTAATATCAATTTAGACGAAATATTAGAATTTTACAAGAATTCCAGACAAATAATACTCCCCTTGATAGCAGACACAAGTCAATATATTTACGATAACATAAAAAATGGCAAAAGCATTTTATTTGAGGGAGCTCAGGGAACCTTTTTAGATATTGACCACGGCACATACCCTTATGTTACTTCTTCAAATACAATTGCAGGCGCAGTATGTACCGGTGCGGGTATTGGACCATCTCAAATACATCATGTTATTGGCATTGTTAAGGC
>Ga0123519_10015732_pt1 | contig 10585 bp, 9 predicted proteins | sample YelNatPaOPRAMG02_FD_87396 | JGI IMG/M metagenome (GOLD analysis project Ga0123519, IMG submission 87396) | Hot spring microbial communities from Yellowstone National Park - Yellowstone National Park OP-RAMG-02 (version 2) | ecosystem: Environmental > Aquatic > Thermal springs > Hot (42-90C) ...
CATATCTACAGGAGGGGTGGTTGAGCGTGAGCATCGACTCAATGTTTACAGTAGACGAGTTCTACAGACAGATCGGAAACCATAGGCTCGTTGCCGCGAAGTGTAAAGAGTGCGCCTCGATTTCACTACCTCCGAGGCCAACGTGTCCCAAATGCCTATCTCAACTCATGGAGCCGATCGAACTCAAAGGCGATGGAACCCTGGTCTCGTACACAACAATTCATATCGCCCCCAAGTTCTTCTCATCAAGGTCTCCTTACCCAGTGGGAATCGTCAAACTCACAGAAGGCCCACAGCTGCCAGGAATCATTGAGGGGGTCAGAGAAGAGGATCTGCGGATAGGTATGCGCCTCACCATAGGCTATTCGGATGAGAGGTCTGGAGGCTGGTCGAACTGGCCCAGATACTTCTTCAAGCCTCATTAGCTAGGGCCTAAAGGGAGAGCCCTGGTTCGGAGACTGGTTACTGTTGCTGATAGTTCGCTAGGGGGCAATCCAGACAAGTCCCTTTGGAGAGGTAACGGCCAAGCCACTGGCAGAAGTCCTTTAGCTCAAACTCACAGGCCCGCGGCAAAGTCTTTCGAACTGCATCTCGGAAAGTGTTCGGCAATTGTTTATCCACACGTCGGCAATTGTTGAGAATCCACCGCTTATAACATTTATTGCACAGCTATGAATTGTTCGCATCGTCTTCGGGGCTGATCGCCCTCAACGCACCTTGAGGAACCGAGCCGCGAAACCGGATGCAACAAACGAAACTACCATGACCAGAATGAATATCACGCTTAGCCCGTAGACATCACCGAGGGCCCCGGCCACCGGCGGCCCGATGGCGCTCCCTACCCACCCAACTGAGATGAGCAGTCCGTAGGCGATTCCTCTGCTCTCTCCAGCCACCTGCGATGTGGCGGTGTAGATACATGGGTAAGTTGCAAACAACGGAAAGCCTGCTACGACAGTTATCAGCGGCAGCAAACTTCCAGATCCTACAAGGTAGATAGAAAGAGAGACGAGCGCTAGAACCGCCATAAGGGTCGATACTGCTACCCTTGGACCAAACTTGTCTGTTAGGGAGCCTCCGGTCAATTCACCTAAAATTCCTAGCGAGACGAGCGCGCCAAGGAATACAGATGCTGAGGACTCTGCGACCCCAGCCTCAGATAGATAGGTTGGCAAGAAAGAGAGGAAGATCCTGTTGACTAAGCTCAACAATACCATGAAGACCAGCTCAGGGGCGATCCTTCCAACCAATTCCCGACCTCTCAGCCCCTCCTTCCTTCTCTGATGGGAATCGCCTAGAGACCCAAGAAAGGCGAATATGGCTGAGAACCCCAACACTAGGAGCCCCCACACAAGGAAAACCGCCCGCCATCCGAAGGCCAAGGAAAGAGGGCCGGTAGAAGAAAAGGCGGCCAACATTCCAAGATCTCCAGAACCGCTCAGAAACCCTAGAGCTCTACCTCTGTATGCGAGGTCAGAGAGGTATGAGGTCAGAGAGTATCCCAGAGGGTGAAAGATGCTGGAGCTCACTCCGACGATGCACTGGAATACAAGTAGCTCCAAGAAGTTACTGGATCGCGACGTCAGGACAGATCCGACTCCGCAAACGATCAGTCCGAAGACAAGCATTCTCTTTCGGCTCACGCGGTCGGAAAGTTGTCCCGTTACCGGCTGAGGCATTGCAGCGAAGAGCACTGACGCACCAATCACCACCCCCGCCTCGGACAGAGTTAGCGCCAAGTCGCGGATCAAGAAAGGCATTGACACTGCGAGAAGCGCCATTTGGCTGTCTATCAAGAAGTGCGAGAATCCGAGTTGCAAGGCTCCTCTTGAGCCGATGCCGACAATCCTAGCCAAAGATACTCTGCTCTTCTAGCCGTATAGGGTGACTCCCTATCAACATCGCCGAGATCTTCAAGCTTTTCCATCAACCGAAGAACTTGAGGATAGAATACAGCTACCTCTATGTGAACCCAAGTCTCGTCCACACACATGAGTTGTAGAGATTCAGCTATTAGTCCTCGAGTCTCAATCTTCCATTTGGTGAGTTCGAATGGAGAAATTCGCATGGGGAGAGATGACTTGGCCAGAGATCAATCAGGCCTCGAAGGAAGGCAGAGTAGCTATTGTCCCGGTAGCCACAATTGAAGATCATGGGCCTCACCTCCCAACAGACACGGATGTTCTCATAACGAACGAGATCTGTCTGCGTACTGGAAAGAAGATCCCGAAAGAGGTCGTTGTCATCCCACCTGTGATCCATGGCTACAGCCCGCACCACATGGACTTCCCAGGATGCATCACTATAGATGGCAGAACCTTAATCGACTACGTCTTCGACATAACCAAGAGCATCGCACATCACGGCTTCAAGAAGATACTGATCGTCAATGGCCACGGAAGTAACGCACCCTTCATGGACATAGTGTCTAGACTTACGATAATAGAGCGCCCAGATGTCCAGTGCGCCATGATCTCATGGTGGTCGCTGGGACCAGTGGTCGAAGCCATAAGAAAGCACCGCGAGTCCGAGATCCCGGGTGGAATGAGCCACGCATGCGAACTTGAAACTTCCATATACCTCGCTCTAAGGCCTAGACTCGTCGATATGTCTATGGCTGTCAAGGACATCAGCTTTCCAAGGTCTGAGTACTTCTGGTTCGACCTCGCTAGCGGAGGAGGCATGACTCATCCCCCCGCAACCATGATGGAGTACTGGAGTACACTGTCCAAGACTGGGGTGATCGGCGATCCAACGAAGGCGACAGCAGAGAAAGGCAAGGCCTTTCTCAAGGCTGCCGTGAAAGGTCTCATAGAGCTGGTCAGAGATCTCAGGGCCAGGGAAATCAGGCAAAGGATAGACCATCACAGCTAGCCTCCTGCGGATCACAGCTTGACAGATAGGTTTCAAGCGCGCCAGCGCAGGATGCCTCCAACAAGGTCACCGCGGAATGTATGCTCTGGGTCAAAATGGGATGATCACAAATCGGTTTGTAGCTAAATAGTTGGACGCCAGAGATCAACCAACCTAGCCGAGACTACGCCACGCCTAACGCCTATCGCATGGTCGATCTCAAATGACCTTTGGGGCAGGTTTCAGGCTGTGGGAGATCGAGTTGCAAACAGATCCTACACTATTGCCAGCCTTCTCTGCTATGATCAGCCTTTGCAGAGGTACTAGCGTAACCTGCCAGAATTTGACCGGCATGTCCGTAGTGGGAGTGTAACGGCGGGGCCGCTAGATGTTCTCGGAAAACCTAGCGCCACTCATTGTGCAGATTAGAAGCGCCAGTCCTTATCCTACATGGGGGAGTGAACAGAGCGGCTCTATATCAGAGCACGCGAGGTGAATGGAACAGCATCGAGGATCCAAGACTTAAGAAGAGAGGTTTCTCCCCACCGGGAAAGTTCTCGTCTAGATCTGTAGGCGCTCTCTATTTCCGTATCTGTTGAGGTAGACAAGGTCTCTAAGTGGGAGTCTGGGCCTTGGTTTCGGGATTCTCGAAGGATAGCCGATCGTGACCAATGCGACGAGTTTTACGTCTCCGGAGATTCCCAGTGCTTCCTCCGTCTGCTCCTCGCTCTCCTTATCTGCTAGCGGCAGTCCTATCCAGCACGCGCCGAGCCCGAGCCCATGGGCTGCGAGTAGCATGTTTTGAATGGCTGCCGAGGTGTCCTGTAGGTAGTTGGTCGTGATCGATGTGTCTGCGCAGACAGCCAGAAGGATTGGAGCTTCGCCTATGAACTTGAATCTGCTCCCCGTGACCAATCCTTCGATAATCGCTTTCCTCTTCTCTTCGGGCACTTCGGCGAAACGCTTCTGAAGTCCGACAATGTCCTTTCCAAACGATCTTACTGCCGCTCTAACGCAGATTTCGCCTATTCTTCTCTTGATTTCTTGCTCTTCAATCAAGATGAACCTCCATGGTTGGAGGTTATCACCAGAAGGTGCCCACCTAGCCGCCTCGAGGATCTGCAATAGCAGATCTTTCGGAACTGGATCCGACTTGTAGTCTCTGATGCTGACTCTCGTAGTGATAAGTCCCAACGGATCAAACTGCAATTTCTCAAACCACCAAGTGCAACGTTTCTCAGATCTGCGCTTTTCTTCACGCTTTACCGATATGGCACCTGCGGTCTCTGGTTTCTAGGACAAGTCAGCTCGGCCTGTTGAGTGTTAGCTCAGATAGCCTTTGTGAGCGAGATACTCGGCCTAGCCCTCTTGCAAGCAAGCTCAGAATCGATCATCCAGATCTCAGAGAGAATCTGTCCCCGATCCTCTCGAGTTTTCTTCGTCTCTCCATCTCTGAGAGAGCGTCTACCAACTGTTGTTCAGGAACCTGCACATTGAACTCCTCCTTGAAACCTGCGATGAGCTCTTCAAGAGTCATCGGCACGCCTCTAGCTGAAAGCAGCTTCGCCGTCAGATTTCGAAAGTCTTCCACCATGTTCCATGGGTAGATGAACCAAGTCCACTCCCGGATCAACTCCGCATAGAAGTCGGGAGTGCATATTGCTGTAGGGGCGATATGCTGCATCACCGCCGTCTTCAATGAAGAGGGCTTGAAGCCCAACAGGTACTCCCTAGCAACCAGCATACTCTTTCCAGTATCAACGATATCATCCGCTATCAAGACCTGTCGTCCTTCGATCTTGAAGGTTGTCTTGTACGGGATCGTGGCGACGTCTCTGTGCTCTGCCGTAGTATCCAGCCAGTGCTCCACTTTGAGGCTTACGAGGTCTGGAACGCTCAAGAAGTCTGAGAGTAGTCGACCTGGGATGAATCCGCTCCTAGCCAACGCGATTATTGTTTCAGGCTGGAAGCCTGACTTGATAATCCTGTTCCCAAGAATTCGGCACATCGAGAATACTCTGTCCCAAGTGACTATCTCACACTTGATCAGCATGTGAGACCACGGCGAAACTGGTTTCCATCGATCTCCTATTAACCTTTCCAGTTAGCGTTAACGCTCTCTGACCAGCCGGCTCACTCCCTTTGGACCGGCAACACAGACGACGTCCGCCATGTCTATGAAGAGGCCTGTCTCAACTACGCCTGGAATCAGTTTCAACGAAATGCTGAGTTCCCTAGGTTTTCGGATTACGCCGAAGTCCACGTCCAGGATATAGTTTCCGTTGTCCGTGATGACTGGTCCAAGCTTCGAAACACCATACCTGAGGCGCGGTTTTCCACCGATCTTCTCAATCTGTTCTGAGACGGGTTTCACGGCGAACGGTACCACCTCGACTGGCAGAGGTTGTCCTTCACCGATTTGCCTTGTCAGCTTCCGAGCATCGATCATAACTATGAACTTCTTTGCTCGAGAAGCGACGATCTTCTCCCTTGTCAGAGCGGCACCCCTGCCTTTGATCATGTTCAGTCTATGGTCAACCTGATCTGCGCCATCAATCGCCAAGTCAAGAACGGGATGTTCGTCGAGAGTAGTAAGCGGGACGTGATTCCTCACCGCAATGTAATAGGTGTCTAGCGAAGTCGGGACACCCAGTATCTTGAGCCCTTCTTCCCTGACTCTTCTGCCTATCTCCTCGATTGCAAAGGCTACTGTGCTGCCACTGCCCAACCCGACAACCTGTCCACTCTCCACAAACTTGATAGCCTCTAAGGCCGCGAGCTTCTTCAGCTCGTTGAGGGAGCTGTTCTCCATGTGCTAAGCTTCCGTCTCTATCTGCTCCAGTCTCTCAAGTTCCTTCAAGACTTCGGCTCTGATCTCCTCAACCTTCTCATCAGCCTTGCTCTTGGGAGGACGGGTCTCCTCCTTAGTCTCCATCGAGGTTTTTCTAGCCCGCTCCTTCAACTTCTCCTCTCCTTTCTTCAGGGGTTCTGACGCTGCCTTCTCGGGTTCAGCCTTCGATACGACGCCGATCATCTGCCTGATCTCTTCTATCTTCCTGGTCATGTCTCCATATTTCTCTTGGAACGTCCTAATCCACTCGATCTGGCTCTTCTCGAGGTCGTGGAGATCCACGATCAGCTGGCTCTTTCTTATCCTCTCATCTAGTCCTTTCATCTGTTCACCATACTTGGCGACAAGCCTCTCTCTATCGGACTCAGCTAGCTTGCCTTGCGATTCCGACTCATACAGGTGTGTTAGGGCGTAGCTCAGTATCTCTTTCTCAATGGTCAGGGCCTTAAGCTCCTGCTGTGCGAGCTTCGCTTGGTCTTCGGTTATGCTCGTTCTAATCTCGCCCGGCGTAATGGTTGGAGGAAGAACTGTAATCGGAGAGGTAGATGTCAACTGGCTCCGCGGCGGCCCATATGTCTTCTTGTCCTCCCTCTCCTCTCTGGTTATAGCATAGACAAATATGGCGAGGATCGCGACCGAGAAACCAAGAAGCCAGATCCAAACCTCAAGATCCACCGGGTCTACCTCGCCAAACCAAATTGGTATTCAGGGAGCTCAATATTTAAGTGTGAAAAAGCAGGGATTTCGACAATCAGCGGACCCGCCGCCCTTTCTGAGGCAAAGGAAACCATTCCGCAGTGTCACACAGTTGAATCCTGCCACAAAAGCTGCTCGATCATGTCTCAGCCATTGGAGAGAACATTCGGGCGAGGTCTCTCTTTGTTCGATATTGTGAGAAGTAAAAAAGGCGAGGAGGGGGTTTCTACTTCATCTCGCTGTACCATTCCTCTGGCGCGGTGTCTTTTTCAGGATCGTAGCTTGAGGGCAAGAGCGCCTCTATGCCCAATATCTCGGTGATAAATACCTCGACGACGCCTTTTACTGTCGTCCCTTCTGCCAAATGTCCGCCCACAGTGGGGACGTCCCAGGCTCCTCCTATTACATAGTGAATCGCGGGAAACGGCTCTGGTTTACCCTTCACCATTCGCGTGTGGATCATACCACTCATGCTGATGAGCATGCTGAAGTTGTTGAATGTGGCAACGGACTCGTTGTGCCAATTTTTCGGATCTCGTGTATCGGGTGTCCACATGAGCATCTTGGCAGGCTGGAATCCTCCCATGAAAGCTGCGTGAACCTTGCCAAATTTGATGTTCTTGTCTTTGGCGAACTGTTGTATGGCCTTGTAGACATCAGCTCCCGTCGTCATTCTTAGGATAAACTCACGTCCACGTCTTGCTTCGACCGCGTGGTACTCTGCGGGATGACTGGCATCTCGCTCCCATTTGTCTTTCAATTCAGGTCGGAGTTCAATGCGGCCGATGAGCCAATAAGACTTGTGAGGAAATCATCTGCATAGATTCTGGTTCGTAGGACGCGTTGGCGAGGAACGCTTCTTCTTCAGCTTCACATCTCGCGATGAAGCATGCGAAGGAGAGAAGCTAAAACTCTTCCCTTTCTTGAGGAAGAGGTGATAGTGAGAGTGAATACACATATAGTCCGTTAGGATCGTTAAGCGAATCCATTGCTCTCTGTCAATGCGCGTTCTTGACGAGAATTGGATCCATCTCGAAAGTGGAGACGGCGAGGTATTCCGATACGAGTCTGCAACAGTATTCTCCGACTTGCGACCGAGCATCAGATGACTGAAAGATCCAACGGTATATCGAGGACGGTCATTCGGCATGGTTTTCCGGCCTCTTTGTAACATAGAATTCTGAGGGGGTCCTCCAAGACGACGCCCGTCGGATCAGCGTGATCTCCCGATCATCGGCCGTCCGAGAGAGTCGCCGGCAGACTTTCGAAACCTGTCTATTGGATTAGGCCTGTCTGAGGGAGGCATGCCCGCCATCGAGAAATCATGTCAGCCACGTAGGGTCTGGTCTTCATGGAGAGAGCTAATGGCTTTCCTAACAAATCAAACCGCCTTTGCCGAGCGAATCGCCTTTATATTTGAACCGATTCGAACTCAAAACGGGTTAGTGCGATACTCGGCGAGACAAAGTCGTTCTCGAACTTACGCGTTCAAAACCTCGGTCGCCGAGTTCACGGCCTCTTTGACAGCCTCCCTGATAATATAGCCAGCTTTATGCAAGATAGGTTCCTTGAGTTCACTATCGACGTCCATGCTTGCGGTGCAAGGATAGTTATGGTGGGCATCCGCTACGACTCGTTCAAGCGTCGGAATGTCTGTCGTGCTGCACCACCTTATTCTCTGCGAAACGAACCAAGTACATCCGCAGGGAGCGCTGCTCAGGGGCTGCGCGTTTGAGATCTTCCCTCTCCACGTCTCGATCCTGAGCCTCGGGAGGCCGACTTTATACTTATCGATGAAGAGATCTATGGACTTGTTGCCGGCCTTCTCCAGAGAACAAAAGGGCTTTGGAAAGGCCGATCCAACTCCGATCTCTTGGAGATCCTTCTCGACTTGTCTTTTCAGGCCGAGGGGGCACCACCGTGGATTCTCAATGGGCACGATCAAGGCATCTGCGCCGGTCTTAGCGATCCAGTTTGGTATGGCCGAAAGGATGTCGACGTGAAGGCCTATTGCGAGGACGAGATCGCATTTCGGCGGGTCACTTGGTAGAAGATCATCCGGGTTCTCGATGTAGTTTGGAAGACTTTGATCGAACTCCTTCACACCTACTATGTCTGCTGCATGACTTCCATACAACATTCTGCACTCGCTACAAGTTGGACCGCAAACCCTGCAGAAGTTTATCGAGTTCACCAAATTTCCGATCACGCGATCGGCGAACACATCTCCTGAGAGGATGTAGATTCTCAAGGTTTTCAGCCGGTTGTGGCAGAGCTCGCTGGAACGTCTACTTTCACTCTTGAGATGTATAGGCTACGAAAGGTCCAACGGCGGTCGATTCTCTGCAATTAATTCTCAGATCTCTGCTTGAGAACTGGTTTGAATATCTCAGCCACCCTCCCCTTCCTGAGGTAGACCCTAGGTAACAAAGGGCTCATCCCCAAGATGACGTCGTACTCTGAGACGTTGGCCAACTCCGCGGCCTCTTCGACCGATATCTCATCGCCACCCGATCTTCCAATCAAAGTGATCTCGTCGCCGGCTACCGTATCAGAGTCGTCTTCAAGATCGATCATGAAATGATTGGCGGACACACCTCCCAAAATATGGTATCTCCTTCCGTTCTTCAGGATGACGCCATTCTTAGAGAGCGCCTTTGGATAACCGTCCGAATAACCGACGTGTATTGTAGCGACCCGCATTCTCCCGGGTGCGATGAAGGCTCTATGATAGTATAGGGAATCGCCACTCTCGATCTCTTTTACGTGTTCAACTCTGCCCTTCAGACTCATGGCTGGCCTGAGATCGACCTTCCTATCCAGCCGCTCCTTTCTGGAAGGGTAGTATCCATAGATCATGATTCCAGGCCTGACGATCTCCATATGGGACTCTGGAAGGGACAGAATTGCAGCGCTGCTGGCTGCGTGTCTCAGAGGGATCCGAATCCCCTTGCTCTTGAGTGAATCATGAATCCACATGAGCCTCTCCAACTGGATGCGGTCGAAGTCCTCCTCTTCCGTGAATGTCGTGAATATTCCTTCGATCTTCAGCCCAGGCATCTGGCACAACTCTCTTACGAAGGCTTCAGCCAGATCGTATCTGACTCCGACTCTTCCAAGCCCGGTATCTATCTTGACGTGGACTCTGGCCCTGTTCCCAGATGAGAGGGCGGCCGAGTTGAGAAGCCGTGCATCCCTGATACTGAAAATGGACTGCACTACATCCTCCCTGAGGAGTTTCTTGACCTGCGGTTCATAGATAGGCCCCATATTCAGTAGGTCACAAGTGACTCCCCATTCCCTCAGATCCAAGGCTTCCTCGAACTTGGCGACTGCGAGCCACTCAACTCCCAACTCTTGGAGAAATCTGCCCATCGGCTGTAGCCCATGCCCATAGGCGTTCGCCTTAACAACTGCCATTACCATGGAGTGCGGCGCTACCCGGCGGATCTCCGCTAGGTTATGTTCGACGGCGTCGATATCAACAACTATCCACGAAGATGAACTTTGAATCTCCGCGATCTGCCCATCTAGTTTGCATTCAATCCCGCCGGCGCTCATCTCAGTTCAGCTCCATGAGAAAACAAACTCCAGTTAATACCCCTTATACAGACGTGGCAGGTCGTCAATAGTCTTTCGGGATCTTTACCTCTTGAGGGGCGACTGGTGCAACACCTGATCGGTTGAAACTCAACCGAGGCGATCGAGGTTGTCATGATTTAAACCGACAGTTTCAGATCGACATGGTCACGAGTTCAGAAGATATCATGCCGGGAAGTTCATCGTAAGCACAGCAAACCTCAACGGCGTTTGATCCACCGTCCATGCTGGCGGGTTAACAGCCACCGAGGGAGACATCGAGGGATTTGCGATGTATGCACGGCCCACGGATCGAAACCTGAAGAATTAGAGAAGGCGTAAGCGATGAGAACAGGGTGAAAGATGGCTGTCGTGGGATTCATGGGGTTCAAAAGGGACGGTACTTGCATCCTAATCGACACCTTAGAAACCATCGAGGACGAGCAGAGGAGAGGTGCTGTAACGGCTCGAGTACGTTGAGAGAATCGCGTTGACGGCGGCTCTCTATGTTGAAGATGGATGTGACCCAAAAAATGACGAGGGGCGGGGTTCGAAAAATCGAATGATGAAATGGTTCGCTGTGTTGGAGACCGTTCAAACCGGGAA
>Ga0123519_10015733_pt1 | contig 10584 bp, 16 predicted proteins | sample YelNatPaOPRAMG02_FD_87396 | JGI IMG/M metagenome (GOLD analysis project Ga0123519, IMG submission 87396) | Hot spring microbial communities from Yellowstone National Park - Yellowstone National Park OP-RAMG-02 (version 2) | ecosystem: Environmental > Aquatic > Thermal springs > Hot (42-90C) ...
GGAGTATGATTGGACATATGAGTATGGATACTCTTATCCTGATTGGGGTGAGGATTGGGAAATAGTGGCTTCTACATATCGTGGTGAAGATGAGGAAGGATATTATGGAGCCACTGTGAAAAGTGTTATTTGGGCTTTGAAAGACATGAGAAAAGACTATTATCAAGAATTGAGGGAGGAGAAAGAAGAGAGGAGACAGGAAAGAGAGGAAAAACGCAAAATTGAAAAAGAAAATAAAGAAGCGATAGAGAAAGGAAAAACTGAAATAAAAAAGGTGAATTGAAATGACTAATAAGTATGAAATTACAAATGATTGCAAAATGGTTGATGGTGTTAAGGTTTACAGAATACGAGCTTTGAAAGATTTTAATACTGATTTTCATAAGGTTTGCAAGGGTGATTTAGGGGGGTATGTAGAGAATGAAAATAATCTTTCTCAAAATGGAAAAGCTTGGATTGATGACAACGCTGTAGTGAAAGATAACGCTTTTGTTGTCGGCGATGCTTGGATTGATGACAACGCTGTAGTGAAAGATAACGCTGTGGTTGTTGGCAAAGCTGTTGTTAGTGGCGATGCTGTGGTTAGAGGGAATGCTGTAATTATTGAAAAAGCTGTTGTTAGCGATAACGCTTTGGTTGAAGGTTATGCTATTGTTATGGATAAAGCTTGGATTAGAGGTGATACTTGGATTAAGTATAAAACTGTTATTAGAGGTGATGCTTTTGTAATGTCTAGAATGGATATTTAAAGTAGGTTTAAAAGTTTAAAAGGTGCATGAAAAAATGGATAAAAAAGAATTGATAAAACAGTTTGAGGGTATGACAAAATTAGCTGAATTGAAAGCGTTAAGTGAATACTCTTTAACGCATGAGCTAAGCAATAAACAATATAATAGATTTATGGAATTGAAAAAAGAAGTGATGCAAAAATGAAAATTGTAAAAATATATTTAAAAGACTTAGAAGAGAAAAAACAGAAGGAAATTATAAGCAAATTTAATTTCAGTGAAAAAGAAATTAAGGAAAAACAGCCATTATTCATAATAAGAGAAAAGCAAAATAATTATGATTGGTTAGAAGCGTACCAATAGAACATTAACGCTAATAAAATTTTAAAAACTTTTAAATGGAGGGTTTTTAAAAAAAAAATAGGAAAATTGGTTTTCAAGAACCTGCTATCGTAACACTACAGGGGAAAACCACTCCTATTTTTATTTAAAAAAGCGTGGTTTGTAATGAATGTTAAACTTTTAGATGAATTGATTGAATCATTAGAGAAAGAAGCTTTAAAAGTTGAAAACAAAAATTATAACCATAAAACAATAAGTGAAATAATAAGTGAAATAGAAAGCGAAGTTGAAAAAACTACTATAAGAAACGCTTTTGAAGTTCAAAAAGCAAGTTATTATTTAGAAGTTTTAAAAAACGTTAATAACATTTTAAAAAATCATGATTTACCTTATTATTACTATCGGGAAAAACTTAAAATTGTTAAAACTAGTTTTGACTTGTATAAAAAATTAAAAAATAAAGACTATGAAAAAAATAAAAATAATTTTTTGAAGTTTTGGTAAAAAAAGGTGGTTTGAACGTGGTTGAATTGAATAAAGAAAAACCTAATTTGGAGCAAGAATTAAACGGTTTTATAAACGCTAATAAGTATTACACGCATTCAACAGGTTTGATTTACACTGACGGTGTTAAATACTTAGCTGATAAAGCCAAAGCTTACTGGCTAATAAACACTATTTTTAGTCATAAAAATGATAAGTGTTTCAATGAAAATAGTTTTCAAGTGTGGAAATTAACGTTAAACGAGCAAGGCGAAACCATTCTAACCATGCAAGCGAGTAAGAATGGACCAGTGTTAATAACTCAAAAATGGTTATACACTGACTTTCCATTTCAAGAATTCAAAAACCAAAAAATAGAGCTATTGCTAGTGAATAACATGTTGACATTACCATCAGAGAGGTTGATAATAAAATGAATTTAAGCGATGAAAAAAAAGAGAAAATGAGAGCTTACAAGAAACAATACTACCAAAGAATGAAGAATAACCCTGAATTTAAACGTAAAGAAGCCGAATATAAAAAGCAGTACTACCAACGTGAGAGATTGAAACGCTTAGAATACCAGAAAAAGTATGACGCAATACATTCAGAAGAGAAAAAAGAACGTTTAAAACTCTACTACCAGAAAAATAAAGAATACTACATTGAAAAAAACAGAGAGTATAAATATAATTTAAGGGTGAAAGAAATAAAAGAAACACTATTAGAAGTGGGAAAAAAAATACATAGAATATTAAAATTAGTTAAAATTTTGAAAAACAGTAAAAAAAATTTCAATGCAAACATTTAAATAAATATTAGTAGAAACAAATAAAGTGTTTAAAAATAGGCGATTTGAAAGTGGAATCAAAAATAAAGTGTAAATACTGCGGTTACACGTGGAACAGTAAATCTAAAGCAATACTAGTAACATGTCCAAACTGTGGTAACAAAAACAAAGTCAAAACAATCAAACAATACAAAAAAGAGGTAAAAATTAAAAAAAGGTGGTAAAAATGAAAATAAGAATAACAAATGAAAATTATGAGAAGGTAGAAGAATACGCAAGACAATTAACCGCATTAGGTTTCAACCCTAGAATTAAGAACTATCCTGAATATGAATGCTCATATTTAATTTGGTGAGGTAAAATAAAATGAAATTTATTGGAGTGTGCAAAGAAAAAAAAGATGATACTTGCATTAAACTAAACCTCACTTTAGAAGTTGAGAGTAAGAATAGAATGAAGGCAATTAAAGAAATTAAAAGAGAAATATTAAAACACATTAACATAAAATTAGAAAAGTGCGATTAGAAATTGGTAGGATTAAATAACGTTAAAGAATATCTAAGAAACAGCGTGGCTACAGTTTACGACAGTGGAGTGCCTCAAAAACTTGATAAAAGCGCTATTAAAAACCAAGCTATTAAAGATTTCAGTTTAAAATACGGTATAAGCATTAGTGAAAGCGAGAAATTGTTTAACAGACTAGTAAAATCAGGTGAAGCTACAGAAACAACTCACTTAGTATTAGAACCAGTTGAAATTATAACTTACAAGTATGATAACTTGTTTCAAACAACTGATTTAGAAGAAGCGAGCAAAAAGACAAGAAGCATTGCTTTAGAATTAAAAGAATTAAACGTGCCACTTGATAGAGATTTAATTGTAGATATTAGCAACAGTTTAGGTTTTAACAAAGTTAACCTACAAAACCTTAACACGAGCTTTCAAGAAATTCCAAATTATATTAAAAGATACTATTTTTCAACGTTCATAAGAGGTTTACAACCTTATATTAACGAAGCAAGAATTAAAGGATACACCGAAAAAGCGTTTTACCAAGCATGGTTTAATTATAATTCAGGATTACCAATACCACAACCTAACGCTCAACTAATACCATTAACAGAGGAAGTTAAAACCGAAGAACAGTTAATAGACGATATTGTAATAACTTATCACCCTTCGCTTGAAGATATAAAAGATTTAATGATAAACAACTTTATGAAATGGGCGGAAACTAAAGGAGTAAAAGCAAAAGACGGTAAAAAATACACTAACTTAAAAGGTTACTTGAAAAGCAGGTGGGCAATCAAAACCGCTTTACAATCACAACAAGTTAGCCAAGAAAGCGACGGTTCTTACCAGCTTAACAGCGATGAAACTCCAAAACACACCATTAAAAGAAAAGACATTAAAATAAACTTAGACAAAGACCAAAAAATACTCACAATATGGATTAAAGGTTGGAGTGTTAAAATATGAAAACTTTTAAAAAAAAAGTGAGTTTAAATGATGGAAATTAAAATAGATGTTGATAACCATCAATTCAATAAATACTTAAAACTTTTAAGTTTCAGGTACAGAATGATAAGGTACTCAGGTTTTTTGATTACAAAAGCCAGAGTTTTCAACACTAAACACGGATTCCACATTTACTTAACACCATCTAAAAAATACTCTTTCAACAACACTTTACTTTTAGAGTGCTTGTTAGGTTCTGACATTAACAAGCAAATCTACGCTTATATTGAACGTAAAGACGTTTTATTCAAAGAAAAACACAGGAGAGGTTACACTAGCGTGGAAAAGTATAGTGAAAAAAAAACCAGAAAGTTAAATGAATTGATTAATAGTATAAACAACGAGAAAAGAACTCAAAAAATAATAAAAATAAAAATAAGGTGATTGGTAATGTCTTATAGCGTCTTGCCACACTATAGAAAAACTAGAAGATATGTTAACTTTTTAGTTGATTATTTAAAAGAAAACGAAGATACTGGGCATGGAATTGCAGTAGCCTACGCTAAAAAACAAGGATACTTAGACTATTTAAAAAAAATAAATAAAAAACTAACAAGCGAGGATATAACTTATTATGTTAACACGTTTAAACGAAAAATAATAAACAAAGAAAACTTTGAAAAAATCAAAGAAATGGGTTACACTCTTTACATTACATACCCTTATAAAAATAGTTATCTAGCTAATTACACGCTTAACCCTGATAAAATAGGAAGTTGGATTAAAAATTATAGTATTAATTGCAAATTCAATAAAAAACCAGATTACGAAAAACTATTTGAATTCGTAAAAAACAACCCAAAAAAGCCTAACCCTACTCTGGCAAAAGAATACCTAAAACAAAACAAAATTAAGTTAAGCCCAAAAAACATAGCAAGACAAATAAGTAGAATACGCTACATTAAAGAAAAAATAAGCGGGAAATTAAAAGAAAAGAAAAAATCTAAAAAAAAGGTGAAGTAAAACGAAAGATTTAATTGAAAATGACAATAAAAGTAAAACCAAAGCAGTTTTAGACACAATGCTAGCTGAAACAATCAGAATGGAAGATAAAACCAAAGAATTACTATTAGATTTAAAGTATTTTAAAGTTTTAATCAAAAAAAAGTTAAAAGAGTTGAAGTGAAAAAAATGGAAGTTCAAAAAACTTTAGGTAAACGATGGATTTATTGTAACTATTGTAACCCACCGCAAAAAATGCTTAAAAAACAGTATAAGCTTCACTTAATTCATTATCATCATAAGTATTTAGACGGTAGTGATATAGAAGATTCTACTGTCATAGTATTAAATAAGATTAGTGAAAGAGTTTTAGACTTGCTTATAAGAAAACCTGAAACTAGAGGCAGTGATGAGTTATTAATCCTTTCTTATTTAAGACATAAAGATTACAACCCCTTGTTTAAATACAACCCTGAAACAAAGAAGAACGTGCTTATAAACCCCGATGGTTTCACAGATGAAGAATGGCTTAAAAAATTCAGAGTTTACGAAGATTTAAGACGTTGCAGGGAAGGGTTACAACACGAAGCTCTTGAAAACAGAGAACTTGGAATAGCATCTCAAATAGATTTAAAAATACTACCAAGCGAAGAAGTGATAGAAAAAAGACGTTTAAGAGATAAATACTTCAGAAAACATATTAAAACAATATTTGAAGAAAAAACAGATGATTAAAGGTGTTTTAAATGGAAAAAAAATTGTTTAAGAAAATTTTAGAAGAAAGGGTTTTGTTGTCGGCGACCTTAAACTAAGCAATATTAAAATGGTGGTTTGAAAAATGGATGAGAAAGAGTTAAAAGAAGTGGTTAACAATATTAAACCAGAAGAAATAATTAAAAGCGAGGTTAAAATTGAACATAAAAATAAAAATCAAGATTTACTTGATTTAATAGAATTAGAGTTGTTAGATTTAAGCATGGAAATTAAAACTCTTGATAAAAAAGTTGGTTTAATACAATATAATAGTTACACTCAAAACGGCAGTGTTACAGAAGAGCAAATAGATGTTATTTTCAATGATTTAATGAAAATTCAAGAAAAAGTGATGTTTATTATTAAAAAAATTGTTGAAAGCGAGTCGGGTGAAAAATTTTAACAGTGTTAAGCGATACTGAAATTGTCAATTGTTTTAATAAATTGAGGAAAGAGTTTTACTATCCTTTAGTTAGAATTAACATAATTAAAGGTGATAACTCTTCTATTTATTTCAGCGAGGGGTGTATTAACATTGGAAGAGATTGCTGTTATAACCAAAAATCAACAGAGTGTTTCATAGCTCATGAACTCGGGCATACTTTCTACGCTCCTTGCAGTTTAAGAGATTTAGTTGAAGTGGTTAACGCTGTTAGGAAAGCGGAAGAGAATTGCAACCCTAAAATTTTAAGTTTAAGTAACAATTTTCTATATGATGAGATTGTTGATTATAATATTTTTAAGCGAGGTTACGATATTAATGAAATGCTTAAAACAGTTAAAAAAAGAAAAGATAAAACGTTCCAACTTGTTCTAGCCAACCATTATAATATAACTAAAAGCAGAAAAATTAAAAAAAAACTTGACGAGAAAACTTTAAATTTAAGCAAAAAGTTAATGAAAATAAGCAAGAGTAGAAAAAGTTTAAACCAGAAAGCTATAGAACATTATAAGATTATAAAAGATTACTTTAACGATGTAAGTGAGAGTGAAATTCAAGAAGACTTAAAAAACGTTTTCGGATACCCTGTTTATGAACAGTTAAACCAAAATTTAAAAGAAGTTTTAAACGAGTTAAGCGATATTCAAAATTTTGAAGATTTTAAACAAGTTGTAAAAGACTTAAACATTCAAACTGACGAGAAAGAATTAGAGTTTGAGTATTATCTTGCAAACGCTAAAAACTTCCTACGCTTTCAAGTTAACAAGAAAAAAGAAATTCAAACGTTAAGCGAGAAAGAAAACACTGAAAATTGGAGAAGTGATGAAAACGCTGAGCTTTTAAACATTGAAGCCACGCTATTAAACGAGGGTGTTATAATACCAGATTTTAACACTTTAAAAACAGTTGAAGAAATAGGTTTAATTGAAAACAAAAACGAGAAAAAAAACATTATCTTAATACTTGACTGTAGCGGTTCAATGCTTAAAACCACGAGTTTAATAAGCGCTTTCAGTTTAATAGAAACATGCAAGCAAAAAAACTATGCGGTTGGAGTGGTGTTATTTGAAGTGAACGTGCATTATAAAAGCAAGCCCACTAGAAACTATTACCAACTTGAAAGAGAAGTATATGAAAAGTATGAAGTTAAAGGTGAGGGAACGCAATTAACACAAGCAGTTGAACAAGCCCTACAAATAAGTGATGAAAACAGTTTTTTCATAATAGTCAGCGATTTTCAAACCTACCCGTATAACGACGCTAAAATAGCTTACGACCAAATAAAAAACAAAGACAAGCATTTAATAATAGTAAACGAGAAAAAATATTCGCATAAAATACAAGACTGGCTTTTAAAAGAAGAAAACAAAACTATAATACAAACACAAGAAGACTTAAAAAAAGTAATAATACAAAACATTTAAAAATAACAGTTTAAATAAATATTAAAGATAACGCTATTACAAAGAGTAGAAGCCCATGTTAAATAAATTATTAGATTGCGAGAAAGCAATTAAGTTAAACTTCATTGGAAACGAAGAAGCTATAAGAGTAATACTAGCTGGTGTTATAGCAGAGAGAAACATTTTAATAATTGGAGGGCATGGAGTTGGAAAGTCAACGCTTTGCGAGTTAATAGGTAAGTCGCTTGGAGTGTCATTTTCAAGAGTTCAAGGCACAAACGCTTTAACAGAATCAAAGTTTTTAGCTAGGTTCCACTTAGGAAAGCTAATGCAAGGAGTAGAAGAAGTTGAATGGAAAGACTTTGTTACAAGTGAAATTAAATTCGTAGATGAGATAAACCGCATACCCCCTTACTCGCTTAACAGTTTCTTTCAAATACTAGCTGAAAATAAAGTTTCTTTCGCAGGTTCTGAAAAAAAAGTTAAAGGAGTTGTGATAGCCACTATGAACCCATCAGATGAAGGCACTTACCCGCTCCCAAAACCTTTTTTAGATAGGTTTGACTTAATAGTTAGAATAAGCAGTTTAGGAAGCGAGGAAAAAAAACTATTAAACAAAAGATTTATTGAAAACATAAACCCTGTTTTACAAGGCGATGATTTAAACGAGATTCGCAAAGAAGTGAAAAAAATAGAATTAAACCCTGACGTTGAAAACTACTTTTTTGACGTTATAAGAGACTTACAATTATGCGTTTACGATAACAAGCAGGAAATTTTAAACTTCCCGCAACCCTGCGAAACATGCCCTTTTAAAAACTACGTTTGCTCTAAAATAGAACCCAGTTCAACACTAGGAGAACGTTTATTCAGAAACATAAACTTCTTCAAAGCTTACAGTGCTATCAGCGGAGAGACTATTAGCAAAGAAATGGTAATGAAACTCCTTCCAATAATGCTTGAACACCGTTTAGAGTTCAACCAAGCTTTTATAAGCGAGTTTCCAACCAAAAGAAAAGCATTAGAAGACATTCTTAACAAAATAAACAAAAAATTTGAAGAAAGAGAAGAAACCTTCAAAATGTTAAAAGAATTCAACGAAACAAGAAGCTTGAAAACACTAGAAAACCTAGAAAGATTCGCTAAAAACGACTTACTATTAAAAGAAAAACTACAAACACTTAAAAACAACATTAAAAACGAAGCTACAACACAAACCCTTAAAACCAGCCAGCAAAACCAAAAAATGATACTAAACGAAGAAAATTTCATGCAAATAGCCGAAAAACAAGGCTTAAAAAAAGAAGTTGAAAACCTACTAAAAGACGATTTCAAAATAATACAAGTTAAAAACAACAAAATAAAACTCAACTTTAAAGTAATAGAAATAAAAGGAAAACTATACTTTGAAGGAAACATAGAACAAAACACTACAACCCCAACAAAAACAATAAACGTTACATATTAAATAAAAGGCGATAAAAATAATGAAAAATTACAGCGACTTAGAAGTTAAAATTAAACCTAAAAACAATAAAATTTTCAAAACCTTTGAAAAACAGTTAATAGCAAACAATTTAAAAAACCAAGCGTTACTTGAACAATTCAAAAAAATAAAAAACGAGTATGACGATTTATACAATAAATACATTTTTGGAAGAAAATACCCGCAACTTTACACTGCCAGCTTCTTTGCTCAAGAGCTTAAAAAAGCGTTGAAAAAACGCTTTAAAGCGAATAGACGCTTAGAAGACAAGCTAATTCACGGGTTAGTCATGATAGACTTAGACGATTTTAAGAAAGTTAACGACAAGTACGGTCATTTAAACGGAGATAAGATTCTAAACAAGGTTTGCGATGTCATTAAAAAATACTCAATTAAAGAAAAAGCTATAAGTTGCAAGTACGGAGGTGAAGAGTTCATAATATGGTTTAAAAACATTGACTTAAACCTAACCAAATTAAAACAAAAAGCTAAAACTCTAATTCAAAAAATAAACACTGAAACCAAAAAAATTAAAATCAACAAGAATTGGAAAGGAGTAACCGCAAGCGCTGGTTGCTCCATAACAACCAGCTTTCATAAAGAAAACCCAACCGCTATAAAACTCATTGAAAAAGCTGACAAACAACTACTAAAAGCTAAAAAACAAGGAAAAAACAAAGTGGTTTGAAAAAAATGAATATTAAAGAATTTAAAAAACAATTTAAAAAAAAAGGTGAATTTAAAAAATGGAAAAAGAAGAAAATAATTTAATTGTTTTAATTTTAAGTATTTTAATAGGGTTTTTTAGCGGTTTCGTTTTAGGTTTAATCGGTTTAGTTATAGGAGGTTTAATACTATACATTTTTTTAGAATTATGGGGACACCATTCTAAGTTTTACCCAATGCTTTTCTTCCTTATCAGCGGAGTTATAGGAATTATTGTTATATTAGCAATAATTTTATTCAAAGCATAAAAAAATAGTGGCGAGTAAAATGTTAGAGTTGAACAAGATTTATAATGGGGATTGCTTAGAATTAATGAAAAACATTGATGATAATAGTATTGACTTGATAGTAACTAGTCCTCCGTATAATGTAGGTATTGAATATGATTCTTGGAACGATAAACTAAGCTTAAATGATTATTTTAATTTCGCTGAAAAGTGGTTAAGTGAGAGTTTCAGGGTTTTAAAACCAGATGGTAGAATTGCATTAAATGTTAATTATGAAACTAACCAGAGATTTAATAGTGAAAGGTTATTCTTCGCTAGCGATTACTGGCAGGTAATGAAAAAAATAGGGTTTAAGTTTTTCGGCTTGGTTGATTTAAAAGAAAACCAACCTGAAAAAGTTAAATATACTGCTTGGGGTTCTTGGTTAAGCGCTTCAAGCCCTTATATTTACAACCCGAAAGAATGCGTTATACTAGCGTATAAAGAGAGTAAAAATAAGTTAAGTAAAGGAAAAAGTTATTTCACCAGTGAAAACAAGCAAGAGTTTATCAAGTTGGTAAGCGGGGTTTGGGATTACACTGCTGAAACTAAAAAATACACTGAAGCTAATTATAGTTTAAGCATCCCGTTAAACGCTTTAAAAATATTAAGTTATGAGAATGATATTGTTTTAGACCCTTTCATAGGTTCTGGAACTACTGCGATTGCTTGTTTAATTTTAAAAAGAAATTACATTGGTTTTGA
>Ga0123519_10015739_pt1 | contig 10581 bp, 9 predicted proteins | sample YelNatPaOPRAMG02_FD_87396 | JGI IMG/M metagenome (GOLD analysis project Ga0123519, IMG submission 87396) | Hot spring microbial communities from Yellowstone National Park - Yellowstone National Park OP-RAMG-02 (version 2) | ecosystem: Environmental > Aquatic > Thermal springs > Hot (42-90C) ...
CCAACTAGCCTACTTTCCTTGAAAGCGCCTTTTTGTAAAATAGTCTATGGCTCATTTTATATGCTTGCCTACACACAATTAGAAATAACTTAAATAAACTTTTACATGGTACATATTTCGTCCCATATTAATTAAAAAATTATAAATTTTCAGGAACATGTCACACTAGATGAACAACGCTTTATCCATAAAAGCACCTTCTACAAAGTCGAGTGGTTTAAGAAGAAAGCATATATAAGCCATTTCGTCAACAGAGAATATTATATACAAAAAATATGCAAACATTTTTATTTTTTAAAAAAAATTGCAAGATATGGGAACAAAAAGTATATAAGCATGGCTTACCAATACTCATAACTCGAAAGGATATGTCTGAACCTAAAAAGGTTGGTAGAAGAACTTTTCTCAACTACGCCATTGCAGTTGTAGCTACAGGAGTTATAGTTAGTGCAGCAACATATTTTGCAGTACCAAAAGGTGTTACAACAGTAACAGCGCCAGGTACAACAGTAACAACAACTGTGACAACAACAGTAACAGGAACACCAATAACAAGTCCCACAGTAACTCCTGGCGGTTTTCCGACAACGAAAGAGGGCCTTGAGAAATTATATTCATCTATTGCCGACAAATATTTCTCTATGCTAATGGATGCAGCAAAAAAGTCTAGTATAGATTGGGGGCAGTTTAAGGGTAAAGTAACATCATTGAACTGTTCTATAAGGCAAGGCCCTGATAACGACGCCTTTATAAGGAGTGCTGGAATGTTTAAGGAATTAACAGGTATAACAATTAATTTTGACTTCACACCCGAAGTGCAACAGAGAGAGAAGGTCTCTGTTGATATTCTATCTAAGACAGGTGCCTATCACTTACCGATGATCGATAACATGCACTTAGTAAAGTATGTTAAAAGTGGTGCGATGGAAGGTCTTAATAAATATCTAGAGGACCCTAAGCTTACTGATAAGGATTTCTTTAAACCAGATGATATATATCCTGAAATAATAAAGGCTGCTGGTGCGCCTCCATTTGGTGAACCAGGCGAGATATACGCAATTCCATCTTATACGGGATTCCATCACTGTATGCAATATTATAGGAAAGACCTCTTTGATAAATATGGGCTTTCAGTGGATGATATAGACACTTTTGATAAGCTAATGGAAACGGCTGCAAAATTGAATAATCCAAGTAATGGAATATACGGATTTGTTTCTAGAGGAATGAGAGGAGAAGGAATGAATGTATTTACATGGCAAGTATTTCACCGAGGGTTTGGTGGGCAATGGTTCGACAAAAATTGGCATCCAATATTTAACACACCGGAGACAGTGGATGCCATTAAAGCCTATGTTGACATAATGACCAAATATGGGCCTCCAGGAGTAGAAAATTACGACTTTGCTGCCACTCTAAGTGCTGCTGGTGAAGGAAAGGTGGCTATTGGGCTCGACTGTGACTGTTGGAGCACTCTCCTTTGGAATCCAGCAAACGCGAAGGAAAATGTGTTGGGAAAGGTTTTCGCATATAGAGTGCCAAAGGGTAAAGGTGGAAGACACGCTGGATTCTTTTTCTGGTCGTTCGGTATACCTGTAGGTATTAAAACAGAAAATGAAAAGAAGGCGGCCTGGCTATTTAGCGAATTTATTAATTCACCCTACAATATTGCTGCAGGGCAGGCAATCGGCGGTTTTATTGTACCCCCAAGAAAGTCAACATGGGATCTGCTTGATGCTGTTAACGGGATTCCACCGAATGACTATGAGAAGTATAAAAAGATTTCACAGGAACAGGATGCACATTATGATGACAGACCAATGATTCCCGAATGGCCTGAAGTTGGGGATGTTGTAGGAATTGCGTTATCATCTGCATTGGCCAAGGAAAGAACACCTCAACAGGCAGCTGATTGGGCACAAGGGGAAATAGATAAAATAATGAAGCAAGCAGGTTATTATTAATATCTCCCTCTCCTCTTTTTTTGTGATTGTTATGGTTAAAGTTAAGATTGAAAATCTTCGTAAAAGATTCGGTGCCAGGTATATATTTGATAATTTCTCTATGGAGATAGAAAGTGAATCTTTTACTGCTATTTTAGGCCCTCCTGGTGCTGGAAAAACTACTCTTTTAAGGCTTTTGGCGGGAGTTGAGATTCCGGATGGAGGAAAAATATATTTTGACGGCAAGGATGTAACAGATCTTCCTGCTAAAGATAGGAATGTTGCTATGGTCTTCCAATCTTATGCCTTGCATCCGGGTAAGAAGATCTTTGATATCATTGCCTCTCCCTTGAGGATCAAGAAGATTCCTGAAGAAGATATTAAGCATAGGGTTATGGAGATTAGTGACATGCTGGGTATCCAAGAGGTATTAGATAGGTATCCGCGTGAGCTTAGTGGAGGACAGCAGCAAAGGGTTGCTATTGCAAGGGCGATGGTCAAGGAAGCGAACCTTATTCTCTTTGACGAACCTCTTACAAACCTTGATTATAAGATTAGGGAAAGTATGAGAGGCGAGCTGAAGAAGATCTTTTCTTCAAGAGGGGGAACCATAATTTATGCGACGCCAGATCCTACAGAAGCTTTAACAATGGCTAAGTACGTGGCTGTGTTGAATCAAGGAAAGCTAGAACAATACGGTACTGTTGATGATGTATACAATTATCCTGCGAATAAATTTGTAGGTTATTACTTCAGTTTTCCGCCCATGAATCTGTTCGAGGGAAAGGTGGTCAGAGAGAAGGGTGTCCTGATGTTTAACTCGCATGGTTTAATGGTTGATTTAAGTGATTACGAGGGAAAGATTAAAGAGGGTGATGAGTTAATACTTGGAATAAGGCCATCTAAACTTTTAGTGAATAGTGCTGACGGCCTTGTAAATTTTGAGGGGGAAGTTATAATAACAGAGGTTATCGGTTCTGAGACGATTATACATGTTCAGTATAATGAACTAAGATTGGAAGTGCTTGTTCCAAGGATTTACCGGTTATTACCAGGTGATAAGCTGACAATCGGTTTCAGGCCTTGTGATGCTTATATTTTCATGAAATCTGATGGCTGCCTTATAAGAAGGTGAGAGAAGATGGCAGAAATATTTTTGGATAACATCACCCACGTTTTTGGAAAGAAAGTTAAAGCAGTAGATAATGTGACATTGCGTATAGAGAATGGGTCGCTAATTTCCTTTCTTGGGCCTTCAGGCTGCGGCAAAACAACGACGATGAGAATTATTGCAGGATTACTTCGTCCCACCACTGGGCGTGTATATTTCGATAACGTGGATGTGACGGAACGTTCACCGCAAGATAGGAATGTTGCTATGGTCTTCCAATTTATAGTAATCTATGATAAGACTGTTTTCGAGAATATTGAATTTCCTTTACTCGTGAGAAAGGTTCCTAAAGAAGAGAGAATAAAAAAGGTTAAACGTGCTGCAGAGCTAATGGGTATATCTAGTTTGCTGAATTATCCAGCTAGAAAGCTGGATCCTGGAACTAAACAAAAGGTGGCTCTTGCAAGAGCTTTTGTTAGAGAACCGACAGTCTTCCTTTTGGATGAGCCTCTCACAAATGTGGATCCTCAAACAAGATTAGAATTAAGAAAAAAGATAAAGGAGCTTCAAAAGGATCTCCATCAGACAATGATCTATGTAACCCACGATCAAGCCGAAGCCCTAACTTTATCTGAAAAGATTGCTGTTATGAATTACGGCAAAATATTACAATATGATATTCCTGAAGTGCTCTATGATAAGCCTAAAAACACTTTTGTTGGCTGGTTTATAGGGAATCCTGGAATGCAATTTTTCGATGTCTCTTTTAAGCGGTCTAATGGAACATTCTTACTAGATGCTGGTGAATTCTCAGTCGACGTCTCTAGCATATCTAATCATCTAATTAAATATGGAGATGAGTTAAAACTAGGAATCCGACCTGAAAACGTGCAAATATCTTCACAAAAGAAAAATGGATGGTTTAATGCTAAATGTGCGGTAGTTGAACGAATCGGTGACATGTACCTGTTAACATTAAGTAAGGGACGTCTCGAAATTAAGGTAAAAATAAAAGAAACCGATATAAAAGAAGGTGATACAGCATGGATAAACTTTCCATTGGAGAAGATAAGGGTTTACTCTAAGTCAGGAGAATTAATTATATAAGAATGTATGGTTAATAGATTGCGGGGCGATTCAATGAAAATATCCTTTAGGAAAAAAATGTTGTTCCTTTCACTGCTTCCACTAATTTATTCTTATGGTCTGGTCATATATCCCTTTGCAAGTCTAATCTACTATAGTTTCTTCAATTACGACATTGGAGGCACACCCATATTCAATGCAGGCGCGAACTACATCCAACTATTCACAGACCCCCTATTTTATAAAAGTCTACAGCTAACACTCTCATATACTGTTCTATCTGTAGGAATAGAGTTTCTCCTTGGCATAATGCTCGCATATATTCTGGTGCATATTTTACGCGGACGTAGTGTGGCTCTCAGCATCTTAATACTTCCTCTTGTCATGACACCTGCTGTCATAGGTATTATATGGAGAATCTTGTTTGATACAGCATTCGGTCACGTAAATTTCTACCTGGGCTTACTTGGAATACCACCCCTAAAGTGGCTAATAAGGCCTACAGAAGCTTTCTTCTCCACCGTTATTGTTGACATTTGGCAATGGACACCGTTTGTAACCCTTGTAACATTTGCCGGTCTGACAGCATTGCCAGTTGAGCTTGTAGAATCGGCTTACATAGATGGTGCATCTGAATTCAGAACCTTTAAAGATATCCTATTACCTAGAATAAGAGCACTCCTTTACATAATACTCTTCCTAAGAGTCGTTGACGCGTTGAAGGTCTTTGATGCCGTCTACACCATGACAGGCGGCGGGCCAGGAACCGCCACCAATTACCTGGTGCTTTTCAATTACCTTAACGTAATGACCTTTTACCATATAGGCTACGGGTGTGCAATAGCCGTTTTCATAATATTGTTGATGAACTTGATAATTACGCTTCTCCTCAGAAGAGCCGGCCCGTTATTTTTCGAGGTGTGATAGAAATGAAACTAAAGGATTTCGCTTTTTATATAATATTGGTCATATTTCTACTCTTTTTCATTTATCCAGTATACTTTGTGTTTAATTTAGCTTTTATGCCAAGAGCTTCCATATTTCAGTTACCTCCAAACTATATATTCCAACCAACACTAGACAATTTTATTAAAGTTGTTACCATGTGGTCGTTCATAAAATACTTGATTAATAGTATAGTTGTATCAGTAGTCGCAGTAATATTATCTTTAGCAATAGGACTCCCCGCAGCCTATGCTCTAGCACGCTATGATATTCCAAAGAAAGGGTTCATTTTGCCTACAATACTTAGTTTTAGATTCTTGCCTATGGCTTCTGTAGCAATCCCATTTTACATTCTTTATGTTAACGTTGGCCTCTATGACACTCAGCTCGGGCTTATTCTAGTATACGTACTAATGAATCTGCCATTTGTTGTCTGGTTAGTACGTGGTTATATACTGGATGTGCCAAAAGATCTGGAGGAATCTTATGAAATTGATGGCTTATCAAAGACACAAGTATTTTTTAGAATAACTCTACCGTTGATTAATAGAGGTCTTCTAGCTACAATTCTATTCTGTTTTATCTTCACTTGGAATGAATTTGGAGCCGCCCTCCTATTAACTGGAACAAATGCGAGAACGCTTCCCGTTCAATCCCTGCAATTTGTTGCTTCACTAGGACTGGACTGGGGTGCATTATGCGCCGCTGCCGTACTTATTGCTTTACCGATGATTATTTTCGGGCTTCTTATCAGACGTTATCTGATAAGAGGGCTAAGCCTAGGTGCGGTCCGATGAGTTTCATCGGAGTGGATATAGGGAGTCAAAGTACGAAAACATGTATTATAGATGGAGAAGGAAAAGTTTTAGCCTCCTCCTCCTTTTTCTATGAAATATCTTATCCTTATCCCGGATGGGCCGAAGAAGATGCAAATCTTTGGTGGAAGGGTGTAAAGGAAACAATAAAGGAGGTTCTCAAGAAGGTTCCTTCCAAAAATGTAGAGGCCATAGCATTTAGTGGACAATCTCCAACAATGCTTCCACTTGATAAAAAAGGAAAACCTTTAATGCCAGCTATAATCTGGTGCGATTCTAGATCAAAAGAGGAATGTAAAATTGTTAAAGAGAAAATAGGGGAAAGAAAAGTGTTTGACATAAGCGGAAACAGGATAGACCCATATTTTGGAGGGAACAAATTCTTCTGGCTAAAAAGGAATCGTCCAGAAGTTTATGCGCAAACTTGGAAAGTCTGTCAATCCCATGGATATCCTATTTTTAAGCTTACAGATAGGATAGTTACAGATTATTCTGTAGCAGGGTTATGTTCTCCCATATATGATTGTAGAAAAAAGAAATGGTCTGATGAGATTTGCAACGAATTGAACCTCGACATAGATATGTTGCCTGAAATTATGCCCTCGTCGGCTGTGGTAGGAGAAGTAACGCATAATGCAGCTGAAGAAACAGGTTTAAAAAAGGGGACTCCTGTTATCGTCGGTGGAGGTGATTTTGCTGCCTCCACCTTATCTGTTGGTGCAGTAGGCGAGGGAGACGCTTCAATCATGCTTGGGACGGCGTGCAACTTTATTATTCCTATGTCAACACAAAAATTTGATGTTCGATTGCTCAACACGAGTCATGTTGTTAGGGATAATTACCTTGTTATTGGCTCATCGCATGGCGGTCTCATTCTCCGATGGATGAGGGATCAGATTCTAGATACCGAATATAATTCCTTAAAGGATAGTGGTATGTCATTTTATGAATTTATGGATAACAAATCATCCGATATACCGATAGGGTCAGAAGGTCTTATCCTATTTCCTTATTTTGTTGGAGGACTTACACCAATCTGGAACCCCTCTGCTAGGGGCATTTATTTTGGACTGACCCCAAATCATAACAAGGCTCATTTATATAGGGCTGTTCTCGAAGCCGTAGGCTACTCTTTTCGATATACTGCAAGCATTGTGAGTGAGAGGGGAGTGCACCCGAAAATGATCTATAGCGTTAATGGCGGAGCTCGGAGCGCGGTTTGGCGTCAGATATTATCTGATATTCTGAACATTCCGGTTGCCTATGTTAAAGATAATATGGGTGCTCCTGTTGGCGATGTGATACTTGCTGGTGTAGGTATAGGTCATTTCCGGGATGAAACAGTAGTTAAAGATTGGGTCAAGATTAGTGAAATTAACTATCCAGACAAAGTAAGGCATGAGAAGTACAAAAAATATTATCATATATATATGGAACTTTATGAGAGGGTTAAAGATTTGTTTGCTCTACTGTAATTTAAGCATTAATACCAAACATGTCGAACTTAGTAAAATAGTAGTTGTTCTTTCCATCTTTCAGATATAGCCTTAGGGCACGGCTATAGTTTCCTTGAAAACTTATATCTTCTTCGTTGCACACTTTTATCTTTATTCTGACGTCCAGCTTCTCAAAATTTTCTACTGCTTCTATTAACTGTCTGTTGTCCGCGGTTCCATTAAATAGTATGTATGCTGAACAGTTCTTAGGGAGCAAAGTTATTGAATCATAATTTAATATTATATTATTTATTGAAAAAAGCAGATAAGCCACTTTGAATTGTTTTCCAAAAAAGTTGTCCACTCTTAAAGTAGCCCTATATTTGATTGTTCCATTATCGTTAATAGTTACATAAAGCTCATAAAGATCTAAAGAAATATTTTTAGCATTTTCTTGACTAATGTATAAAATAGCATATGATAAAATTAAACCAACTGTTACTAACGTGATAAAAAGTGGAAGTTTTTTTATTGCATGCATAAAAATGTTTTCACCTTGTTACATCAGTCACAGTCTCAATATGCTCATCATAGAATTTCGTTTCTTCCAAAGTATTGTTAAGTTTTAAATATAGATTGTATAATTTATTGTAAATTTTTTGATTTTCTGGAATAGGGTTTTCCTTTTCCTCTATTTTTATGATCGTTTCAATCGGCTCTATTAGGTTACTGTAAAGTCTTATACCATATCCTCCCAAGACCGCTGCTCCAAAGTTCCCTCCTTCATCTATATTTATTCTACAGTAAGTGGCACCTAAGATGTCCGCTTTAATCTGTCTCCACAACTTGCTTCTCGCACCCCCTCCTATCGCCCTAACTTCATCACATGTGACTCCTGTGATCTTTCTCCATTTATCCAAATCCGCTCTAAGCTTAAATGCGACCCCCTCCATTATGGCCCTAATTACTTCCCCCCTTGTAGTAGTTAGAGTAAGCCCGTAAATTAAGCCTCTAGAATTAGGATTCTCAGGCCTTCTCTGTCCCCCAAAATTTGGTGTTATGAGGAGCCCTCTTGAACCTGGTGGAGCTACTTCTGCCTCAATATCCATCAACTTGTAAGGCGATAAGTTATATTTTTCAGCTACACTCTTTTCAAAACAGAATAAATTATCTCTGAACCACCTTAATATTGAACCGGCATGTTGAGTTCCTCCATAAGCACCAGTATAAAGGTCAGGAACTATATGAGTAAACCCACTAATTCCATTTTCGAAATCGATCACAAACTTATCTGAGGCAATCATAAGCGCATCCACTGTGCCAGTCATATCTACAGCTCTACCAGGTTTCACAAAACCTGCACCATAGAAGGTACAAGCCCAATCAGCTCCTCCAGCGATAACCGGGGTCCCTTTCTTCAAACCAGTTTCTTCAGCTACGTTTACTAAAACTTCTCCTACAATTTCCCATGGTTCATGTATTTCAGGTAACATGTCCAACGATATATCAAGCTCCTGTAAAATCTCCTCTGACCATCTTTTTCCCCTTATGTCAAACAAGTTTGTTGCAAAAGCATCCGTGCGGTCTGTAGAAAATGTACCAGTCAATTTAAAGACTATAAAGTCCTTAGGTAGCAAAAATTTATATGTATTTCCATACACGTCCGGCGCATTCTCTTTTATCCAAAGGATCTTTGAGGCAGTATATGCAGCATCTAGGGGGTAACCATTTATTTCGAAGATTCTACGTGCACCCACCTTTTCTGCAATCTTTCGAACTTGAGGCTCGGACCTCCTATCCACCCAAGTGATACAAGGAAGTAATGTTTTTCCTTCTCTGGAAACAGCAGAGACCCCATGGCTTTGGCCACATACACCTATTGATACAACACTATCAGGAGATATTTTTGATTGTTTAAAGCATTCCCTTATTGTTGATATAGTTGATTTCCACCAAAGATTTTGATCTTGTTGAGCCCAACCCGGGTATGGTGAGTCAAGAGGATATTCCTTATAGGAAGATCCGACAACCTTTCCATCTATTGTATATATTGTAGATTTAACGCCCATTGTACCTAAATCGATTCCAAGGAGATAAATATCCCCATTCATAAATTATGGTGAATTTTTCATTTTATTTAAAGTTTTTTCGCCTTCTCAAAAAATTTATAAATAGTAGCGTTTTACCTTTATATCAGATGAGTTTTATGGAAGATGTTGAAAAAAGTTTAAGGGAAAGATTAACTAAAGTCGCCCAATCCATATGGAATGATGGCCTAGTCACTGGTACCTCTGGCAACATTAGTGCACGAATACCAGGAACCAGCAAATGTATTATTAAGCCGTCAGGGTTCAAGATGGGGGAGCTTAAGCCGGAAGACTTTATAGTTGTAGACATCTACACTAGAACAGTTTTAGAGGGCGAACATAAGCCCTCAATAGAAACACCCTTCCACACGACAATGTACAGGATAAGGCCTGACATCGGAGGCGTCGTCCACACACACTCACACTACGCAACAGTATTCGGCATCGCAGGCATAGAACTAACTCCAATGGGAATGATACTATACTCCGCACCAAAACTTGCAAAAGGCATAGGCATAGCACAATACGCTGACCCAGGAACAGAACAGCTCGCACTAAACATCGGAGCAGCATTAGGCGAAAAATATGCAGTACTAATGCCACACCACGGCGTCATAACAGTAGGAAAAGACATAGAAGAAGCATACATCAACGCAAAAATGGTAGAAGAACTTGCAAAACTACAATACGAAGTAATGCAAATAGGAAAACCACAACCACTACCAGAAAAAACAATAAAAAAATTCCTAGAAACAACAGAAACAAAAGGAACATGAAAAAACATGTTATAATACTTAGTATATTGTTTTTTACAATCATATCGACTAGTTTATGGAAAGCGGGAGCTAATAGTGATGTTACAATTTACGTTTATACTGACTTGTCTCCTTCTAACCAAAGCCTGTTAAATTTTTTAAATTCCTCGGAATATCACGTGATAATATATAATATAAATGATTCATCTTGGGAAAATTTTTCAAAAATAGTGGATACACTTATGACTTATGGCATAAAAATAACGTCACCTAAGCAGGAATTGTGTCCGGGATGTCATATCGGTTCATGGAAAGCTTTTTTAATTGATTACGCTAACCCTTTAATAGGATATTTTAGAGAAAATAGATTAGTTGCGATAACGATTGGAGTTACAGATGTAGA
>Ga0123519_10015741_pt1 | contig 10581 bp, 7 predicted proteins | sample YelNatPaOPRAMG02_FD_87396 | JGI IMG/M metagenome (GOLD analysis project Ga0123519, IMG submission 87396) | Hot spring microbial communities from Yellowstone National Park - Yellowstone National Park OP-RAMG-02 (version 2) | ecosystem: Environmental > Aquatic > Thermal springs > Hot (42-90C) ...
CACGGGGTAGGAAGAATTGATATCATGGAAGACCGTATGCTGGGTCTTAAGGTGCGTGAGAACTACGAGTGCCCGGCAGCAGTGACTCTTATCACTGCCCACAAAGCCCTCGAGGCCCTTGTGTCCACCAAGGAAGAGATCAAATTCAAGGCAATTGTTGACCGAGAATGGGGTCAACTTGCGTACGAGGGTCTTTGGTTCCACCCGCTGAAAGAAGACCTGGAGGCTTTTATCAACAAGATTCAGGAGCGCGTGACAGGAACAGTTTGGATGCAGTTGTTTAAAGGAACTGCCAGGGTGGTGGGACGGAAGAGCAAATGGGCTCTTTATTCAGAAGACCTTGCGTCATTCGACACGAAGACTTTCGACCAGAGTGAGATGACTGGAGCAGTCAAAGTCCATGGTCTGCAGTCCAAGATGTACTGGTGGCTCAAGAGGGGTAAGTGATGTCGAAACCCTGGGGTGGTCGGTTTAGAAAAAATACGTCTCCGATAATTGACAGGTTCAATGCCTCGATAACCTTCGATCAACGGCTCTGGAAATTTGATATCGAGCAGAGCATCGCCCATGCTTCGATGCTTGGCAAATGTGGGATCATCCCAGCCAGCGACGCGGAAAAGATCGTGCAGGGGTTGCGAGAGTTGCGTGACGACATACTTGCAGGCAAGGTAGAGTTTGATATTTCCGCCGAAGACATTCATATGAACATCGAGCGCTTACTGCAGGAGCGGATTGGCGAGATAGGAGGCATGCTGCAGACTGCTCGAAGTCGGAACGACCAAGTCGCGACAGACGTCCGCATGTATGTAAAATCCGAGATTCGCGAGATTGATGCCCTCATTCGAAACTTGCAGGAGGCAATTGTCGAGACAGCGGAGAAGCACGTAGATACAATCATGCCAGGGTACACACATCTACAGCACGCACAGCCTATATCCCTTGCCCATCATCTCCTTGCCTACCTATGGATGCTGCAGCGGGACAGAGAACGCCTTGCAGACTGTTTTAAGAGGACCGACATACTTCCCCTCGGAGCAGGGGCTCTGGCAGGTACTTCCTTTCCAGTTGACCGGCAATACCTTGCCCAGGTGCTGGGGTTTTCACAAGTGAGTGAAAACAGTATTGATGCGGTTTCAGATCGTGATTTCGCGGCGGAGTTTTTGTGCGCATTAGCCATCCTGAGTATGCATCTGAGCAGATTTGCTGAGGAACTCATTATTTGGAATACTAGCGAGTTTGGGTTTCTCGAACTCGACGATTCGGTGGCCACTGGCAGCAGTCTGATGCCTCAGAAAAAAAACCCCGACCCTGCAGAGTTGATCCGCGCCAAGACGGGAAGAGTCTACGGGCATGCGATAGGGCTGCTTACCGTGCTGAAGGCTCTACCGCTTGCGTACAATAAGGACCTCCAGGAAGATAAAGAGGCGCTTTTTGATGCCGCAGACACAAGCAAGCAATGCCTTCATGTTCTTTGTGAAGTGATCAGGTCGAGTCAATTCGATGCTGGTAAAATGAGCGCGGGGCTTGAGCATGATTTTTCAAGGGCAACAGATGTGGCAGACTACCTGGTGAAGAAAGGAGTTCCGTTCCGCCAAGCACATGAAATTACCGGTAGAATTGTCAGATACTGTATTGAGAATGGCAAGTCATTTCGGGATTTGACTATCAATGAGGTCAGGCAATTCTCAGATAAATTCGAGGACATGGCCTCCTTTGTTGATCCCGCATCATCGGTGAGGGCGCGAAATGTTTACGGAGGAACGGCGCCAGAGTGCGTGTTGGAGCAGATATCGTTAGCAAGAAGTGCGATAAGCAGGTTGTTCTTCTAGTGGTCTCGGGAACTTCTTGGCCATCTTCACCTTTGTTACACCGTTGCGTGAGTCAATCTTCATATTATCTGTAAGTCGTCTTATAATGAACATGCCCATGCCGCCTTCCTGCATGTTTTCTGGCGGAGGCAGAACTGGCTCAACGTGTGTACGTCCGTTTGCCGTACCTTTATTTCTCACCTCGACTTCTATGCGGTCATCCTTGATGGAAAACAGAACTTGAACCCAGGAGGCTTTTGGACTGCTGAACTTTATCGCGTTGGCACACGCCTCTCCCACCGCGAGTTTAAGGTCTTCTAGTTCCTCTTGACTTAAAGGGATGCGGTTTGAGAGGCTGTCTACAATGTTTCTAGCAACTGCTACATACTTGGCAGAGCGTGGTATCTCTAAGCGTATAATTCTCTCTTCTGTCACTTGTGGCTTGCCTCAGATGGCCTTCAAGACAAGAAATGCAACATCGTCCACAGACTCTGTGGTGTGCGTTCTGACCAGTTTGTATATATTATCGGCCATCTCCTGAGCCGATTTTAGGCAGTTTTCGGATAGCGTACACGTAATTTCCCCGATCGCAACACCGTACTGCCGTGATATTGCGTCCACTAAGCCGTCGGTATAAAGCAGCAAAACGTCATCAGACTTCAGGTGGGTCTTGCATTCCTCAAAGTATGCAGAAGGCGCAACTCCGAGTAAGAGCCCTTTGGTGTTTAAGTACTCAATTCGACCAGTATCGGCTCTATATAACAAACCCGGCTCATGTCCTGCGCAACAGAAGGAGAAGACACGCTTCTTAGTGTTCATGACACCATAAAACATGCTAATGAAAGCTTCCGGTCCTGTTTCATCATGTATTAAGCGATTCATCTTTTGAATGATTTGTGCCGGTGATAGGAGTTCATCTGATAAAGCGCGTAGCGAATGTTTGCACATCACCATATGGGAGGCTGCCGTTGTGCTTCGTCCTGATACGTCGGCGATCACGATTCCATATTCGGATTCGGTGATCTTCACAACATCAAAGTAATCGCCGCCCACCAGGTCAGCTGGAACGTACTTGTATCCAATGTCGAAACCTGGAATAGGTCCTAGCGCGCGTGGTGTGAGTTGGTGTTGAGTGATATGAGCAATGTCTGCTTGGCGTGCATAAAGCCGGGCATTCTCAATTGCAATCGCTGCAAGTTCAGCAAAGCCTACCAAAAGGCGTAGAACCTGCTGGGGGAGTCCACCCGGTTCTTTCCTAAACAAGACAAGATATCCAACGTGTTTGCGTTTGATTGCAAGAGGGATAATTGCTTCGGAACACACGCCGTACTTGTCTAGAATCTCAGTGTGCTTTAAGTCTTCGAACTCCCTGACATCTGGTATGACTACGTAGCGGCGGCGTTCCCGAGCAATTCGGATTCCAGGTGCAGCAAGGTCAATGTATTCTTCATGGCGGGTTCCCTCCAATCCCCGTCCGCCTGCCAATTGCATATGCCCTGTGAGGAGGTCTTGTAATATGATACAGCAAATATCTGTACCAGCCAGCGCCTGAACCTGCTCCATTATCATCGCTAGGACATTGGAAAGGTCTAGTGAAGAAGTTATTGTTTTACCAATTCTGAAGAGGCTGTTGAGGAAACGTGTCTGTGTGCGGGCTGCCTGGTAAATGATTGTGTTTTCGACAGCCAATCCGACATGCCCCGCGACGGTTGAGACAAGCACGAATTCACCGATGCCGAATTTGCGGTTCGGACGTGTGCTGTTTACGCTGAGAACTCCTACAAGTTTTTGCTTGCCCTTCAGCGGTACGCAGATAGATGAGACTAGCTCAGGGCGCTCAGGTATCGGGCCGAACTTGCGCGGGTCGGCGGGACCGTCGAGGATTAATGGCTCCTGGTGTGCAACTACCCACTCAGCAATGCCTGATCCGGCCTCAATTTTCGTGCCAGGAGTTATTGTCTCTGCAAGGTTTTGTACAGCACAAATCGTCAGCGAACCACCCTCGTATAGCATTGCTGAACCGCTGTCGGCGTTGACTGCATATATGACCTCTGCCAGGGCTCGCTCCAGGAGTTGCCGGACGTCAAGATGCGGTAGCCTAAACCAGTTTAACCGGTCGGAGGTGAAACTTCGGGCAAGGTCGCCGGGCTTCGGGCTTGTGCGTCCGATCGCAGCAGCCACGTGATTTGCTACTGTGTATAGCAGTTCGATTTCCCAAACCGTAAATGAAGTTCTCCGGCACATAAGACACAGCAGTACACCCGCTGGTGAACCGGTAGGCTGTACCGGGATTGCCGCTATTGATCGTACATCCTCTCTAAGGTATGGACGTGCCACTTCGGTTGGCAGAGTAGTTAGGTCTTCAACGACCTTGGGTTCCGACTTCGATGCTGCAAAGAGGATGATCTCGTCACGCGTTGGGTCGGTCAAATGCTCCCGTAAAGTTGGAGAAAGATTCCTTGACGCAACTATAGCAGGAATGCGGCTCGCTGGCGATGGGAGGAGAAGAGCGCATTTATCGACACGCAAGCATCGCAATGGAATGTCAACGGCAAGTTCGAGCACTCGTTCAATCTCGCCTGCCGCAACATGTTGCGATAGGTGATGCAGGTGCCCCAGGATGTCGAGGATACCTCGTGACGCTTGCTGCGATTTCGCCGCTAACTCTTCCCGGCTTTCCATGCCATCGCCCCCCGTGCCCGGCAGGACTTGCTATCGAGCGGTGTACTACTTCCTTGTCTTCGTAAGAAATCCCGCGGTTAGCGAAATCAATGCATCAGCGATTATTAAGAGTCACATGAAATAGCGTGTACGGACAGAGTGCGCCTGTCGGTATGCGTAAGCCTGGATGCCCATCAGCGTCATTCGAGACTGAAATGCGCACTGAACACCTGCAGTTCAACTATGTCGATGAAACGAATTTTCAAGGATATCCTGTGTCCGCCATATATGGCGGGAAGTCTCTCGAACATCCGATCGCTGAGCGACCGGCGAGCCAGTCACCAGTATCGGCACTAGGTCTGGCTATCTCGCTCACTATGCGTAGCATATTATGACACACAACCGCCACTTTGTCAAATGACAGGGGAAGATGGATTGCGCTCTCCATCCCGATTGTTGCTGAGTGATTAGTCAAATATTGCTCAAGTCCAGAAATTCGCGGAAGAGAGCTCATAATCTAGTTACCATAAGGGAGCGCTTTGGTCCTCTTTATTATTTATGCGCTCACATCTGGAGGCTGCATATAGTGGTTGCCATCCCATGAAGGCAAATAATCCGTCCGATAAGTGTTTCACCTGCCGAGAGACGTAGAGGGCTGCACATGTTCGTTAACACTTTGGTTTTGCATGACAAACTACATTGTGGCGAAGCAGTATATCTGTCAAAGCAAGATGGGCAGGATATGAACAACGTCAGGTCGAATTGCGCATTTGTGAGAATGTTTGCGGTTATCACAATTCTTTTTCTGGTGCTCCAAACTGCAGTACTCTCGGAGGTGTTGCCGGTGGTCGTCAAGCCTGCTATCAATCTTTCTTCCGACGCCGACCGCGTTGGTCTGCGTCCATATGAGATGAAGAATCGCACCGAGGACAGGACGCCATTATTTGGATTTGAAGACCTGTCGGGTTGGAGAATTGAGTGTCTCGAAGGCGCGGATGGTGAACTCGTGCGGACACGGGAGCAGCAGATGTGGGGCAAGTATGTCGGCAAGTTATCATACACGGGCAAATCCGAGGCAAGTCGTGTGGTGATTCGACCGCCGCAGCCTATTCCCATCCCGGAGGAGTTTGATTGCATCAACATGTGGATCTACGGCAATCTGTGGGAATGGGCGCCTGAGCCTGGCGTACCCTTCGTAAACATTCACATCTTGCTCGCGGACAGCTCGGGAAATGAGGAGTCTGTGTATCTTACTCGCGTTCGCTGGAAGGAATGGTGGCTAGCGCACAAGAAGTTGGAGAAAACCCGAAGCGGGATGTCGTTTTGCGGCATCGAAATTGCAGGTATGAACAATGTTAAGCCGCAAGCCATCTTTTTGGATTCCATCTATTTCTACAAGGAGCACCTTGGACCACTAGAGTTTGAGCCACGCCCTGCGCGGAATTTAACACCTTTCCCTGGTCAGGACCAGGGCTTAAACGGCACGGGGACTGGGCGCTTGCCATTTCCGACAAGAGAAGAAACCATCCTTCCTTGCAATTTCGAAAAATCATTCTCGAACGACGTGAAGGACATAGGTGATGGGTCATACGTGTTCAGTTATTCCGGCAAAGACTGCCGGGTTCAATACACGTACCGTCCTACGACTGGGCGTCTCGACGAGATTACTGCTTCGATAGGTGACAACAGATCCTTCGTCCCGATGCGAAATGGTGGGCTAGAGTTTGGTGGCACTCTGCGTGATGGCAGATTGTTGAAGTCATCCTTGTCAAAGGGTGAACTCTCTGTGATTTTTGAGTTCGATGTCGCCAGAGTGGAGTACAGGATGCGAATATGGCAGAAATCTCTGGTTATTGACTTTATTTGCCGCGGAGGCGCGGCTGATGGTCTCAACTTGGGTGAAGTTTCCGGCGTGGATAATCCGAAACTTGTTCTCGTTCCCTATCTCACCTTTGGTGCTTCAAATCCTAGAATCTTGTGTTTCGGAGACGTGGATAAGCCGCAGTTTGTATCCGCCTGGGTTGACTGGTACCGTTCGAATGCCTCGGCGCTTTGGTCAAAGGAGTGGGTGGCGGCCGATTCGGCAAAGATCAATGGCGGGGTGCGATACATAGCGAAAACCGATGGAAGACGAAACGACCTGTATGAGCGGGTTTTTCTCACCGTTTCACCAATTTTTGAAGAGACATTGCCGACGATTGCGAATCCTCCAACGCCTCACGGTCAGATTGCCGGTGAGCGATTGTGGCAGGAATCATGGGGGCCTGAGAATTACAAGAATGAGCATACCAGGTCGAAAATGTTGCGGTCTTACGGCATAGAGAAATTGACCCAGTGCAACCATGAGATCACGTGGCGTGACGGAGGGGAGAGTTTCACTCTGCGCACCAAAGCAGCCCCGAAGAAAGGTGGCGATGCTGGGCTGAAGCGGTACATTGCTGCGCAAAAGAACCTAGGTTGGCTATGCGGGCTCTATACCAATTACACTGATTTCGCGCCAGTAAATGAATATTGGAATGAGGATTACGTTCAACGGACGCCGGAAGGGGATTGGCGCCCAGCATGGCCGAGATGCTATGCTTTAAAGCCTTCCAGAGCAGTCGAACTGGACGCCAAACTCGCCCCCATAATCAAGAAGAAGTTCGGGGCGACCGCCGCGTACACCGATGTGCACACGGCGGTTGCTCCCTGGGGTTATTGCGATTTTGATGCGCGTGTGCCGGGAGCGGGTACTTTCGCGGCAACTTTTTACGCCTATGGGGAACTTTTGCTAAACGATCAGCGAGTTTATGGCCCCACCTGGTCCGAGGGTACATATCAGTGTTTCTATGCGGGACTTGCGACTGGCAATTATGGGTTGGCCTATACTAACGTGGACCTATCGCAGGAACCGTTGAATGTTGCCTTCGACCTGATGAAGATCCACACGCTGGAGTGTGACATCGGTATGCCATGGACAGGAGGCTTCTTTAAGCAGCCGGGCTGGGACAAGCCGGAGAAGATTGACGAGAGCATTGATCACTTTATTGCAGCGACAATTGCCTATGGACATATCGGTTGGCTCGTCGAGGAACAACACGGTATACAACGGACTTGCCGGTCATACTACATGCTCCAGGCTTTGCAGAAACGTTATGCTTTGCAAGCGCCTTTAGTTATCCGATATGCAGATTTGAACGGGAATTGGTATTCGGTCTCAAAGGCAATTGCCAGTGATGTAATCAAACTCTCGCGCCTAAACGTGCGCTATCAAAATGGGCTCGACATATACGTCAACGGTTCTCCGGGGATCTGGGCGCTCAAAATCCGTGGTAAAACGGTTGAACTCCCGCCTTGGGGCTGGTACGCACGGCATAAGGGATTTACGGAGTTTTCAGCGCTAATAGATGGACGCCGCGCAGACTATGTGGAGTCTCCTGAATATAGATACCTGGACGGCAGGGGCATACGGGCCAATCTGGGCGGACTCTTGGCAAAAGGCTCGATCGCCGTTCGGGACAGAGATGGTGGACTCGAGATCATCAATATTTACGGCAACGACTTGATTGGTTTTCACACCGACGCTTCCTGGAAGTGCACAGGATACGACCAGGATGGGCAGCCTCTGGAGACGACTGAGATACATCCAGACGGTGATGGAGTTGGCTGGATTGCCGCCAATGACGGCACGCGGCGATATGTGTTGGAGAAGATCGAGTGAAAAAACGCAGATTTCACCACTTTGGTTCTTCTTTAAGATTATTGGTGAACTGCGTGCTTTAGTACGTTTGCTCACGATGTGTGGCGTTTTGATGAGCAGGAATATTTTGGATGCTTCGGTAATTATTTGGTAGTTAGAAAAGCCATATCGTTGGCAGAGGGAGCACTCGCTTGGGAAAACTACTGGCAGGGGTCGCACATTCACTGATCAATCCGCCACTTGGGTCAGATCTTACGGGTTACGCAAGCAGGACCAGCGGTTGCACGGGAGTTCATGACGACCTTCATGCAAAAGCGCTGGCAATCTCAGACGGTCAGACAAAGGGCGCGATAGTGACGGCGGACCTATTGGGTTTTGACGCGGACCAAACCGCACGAATTCGATCTGACGCTTCGAATCGCACTGGAATTCCGTCAGGCAATATCCTGTTATGTGCTTCGCACACGCACACCGGTCCGGCGATGCAAAGATTGAGGGCATGTGGCATTCCTAATGAATCTTATGTTGAGGAAGTGCTCCAACGAATAGCATTAACCATCGAGGAGGCTGTTGACCGAATGCAGCCCGCGGAGTTCGGGTGTGCTGTGGGTGAGGCAAGAATCGCCGTGAATCGCCGAATGCGTGCGCCAGACGGCAGTATTAACCTTGCTCCTAATCCAGAAGGAGTCATTGATCCGGCTTTAGGGGTATGGTACTTCAAGGCTATTGGAGGCAGGCCGATTGCGGTGCTGTTCAATTATGCCTGTCACGCAGTAGTGATAGGCGACGCACTTGAAGTATCGGCTGACTGGCCAGGCGCAGCACAGAGAGCGATTGAAGGTTCGATTGGCGGTCATGCCATGTTTCTCCAAGGATGCTGCGGTAATATCAATCCCAGAGAGCGCATGTCATGGGAGGCAGTGGAGAAACTGGGACGCGAGGTGGCCGACGCAGTTTTGAGCGTTCTACCCAGCATTAAGTTCGCCCAAGACGCTCGGTTGGTAATAAGGAGTGAAACGGTCCAATTGCCTTTGAAGCCGCCTCCAGAAAAGGAGGAATTGGAGCGTGTCATCGCCGATTCTGAAAGCACCCTGACAAATAGCGATCCACAGATAAGCCAGGTGGCGAAGAACATTGCGCGTGCTTACCTCGATTGGGCAAAGACTTTGCTTAGCCGTGGTGCAAAACAATCTATACCATTTGAAATATTTCGATTGAGCATCGGGGACTGCAACATTCTCTCATTGGCAGGTGAAGTCTTTGTGGAATATGCGCTGAATATCAAGGTGATGAAGCCCAAGACCATGGTTTGTGCTTACTCGAACGGCAACATAGGATACGTACCTACCGCAAAGTCATTCGTTGAAGGTGGCTATGAGGTTGACGTGGCATACAGGCTTTACGGTGAACAAATGATAAGCGAGGATGCCGAGAGGATTATCCTTGAGACTGCGAGTCGCTTGCTGAGCGCTTGATTCATGGAACATCGTACCCTCGGACAAACGGGCATTAGAGTATCAAGGCTTGCCTTTGGTACGCTCACATTCAAGATCCGCGAAATTCCTGTCGAACAAGGCGCGGACCTTCTGGTCTCCGCTGCCGAAATGGGGATTACCTTTTTCGACCTAGGCGAAATCTACGAAACGTATCCTCACATGCGCCTCGCATTGCAACAGATTGATGATCGCCCTGTCATCGCTGCGAAGTCCATGGCAAAAGATGCGGAAAGCATGAGGATGTCGGTCAAGAGGGCTCTTGATGAGATTGGTGTGGCTTATGTTGATATCTTCAAACTGCATAATGTTGACTCGATTGAGGACTTAATGAGTCGGCGTTCGGCATGGGAGGCGCTACTGGAGGCAAGGGCTGACGGGCTAGTCCGTGCGATAGGCGTCTCGACACATTCGTGCGAAGTGCTGAGGGAAATCATCGGCTGGCATGATGTTGATGTCATTCTCACGGTGTACAATCAAGGGCGACAGGGAGTACTCCAGGGCACCATGTCAGATATGCTTTCGTGTATAAAGGCGGCACACAGAGCAGGCAAAGGTGTCTATTTGATGAAGGCGCTCGCCGGGGGCTTGCTCTATGCAAATCCACGACAGGCACTTGAGTTTGCCTTTTCGGTCGAAGAAGCCGACTCTGTTGCAGTAGGGATGCACACTCTTCAAGAAGTCATATATAACATAGCGGTTGCTGTAGGGGAAGAAGTTCCTGCATCTGTGGAGCGCAATCTCAAAGAGACCGAAAGACGCTGGCACGTTCGCCCCTTTTGCAAGGGATGTGGTTCTTGTATCACGGCATGTAGATACGGAGCGCTTACCATGCGCGACAACAAGCCTGTGGTTGATCCAAGTAAGTGCATCCTGTGTGGATATTGCGGCTTTGCCTGCCCAGTTATGGCAATTAAGATACTCTAGGACAGGCTTTCGC
>Ga0123519_10015742_pt1 | contig 10580 bp, 11 predicted proteins | sample YelNatPaOPRAMG02_FD_87396 | JGI IMG/M metagenome (GOLD analysis project Ga0123519, IMG submission 87396) | Hot spring microbial communities from Yellowstone National Park - Yellowstone National Park OP-RAMG-02 (version 2) | ecosystem: Environmental > Aquatic > Thermal springs > Hot (42-90C) ...
TGGGCTTGTTGTTCCGATGCCGACATTTCCAGTATTTGTTATTACCATTCTCTGTGCAATTGCATTGTTTCTGTATTTTGTCCAAAACTGTAATTCACCAGACATCCAAGTTGGTTCTTGACTATAACCAATTATTTGTGCTCTTGGAGAAGATCCAGCATCAGTTTCATCACTGTAAAAATCAATTGTTCCAAGTGTAGGTGGTGAAGTATCAAGGGTGTAAGAGTTTCGTAATCGTAGAGTGGCTGTTCCATCAATTTTTGCTATATCCAATGTTGCTCCTGGGCTTGTTGTTCCTATTCCTAATCTAGAATTAATATTATCCCAATATAAATTAGCACTGGTATTTAAAGAAGAAGTATCATTACCAAATATTAATCTTCCAGCAGTAAATGAGGTAGCTCCTGTTCCACCATAAGCAACAGCAATAGTATTTCCATTCCAAGTTGAACTAGATCCTATTGTTTTATTAGTTAAAGTTTGAGAAAGATTATCTATAACTAAATTACCATTTGAAGATAAAGCTGGAATAGTTAAAGTAACATTATCACTAGGTGCTGTTACTGCTAAATTTAAATCATAAGTTCCTTTTTCAAAAGAAAGGTTATCATTAAGAATAATATTTCCAGAAGCTGAATCTAAAATAAGATCGGAAGTTCCTCCTGAAGAGATAGTTAAAGAACCAGTACTATTTAATGAAGGAGTAGTAACTGAAGTTGAAAAAACTCCTGTTGAACCAGAAAATTGACTAATACCTGTAATATTAGTGGAACCTGACCCTGTTAAAGAAGATCCTAAAGTAGGTGTTCCCCCTATTGTATATGTCCCACCAATTGTCCCTGATAATGTTGGAGAAGAAATAGAAGGTGAAGTACCAAAAACAAGAGACCCTGATCCTGTTTCATCTGAGACTGAAGCAGCTAAATTAGCAGAAGTAATAGTAGTGGTTAAATTAGAAGAACTATCAGTAATCACCAGTCTATTCGCAGTTAAACCAGAAAATTTAATTGTTCCTGAAGAAATAATACCAGTTAGATTTTGAAGAGCTCTACCTGAAGTTAAAACAGTAGTTCCCCCAACTTGTAAATTAGCAGAACCTATAATATTTAAATAAGAAGCACCAGTTGTTAGATATGTAGAAGAAATAGTTCCAATATTAGATAAATTACCAGAAGAATCAATCCTACTTGTTCCTGCTGTTTTAATTGAGCCTGAAGTATTAATATCTCCCCCTTGGATATCTAATTTATATGAGGGTGTAGTTGTTCCTATACCAATTCTGCTATTTGTACTATCAATTGTTAATATATTTGTTGTTCCATCTGCTTTATTAAAAGATAATGCTGTTGTAGAATCTGATGCTGGATATATAACCCCTGTTTTTAATTTTGGTATTGTTAAAATATTATTTGTTGAATCATATAAAAAGTCTGAATCTGTCTGTAATTGGTAAGCTGATGAATCATAAAAAGGTATACCTTTATCTGTTGGTGTTTCAACAATTGTTGCTAATTTTTGTAAGTTTCCAACATCACCAACTCTTGCCCATCCATCTTTATCAAAAACTAACTGACCATTGGTTGTTCCATCATATTTTGTTGCTTGTATTCCTGTGTATTCTCCAACACCTAATCCAGCAGTTGCTCCATCTCTAGTAATTATTAAATCTTTTGCAGTATAAAGCTGTTCTATATGTGTTTCGTAACTTGTTCCTTCAATATATAAATTACCGTAAACATTTAAGTTACCATAAACATTTTCTGATGGTGTTGATGTGTTAATTGAAATAATATCTGTAGTACCATCTGCCTTTGTAATACTCACTGCGTCAGAAGAATCTGATGAGGGTTTAATTATTGGGGTAATAACCCCTGCAAATTGGACAGTGCTTGTTGTTTTAACTGATTGATCTTGATTATCTAAGTAACCAAATTCAGAAGAAGTAAGAGTATTGTTTCCAATTGTAAAACTAGTAGCTTTGATATCCCCCAAACCAACATCTATATTATCATTAGTATTATGGGGTTTTAAAGTTGTACTTTCTCTATCCCAATAATTTTCGCTTTCAATTTTTGTATCAACATATGTTTTAACTGCATTTTGTGTTGGATAAAGAATATCTGATGTACCTAAAAGAGTAATAGATGATTTATTAGATAAGACTTCTATTCCAGAAATTGCATGGGTATGAGTGCTTCCAGTAATAGAATTAGTGCTTATATCTGATACTGTTGATGGTGTTCCAAGGCTTAAAACATGGTTAGAGAGAACTAATCCTGAATCTGTTGAAACAGACTCATCCCCTGTATTTGTTCCAGATAAATTTGGTGCAGATATATTACCAGAAAATACTGCTCCTGTTAAATTTGCTTTTAAATCTAATGCATTTTGTAGATCTGTTTGGTTAGAAAGAGTTCCATTTATTTCACCCCAATCTACAACAGTTGGAGAGTCTGTAAATTCTATTCCATCTTCAGTTGATTTAACTTGCAATAATTTATGTGCTTGTCCAGAATAAGTGTGTGGTGTATCTGCTAATTCATTAAAATTCATTATACCAGCATTACCAATTGTTACATTAACTTGTGGATTATCACCTATTGGTATTGTTATTTGGGTTTCATCTTCAATTTCTACTTTTACTGGTTCTTCACCCATTATCCACTCCTCCTAGTAACACTTCCAATAACAATAAACTTTTCAGGATCAGAAGTTTTTTTATAACTACCAATAGAATATCCAATATCATAAAGATAAACTCCAGGAGGAATATTTGATTCTGTTGTTGTTATCTCAATTAATGTTACTCCCCCAGTGGGGTTTGTATGATTTGTTACTGTTTTTGATATAACTGCTTCATCATCTGTTTGATTAACACTTTTCTTAACAGTAAAAAAAACTGTATATCCAGTTATATCAACTGGGCTCCCACTAGTAGTTTGAAAAGATAATTTATAATTCTTTGAATTTCCTCTAATTAATGATAAATCGTAGTCTGTCATTTTAACAGGCAGAACTATCTATTTTCTGCTATTAAATGATATGTTGAAGTTGTTGCATCATAAAAAAAACCTTTTACTGTTGGATATTTTTCATTAACCAATGCATTTAAGATTTCTGTTTTTGATGTTCCAACTATAAACATCGTCAAACCACGTTTAGTGATAGTTACTGCCATTTCTACCTCCTTTCTCTTTATTATTAAGAATTATTTAATTGTATCTATCATCAAATGCAACATAATCAAAGCTAATAGCCCCTGTTAAACTTGAGCTTATAACTCTCAATGAAAACCCATTCTTTGATTTGTTATATACATTGTATCTTGTTATTGCCTTAGGGTCTGTTGGGCTTACAACAATGTATGGAACTGCTTTGAATTTCTTCTTGAATGTAACAGATTTATTATCTGTCCCTGTTCCACCAAGAGTAAATGCTATAGCTCCAGCTTGTAGATTCTGTGCATATATAGATCCATTAACGAATGAAGCTCTTCCTGACATTTTTTCTCCTTGTTTATATTTATTTGATTAATAGGTTAAACCTATCTCATTGATTTGAGTATGAATATAAAAAACCGGCACAAAGGACCGAAGTCCTTCCAACTGCCGTTTTAACTTAAAATTTATTTGCTATTTACAAATCAGCAACATCTATCTTAACGATTGCATCTGGGTGAATAACAGATCCTGCGAAATCGCAAACTAAAGTTATACCTTTAGCATCTTGCCATCCTTTTACCCATGGTTCAAATCTTGGTGATCTTCCCCATACAAATGTATATGCTGCTCTTCCTTTCATCAAGATACATCTAGTCATGTTTACTGAAGGAGCACTTCCTCCGTCTGGTGCAGTTCCTCCTGCAACAACAGATTCTGTATTATTAGAGCAAATAACTCTAATTCCTAAGTAATCACCTATTTCCCCAGAACTTATTACTACTCTGTTTCCATATTCTGATGCATTAACAAATTGACTTGAATTTCTTAATGCTTGTTTTTGTCTTGGTCCGATAATCAAAACAAATGGATCAGTAGGTTCATTCTTCCAAGGATTTTTAATCCCTGATGAAGCAGTGAAAGTACTTCCAGACCAGTAGTAAGCTGTTTTTCCAGATAACAATATCTCAGCTTCATTAATTAATGATGTTGTTAAAACATCACCACTGCTTAATGTTGCATCAGAATAAGCATCTCCACCATAAAGTGTCATTGCTCCTGCAACTGTACTTGTTGTTTCAGTTGCATCTCCTAATGCTGTTGCGATGTAGTTATCTATTTTGTCTGCTAATGCATAAGATAATTCATCCATTTTATCTTGGATTAAATCTCTTGCATTGTGTGCATCTGCATAGTTTGTTACATATGCTGCCTGGTAGTAAGGTGTTGGTGTTATGATTACACCATCTACTAAATTTGTCCCAAAGTTAGTTATATCACTTGTTGTTTCAGATGAAACCCATGATACACTTGATCCAGTTGGGAAATATTTTCTGTAAGGTACTTTTAATTGTGCTTGTTTTTCAGGAAGTACTCTTACATCAACTGCATCTAAGAAGTACATAGTATCCTTAGCTGCATCAGACATCTCACCTTGCCAAATAGGCTTATTCATGTATCCTGTATAAGAAGATCCAGCTGCTGTTGAAGATGTTACTTCGCCTGAGAAATTAGCAAATCTTGTTTTAGTGAATGTTGTTCTTTCCATCTTATTGTTTAAACAAGTCATTTACCAGTCTATCAACGACAGCTTCTTCAGAATTAATAACATTACCACCAAATTCATTAGTTGTTATTGGTGCAGGATTAGGATTAATGTTAATTTTTTCTGCTAATTTATCAACTATAGAATCAATTACTTTCTCATCAATTTCTGGTGAGATTTCTTTTACTTCCTCAGTTGGTTTAGCAGTTTCTTTAACTTCAACCTTTTCCGTAACATTATTATTCTGACTTTCTTTTTCGCTTTCCATTGAACTTGTTTCTTGTAACCCCCTTTCATTAATATTAATCTCTTGTGGAGTATGATTTTCTTCTACAATTTCTTGTATTGGTGTCTCTTCTACCTTTTCTGGTTCTTTAATTTCTTGTTTTATTTCTTCTGGTTTAATCTCTTCAGATTTTATTTCAACCTCTTCTTTTTTATCATTTTCTAGTGGTGTTATTTGTTCTGTAACTTGTTCTTTTTGAGTATTATCAAAAGAACTTAAATCTTCATTTAGGCTAGATGAAAATGTAGCAATTTTATATTCACCTAAATTTCCTTTAGCAGAAAAATTTAAAAAGATATCTTTTTCCATTACACCAGGGTTAGTTACAAGACTAAAGTTCCTATAGAAAAAATTTGTTGGTTGATCATAAATGTCGGGCCAAGCAATACCTGCACTAACAGCAAATGCTGCTTCACCATATTTTGCTTTCAATGCTGTATCAGGATCCCATATTTCTAAATCACCATAAACAGCACCATTTTCAGCAAAAACATTCTTTACATTTCCAACCCATGCTTCTGCTTCATTATCTTTATGAGAATAAATAAGAGAACTATTAATTTTATTCCACTTTGTATTATTGACAGATTTATTTACTTCTTCTGGTTTTATAGTCCAATTATTCCAATTTCCAGATTTAAATAAAAGATGTCTTTTAAAAGTTACAGGTAAATCGATGTCTGATAATTTAACCATAATATTCTATATTATATTAGATATTTAAATATTTATATACTATAATTTGATTACTATATATTTGTTTATACACTACTGCCTGACTTCTTCATAATTATCTTTAGAATTTTGTATATTCTTTTCTGCTAGTAAAGGGTTACTTTTTGGAGTGCTTTCTGGTGATTTATCTTCAAAAAATTTCTTCCATGCATTATCATCAGTTTCTAAAAACATTACATCTCTTGCATATTTTCTTATTTCTTCTGGACTTATAGCTTTTATATCATATAATGTTTTTAAGTAAGCAATCATTCCAGATCTATCTTCAACAGATATCTCATTCCAAATTAATTTTGCCTTTGATCCATAATTATTAATATCATATAGATAATCTAATATTTGACTATTAAATTGTGTGCTTATTTCATCAGCTAATGCATTTAACCTAGTGTTGAAATCTCTTCTTTCAGTATTCATTGTAGATTTATTATTTGATTCTCCAGAACCAACAGCCATAGATAAACTCATTCCACCAGCAGTTGCTTGTTCTTGTCTTAAGTATTTTAATATTTCATTAACTTGTGGAGATTGTGCTACATCCATTGCATTTACTTGTGTTGGGTATGGGAAAACAGCTCTTCTATTTGTTGTCCATTTTTTTAATGTGTCTAATGTTGATGTCATTAATGGTGCTGATGCAGATCTATTTGCATCACCAACAATTGCATAAATTAAACTATCTGCAGAATTATAAATAGAATTACTTGCTGCATCTTCAACTTTTATTTTTCTAGTTATCTGCGTATAAGCAGGTTCTATCATACCAACCCCTTCAAAACCATTTGAATAAGGATTTATGATAAAACAAGCAATTCTTTTCTTATCTAAAAATATTTGCCCAGAATTTAATTTTACACCAGCAGGTAATGGATCACCTTTGGTATTTGAATAATAACCAACATTCATTGTAAAACCAACTGGCCTTTGTAATCTATCCGTAACAATTAATCCATTTGAATCTCTTGCATAATCCATTAATTTAGCATCAATTGGTTTCAAATCAACAATTCTTGCCCCTGTAATATCATAAACTCTTTCTACATATGAATATCCATATAATACACAATCATGGATAATCCTACCTAATAATTGCTCCAACTTATAACCCATTCCTATTTTTCCTAACTCATTAAAAAAATCATCATATTGTTTTTGAGATGTCTTATTAATTGCACTTATTTTATAACCTGCTTGTAAAAGTAATTGTTTATATGCAGTAACTATCTTAAATGTTTGAGCATCTGTTATAAACAATCTTTCTAATTCTTTTCTTTGTACTCTAGAATTTCTATCTGAAACATCTTGTATTGTACTTGATGCTGTTGTTGGTTTTCCAACTTCTTCTATGTTTGTAACAAAATTTGCAGTGTTATAACCTATATAATTTTCAAAGAATCCCATTATCTATTTATATTTACAAGATGGAAAGATCCTAATAATCTTGATAAAGCATCTACCACCTTTTCTTTAATTATGAAGAATAATGAACCAAATCCAACGATTCTTAATAATATTGAGTTTGTATTTAATGATAGGTATCCTAAAGTTAATAGTAAACCATTAATGAGTATGTCTAAAATCAATGTCACTATTGCTTGAAAATCTTTAGAATTTTTATATTTTTGTTTAGTTTTTTCAGAAATATAACCAATTTTTATAATAATTTTACGAAATATTGAAGGTTTTTTATTTATCATTAAAATCATAATCTAAATTACTATTTAAATATTTATATATTATTCTGATATTGGTAAACAATCTATACTGTCATGCTTAACTGCTTCATTAATTGCCATTGCTAAAGATATTGCAACATCATCATGTGATGCTGTTGATTCTATTAATTCGTCTCCTGTCTTTTCTGACTTTTTACGTTTGAACCCAATCAATTGTTCTTTTAATAATTCTGAATATTTTATACAATCATCCTTTGAATCTGGACTTCTTGGTATAACAATTCCCTTTCCTGCAAACACAGTAGATAAATTTATAATTAAATTCTTCCTTGCAGCAGTATGGAATTTTTGTCCTAGCACTGGTATCCCCCTATTCCTTAAATCATTCATAACCATTGTTCCCATATTTGATTCATCAACAACTAAGAAGGTTCCAGCTGAGGAATTAAATTGATTAAATAATTCTTGTAATCTATTAACCTTTTCAGGTCTTTGCCAGCCTTTATGTGTTTCAATATGTTTTATTATATATTGATCATTCTTTTTTTCAATAACAGTATATGCATCAAAGTCTGCCCTTGGTCCTTCAGAAATAGCAAAATCTGCACCGATAAAATACATTGCATCTTGATTTATAGTATAATCAAAACCTCTATTATAATCAAAAGCAGATACTATGTTTTTCATTGGAAATAAGGCGTCATCTATTTCCCTAACATTTTCACACATATAATTTCTCATCCAGTTCGCTTTCCCTTGTTCTGCCCATCTATCATATAACTTTTGTACTGACCACCACTCCGGCCACACACTTTTATAATTTAATATATCCTCCCTATTTTCAATAACGGCAGGATTCCCTTCATTATCCACTAAATAGGGTGTTTTAATAAAATGCCATCCTTTTAATATCCCTGCCTTATACCTCTCCTTTAATTGACCGATTATTCTTGTTGGTCCTGTTGGTGTTGATATACCTATAAGTTGTGCATCAGGATATAATCTTGCTAATACATGCTCAAAAAAGATGTTTACTTTATCATAAGAATCAATTTCATCAGCAATTATTAAATCTGCTCTGAAACCTCTTATACTATCTGTTAATGGTGCATTTTTTACCCAATGGCCATTTTTAGTTTTTATTTCTGTAGCATTCCAAGAACTCTTAAAATCTTGTGGGACAAAATAATCAGTTAATAATTCATTATCTTCAATATACTTTTTTATTCTTGAGAGTATATTTGAACTAGATTGTTCTAATGTTTTAGAAATTAAGAGTATCTTAAGATCATTTTCACAGAACATCCTCCATAATGGATATGCTGCCCCCATTATCTCAGTTTTACTAGAACCAGCACCAGCTTCTATTATAAGCCTTTTAAATTTTATTGCTGCCTTAAACCATTGTAATTGAAAATCGTGTATCCCCCCATAAGTTGTTATTCCCAGACACCTTTCACAAAAGAACTTAAAATCAGATTTACAATTAATTAAGAATACAGGTAATGGCATACCATCCAATATTTCAAATTTTGTTCTCATATCAGCTAAAAAGTGATGGCTGGTTGTCTGTAAATCTCTTAACAACCTCTTCTAAAGAGAAAAAGATTTCTTTTCCATTTTTTCTTGCTTCTTCTAATTCCATAATAGCACCATTAGAATCTAAATAATTTGGTAGCATAAATATACCATCACACCTATTTAATATTTCTAGATCACCATTTATATAATCATTATAAGAAATATTTTTATTCTCTTCAAAATGATATGTATTAAGATGTGGGCAAATGGCTGTTAAACCAATTTCCCACAGTTTAATTGCATAATCTCTTGCTAATTTTATATTTCTATCAATCCCATCATAATTATCATCAGTATACTTCCCAGAAATGTAAATTAAATAATCCCTATTTGCCATAAATCTTACCATCCTCAATTAATTTATCATTTTCTATTAAATGTAATCTATAGTTATAATTTTTATTTTTTACTGTCTCAAATGTAACAAATCCCTTTTCCCAATTAGCATTTTTTGGCACCTGACATAAACAACCACCTTCTATTCCAACTAATACCCCTTTTGGTGTAGAATGAGTTATTATTGCTAATCTATGTATATGACCCATTACAATTGATTCATTTATTCCTCCAAGCATTGTATTTTTAACAGAGTAACCAGAATATTTTGATGTACTTGCTCCATTAAGTCTAGAATCACCATGCATTATTATAGCATTTCCCTGTTTTATTGTCCCCCCTTCCATACTCCAATAATCTCTTGATACCTTAACTTCTTTTATATTATAATCAGAAAATTTAAAAAGATTAGTTATATCTAATTCAGATAGTTTAGCTAATTCAGGATTTTCCCATAAATATCTTTGTAGTCTATTTTCATGATTACCATGTATAAAATAAATATTTGATTTTGGGAAAGTTGATCTAGTTTTATCAAAAAACTTTCTAACCATCTCTATTTCATCTGCAATAGTCTTCTTTCTATCTGGGTCTTTATCAAACTTACTAAGATTATAGAAATCAACGATATCCCCATTCATAAAAATGTTATCTGGTTGATATTCTTTTGCATACTTAAACATCACATTTATTGCCTTATCATCTTGGTAAGGAAAATGCAAATCAGAAAAGACAAGGTTTTTCTCAGATTTAACCATAGATTCTAGATTTGCCATCCCCCATTTGAGGCAATATATTTATTTAAATGTTTATATATAATCATTTTTTCTCCTCATTTGCTTTTATTTTTAGTTTATCCATAAGCCTAATCATAGCGTTTAAATTAAAGCATATTGCTGCTGCATGGTCTTCATCTTCTTCTCCTTGTATAAATTGTTCAAAATGTCTATAAAGACTTGCTTTAAATCTCCTAAATTCTTCTATTGTTGAACTCAACTCCCAATTTCTTTCACCATATTTTTCTGCACCTCTCATCATTAATGCAGCCCATCTACCTAATAGACTTTCATCAAATTTTTGGTCATTTGCAGTGCATAAATCAAATCTTATTTTACCTTTTTGCAAATCTCTCCTCATTCCAGTTTTATATTCCTCTCTTTCCCCAGAATCTTTTGTTATAAATTTTTTAACCATTTTTCTTCTGCTAATTTTTTTAGATTATTAAATTGTTCAGGCCTATTTTTTTCTAGCCATAAATAAAA